>Ga0302324_100002729_pt1 | contig 40312 bp, 41 predicted proteins | sample Palsa_T0_1_FD_201949 | JGI IMG/M metagenome (GOLD analysis project Ga0302324, IMG submission 201949) | Peat permafrost microbial communities from Stordalen Mire near Abisko, Sweden - Palsa_T0_1 | ecosystem: Environmental > Terrestrial > Soil > Palsa > Peat permafrost | place: Sweden: Abisko...
GAATTCATTTACCAGGATTTCATTAATGATATTAATGACTTTATCCCTCGTTAGTTTCATAACAGGATGCAAAAAAGAACAAAATCCGCCAAATCCAGGTGGGTCTGGCAATCCTACAAATCCTTCCAACCTGTCTATTTCGGGCATCAAGCCCACGAGCGGTGCCTACAATACCGCGGTAACCATTAAAGGCACGGGCTTTAGCAGCAACATGGCAAATGATAGTGTGTATTTTAATGGGGTGGCTGCGACGCTCTACAGCGCTAGTGATTCTCAACTGGTAGCTCTCGTTCAAAAATACACGGGCACCGGCGATGTAGTGGTTAAGGTTGGGGAAGTGGAAAAGAAGGGCCCATTATTTACTTATATCTATACCGCTTTGGAAAACTTATATGCCGGAGTAGGAAATTATGACGTATTTATTGGAAGTTCAGTGGACGGGCCAGCCTTAAAAGCGGGCTTTTTTCTACCATCCGGCCTTGTCCTGGATAAAACGGGAAACTTATTTGTCTACGACCTGGGCAATGGGGAGATCCGGGAAATTACCCCGGCTAGCAGTACTGGGGGATCGATGGTGAGTACACTATATACTTTTGGTTATGCCGGAGGGGGGGTCTATGCTAATCGTAATGAACTTATTGCCGGCCTGGCATATGAGGATGGGACATTTTACACTGGGTGTACGCCCTGGATTGTTCCCTTCCCAACGGGCACAAACGGGCAGTGGATTCCGCTTCCTAACAAATCGGCCGGAGGATCTGAAACCCTCTTTCCCGTAAATAGCTGGGCCCCCGAGGGGGTTGCTTCCGATGCAGCAGGAAATATTTATGCGGCCTCCGACAATTTCATTTTCATCAATTATAAAAACGGGCCGGTAAGCTGGGCAGGCGTTGGGACAGGCCAGAAAGGGAGCCTTGACGGAATTTTTTCACTGAATATCCAGGGGCAAGCTATTCCATCTGACGAACCCAGCTTTAATAACCCTAGCGGGGTGGCCGTGGATTCCCTGGGGAATATTTATGTGGCTGATGCCGGGAATAATAAAATTCGGAAAATCGATATCAGCAATGGAGCGGTATCCACTTTTGCCGGGAGCGGAGACCAGGTCGATAAGGATGGCACCGGGACCGGAGCCAGTTTTTTCATTCCCGAATTCATCACCATTGACGGCAACGGCAATTTATATGTGGGAGATTATAATAATGGGGGAGAGTCGCTTCGCATGATCACTCCTGCAGGTGTAGTCAGCACGCTTTGTGTTGGATGTTTGAATGTTTTAGGGGGGATCGCCGTGGATTATGCAGGGCACAATATATATACTACTGAATACTTTAGGAGTGTGATCGACCAAATTTCCATTTATTGATTGATTTATCAAAACATTCAAGATGGACATTTTATGATAATTCACTTTCGGGCTCTTACTTCAATAAATGATTGTAGCCGAAACTGGAGATGGTGGATCTGCATTCAGGTGAGCGCATGCTGGAAGCCGCTTGCGCAAACCGGCCCAGGAAGTTTTCAAACGTTAACAAAGCTAGGTAAAGAAGGGGAGTAGGTAGTCGCGTGACGATTTGAAATCCAAATTTTTAAACCCTACAGAAAACCGGGAGGCATATTTACGGCGGAAAATAGGCCATTTCGCAGGTATGCTTTCCTTTTTCCAGCTGTTCTTTATATATTTGGACCCATCCCAAAAAATGCGCAAGATGGCCAATCTCACCTACGTATCGCCCAATTTTATTGTTGCCGACTTAAAGACTTCCGTTTCTTTTTATACTGACAAACTAGGTTTTGTAGTCCGGTTTATGGCGCCTGCCGATGGGCCCTTTTTTGCAATCGTTGGCCGTGATGAGATTTCTATTATGCTTAAGGAAATTACTCCTGATGTGAAACCTCATCCCAATCATACCCGGCATGAATGGGCGCGCTTGGATGCATTTATATATGCGTCAGACCCTGATCTCTTATTCGAAGAATACCGCGCGGGTGGCGTTACCTTTCACCAACCCTTACTGGACGATGGTGATGGGTTACGCGGATTTGAAGTCATGGATGCCGACGGTTATACCTTATTTTTTGGCCGGCCCTTGAGAGCCTAGTGCCGCTTTAAAATTGATATAGCACATTTTTTTAAAAAAAATGCACCTATGCCATCCACGGTTCCTGTCCTTAAGAAAATGAGCCCGCAGCTGCTTGTAGCCCATCTTGAAGATTCCATTGAATTTTATACAAAAAAATTAGGCTTTAGTCTGGATTTCCGGTACGAAGATTTTTATGCGGGAATCGTTAAGGATAGTCATTCCATTCATCTTAAGTCCGGCACCCCAATGGAGAGGGGCGCAAATAACAACCAGGACCTTACCATTATTTTTTCTGTGGACAGGATCGAACACTTATACGAAGAGGTTTTAAGCAAATCAATCGAGATTGTCCAGCCCCTAAGGAATATGCCCTATGGGAGGGAATTCTACATTGCAGATCCGGATGGAAATCATATTGCGTTTATGGAAGAAACCTGATGGTATTCGCAAGTATTACGCATAGTTCCGGGAATCAAAGACCAGGTCGACGGTAATATCCCGGGATATCATTAGAAACAAAACAGTCTGGAGCTTACTGAACGAATATGGAATTAGCAGAACCATTTGGAGTGAGGATGGTTTCAACGCCATTTTTCCAATACGCGGCGCTGTGTCCAACTTGCCCGGCCACATATACATCTGATCCGGAAACAAAAATGGCATTGGCCTGGCCTGTAACAGCCCCGTTCATCCGCAGATCGACTTCGACCCCGTTTTTCCAGTAGGCCGGAGCCAGGTAGCCACCAGTGCTGGGACCATAATAATTTCCGATCAGATACACATCGTTGCCTTCAACAAAAATGGAGCGGACCTGGGAAACATTCGAACCCGCACGAGCTTGCACTAATGTAGGGACGCCATTTTTCCAGTATACCGTTTGGTCATTGATATTGAATCCTCCAATATATACATCATTTCCGGAAACATAGAGACTAGCAACAGAAGGATCTGAACCAGATGAGTAAGTGGGATAATATCCTTTTTGCACTACGTTTAACACCCCGTTTTTCCAATAGACTGCATCCCCCACGCTATCGGAACCTGCGGCATAGAAATCGGGTCCAAGGGCAAAAATGGCATTAATCGACCCGGTTCCCAGGCCATTCAAAGGAGCCTGCGTGCCAACTTCTATTGAATCAAAACTGGCTACATAAAAGTTACTGCCCGCAGCGGCAATCGAAACAGAAGTTTCCATAAATGAGGGGATTCCCACATTATGTTCAATGTCGTTTTTCCAGTATACCGCCTGGCCGTATGGTCCGGCCGGCGTAAGGAGAGATGACTTAGATACTTCTTCTCCTGCAACATATACATCAGTACCGGATGCGATTACCTGACTGGCCGAACCAGAATTGGCGGAAAGAATAGTAGCATGGCCATTTGTCCATAAAACCGGATTGTTTCCGTTATCTCCGGCTATATATATGTTTGTGCCTGTATGGATCGCCTCATTCCTTTTCGTACAGGAACCCATTGCAAAAAAAATGCAGCAAGAGAATAAGGCAAAATGGTTATGGTAAATGACACGCATGGGCTCCGGGCTTGACAAGGAATAAAAACGGGAACTTTAAAGTCTATGACAAGGAAAATCCAATGGTCGTTGCATTGAAGCCGGCTATGGATATTCGTATAGCTTTCAAGGAATTATTTCGTCGATTGAGCAGGTCTGGAGTAAACATCCAGCAAACCCCGTACAGGTCAATCAGGGATTTTGGTTTATTTAGCGCCCCTTCGGGCAGGTCGCAGAGCTCTAAGATGGCTGATTTTAGTCATTCGACTGAATCCGGCTTCATAGGGCGAGTAATATTCTCCTCCCCGGAAATTTGTGTCGCAAGTGGCTTAGCAAGGCTGCCGTTGACGGAGGCTTGAGTAAAATGAGCAACCACAAAATTCCAAGACCGGGCGGTAACTGCCTAAGACTTTTGCTTTTCAAAATTACGGCGGCCCTCACCGGGGTGACCGCAGAATACCTGTACTATGCTCGTCTGGTCAGGTGCGGGTGAAAAGGCTCCAACCGAATACCTCAGATGGTTTTTGAACTTATAAGGAGAATTAAGCCCGAATCTTCCGCTGATATTTACTTCAACCACCCTATTTTGATTCCCTGGTCGATATCGAATGTCGTTCCTACTGTCCCCACCAGACAATTCTCCTTTGTCATTCCCGTAACCTCCCGAATGCGATAAACGGAATTCAAGCCGGTGCAATGAGCACCGAGAAAATACTGTATACCAATTGCCTTTAGCTTATTTGCAGTCCAGTCCAGTTGCTCATCCTTCGCATCCAATAAATGCATCCCCCCTGCCACTGCAACAACTTTTTCGCCGGGGAACTGCTGCATTACATATTCCAGTGTATTCACTATACCCGCATGACCGCATCCCGTCAACACTACCAATCCCCGGCTTGTGCGGATCACCATAGACATATCCTCCGGCACATTGTCTTCCACCACACCGCTGGGAGTAATCAATGTTCTGTCAGATATATAATTTTTTTCCGGATACCGCCGCGGCACGGGCCCCGTGAGATAAATACCCGGGCCTATTTTCTCTGGCCGATCGATTACGATAAAACGTCCGCCCGAGGATACATAAGCTGCCGAATCGGCTTTCAGCATCCCGACATTAGCATTAGCTGCCGTCCGTAAAAAAAAGCCGGCAGCAATATAGATTACAGAGGCCGTTATCCCATCCGGGAACTGCTGATGAATCGTAACAAGGCCAGCCGTATGATCTTTATGATTATGGCTAAGCACCACCTGCCTAATACCCGAAAGATTGGCGTTTAATTCTGCCGCATTGTCTCTTACCGTGTTCGGCCGTCCACCGACATCAAAAAGGATACGCGAACTATCCGTCTCCACCAGCGCCGAAAATCCCCACTCCCCGACTCCTTTCAGATCGGCTACCATCGTGGACAATATGGTTATCTTAAGTTTCGCGGCTTCCTGCCCAGATGCGATGGCAGAAAAAAAGGTCAGGACTGCAATAGACAAATATTTGCTCATGCTTTGAATATACCTATTTTTTTGAACCCAATTTGAATAAAACAAAAACCGATGATAATCATCGCGCCTTTAAGGGAGAGGCGGAGAATATCGAGTACAGCCAAAGGATTTACTATTAAACAATTAGCTGCCTCTATGGACAAGATCATGAAAAGAGAAATAGCAAATAAATCCGGGTATTCCATATAAGCTTTCAGCGAACCGCGTGCAGGTCAATCAGGGAGTTTTGTTTATTTGCGCCCTCATCGGGCAGGTAGCGGTGAAGCCCATCACTAGTATCTCCACAAAATATTTTCGAGCCAAAGCAATTAAATTAGAATAGTGATATACTAAAACAGCTTCAGGAATTGTAAGATCCCGGAATTTCTATGAAATTTTTTTTGTGGGACTAGTCAGGGTTTCTTAAAAGAGAACACCCAAAGTATCGAAAACGGGCAATGAACAATTGGCAAAAAATTTAAATCATTGATTCATAAATTTTTAAGAATATGGCATATTGTTCGCGGGACTTTATGGATTATGCACCTGTATATTTGATCAAAATATTAATTATTAGACATTAGACCTGGGAAAAATATGTTTACAAACTATCTCAAAGTCGCATACAGAGCCCTCCGGCAGAATAAATCCTTCTCGATCCTCAATATCCTCGGCCTTTCCCTGGGCATAGTCTGCAGCCTGCTGATCCTGCTTTGGGTAGAGGATGAGCGTAGCTTCGATAGCTTCCATAAAAATAGCAGCAGACTCTATGCATTTTATGAACGCGAGATTTCGCCGGAAAAAGTGGAGGCGGATTACGAAAATCCGGCACCACTAGGCGAGGAACTGAAAAGGACCATCCCCGAAGTTGACCTGGCTGTGAGCACTGACTGGGATGATGACTTTACCTTTCAGGGTGCAGGCCGGACGATGAAGGCAAAGGGCGGCTACGCTGGCCAGGACTTCTTTACCATGTTCAGCTTTCCCCTTCTTCAAGGAACCGCAGCCCACGCGCTAAGTAAACCCGAAGACATTACTATTTCAAAAACCCTTGCCATTAAATTGTTTGGAAGCGTGGGCGAGGCCATGGGTAAGACTCTTCGCCGCGACCAAAAAGGTAGCTGGAAAAATTTTGTCGTGAGAGCCGTCTTCGACGACCCGCCTCAAAATTCTTCGCTCCATTTTGAATTCCTGATCAACTGGCAGGCTTTCTATGAGGAACATCCCTGGATGGAGCAATGGGACAATTCGGGTCCGCTGACGATTGCTCTTTTGAAACCAGGGGCCAACCCAGGACTAGTAGCAGCCAAGGTAAAGCACATGCTCGACAAAGCCGGCTCGGACCACACGCCGGGATACCGTATTGAACTAATCATGCAGCCTTTTAGCGAAATGTACCTCCATTCCGGATTTAAGGATGGCTATAACAGCGGCGGGAGGATCGAATACGTCCGGCTTTTCAGCCTGGTCGCGGTTTTTATTTTATTGATTGCTTGCATCAATTTCATGAATCTCACGACGGCGCGTTCGATGCGGAGGGCAAGGGAAATTGGGGTCCGCAAAGTAATCGGCGCGGGGAGGGGTTCGCTCATCGGCCAGTTCCTTGGGGAAGCGGTCTTGCTCGCCTTTCTTGCGATGCTGGTGGCGCTTGTAGCATTATGGTTTCTGCTGCCTGCTTTTAATTCCATAACGGGAAAACAAATCATGCTGCCCTCTTCAAGCGGGCTGTTTTGGTTGCAGCTGGTAGGACTAACCCTGCTGATCGGTTGCATTTCCGGAAGCTATCCCGCGGTTTACCTTTCTTCCTTCCGCCCTGTAGCCGTTCTTAAGGGCGTTGTGAAGAGTGGGACAGGAGCGGCCTTTTTGCGCAAAGCCCTCGTAGTTTTTCAATTCACCTTGTCCATCATCCTGATCATCGGAACCATCGTGGTGACCAGGCAGGTGAAGTTTATTCAAGGCATGAACCTGGGTTATGACCGTCAAGCCCTTCTGTCTATTCCGATCGAAGGAGATCTTATTCAACACTACGGTTTGTTCAAGCAGGAAGCGCTCGGCTTGCCGGGGATTCAGGAAGTCTCCTGTATGTCAGAACAACCCACCGATATTGACAATGGTACGGTGGCAGTTGATTGGGAAGGGAAGCCATCCAGTTTCAAGCCTTCTTTTTCATACGTCATGGTAGGTTTGGGCTTCACCCAAACCATGAAGTCGCAACTCCTGACAGGACGCGATTTCTCATCCGCCTTTCCGACGGATTCCACCGCCTTTATCTTGAACCAACAGGCGGTCGATCTGATGGGTTTTAAAGATCCCATCGGAAAGGAGTTGCACATGTGGGCCCGGACGGGAAAGATTATAGGCGTTATCAAGGATTTCCACTTCGGGTCGGTGCAGGAGTCAGTTAAACCCTTAATCCTGCTTTATAATGAAAAGTTTAATGATGGCAATATCCTGGTCAGAACGAAGCCCGGCCAAACCGCTGGGGCGATTGCCGGCTTAAGGCAAATCTGCCGGCAACTCAACCCCGCTTTTCCCTTCAGCTACCAATTTTCGGATGCAGCATATAATAAACTCTACAAAAGTGAAATGGTTATCGGCACGCTAAGCAATTACTTCGCATTTTTAGCCATCCTCATTTCCTGTCTTGGCCTCTTGGGTCTTGCCATCTTCACTGCCGAACAGCGGACGAAGGAAATAGGCATACGCAAAGTACTGGGCGCAGCGGCGGGGCAACTCTTCGTTTTACTCGCCAGGGATTTTCTGCTCCTCGTACTCCTTGCTTGTATCATCGCTTCGCCAATAGCTGCCTGGGGTATGCAGCGATGGCTGGACGACTATGCTTATCACACGCCGTTATCAGGTTCGATTTTTGTAATGGCAGGATTACTGGCTTTTTTTATCGCGCTGATGACAGTAAGCTTTCATTCGATAAGGACAGCTCTAGCCAATCCGGTAAAGAGTTTAAAAGCGGAATAGGGGTGATATTCAACTCTCACTGTATTGACTTGTATATCCTCTTTACTCATTCTTTTGCTTTCGGATAAATTTAATCACGGTACTTTTTCCCGAGCCGTTAGGACCTGCAAATACTCGAAGCCTGAGCTTTTTTGGTGGGGTAGTTCTGGACAAGGCCTTAATCTTGGCCAATTTGTTCAATCGGAGAGATTCGAACAAATTGGCCATCAGGATATAATCTTATTACCCATCCATCCCGAGCTATGATGGTATATCCCATAACTTCCATAGTCTCCTTGGCAGCATGCCTTATTCCCTTTCTTGCTGCACTTTGCAATATCCGTTTCGTTAGGTAAGCGCGTTTTCCATTATGCGCCCGGGGAACACCCTTTCTTTTAGAAATAGCCATAATCAAATTTTTAATATTCAATTATTTTTTCATAGGCAACATTTCTATCCAATCGATAATTCAGGTCGTTCAAGCTTTATTTCCAAAAAAGACCGGAATCAATTCTTGTCGGGTCTTAGTTTGGTTATCCGAAAAAAGGCAATTAATGCTCAAAATGAGCAAATTCTAATTTGATTGCTCTATCTAAACGCTGCCCTGCAACAGAATGATGCGGCCAATTGACAAGGGGGTTCATTTTTTTTGGGATATTTGCGACAGCTTGGAAAAATGAAAATAATTACATGGAACTGCAATATGGCATTCAGGAAAAAGGCTGCCATGATTTTGACACTGAAACCTGACATTTTAATAATACCTGAGTGCGAGCACCCTGACAAATTATTATTTCCAATTGACTTACCTAAACCAAGTGACCTGCTATGGTTTGGAAAAAATCTGCATAAAGGTCTTGCCATATTTTCTTACAGTGATTTTCGTTTCACTGTTTTGGATAGGCATAATCAGGATTTGCAAATGATTATACCCATTTCAATAACAGGCGGAGCATTCGATTTTAATTTGTTTGCTATTTGGGCAAATAATCCGGAGGATGAGGATGGTCAATATGTAGAGCAGGTCTGGAAGGCGATTCATCATTACGACAGCTTAATGACCAATACAAGAACGATGCTTGTTGGAGATTTTAATAGCAACACGATTTGGGATAGGAAACGCAGGGAAAGTAATCATTCAAATGTGGTCAAGTATTTAAAGGCCAAAGGGATCTTTAGTTCGTATCATGTGTACCACAAGCAAACACAAGGCAGAGAGGAACATCCCACCTTCTATTTGTACCGGCATGAAGATAAGCCCTATCATATTGACTATTGTTTTGTCTCGGTTGACATGGCTAAAAAGCTTCAAAGCGTGGAAGTGGGCAACTTTGATCCTTGGACAAAGTACAGCGACCATGTTCCCCTGATAGTTACATTTGCCGATTTCTAAAGTAGGGGGTGATACAAAGACCAGTTTGGACATTCCTGCCCCGATTGATTGAAGAAGCAACGTTTGCGGTTTATTTTGAGTCAATGGGTAATACATGAAAGTGATGAAGAATTCATTGATACTGCTGACCATTCTGATTTTGATCTCCTCCTGCAAAAAAGAAGGCAGTCTAAGAAGGTCCATTGTTGGCAAATGGACCTGGGTAAGTTCCTATAATGCAGGTTTTGAAATAGCAGCAATCAATATCAATAGGGGAACCTTAAATTTTGAGTCGAATAATCATTGGACCCGGTCTCTGAATAATGTCCTGGTCGACAGTGGCACCTATACTTTGTTTGCCTCTACGTTGATTCAGCAAGATTCTATTCATTTTTATAGAGCCAGTGCTACGCCTTCCTATCCCATCCTGGATTCTACCTATGACTACTTTTCCATCCAGGGAAATAGTTTGAGTATGGGTGCCCTGAATTCTGCAAACAGCCCGATCATCTGGCTTTATGGGATAGTGGATGTCTATACCAGGGAGTAGTCGATACTTTTCGTACTCGTTTGGGCTACCTTTTTTGATTTCCGCTCCCTCCAACTGCGGTTTGTCTCGTCCTTTAAAAACTATACATGTAGTCTCGTGCTTCCCTCAAAATTAATTTCTGCCCCATTTTTGGCCAGGTTCATCCCATTTTCCTAAACCTTAATTTGAACTGTTCTAATCTTGCTAGTATGAAAGTAAGATGGAAAGACCACGAGATGATATTTGCTACAATTGCCACGGCTATTATCATTGCCGCTTATATCGGGTACAGTGGAATGGGCTTTGACGCTCCATTTACCAAAAATCATGTTCCTTTCAATTTATTGCGCAATGTCCTTTTGCCGGAAATTGGGATGACACTAATCCTATACCTATCTTATTTGTTTATCAATCTGTACACCCTTCCTCCATTATTATTTCCGAAAAAATTTGAAGCGGGTACTTTTCAAATCTCCTTATCCTTTCAAAAAATGTCGCTGAAGGGAATGGCCCGAAAAATGATCAAAAAGTTCTTTTGGTTCCTCCTTCAATTCCTATTAATTGGATTGGTTGTTGGCACGGCAATGAACTTCTCTATTTATTTTCTGCATGAATGGCAATTCCATTACCCCGGATTTTCCATTTGGTTCAATCAGAATAACCCCAATTCACAGTTAAACTTATTTGCGAGGTATGCAGGTGTTTTGTTTCTCCTGGCGTTCTACTTTTTATATGCTTGTCTTCGACAACTTATGATTCGGTATATCGAAAGGCCCGGTGAGAGAAGATCTTATCACATCATGATCGCTAATCAGGTTACGGGGTTTCTGGTTATTTTTTCATTGATTCTCCTGCTTTTGTTCGCCTATAAATCCAGCTCTGGGGAAAACATGGCTTCCCACTATATAGCATTTGTGCTGCCTGGATTTCTATTATTCATGATGAACAGCTACTGGCTTTTCCCGTCAAAGGGAAAAGACTCATTCTTTAATCCTCCTTTAATCCTACGGCTTGCAGTTTGGTCTTTCGTGCTGGCCCTTCCTTTTTCCTTTAGCGGCCCAAATAAGGGAGCGTTTTTATACATATGGGCCTGGCAACTGCTCATTGTAACGCCCATATCCTGGCTGCTTTATCAGCAAAGAAAGGACCGGATTTTAAAATTACGGGGTCTTGAGAAGGCACTCGTAAAATCAAAAGCCGACTTGCAATTCCTGCGCTCCCAGATCAACCCGCATTTTTTATTTAATACACTCAATACACTTTATGGGACTGCACTCCATGAAGAGGCCGGAAACACCGCTTCGGGCATTCAAAAGCTCGGCGATATGATGCGATTCATGTTACACGAGAACACCTTGGATTTTATCCAGATGAACCGGGAAATAGAATACTTGAAAAATTATATCTCGCTCCAAAAATTGCGTACACAGTCTTCCGCTGAAATTACTATCGAGGACAATATTGATGAACAAAGCTGCAATCATCAAATTGCGCCCATGCTACTGATCCCGCTAGTGGAAAATGCATTTAAGCATGGCATCAGTCTAAAAAAGAAATCCTGGATTAAAATCATGCTGGATTGCAATGAAAAAGAGATCCGCTTTGAAGTGCGAAACAGCATGCACCCCAAGCGGGAAAATGACCTGGAAAAAGAAAGATCGGGTGTTGGCTTTAAAAATGTAGTAGAGCGGCTAAAATTGATTTATCCAGGTAAACATGAAATCGTTGTAAATGCGGACGGCAAAGAATTTTTTGTACAACTTTTAATAAAAATATGAATATGAAAATCCTATTTGCAATCATTTTGACAACACAATGTGCACAAGCTCTCTTTTCGCAGGACAGCATGAGGTATAAGGTAGATGAATTGCTAAAAGCTTATCAGCAGCTGGGGAAATTTAATGGTTCGGTACTCGTAGCCGAAAAAGGTAAGATAGTGCTGGAGCAAGGTTATGGTTTTAAGAATTTCGGGGATAGCAGTTTAAATGATCCCAACACGATTTTTCAAATCGCCTCGGTTACCAAGCAATTTACAGCCATAGTGATCTTAAAGCTCATTGAATTAAAAAAGATAGCATTGACGGATAAGTTAAGCAAATTCTATCCTGATTTTCCCAAAGGGGACAGTATTTCGATTGAAAACCTGCTTACCCATACTTCAGGCATCACCGACCACTTCAATGACAGTAATTTAAAGCCCTCCAGTGCAGTCAGCGAAGACATCATACAATCCTCTATAAAAAAATACGGTCTCCAATTTAGTCCCGGAAGCAATTGGGAGTATACCAATAAAGGCTATCAATTACTTGGCTATATAATTGAGAAGGTTTCGAAAATGACTTATTTTGAGGCAGTCCGAAAATATATTTTTAGTCCTTTAAAAATGAGCAGCAGTGGTTTTGACTTTTCTCATTTAATAAGTAATGAAAAAGCAACCGGGTACTGGTCATACCCTGAAAACGCCATGACGGCAGGTGCCGATGTCATTGATTCGGCGGCTTCGTTTGCAGCGGGCTCCATTTATTCAACTGTTCGGGACTTATATAAATGGCATGAAGGGCTGCAAAATTATGAAATAGTCCCCAAGGCCCTTTTGGAAAAAGCATATACTCCACAAAAGAATAAGTACGGGTTTGGCTTGTTTATAGATTCTATATCCAATAAGCGGGTCATTTCCCACAGCGGAGACATTTTCGGTTTTAAATCCGACATTGAGAGGGTCCCCCAGGATGATGTCTGCATCGCGCTCTTAACAAACGTTGAAGACCCCAACATTGAATTCATTTCAAAAAAGATAATATCCATACTCTATCATGAGCCGTACGATCTGCCAGCAAAAAACAAAATCACCATCAGCACCGAAATACTTAAAAGATATCTTGGCTCCTACGAAGTCCGGCCCGGGCAAGTGGTAGGTCTAACCCTGGAAAATGGGCGTCTGATGGCCACCACGGATCATAAACAGGAACTTTATGCGCAAAGCGATAATCATTTTATCGCAGATAATGACAGGCTACAAATTGAGATTCAATTTGAAACAAACCCGACAGGACAGGTGACTGATCTTTATTTTTACAATGGCGGTCAGAAAATAATTTGCAAAAAAATAAATTAAAGCTTCTATATTTAAAGTTGTGCTTAGAGCAATTGCTATAGATGATGAACCGATGGCTCTGGAAGTCATCAAAAACCTTTCGGCAAAGATCCATTTTATAGAATTGCTTGAAGTTTTTTCAGATGCATTTAATGCCATTGATTATTTGCAGCATGCAAAAATCGATCTGATTTTTTTGGATATTAAGATGCCGGATATTTCCGGGATCGACTTGTTAAAATCCCTGGTTAGCCCGCCAATGGTCATCTTCACTACGGCTTACAGCGAACATGCACTTGAGAGTTTTGAGCTGGACGTGATCGATTACCTGCTGAAACCTTTTTCACAAAGCCGGTTTTTAAAAGCATGCAGTAAAGCCGCAGAACAACACCGATTAAAAAAGGGAGATACTCCTATTTTCATAAGAAGTGGTACAGAAAATGTACGCGTAGAACTGGGCGATATTCTATATGTGGAAAGCAACGGCAATTATATGCAGTTTGTGCTTAACCATAAAAAAATAACCAGCCGTTTGACGATGAGCGAAGTGGTAGCCTTGCTACCTGCCGCCAATTTTGTGCGCATTCACCGCTCCTTTATTGCTGGGAAAAGACATATTACCAAAATTGACAAAAGCAGTGTCTGGATAAAGGAGGCTGAACTCCCTATCGGATCAGGTTTTATCCATGAAATTGAAAAATTAATGAAATAAAGAAATTAATTAAAGCTTTTTATAAAGGCGGTAGTGACGCAGTTTGAAATTTTATTTAATCTGTCCGCCGGCATAACGCTAAACCCGATGTTGTACGCTGGCCTTCTTTTTATTTCTGAAGAAGCAGATTTTTTAAATTAATGCTTCCACATTGAATTTCTTTATCGCTTGATTTAGTTTTACTGTATGAACCATCAACATTTATTCTGTAAAAAAGATTTTGTCCTTTTAAAGTTAGCCCTGTTCGCATAGTTCCGTGTGCCCCTTCAGTTAAGCCAAGTATTACAATATAAAAGCCATTTGATTCTTTTGGGTTAATCGTTCTATTTAAAGATGCCGATTTGTGAATATTGTTATCAAAATAAGATTCTAAATTTGTCAACCCGTAAAGAAACAAAGGGAATTTTTCAAACGTCATTGTGTCGGCAGGAATTAACACTTTATAATATTCACCTAGCGAAGACGGAACCTTATATGAGTTTACAGGAAAGTCCATTCTCAATTCAAGAGGATTATCGGTTTCGTTAATTAGTTGAGTCCAAAATACAACATAATTATAAACATCACCATTACGGTCAGTGTATTTCATTCCTCCTCTCGGGAAGCCATTTTTTATTATTAGGTTTTTACCGTTAGAATCAATATAAACATATTTGGTATAAATGTCTTTATCATTGAATGATTTTTTGTTTTGCACATTTTTTACCGAATCTGAAGTTTCTATATCAACAATATCTGGCGTTGATTTACCGCGTTGCTTACAGGAAGAAAATCCTGTTGTCGCCATAATCAATATTATTATCGCTTTTTTCATTTTTTTCAGCTTGCGCACAACGTTCCGCATTGGCGACGTGGCGGAATTAAAAATAGTAATTATTTGTTGTGAATTATCTTCTTATATGAACCTCTTTTCTTTGGAGCTTCGTAAACAACTAAGTTAGCAATATCTTCAATCGTCATTGGTTTTTTCATCAATCCTACTTTCATAGCCGGAGTAACAGAAAGGCTTATTATTTTGAAACCCATTTTTTTTCTTCAGGAACTATCAAGCAATCAGGTATGATCGCTATTTGTAGGTACAAGTATGGTTATTAAACGCAAAAAATATTAAAATCTTTTCAGCCAAGTAATTAGATTCAATGTTTCTTCAATTTTTTCTGTTGTCACGTGTCTGTCTCAAGCTGGCTTTTTGCCGCTCCGTTTTCCGGTGGTTGATGAACATCTCTTTAAATAATGACAGATTCAAAATTGAATTCAGGAAGGCGGCGTTTTTCCTCATTATGGGATATACATTCGGCATCATCTGTATCGCCAATCTGGCCAACTTTGTAATCTCCAAATAATATTTCTGCATGGCGATTGCTAAGGAACTGAAGGGTATACACCCTGCCGCGTCCATACGCCGGATTCTTTCCGGTCCGAGATCCGTAAGAAGGGCGCTGATTAGATCGAGTTGTTTTACATAAGATGGTGGATAGAGGGCCCGCAGTTCAGGATGCAGGAAAGCCTCTTCCAGCGCAATCACACGCGCAACCGTTTTGTTCATGTTGATCAGGAAATTTACTTAGTTAAAATAATCAATTATAATATTCTTTGAGTTCCTGTTATCATGTGATAGCAAGGATTCAAAGTCATGCGCTAATACCAGTGACCGATCCCCGGATACATTAACGCTGAAATAAATAATCTCAAAAAATGAAAATCAGCTGATTCAATTTTTCTTCAATTTTTGAGGCTCTGAAGTATTCTGTCTCAAGCTGGCTTTTTGCCGCTCGCCAGCCTATTTTTGACGAGGTAATCATAGCTTTCCTGAATCGCTGTAAACACATCGGTTGCCGTAAGATCCATTTCCAAAATCATCCATTCCGTATTCCCGTTTGCAGCCTTTACGATGGCCGGAAAGTTTTGTGCCCCTTTGCCAGCCGCGACCATGGGTTCAGGTTTATCTGAGGGTAAGGAGTCTGTCCAGCGCGCAGGTCCATCTTTAATATGCAAGAAAGGCGCACGTTTTCCAAATTCGCCCACGATGGCAGCTGGGTCCTTACCCGCTACTTTTACCCAGTAGGTATCGATCTCAAAGAAAATATCAGGTTCCACGAATTCTTTGAGCACCTGGTAAACATATCGTCCTCCTACCTGGTTTCTATATTCCCACCAATGGTTGTGAAGCCCAAATGACAATCCATTGGATTTGGCAAAATGATTGCACTCATTGTAGATATCGATAAGCTCTTTTGTTCCGTCCAGTGTACTGTAGCGTTTGTCCTCCGGCCAGCCATGCCAGATCATTCTTTTGCAGTCAAAGGCCGAAGCGATTTCGAGCATGTCGGATTTTTTGTCTCCGACCGGCAACGCCACATGGGCCGAGCAAACAGATAATCCTGCGTCTTTCAGATAGCCGGCAGCCTGTTTGATGGTGATTTGGTCAGGCCAAAATGCGGTTTCCACCGAATCGAAGCCCATCGCCGCTATTTTCCCCAGGGTGCCTTGAATATCATTACTGATTTCATTTCTCACGGTATATAACTGAAGACCGATTTTTGCCGGTATCGGTCTGGGGAGCCCTATCGAAGAGCCAAAAATCTTTGATCCCGGAATCAGCGAGCCCAATCCAGCGATACCCATAGCTTGAAGAATCTCCCTTCTGGGAATTAACCGCCCATCTCCATTCCAAAAAGGTATTTGTCTCCGGTTCATAAATTTTTTGTTTTGATTTATCACAATGGCTTGGTTCGCAGGATCTGATTTTTGCGCCGCAGACCCTTGGGCAAAAATATCGTTTTTATGCAGAAGGTCCGGAAGGCACAAAAGATAAGCCACTGAACCGTGGTGGCCCAACATCGATTGTGGTTTCAACTTGGAAAAAGGCTTCAGGTTTTTGCGAAATGGTATTCTTTACCAGGTACTGGAAAATAAAACTCCCAAAATTCTTTTTCTCCCCAACTTGAAGAACGTTGGATGTATTTTTCACTGTCCATTCAAGGGTGAGATCAAAACAAAAATTATTGCAACTCCGGTTTTCGCATCCTTGCAAGAATATGGAAGATCAAAAACCCGACGGCCACCACCAGGACGCACATCAATAATTTGAAACCAGATGGTCTAATCACTAGCATGGCTCCAAAAAACTGAATAAATAAAATGAGGTAGAGGAATTTAGCAATCAGAAGCCGGGGTAACTTACTTACCACAAGGGCGCCCAATGGTGCAAAAAATACGACAATCGGAACGCATGCGATCCACATCTCAAATGCATCGGCCTGAAAGTCTTTAACAACCTGTGCATGAAGAAAAAATCCAAAAATGGTTTCGATGGTCATGATGATGACCGAGGAAGGTGTAGCGACTTTTTCAGAAATACCATAGTAAATGGTCATAATGCAATAAGTAAAAATATTGATGCCGGTTCCAAATAAGGATGAAATCATGCCACCGATAAATCCGAACACAATCAACCCGGTAATATTGGAGAACTTAAGATTAACAATTTCGTCAAATACCTTGCGCGAAGGATGCCTGTTCTCGCGCCATAAGGCAATTCCAAAACTCAACCAAAGTGAAACAAAAAATAATTTTGCCATCACAGGGGATACGAGCGGTACTATGACATAAGTGCCAAAAACCAATCCGAAAATGCCACCGAGTGTCACAAACCTGATATAATTCCATTCTACCTTGATACGCAGGCCAAGTATCAGTAAGGTGGCCCCTGTCATCCCAATGCTTTGTATAGCAAAAGAAAAATTCCGGGCTATGGCAGGCGCAATATGGAGCCCGAGAGTAAATATGGGGTAGGAGATGGAAGCACTTCCTTCCGGGCTCGAGCCGGCAACAAATGATCCAAAAATCATGGTTAGTGCCGCGGGCCAGCGTTTAGCGTATAGTAGGGATAAATCTATATGGCGGACATAGATTATCCAGCTAAGCAATACAACTGCCAAATACACTAAATAGGCAATGGGAATGCTACCTTTGGATCTTACGGAGGATTTCAGGAGAAATAGTTTTTATTCTTAAAAAAAATATGTAGAAACGAACCGGCATCACTGCATTCATCATTATTTTAATTATTTTGTGCTTATTGTATTCTAATTTAAATTTTCCTTTACACATTCAACAATTATTTTATGGCAGAAGTAACAAAACTCGTCTCCGCTAACAACAAAATCCTTGGCAAGAACAATGCGATCCTGACGGAAAATAACCGGGTACTGAAAGACAACTCAAAATCAATCAAAGCCAATAAATTGGCCATTGAAAAAAACAACAAAGTGTTACTGAGCAATGCAAATGTCCTTGCCGCCAATAACAAACTCTTAAAAGCAAATAATTCAATCCTGCAGTCAAACCATGACCTGCTAGTCAAAATTGCGGCAAAAGTGGGTGTTAGCCTTTAATTGATCCTACCCCTTTACCACGGATTTGTTCAAATCAGCCGCCTGTTTGAATTTTATCCTGTTTGTCATCCGGTTGGCAACCGGAATAATAATTAAACCGCACAGAAAGGCGGCCGGAAACATGGTTAGCCATGTCGTAAGGATTTTTATCATCCATGCTTCATGCAATCCATAATTTTTGGTTACGCCAATCGTTGCCATAATCAGGGTCATTGGACCCAGAATAAATGCGGTGTTTATATATTTCCTGAATCTGATATCCATATATATAGCCCTTTTTTTCTAAAATTAATAAAGACCTGGCAGGTTTTCCAAACTGCCAGGTGGTTAATTGATCTATTGTTCAGAAACTGGTAAGGGGAATTCAGTCCAGACCTGATCACCAGGCCTGTCTAGGGGTAAATTATTCAATAAATTATACCTGCGCATATCCAGCCACCGGTGTCCTTCACAAAAGAGCGAATACCTTCTTTGATACAACATTTCTGTCAGCAATGCCGCTTGGGTCACCGCACCGGAATAAGCAGCCAGATTATGCCCGCTGCGGATAATATTGATGGCTGTAAGGCCGTCGGGAAGATCATTATTCTGAATATTGGCTTCGGCATAAATGAGTATCAATTCTTCATTTCTGACAATGGGAACAGGCGCCGTACTGGAGGTATATACCCATATATCCCTGTTGCTGCTTAGACCGTCAAGCGAAGCCACCGCGTTTCGTAAAGTGGCTTTATTGATCCTGTCATCGCCCGAATCAATATCACTGGCAAAAGAGGGATGAGCCACGCGCAATTCTCCCGTTTGATTTTGCGGGATAAAAAATCCATTCAATTGGTCCCCCGACCCCGTTCCGAAAACATCAAAAACGCCCAGGTTAAAATCCCCGTTCAAACTAAAAAAAGATTGATTCAGATCAGCGAGCGCTGCTGTCCAATTTCCCTGGTAGATGTCCACTCTGGAAGCAAGCGCGCGGTTAAATTGGGTCAACCCCGGAGCATCTCCATAATTTCCAAATCCGGCCAGGGTGAATACGACTTCCGCAGTCCCGAAGACATTTTCAGCAGAATCCAGCAATGAGGATATGGCCGCAAGCCCAACGGCATTATTCACAAAAGGTCCCAGGTTGCTGGGGTCACTTACATCTATGCGTATCCCATTGGTATCCGTCAGATTGAGATTCATGAGTAACTGATATGCCTTAATGGTTTGCGCAAACCCGATATACCCGTTTTTTTGAGCGGTTGTGATTAAGGTGGAATTCGTTGCCGCTTCAATGAGAATATTGCAATTTTTTACCACGGCATACCGCGAAGCCCATGGATTGGTAATATAAAAATTACTGTTGCTTAAAGTGGCCCCGCCGCCTCCAAGTAAGTCGGTAACATATCTTGGCTCGGATGCCGAGAAATGATACATCTCCCTTCCGATGATGCCGATATCGTCCAGGTATAAAGCTAGATTGTTGCGCAAACCGGATTCCGTGCCGCTGACCAGATTGTTCAATTCGCTTGCAGATGCGTTGGCGGTAAAGCTTTCGACCGTGGCCCCATTCAGATCGCCATAGTCCTTTTTGCAGGAGCTGAATCCTATACTGAGACCAAATAAAATGAATATCGCTATATTGTTTTTCATGCTTTGCAGTTTATACATTTAGAAATCAAAAGAAATATGGAAGTCCCCCCGTTTGGTTGCCGGATAGGGATCAACATCTACGCCGCTTGAAAACCCTGTTCCAAAATTGGATACTTCCGGATCATATGATTTGTATTTCGTAATCGTGAGATAATTATTAAGCGACAAGCCAATTTGTATGCTTTTGACAAATTCAAACGGAAGTTTGTTGAAGAGGTAATACAAACCAATTTCGCGCAAACGCAGATAGCTGGCCGTTTGGACAAATTCATGCGCATCCGTTCCAACCTGCATAATCCTGTACACCCCGTCAGGGACTCCGAGCTTATTGGTGACATTATCATAATCTGCACTGGTGCCTCCAAAATCATTTTCAAGATTGGTTAGGTTGATGTTCTGGCCGCCTTGTTTCCAATGTAAGAGGAATCGCAGGCTGAGCTTGTTGAAAAATGTGATTTCATTATAAGAACTCATTTGAAATGCCGGTTCTGCATCCCCTAATTTGCTCACGCCACCCGTCCCGTCAAGACCGAGTATTTGCGTGGCCGATTTTCCTTGTTGTATTTGGAAAGAACCCAGCACATATCCGAAAGACCCCTGAGGAACGGATGGAATAGTCAGTTGGGTGACCAGCGATCTATTCAACCAAAAATTGACGGATGTGGTCCAGCTGATATTTTTGGTGGCGATCAGCCTGGCATTCATCCCTAATTCAACACCTTGATTCCTTAAATTCCCGGCATTGGCCCAGGCGCTCGTAAAACCTGATGAAGACGGCGGATTGCTCTGCATTAAGAAATCATAAATGTTCTTAAGATAATAGGTGAGCTCGAACCCAAGCCTTCCTTTAAACAAACTAAAATCAATGCCGCTTTCAAACTCTTTTTGCCTCTCGGGTTTTATATCCGGTTGGCCCTCCTGCGGATTTACAATCAGCCCTGGATTGCCCGTGATATTTGAAATATTAAAAGCGGTGAATTTACTTCCATAGGCCGGCACATTGTTCGCCTCTCCGTAGGCAGCGCGCAATTTGATATTGTCAAATAAATCGCTTCTAAAAAAATCCATTTTTGTAAGATTCCAGGATAATCCCGCTTTTGGATACACATAGTATTTTGCAACATCCCCATTGTTGGAAGACCGGTCAAAGCGGACGCCCCCGGTAAGCATCCATACCTCGTTGATATTTGCCTCTTCTTGGATAAAAATGCCTTGATTTTGGTATTTGGTCCTCAATTGCGTAGCGTTAAGTGCGCCGGCCTGATTAATATTTGTTTGCCCGGAAATCACCTGCGTCGCCACATCGAGGATATTATTATAATCACCAGTTTCCTCGGTTAGACCGGCCGAACTGGTCAATGAAACCCTATCAGAAGGGGTCCATGTATTTACCAGGGATAAAATATAATTGGTATTTAGATTCCTGGTGAAGCCCTGTATGGAAGTCCCCTTATTGATGGCCTGGAATTGTAAAATGCTTGGAAAGATGGCGTTGGTCTCCAGGTTATAAAAATCAAAACCACCCCGTCCGATAATTTTGGTGACGCTTGCGCTGTTTTTTTGAAGCGTGGCATCCAGATTCAAGCCAGTAATAAAACGGTTGACTGATTCATTGTTTGTCATTAAAGCGACTGTTTGCAAAGGATTGGAGGCCGCAAATGGATTATTGGGATAAACACCCGCCGAATCATGAAGCTGGGCAAAACTTGGCGTGGAGGATAGCGCAATGCCCAGGGAAACCCCGGAATTGTCATTGCCCGTTAACCCCCTGTCGGCCGAAGAGTTGATATAATTGGTTTCGATGCCTATTTTGATATCATCCGTAATGTGGTGATCCAGGTTCAGGCGCAAACTCGAATTGCTGTAACCCGTGTTCCTGACAATCCCGCCTTCATCCCTTTGCGCTGCGGAAAAATAAAAACCTGTTTTAGCGTTGCCGCCGCTGATGTTCAGCGATGTGTTTCTGGCAAAGCCCGTATTTCCGAAAATCTCCTTTTCATAATCATAGATCTGACCCTTTGATTGCGCCTCGGTGAATTCGGCCGCAAGCGCCACACCAGTGGCGCTGTCGCTGGACAAACTGGCGGCCCGTGCAGCGGTAAATTGACGGACGCCTAATAATTTGCGGACCTTAATGAAACCAAAATCCTGTGAAACGGATATTTTTGTTCGGCCTTCCCTTCCCCTTTTTGTAGTGATGATCACCACACCAGCCGCTGCTTTCGATCCATAAATGGCAGCGGCGGAAGCGCCTTTTAATATTTCAATATTTTCAATATCTTCTGCGCGGAGATCGGCAATCCGGCTGGATGGGTTATCCTGGGTTCCTCCATTTGCATTGGAAGTCGCAGCTCCGTTTGCCAGCGCTGCGGTAACCACATTTAGACCCGCGGATGTGGCAGTATTATCGACGAAGACACCGTCCACCACATAGAGCGGCTGCGTGTTTCCATACACAGAAGTAACACCCCGCAGCTTTACGGAAATCCCACCGCCGGGCGCGCCATCATTTGAATTGATATAAGCCCCTGGGATTTTTCCTTCAAGCGCCATATCAAAAGTTTGTGCAGGTGCAACGCCGCTTAATTCCCTAGCGCTGATAGTGGATACGGCATTGGCCAGATTTCGTCTTTTTACAGAAGTGGCTAGTCCGGTGACGACAATTTCATCCAGATGGGCAACATCCTCGGTTAGTTTTACATGGATTTCTCCGGTTAAGTCCTCCGCTTTAATCGTTTGTGTCCGGTAACCGGAAGAACTGATGGTAAGCACTGCATTTGCCGGAACGGTTAACCTGAATTTACCATCTGCATCAGTAATCGTTCCTTGTGATCCTTGTCTTAGGGTGATACTCACATTGGGCAGTGCATTCCCATTTGCATCGGTAATTTTCCCGGAAAGGGTCCTTTCTTGCGAAAAAGCCAAATAGGGCAGCGCAAACCCAGAGAGCAGCCATATCATTATAAAAAATGATTTTCTCATTGTAAAAGTTTTGGTCTTAAGAATTTCAGAAAAGAAGTTAGATAAAGAAAAAAAGTTCTGTAGTTGAACTGCACCTGACCGGGGGCCAGAACAAGCTAAACCCAACAGCCCAATTATTGCAATTCAAATCTTTGCGGGTGAAAAGGGGATTGTGTGTTTTGGCGGATTTTCGATTGATTCGCAATATGAAAATGAACACAATGGAGATATATAAAATGAGATCCCCGGACCATGGGCACTCAAATTATTCAATTCAAAAAGATGTTGAAGCGTATAGTGATCCAGGGAAAGGTTTTTATTACTACCGGGATGATTGGTCGACTTTTTCCCCTGTTCTGGTTGCTGGATATCATTTATGCATTTTACCAGCTCATTTTTTTCCGTCAGCAACTTCATTACTACAGTATTTGGAATACAAAGCAATTCCAGAGAATCATGATACAATCTCCTTTTTACGAAATTGTATAAAACCCCCTGCATTTCAATTTGTCCATCCACTCTTGCAAATAATTTACCATTGGTATAATAGGCAAGATTGGTGGCCGGCACTTTTATCGAAATTAATTCATCCTCCTGGTAGTCATCATGATCCAACCTTGCATCCAGGAGGGTATTTGCCCGGTTTTCCAAAAAGGAAATGAGTAGCTGGAAACCAAACCAGTTAAAGGATAGCAAGGATAACAATAATATGGAAACAAGTTTTTTCAAAATCAATCAGATTTTTTCGGTTGCAGGCTGGGACTTTGAAAAAATATGGTTCCCGTATCCTTTTTCGCAGATCTGTTTTGCACGGGAGGGATAGCTGTTTAAATCAGCCGGGGTATTTGCCGCTAGTCCATCCACATACCGGTTAAACATGCAAAATGCGGCGCTGATCAGTACCGTATCGTGAATGTCTTTATCTGTTGCCCCTTGTTTTCTTGCCTGCTCAATATCCCCGGGCTTTACATATTTCCCTCCTTTTTGAACCCTGCCCGCTATCCGTAATAATGACTTTAATTTTCCTGTAATAGGAGCGTTCTCGTAATCTTTTCTGACCTGGTCAACCAATTGGTCATCCCCGCCTAGATAGATGCAGGCAATTGCGCCATGGGAATGATGGCAATAGAAACAATCGTTGAGATAAGAAACATAAGTCGCGATCAATTCACGTTCGGCCCAGGATAAACCCACGGTATCTCTTAATAAGGCGTTTGCTAAATCGCCCATGGGTCCCGCGGTTTCCGGGCGAAAAGCCATCAGGCTCCTTATCCCGGGCAGATCTTTGTCAACTGTAATATGTGGCATGGTGATCGTTTTTCATTGTAAATAAAACTTCTTGAACCCACCTCAGTCCTTTGCTACTTTATCTTTTTTTGCGCAAAGGCATCAGTTTGCATTAACCTGATTTCTTTGAATCATCAACGTCAATGTGATGACATGCGAGGTGGAGGGGAAAAATGGACATCAGACAGCGAAGTCCGGTGGGTATTCAGCAGTGGCCCCGTAATGAGATGGGATATGCTCCAGATAAGGTAAATGCCCATTTAGTAAAGCAGTATAAAAAGCGCCTAGTCCGGATAAGGCCGTTGCTACATAACTATCTAGAGAAAAGCTTTTGTTTTTGTCGTGGTGGGAATTTGCTTTTTTAGTTTGACCGGATTGGAGATCATTTATTAAACTGAAGATGTCATTTTTTGCGCTTCGCAAATGCATTGCCGCTTTATCCGGAATAACTAACAATTCAAGGGAGTCGTTATAGATCCTGCGCTTTACAAAGCTGTATTCAATACCATTCATTTCTATCCGGCCATCCGCACGCTCAAATGATTTTGAATTGCTATAGTAGGGCAGGGAACTACAGGGAACCTTTATGCAGACTAAGGAAGAAGCTTCATAATTATTTTCATCTATGCGGGCCTCAAAGGTATGGGTCTCCCTGTTTTCAACTGCTGCAATGAATAGCTGATATCCGCACCAATTGAATAGCAGTATTCCCAAAAGCAGTATGGCAGCAAGATGTTTAAACACGCCTCAATGTAAGGAAAATATGCAAAATGATCATACATGTCTAAAGAAAACTCCATCCTGCACAATAAAGGAACAATTTTGGTGGTTGCCACTCTCTATAGGCCGGACTGGATAATTATCGTACTTTTTGTCCATGAGAATATCTTTAGTCCTCTTTTTAATGATTATCTTTTTTTCAGCCGCCGCTCAACAAAAAGACAGCACCTGTACATTTAAGGAGATTGGATGGAGGGTAACAGTTCAAGCCGATTTTCAGATTGCTGACAATCAAAAAGCAGAAGAAGCAACCCAGCGAGGCCTGGGTATGGTTAAAGGTGCCACAGGCGTGAAAGGAGATATTTCTCATTTTAAAGTGTTGGTGTACGCGAAGAACAGTCCTGGTAATATGTTTCAGGCATCTTTGGAAGATTTTGCCCGGGGCAGCGATAGCGGCCTTAGGAAAACTATGAAGCATGTTAAAGATGTGCTTTATACTACGATTGCAAAGGAAATTCCGACGTCTGCATTAGACTCAATTTCCTCGATTCAAGAAATTGACGGAATGTCTTTTGACAAATTTGACCTCAAAATCACCTTGGAAGGCCGAGGTGAAGCGCACACTATTATGTTGAGTAAATATTATAAGGGGTACGATTTCGGGATTACTTATTCATACATAAACGATTCCATTAAACAGGAAATAGAAACGATGCTGCAAAACTCCAAGTTTGACAAATAGCCTCTATCCGAGAGGATTGAACCAGTTGCCGAACTCAAATCCAAAAAAGGAGATATTTCCAACGCGTAATGACATTCGTTCTAAGGGTAGGTCATTCGCTACGCAAAGACTCCACTGGATTGACTAAGGCGGACCTGAGCGATTGCAGCCCCACCGTCAGCACTGTTATCACCATCAAAATCCCTCCCGCCAGCAGGAATACATCGACTCCAATCCTCACCCGGTACGCATAGTCCTGCAACCACCGGTGCATCAACCACCAGCCGCCAGCAGAAGCAATCACGAGTGCCACCAGCACCAGCCTGACAAAGTCCTTTCCCAACAAAGTCAGGAAATCTGTCACTCTTGCGCCCAATACTTTCCGGATCCCAATCTCCCGCGTTCGCCGCCCGGTTGTAAAAAGCGTCAACCCGAAAAGCCCGATAAGGCTGATAAAGATGGTGATGCCCGTGGCCAGATGCATCAACCCCTCCAAAGCCTGCTCACGCTGGTACAGTGGTGTATCCAGGTCGATGATACCTCTGTCGTACAAACGGAGTACCGCGTAGGCAAAAATACTTTTGCTCAGCGAGGCGGCTTTAAAAATAGTATTTGCAGTGCCTTTTTGATCCGATCCGTTGCTGATCGTCCCAAGATTGAAGGCTTCTTCTTTGTTGCCCTTGATGCACACAAGTTGTATACCGGGTATGCCGTATTGTTTGGTTAACTCCTGCAGCTTCTTTTCCTGGGCGATCAGCGGGTAGACAAACACAAATAGGGCAACGATGATGATCGATTTTTGAATTTGAACTTTATATTTGATTAGCGCCATAACATGGATTGATATGTATGGAAAATAGCTTTTATTATGGAAAAAAATCTCAGTTGACCTGTATAACTTTCGCCAACCAGTATTCATCGGAATTACCCGGGATGCTTTCTAATCCAAGGTAAAACATATTTTAAAAGGCAGATTTGCCTGCTGGATTCCTTTCTCTTTCTGATGAATATGCATGCTACCGTTGTTTGAGAAGTCCAATGCATCATTTCCTATTTGGGTACGGGTCCCGGGTTTAGTCTGTCCGCAGGCTCTTCACTGGACTGGTGACTGCAGCCTTTATAGCCTGGAAGCTCATGGTCACCATGGCGATGAAAATAATTAAAAGAGCAGCCAGGGCAAACATCCACCAGCCAATGTTGATCCTGTAGGCAAAGTCCTGGAGCCACTTGTGTATGGCGTAATAGCTGAGCGGAACGGCAATAATAAAAGCTATTGAAATAAGCAGAATAAATTCTTTTGAAATAAGAAAAACGATTGTAGAAATGGCCGCACCCAATACTTTCCTGATGCCAATCTCCTTAGTGCGCTGTTCGATCGAAAGAACCACCAGGCCAAAAAGCCCCATGCAGGATATGAAAATGAAAAGGAGCGAGGCAATAAGAATGATTTGTTTCCATTTTAATTCCGTCTCATAATTTTTTGCATTGCTTTCTTCCTTGAACTGATAGGTATAAGGAAAATAAGGCAGGATCTTTTTAAAGGTTTTTTCAAGAAGAGCGAGCGTTTGAGGGATATTTTTTGGATCGATTTTTACCCAAATCTGCCCATAATTAAAATCGGGATCCATGGAAAACATCGCAGCAGAAATCTTTTCCTTCAGAGACGAGAAATGATAATCCTTGATTACACCAATCACAGTAAGTGGTTTGCCGCCGCTGGAAATAATCGTTTTGCCAACCGCACTAGGCAAGCTCCAACCGGCCTCTTTTATAAAACTTTCATTGACGATGGCGGAATGCAGGGTATCGGAAGGGTAGGAGGGAGAAAAATTGCGGCCGGCTACAAATGGGATCTTAAATGTGGGTAAATACTTGTCGTCGATTTTATTGAGTTCAATAAATATATTTTTCCCCTCCGCTTTTACGCCTGAGATATTCCTACCCTTGTTTCTTGCGGCAACACCCAGGATATTATCCTTGTTCGCCAATTCGTTTTTGAAGATTGCCGGAAGCTTATCGCTCGCTTTGCTTACGGGAACATCCATTGCCACCAGATTTTTGGAATCATATCCTAAATCGGTATGAAGCACAAAATTCAATTGTGTGTTCAGCGCAATCGTCCCGATTATCAGAAAAATAGCCATGACAAATTGAACAACGATCAGGCTCCGGGTAAGATAATTCTTACCCATCAGTTTTTGGCGGTTGTATAAGACTTTGACAGGTTGAAAAGCAGAAAGCACCAGCGAAGGATAGAATCCCGAGATAAAGGCCGTGGCCAGCAGGAGTAAAAAATACCCTGTATAGAGCGACCAGTCAGTAAGATAGGACAGGCTCAATTTTTTATTGGCCAGCTCATTAAAGAAGGGCAAAATAACGACTGTGAGAAAAAGAGCCATTGCAAATGCAATCAGGGAAATGATAAAGGATTCTACGAGAAATTGTTTGATAAGCTGGCCGCGGCTGCTGCCTACCACTTTTCTGATGCCAATTTCTTTGCTTCTTTTAAGCGACTGCGCTACGGCAATATTGATGAAATTGATACAAGCAATGATCAATATAAATATGGCAATACAGGTTAGCATATAGGAATACATCGGACTGCTTCCATCCGTCATGCCGTTATCAGGACCGGCTTCCGTACTCAGATGTATATCAGTCAATTTCTGAAGACCAAGCGTAATTGAAACTGCTTCCCCCTGCTGTTTTTTTGTTTGTTCAAGCTGGTCTTTGGTATTGGCAACAAACATGGCCTGCATCTTTGCTTGTATGCGGGGTAAATCCGCCTGTGGAGAAAGCATTATAAAGGTGTTCACGCTGCCCCCAAACCAACCTTTATTGCTGTTAAAATTTTCGAAATAGGTATAAGGCAGGAGTATGTCGATTTTTATGCTTGAATTCTGGGGAGGGTTTTCAGCCACCGCGGTCACCTTAAAACCTTCAAATTGATCATTGAGTTTGATTTGAATGATTTTGCCAATAATATCCGTGGTACCAAAATATTTGTTGGCCATATTTTTGGTGAGCACGACAGAATGCAGATCCTTCAGGGCGCTACTGGGATTGCCTTCCAAAAGAGGAAAACTGAACATGGAAAAAAAATTATCATCGACAAACAGCGGGTTTTCTGCAAAAACCTCATTATCCTTTTTTACGGTTACTGCCTCGCCATTGATGCGCACATACTGCTCAATACCTGGAATTTCCTTGGCGAAGGATTCACCAAGGATGGCATTGGTGATGCTCATCGTCTCTTTGGGGTTATTGCCAATCTGCCAATCCTGGGTGATGCGGTAAATATGGGTTTTGTTGGCATGGAACTGATCATAGCTGATCTCATCTTTGGTGTAAAGAAAAATAAGCATGCATACCATCAGACCGATGCTTAGTCCAAGTATTTTGATAAGAGAAAGCGTTTTATTCTGGCTTAAACGCCTCCAGGCTATTTTGATATAATTGAATACCATAAAAGGCAAAATTTGTGGTGGAAGTATATATTCCAATTGTTTGCCAGCAATCTAAAGAATTGGTTCACATTAAATTAGTAAAAATCCACGAATTAGTATGTCCGTTTTCAGCACAGGACTGTTGCAAATACGAACAGGGGCTCAAGCCTTGAACCTGCAACCACCAACCTATGCCGAGCCCATTAAATCCAGGCATTGTATGTACTTGCGCCCTGGATATGCAGGAGATCACGGTTTACCTGGAAAAGACTAAATTAGGGAGTCTCAAACGACCCTCCGGCCATGCGTCGAAAGCTGCCTATAATTTTCCTTTACTTATTCTGTACTGGATTATTTCTCACCTCCGCAGCACAAAAAAGATCCTATTTTCTTGAAAAACTGTCCGTAAATGAGGGCCTTAGCAGCAATACCATCACCGATCTGATCCAAGACGATAATGGATTTTTATGGGTTGCGACCAGCGAAGGACTCAACAGGTTTGATGGAACCGAAGTGGTGCAATATTTTTCCCAAGACAAATCCAATCGCCTGCCGCATAATTTTATTTACTGTCTAAAGAAATTGCCCGGGAATTATATAGCGATTGGGACGCAGGCCGGTTTGTGTATTTACGATGGCAATGATGGCAGCTTCCGCACTATTTATTATACCCAAAACCAAAAATTTGATGAATACAATAATATCATTATCGAGCTTGAACTTGATGCCAGGGGTAATCTTTGGGCAGCTTCCACCAATTGCATCTACGTGTTTGATCCTCATTTGATATTAAAAAAGGTATTCACTTCGCCTTTCACCGATGTAGACTTTATGCACCGCCGCATCAGGTACTCTTACAAAATCATACCCTTTTCAGATGGTTCGATGTTGATTTCCCTCTATGATGGCTGGTATATAGGTTCTGCAGATTCAAACAGGGTTACAAGGCTTGAGCAATCCTCCCTGAAACAGAAGTTCGATTTTGTACTGGAAATGACCACGCGAACGAATGGTGAGCGTTATGAATCTTTTTTCCCATCGGCGCATCTGTTCAAAATATTTGATAAATACCTGCTCTGCATTAAATCAAACCAGGATACCCTACTGTTAATGGATGAATCAGGCCACCGGATGGGTTCCTGTTATTTCCCGTATAACCATTATCCAAATATTTTATGGTCGCAGCGAGTGGGCGTTCTGGATTCAGGTCATGTCGCATTTTTATTTCATAATACCGGGCTGGCCATTATTCCCATTATTTGGAGCCATGGTTTACCCAGCATTGGTACTCCCTCACCGGTACTATTTGGAAGTTCTTCTTATGATGCTGCCCTCGGCGACCGCCAGGGAAATTGGTGGCTTGTTACCTCAAATGAAGGCTTGCAAAAAATTTCTCCCAGCAAACAAGTTTTTAATAATGAAATGCTCATCAGTGTTGCGCCGGTGAACCAGGCTAACCGGGAGACGACATCAATCAGCAGGTATGGCAATTCCTTATGGATTTGCACTTATGGAGAGGGATTTTTCAGAGTTGATCTGAAAACGGGAAAACAACAACAATTTCTCCTCCAAAAAACAGGAAATGATCTCTGGGCAAATTTTATTTGGAATATCCGGCAAATATCGCCTGATAGCCTGTGGGTGGGTACCCAGGCCGGTTTGTTTTGGTTTGTCATTTCCTCAAAAAAACAGGGGCATCTCGCAGCTTACCCGGGAAAACCAGCCGTGCTGGATACAGTGCCCATCACGACCCAGTTCGACGACGGACATGGATTAATTTGGATGGGATTAGGCCGTGGAAACGGGTTATGTTATTTTGATAAAATGAATCGCCGCTTTGCATATTTTCCTGCAAAGTCAATGGCTTATCCGCTAAGGTATCCGCTCTCGATAGCAGAAGCGCCAAATGGGGACCTGTGGTTTACCAATGATGCAAGTAATCTGCTTGTTAGTTGGAGCAGAAAGACCAACAGTTTCCATGTGATTTCATGGCCAGCGGCCATGAAAAATCAGCTTAGTCATCTCTATGCCATTTATTTTGAAAACGATTCGATATGTTGGTTAGGAAGTGTAACCAATGGTCTTATAAGATTCAATATATCCAATAATAAAATGGACACCTATGGCCATGACCGGGGTCTTATAAATAGTCATATCAGGAGCATCTGGCAGGACATGACAAAAAGATTATGGCTCAATACGGATGGGGGTCTTTCCTGCTTTGATCCCAGCACTGAAACTTTTTTCAATTGCTCGGAAAACGAAGGTTTGCCTGTAAGATATCCTACGGCATCCCTGTATTATGATTCACTCGATCATTGGTTGTATTCAGGAGGATTGGGTAATTATTTTTATTTTGACCCAAATACAATTAATAATAACCGAATACCGCAAAAACCAATCATTACTGCCTTACAGGTAAATGGAGAACCATTTGCGTTTAAAGATCAAAAACTCCTGGCCTTCTCAAGCCAGCAAAATGACATTACCGTTCATTATACAGCTGTTGACCTAATTGCTGGTCCAAAAACAACCTATGCATATAAACTCTCAGGGGAGGATGAAGATACCGGTTGGATAAAGGCAGGACACCAGCGGCAAATCAATTTCAGCCATCTCGCTCCTGGAAAATATCAATTGCTTGTCCGTTCACAAAACATGCAAGGGATCCAAAACAATCAGGAAGCCCTGATCAGATTTTTCATCCGTCCTTCTTTTATACAAACGGCATGGTTTTACGTGCTGATCTTCATTGCCATTGCCGGGCTTTTCTACGGGTTGTACCGGTTCCGTCTCCGGCAACTAGTCCGTACGGAACAAATCCGCAATGAAATCTCCAAAAATCTGCATGATGAGGTCGGTTCAACCCTGACGAATATCAGCCTGGGTAGCTTATTAGCCCAAAAGCAACTCCATGAGGACAGCCAGGTAAGCCGGATCCTGGAGCGGATTTACCAGGATAGTCAGACAGTATCACAAACCATGAGAGAAATTGTATGGAGTATCAATCCTAAAATTGATACGCTCGGAGAAGCATTGCCCCGGATGATCCAATATGCTTCGGAATTGTTAGAAGCAAAAAATATACTGTTAAAGGCCGAGATATCTCCACATCTTGATCGCATTAAACTGACTATGGAAGAGCGGCGTGACCTGTACCTTATTTTTAAAGAATCGGTCAATAACCTAGCCAGGCATTCGGTTGCGTCAAAAGCAAATATTCGTTTCCGGGTGGAAAGCGGTCTGCTGGAGATGGTCATCGCTGACGATGGGAAAGGTTTTGATAAAGCAGTCTCGATATCGGGAAATGGGCTAAAAAATATCCGGGAAAGGGCCCAGCGCCATAAATGGCAATTGATCATTCAATCGAGCCCCGGTTCTGGAAGCATCCTGACCATAAAAGCTGATATAGCATAAATATGCTATTGGCATTCCGGCCTTTGATAAAGTATCTTTAATCTTCTATGCCTACCCGGATTATCATTTTTGAAAATAACATAAGACTTCGTCAGGCCCTTAAGATATTATTAGAAGGAGTGGAGGGCTATTGGGTATGCGGAGATTATGATAATTGTGATCAAGCGCTGGCTGTAGTAGAAGCACATCAACCCGATGTGATCATCATGGATATTGACATGCCTGGCACAGACGGCATCCAGGGACTGAGGGTCATCAAAGAATACCGGCCTCAAACCTATATTATCATGCACACGGTGCTGGAAGACGATGAGAAATTATACGAATGCCTCTGTCTTGGGGCCAATGGTTATATCCTCAAAAACATATCTTTTGTTGCCCTCCTGGATGGTATCGAAAATGTGCTTCATGGCGGCGCGCCGCTTTCGCCTTCAATTGCAAAAAAAGTGCTGCAATCTTTCCGGAAGACCCCTGCTAATTCCTTGAAATACAATTTATCTGAAAGGGAAACCGAAGTGATAAAATATCTGGTAAACGGGTTTAGCTATAAGATGATCGCAAACGCTTGCCATATCAGTTTGGATACAGTCCGAGGACATATCCGCAATATTTATATCAAACTTCATGTGAACTGTGGCCGCGAAGCCGTAGTAAAGGCATTAAGGGATAAAATTATTTAATGCTGGGCCAAACTGACCCGGCGGACCCCCGGCATGATTGTGCTATTGACAACACTCCTTCCGTTTTTTAATTTTACCAAAAATGCTAATTATGGAAAAGCAGGATCTTAACAAGGGTAAAAATCGACGTCAATTTTTGGGCAGTCTTACTGCCGGTGCCGCTTCGCTGGGTTTGGCGGGGATGCTCAGTCCCCTTCAGCAATTGCAAGCCCGGAATCCTTTTGAATTCAAAATGAATGATCCGGAAGAATGTTTCAAGAAAATGACCGGTAAACACCGGATCATCTATGATGTTGTCCGCCCAAATGGGATCTTTCCATTTGTCTGGTCGAGGGTTTTTTTAGCAACCAACGAAACTGCGGGTAATCACGCTGCTGATTGCAATGTAGTAGTGGTTCTCCGTCATGAAGGAATACCTTATGCCTTCACTGATGAGACCTGGGCAAAATACAATTTTGGTGAAGTGTTTAAGGCAGAAGACCCCAAAACAAAAAAACCTTCGACGCGTAACCCGTTTTGGAAACCTGCCAAAGGCGACTTTGCGGTGCCTGGAATCGGAACGGTTGAAATAGGCATTAATGAATTGCAGGATAGCGGGGTCATTTTCTGTGTTTGTGATGTAGCCATGACCGTGTACAGCAATGCCATTGGCCAAGGGATGAAAATGGATCCCGCGGATGTGAAAAAAGAATGGATGACGGGATTGATACCTGGAGTTCAAGTGATGCCATCTGGAGTTTGGGCGGTCGGCCGAGCACAGGAACATGGATGCAGCTATTGCTATGCAAGCTGATCCTGGCATTATTGAAAGCGTTTTATCACCTGTGAGCAGCTTACGGTTTGGATGGTGCTATCTGGTTCAGAAGAGAAAATTTGCCAGCTTTTTATTTTTCTAAAAATATGGTGCGATTTGACTCTTTGGCGGACCTGACTAACCCTGCACGGCTGATGCCGCTTTTTGGCCCAATTTCAAAAATCAATACAACCCTTCTTTCACCGGCAAGTGGATTTTCCGGTAGTTTGTTTCAGCGCTTGGAAGTTGAGCTTCATGCAGGAACTAAGCGATCCTTTATCTTGAAGTCTACCAGGCTCAAAACGGACTGGTTAACGCAAAGGGCAGGGGATCACCATGGAAGGGAAGCTTTTTTATTGGGTGAACCACGGTTACTAAAAATTTGGGATTGTATTCATTGCCCCTATATTGCTTTTGCAGCTGATCAGGACCAAATCGGATTATTGATGGATGATTTTTCTGATCATCTTTTTCCAGACCATAGAGAGCCAATTGATTTGAAGAAAGAAGACCTGATTGTACAAGCAACCGCTTCCCTGCACGCGGCGTTTTGGGAATCCATACTAGTCAAACAGATTGGCTGGCTGGCAAAACCAGTAGACTATTTAGATCTTTTTGCCCCCGCAGCACATCCGACGGATCAATACGCTCCAGTTCATAGCGTAATAGGAAATGCCATGCGTACAGGGTGGGAGATTGCCCTCCATTTGCTTCCTCCTGCTATAATCCCATGGCTTACCCGGCCCGCTGAAGAAATATTTGAACCCTATCGGAGCCTTCCATTTACACTGATACACGGGGATCTGAAAATTGCAAATATGGCTGTCTTGCCAGCGGGTGATGTGGTGATGTTTGACTGGCCTGTTATTGGTTATGCGCCTTGCGGTATCGACATTGGATGGTACCTGGCCGTTAATTCCACAAGGCTCGCAAGAACAAAAGAAGAATTTCTGGAGAAATACCGCTCCAGTCTGGAATCCCATCTTAGAAATAGCATAGCCGGAGAAACTTGGCTAAAGATGATGGAGTTAGCCATTATTTCTGGATCCAGGATGCTGTTATGGAGCAAAGCTCTTGGCTACCAGGCAGGGACAGAAAGAGGGAAAGGGGAATGGGCATGGTGGGTCAGTCATTTAGAAAATCTTGTTTCCCTTCATGGATAGTCAAGTCAACGAGGTAAAAATGGGTTTCCATGTTTCCCCTCGATCCATACTTCTTCTACCCATAATGTAGTCTAGTGTAGCGCAAACATCCAATCTGACTAAAAAAATCTCCCATGAAATAAACAGATAAATATTTTTTGATAGATTAGCAACCGAAATCATAGCTGATATGACTAACCAACTTGCCCTCAAACCACGGGTATTGAGCATAGACGTGTTGCGGGGGATTATTATGGTATTAATGGCCCTTGACCATGTAAGAGATTTTTTCTTCAAGGCTTCGCTCAAAAGCGCAGGCAGCGTGGCGATGGATCCAACCAATATGGCTACCACGACACCCGGACTTTTTTTTACGCGCTGGATTACGCATTTCTGTGCGCCAGTTTTTGTTTTTTTGGCTGGCACTTCTATTTTTTTGATAAGCCGGAAGAAATCTAAAAAAGAGCTCAGCCAATTTTTGATAAAAAGAGGTTGTTGGTTGCTTTTTGTGGAAATAGCTGTTATCAGTTTGGCTTGGACATTAAATCCTTTCTATAATGTAATCATTTTGCAGGTGATCTGGGCGATTGGGATAAGCATGATTGTCATTGGGCTGCTTGTTTATCTTCCTGCAAAATTTCTTCTTGCACTGGGCTTAATCATCGTTTTGGGGCATAATTGTTTACAATACCCATCTTTTGCCTCCCTGAAAGGAAATATTTGGTTTGACCTTTTATATTTTACCAATTTTTCAACCTATAATATCTTCCAAAACCATATGGTGCTCATCGTCTATTCCTTCCTTCCCTGGACAGGGGTGATGCTCCTTGGTTTTTACTTTGGTAAATTGTATGATGCGGATATGGAAGCTTTCAGGAGAAGAAAAATTTTGATTGTGCTTGGGTCGGCAATAATAGCGTTGTTCTTTTTACTTCGCATTATCAATATATATGGCGACCCACTGCCTTGGTCTGCCCAACCCAGGGGGGCTATTTATACTGTTCTTTCATTCCTCAATACGAATAAGTACTCGCCTTCGCTCGAATACCTGTGCATGACCCTGGGCCCCGCCATGCTGATGCTTGCTTTTTTAGAAAAAATTCAAAACCGGTTTATATCCATTCTGAATATATTTGGGCGGGTCCCCATGTTTTATTATATCCTGCATTTATACCTGATTCATTTGATTGGAGTAATTGTCTTTTATGCATCGGGTTTTTCTTCTAAGGATATCATCACGCCAGCCAGCCCTTTCTATTTCCGGCCACCAGGTCTCGGCTTTTCTTTGGTGGGTGTGTATATTATTTGGATCATTGTCGTTCTGGTTCTTTTCCCTTTATGCAAATGGTATAATCGGTATAAGAGTACCCATAAGTCATGGTGGTTAAGCTATCTGTAAAGAGCAGCAGATGGTACCTGACCCGCTCCTTTATCGACCCCCTATCGGTTAAAAGAACTATCTCTCCACAGGTGTATAAAAAAAAATTGGGCTGGATGGAAATCCGGCCCGTTTAAAATCCAATATCCTATGAAAAACCCAAACTTATTTTTCAAATGACGTGCCAAGCATTTTTAAGCCTAAAGGGAATAAGAAGGGTGGGGTATTGTTGCGGGTTTTCCACAGCGCTTGTGGAATAAATGCCCGGGGAACGCTTGATGGCCGGCCGGATTTTTCATTCCTGAAATTCGTCCAAAATCTGGACAGCCTTAAAATCAGGATTGCTTATTCGGTTCTAAGACTTTTTACGGGATTTGCGATAGCTGCTTTGATCGCCTGGTAACTTACCGTCATAAGGGTGATGATCAAGCCCCCAACTCCAGCCTCGGCAAAAATCAGCCAGGAAATTTCCGTCCGGTAAGTATAATTCAACAACCACTTTTGCATCAGATAATAAGAAACAGGGGTGATGATGCTAAAGGAAATGACCACCAGCAGGACAAAATCCTTTGACAGCATTTGCCAGAGATTAAACACAGAAGCGCCCAACACCTTACGAACGCCAATTTCTTTGGTACGTTGTTCTGCGACAAATGAAGCCAAACCAAAAAGACCAAGACAACTGATAAAAATAGCCAGGGCCGAAAAAAAGGTAAGGAGGCTTCGCATACGCTCTTCTGCAGCAAATTTTGCAGCGAACTCCCTGTCGGCAAACTTATACTCAAAAGGGACGGAAGGAATAATTTTTTTAAATATCGATTCTGTGGTGGCTATCGATTCCTTGGCACTCTTATGTGGGTTTAATTTCAGGACTATAAAATTCACATTTTCGTTATCCATAAAATAAATGCCTTGTACCACGGAGTCATATGGGGATTCCATCAGCATGTCTCTGATGACACCGATTACGGTATAAGTTTTTGCGGTTGAATCGGTCCCCCAACGCACGGGTGTTCCAACGGGATTTTTTAAGCCCATGAATTTGACCGCGGCTTCATTTAAAACGATGGAAGAGGAATCACTCCTGAATTGTCTGGAAAAATCCCTTCCCTCCTTGAATTGCCAACCTACAGTCTTGCCATACTCCTGTGTCACCCAAATGGTTCTAAAGTCCCCTGCAAGGCTTGGGTCCTTTCCCGGCCAGCTGAATCCGCCGTTGCCAGCCCAGGTTTCAGTCAGGGGACTGGAGGTTTCAGTCATGTCCGTGATGGCTCTCGCATTCTTCAACGCGTTGCCAAGCAGATCATATTTTCCGTAGAAATCCGGAGAGGTCATTTGAATCATCATGAGGCCATTGCTGTCGTAGCCGATAGGTCGGTTTTTGGTATATTGGATTTGATCATATACAACAAGGGTCCCGATGATGAGGGCAAGGGAAATGCTGAATTGCAGAACCACCAATACTTTGCGCGGTAGGGAAGCAAAACGGCCAACCCGGAAAGTCCCCTTTAATACTTTGATCGCCTGGAAAGAGGATAAATAAAGCGCGGGATAACTGCCTGCAATAATGCCCGTAAACAGGATAAAAACGAAACTCATCATCCAGAAGACGGGACTGTGCCAGGGAATCGACATTTCTTTACTGGCCACTTCGTTGAACCAGTTCAAGACGAGCTCTACCAGACCTAAGGATAGAAAAAAAGCAAATACGACGACGAGCAGCGACTCAATATAGAATTGTGCCATCAATTGTCTTTTTAGAGATCCGATGGCTTTGCGTATGCCTACCTCCCTCGCCCTTTTCTCAGACCGGGCCGTACTCAGGTTCATGAAATTTATGCAGGCCAGGAGCAGCACAAAAACACCCACGATGGTAAAAATCCACACATACTCGATTAAACCACCTGTTTTTACGCCATTATCCCAATGGGCCCTCAGATGCCAATCCTTCATCGGATGAAGAAATATTTCGAATTTATATTTTTTATCGGCGGGATCGACATGTTTGATTTTAGTATCGATGATGTTCCGTTCTACAGTGGCAAAATCCGTATGATCAGCAATCTGCACAAAAGTCTGAAAGGAATTATCATCCCATTTATCGGCCTGGCGTTTGATCCAGGGTTCAGAAGACACGTATAATTCCCAGGGTGCGATAAAAGTCAGTTTTTTGAATTCGGAATTAAAAGGCAAATCTTCAAAAACGCCGGTTACTTTCACGTCCAGCTTGTTGTCGATCCTCATCAGCTTATTGATGGGATCTGCATAACCAAAAAAAGCCTTGGCGCTGGAAGAGGACAGTAAAATGGAATTGGGGTTTTTTAATCCATCGGGGCCGCCTTCCACCATCTTCAAGGAAAATAAACGGGGCGCGTCTACATCCATGTAAATGCCATGCCTCGACATCTTGCTCTCTCCACTAGTGAGTATATGCTCTCCTTCCCAGGAGGCCATCACTACGTAGGTAAAGTTTTTTCCATAATTCGTTTGCAATTCTTTTCCGATTGGGAAAGGCATGGACCGGTCCGAATAAATATTCCCGTTGGCCTGGGCATGCTGCATCACAACTGCAATGCGGTCATAGTTTTTAAAGTTTTTATTGAAGGAGAGCTCATCATTAATCCAAAGGCCTATCAACACAGCTACCGCGATACCAACTGAAAGACCACCGATATTGATCAGGGAAGATGTCCTGTCTTTCAACAGGTTCCTCCAGGCGATTTTGAAATAGTTTCTAAACATGATTAAATCAAATAGTTAATTATGGAATACCAACAAGGTAGCAATCCAAGTGCCATCATCATAACTGGATGTAAATCATTAAAATACGGTAATATTCATCAGAAGGAACCTGTCCGTTTTTGCGACACCTGCCGAACAGATTTGTATCACTATAATATTGTGGAAAGTATTAACCGATTTCGGTTAGCAGGTTCAGGTCTATACAAGGCCTTCTCAATCGCGGATTTTCATGATGCCGATCATTTCTTACCTGCAATATTTTCCAGCATCGGAATATTTCAGCAAATGGGTTAACATAGTCAGGACACCATGGAATTGGAATATCACAATTGAACGATCCCGTTCTTAATGGCATACATTGCCAGGCCAATACGGGTTTTTACATGTAGCTTTTCAAACAGATCATCCCGGTAACCATCGATGGTTCGGGCGCTTAGGAACATTTTATCGGCTATTTCCTTATGGGTCATTTCCGTGCAGGTGAGTTTCAGAAATTCAATTTCCCGTTCACTAAGGGTAACCAGGTTTCTTATACTTTGATCCGGATCGCCGATAGAATTAACTGCGTGAATTAATTTCCCGGTTACCAGTTCAGAATAATAATAGCCTTTCTTCACCAGGGAGTCCAAAGCGGCCCTGAATTCAGCAGGGTCAATATCCTTTAGAATATATCCTTTTGCGCCGCATTTGAGCATCCGGATAATGGATTGCTCATTATCGTACATAGATAGTGCTAGGACTTTTATATCCGGATGATTTTGTTTCAACCACATAGATGTGTCATATCCATCCATTTCGGGCATATTTATGTCCATCAAAGCAATAGCCGGTAGAGAATTGGGATCCAGTTTTTTGATAAACTCCTTACCATTATTTGCTTCAAAAAGTACATCATAACCATCAAGACTTCGGATCAGATTGGCCAACCCGTTTCGGAGCAATATATGATCGTCGGCGAGTGCCACATAGACTTTTTCCATGATTACATGATTTGACTAAGTACGGGTAATCTAATATCAACTGATGTCCCTTCAGTCATAATACTGGTTATAGAAAACTTCCCACCAATCAACGATGCTCGGTTATGCATGTTCTTTATTCCCAAACCGCGGGATGGATTTTGTTTGTCCTGAAGATTGTTCAAGTCAAAACCCTGGCCATTGTCCATAACCTTCAATGAGAAATGATCAGCCTGGTAACATAGTTTTATGGCGATTCGGGACGCCTTTGCATGTTTGATGACATTATTCAGTACTTCTTG
>Ga0302324_100002733_pt1 | contig 40265 bp, 37 predicted proteins | sample Palsa_T0_1_FD_201949 | JGI IMG/M metagenome (GOLD analysis project Ga0302324, IMG submission 201949) | Peat permafrost microbial communities from Stordalen Mire near Abisko, Sweden - Palsa_T0_1 | ecosystem: Environmental > Terrestrial > Soil > Palsa > Peat permafrost | place: Sweden: Abisko...
TGTCGCCCGCCGGGGTGACCAGTCGTCCCGACGGCAAGATCGCATCGTAGACTGCGCTGTGGAAGTGGCCCGCCGGGAGACGTCCCGCCGGCGCTCCGTACTGAACGACCGCACTCGACGCGGCTGCAGGTAAGAGCGCGCAGGCAGCTATCAGCGCTACGGCACAAAACTTCACGGTCAAACTCCTGGAGATGAGGCGGTGCCGGCGGACAGGTATAAACGATCGAGCGCGCGCGCTAAGCGTTCCACGCCGATGGTAATCGTCGGTTCGTCAAGATCGCCGAACGACAAGCGCAATGCCGGCGGCCCGACGCGCGTGGGGTAATACGGACCGGCCGGCATGACCAGCACGCCTTCGCGCGCGCATGCGTCGAACGCTGCCTGCGCCGAAATCCGCGACGGCAGCGGCAGCCACACGTTGACGCCGGCTTGCGGCGGGCGCACGTCCGCCCACGGCAGTGCGCGCGTCAGTTGGTCGATAAAGATATCACGGCGTAAGCGATATAGCGCACGCGCTCCTTTGATGTGGCGCGCGTAGGCGGGCGATTCAAGGAAGCGCCACAACGCGCGTTGCGTCAAGGTCGAGGTAAAGCTGTCGGTGCGCACCTTCGCCGCTTCGATCGAGGCGCGCATCCCGCCCTTGACACGCAAATAGCCGATACGCAGCGCGGGAAAGATCGACTTCGAAAGACTTTCCATCAAGACGACCCGGCCGTCGTCGTCATAGGCGGCCAGCGGCGGCGGGGCGGGCCCGTCATAGGTGAAGTTCCAGCCCGTTTGATCCTCGAGCACCACGACGTCGTAGCGCCGCGCGAGCGCAACAATTGCTTTCGCACGGCGCGCCGGCAGCACGGCGCCCGTCGGATTAACCGCGATCGGCGCGATGTAGAACAGGCGCGGCCGGTATTCGGCAAACACGCGCTCGACGTCGTCGACGCGGACACCCTCGGCGTCACTCTGCACTTCGACATAGGTTGCGCCGCGCGCGTCGAAAACACCGAGCGTTCCGGGATACGTCGGCGCTTCGGCCGCGACGACCGCGCGCTCGGTCAAGAGGACGCTGGCGATTAAATCAGCAGCCTGCTGCGCGCCGGAACTGACGATGATGTCCTCGCCGCGCGCATCACAACCGCGTGCGCGAAGCCCCTTTGCAAGCGCAGCGCACAGATCGGGGTCGCCCGTATGCGCGCGATATTGCATCGCCGCAGGCGGGTCGTCGGCGAGCGTGCGTGCCATCGCGCGACCGAATTCAACGAGTGGAAATGTTTCCGGTGCCGGATGTCCCGTCGCTAAAGAAATCGCGCCCGGTGCCTGCGCGCGCGCGAGTTGATCGAGGACGCCTTCCATGCGTTCGGCGCGCGACAGACGGCCAAGTTCCGGCTCCCACTTGCGGGCGAAAGCAGTCGTGCCGTCATCAACGGCGAGCGGTGCAACGAATGTTCCGCGTCCGACGCGCGAGACGACACGGCCGCGCGCGGCCAGCATCTCGTAGGCCTGCGAAACGGTGATGAGCGCACAACCGACGTCGCGCGCCAGCACGCGCATTGCGGGCAAACGCGCCTCGGGCGCCAAGTCGCCGCGTTCGATCGCGGTCACGAAACCGTCGGCAATCTGCACGTAGAGCGGCCGCGGATCGCGCGCGTCCAGCGCGATCGCCGGCGTCAATTGCTGTCGAGGCGGTAGCCGATCCCTCGGACGCTGGAGATCTGCAGGTTGGCTTCGACCTCATTGAGCTTCTTTCGCAGCGCCGCGACATGCACGTCGACGACACGCGTCGGCACGCCCGAAACATCGTTCCACACCCGTTCGAGGATCTGGGCCCGTGTCAGCAGTTTGCCCTCGGCTTCTCCGAGGAACCATAACAGGCGAAACTCGAGCGCCGTCAAGGTCACGCTCTTGCTCTGGTTTTCGAGTGTATGAAAATCGCGAACGAGAGTAGCATCACCGATCTGCAGCTTGCCGTCCGTGTCGCTCTTGCGCGAGCGCTCCTTGCGTCGCAGAAACGATTGAATCCGCGCAACGAGTTCGTTACCCGAAAACGGTTTGGCGATATAGTCATCAGCGCCGAGTCCGAGGCCCTTGAGGACGTCGCCCTCGCTCGAATGAGCACTGACCATCAAGATGAACGCGTCACTCGAGTTCGCGAACGACGTACAGACATCCAGGCCCGAAATATCGGGCAGCTCGACGTCGAGCAGCACGACTGCGGGCTTGAACTGCGGCTCGACCTCGAGGCCCGCAGCGCCGGTGTGGACGACCTTGCACTCAAAGCCCGCCTTCTCGAGAAACGTGCGCTCGAAACTGGCGATATCTTGGTCGTCTTCGATGATCAATACGCGTTCGGACATCAAAACCTACTTATTAGCAGCTGCGAGCGATGGTTCGTCATCAGTGACGAGGAGGGCACGCCGGGCAACGCCTTCTTCGATGGCGGCATCGCGCACGGCGGCGGCCACCGCGTCGACGACGCGCGTGTCAAAAACGCTGGGGATGACATATTCGGCGCTGCGTTCTTCGCCGACGACCCCGGCGATAGCGTGCGCTGCGGCAAGTTTCATTTTTTCGGTGATGCGCGATGCGCGTGAGTCGAGCGCTCCGCGAAAGAGCCCGGGGAATGCCAGCAGATTGTTGACTTGATTCGGAAAGTCGCTGCGGCCGGTACCCATGACGGCAACGTACGGCGCGGCGACGTCGGGCATGATCTCGGGTGTCGGGTTTGCCATGGCGAACACAATTGGATCGCGTGCCATCTTTTTCAAGCCTTCGACCGTTAAGATGTTCGGGGCGCTCACACCGATGAATGCGTCGGCACCGGTCAGCACATCGTTGAGCAATCCACGTCGGTTCTCACGATTGGTATTCTCGGAAAGCCATTTCCAATGCGGATTGTCGTACTGTTCGGAACGGTTGAGCGCACCCGCCCGGTCGACGGCGACGACATCGCGTACACCCGCGCTCAACAGCATCTTGATCGTCGCCGTGCCGGCTGCACCCGAACCGCTCAAGACAATCGTCATATCTTCGAGCCGTTTGCCGACGACGGCCGCAGCGTTAATGACTGCAGCAAGAATGGTAACCGCCGTGCCGTGCTGATCGTCGTGCATGACCGGTATGTCGAGTTCCTCGATCAAACGCCGCTCCACTTCAAAACAGCGTGGCGCCGAGATATCCTCGAGATTGATACCGCCGAAAATCGGTGCGATACGTTTAACGGTTTCCACGATCTCGTCAACGTCTTTGGTATCGAGACAAATGGGAAATGCGTCGATGTCGGCAAACTGCTTGAAGAGCATGCATTTGCCTTCCATCACGGGCGCGGCTCCGTACGGCCCGATGTCACCCAAACCCAGCACGGCAGTTCCATCGGTGACAACGGCAACCGTGTTGCGTTTGATCGTGAGCTGATAGGCTTTTTTGGGATCGGCTGCGATCGCCATCGAGACGCGGGCTACCCCCGGCGTATACACGATCGAGAGATCCTGGCGGGTCTTGACGGGCATCTTGCCCTCGATCCGGATCTTGCCGCCCAAGTGCGCAAGAAAGGTCGAATCCGAAACGTTAACGACGCGCACGCCGGGCAAGGCCTCGATTGCTTTTCGAACCGCGTCGCCCGCAGCCTCAGATGGAACGTTGATCGTCACGTCGCGCACGACCATCGCTTTGGTGACAGTCCGCGTGTCGATCGCGCCGACCGTCCCGCCGGCATCCTCGATTGCGGACGCCAGTACCCCAAAGGCCCCGGTGGCGCCCGGCGTCTCCAAGCGAAAGATGAGGGTTGTACCGATCGCGGGAGCCGCCATGACCTCCCCTTTTTCGATAACGACGGGGCAACCCTCGCCGGAGCGCCAACCATGCGCGAATGTTCCACGCGTTCGCACTCGCGCTGGCGCTCGACTCCGCGGTTCCCTTCACGCTTGTGAACAACCACATCACCGTCGACGTGACGCTCAACGGCAAAGGGCCTTACCACTTCATTTTCGATAGCGGCGGCTCGAATTTGGTCGATCCGGCAGTAGCCACGGAAATCGGGGCCGTCGCGCGCGGCTCGGCTCGCGTCAACGGAGTCGGCAACACCTCGCAAAGCGCGCAACGGACGACGATCGAGTCGCTCCGCCTCGGCGGCGCGGAGCTGACGGCGCAACGGTTCGTCGTCTTACCGACTCGCGCCGGCTTCGGCGCCTCCGAAGGGCCGCCGATCGACGGCATGATCGGTGCCGAGTTCCTGGCGCGCTTTGTCACGACGATCGACTACGAGCGGCGCGAGATGCATTTCGGCGACGACCCCGCGGTGTACGAAAACGGCGCGCAAGTGTTGCCGCTAACGCTCGACTCCGGCCATCCGCACGTCGCGTGCCGGATCGATGACGTTCCGGGAACGTGTACGATGGACACCGGCAGCCGGCTCAATGTGACGATCGTCAAACCGTTCGCCGATGCGCACCCGGCTGTTGTGCCAAGCGCACTCACCGCAAACAGCGTCGACGGTTACGGCATCGGGAACGCCGCGTACGGCCGCCTCGGACGCCTGGGGTCGATCGCGTTCGGCACGCTCGCCGTGCAGAACGTCATCACCGATTTCAGTACCCAGGAGCACGGCGCGTTCGCGGATTCATCGATCGCAGCGAACGTCGGCGGCGGCATCTTGCGACGTTTCACGCTTACCTTCGACTATGGACGCCGCCAGCTCGCGTTGCGGCCGAATGCATCGTTCGCCTTGCCCGACAGCGGCGACCGGTCGGGGCTCTTCTTGATCACACGCGACGGCGCGATCGTCGTATTCGACGTACGCACCGGTACGCCGTCCGCGCTGGCCGGTGTTACCAAAGATGATGTCATTGTTTCGGTCAACGGCCGGCGGTATCAAGCGACCGAATTGCCGGATGTACGCGCGCTCCTGTCGGGGCCGGCGGGCAACGCGGTGCAGCTTGAACTCGCTGATAAGAGCGGCGCGACGCACGTTGTGCGCGTGGTGCTCGCGGACTATGTGTAAGTGAGCGCGTTTGCCGATGCTCTCGCCGCCGTTGAAGCGACGATCGAGCGCGATCGTAACGATCCGGCGGTCGATCCGCGCTGTTTGCCGCGTATCGCGCATCGCGGCAAGCAAACCGAACGTGCGATCGCGCTCTTTCACGGGTTCACCAACTGCCCCGTGCAGTTCGCCGAACTCGGCGACCGATTCTTCGAACGCGGCTACACGGTCTACATTCCGCGCTTACCGCATCACGGATTAGCCGACAAGATGACCACTGCGCTCGAAACGCTCACGGTCGCCGATCTTGAATCGGCAGCAGTCGTCGCCACCGATCTTGTCGCCGGATTCGGGCAACGCGTCGCGGCGCTCGGCATTTCCGTCGGCGGCACGATGGCCGCGTGGATCGGCGCGACGCAACCGATCGACACCGCCGTCGCGGTCGCACCGTTTTTCGGAGTCAAGCTCTTGCCGGTACCGCTCGAAGGCGCCTTCAGCACGACGCTCGGCGCGCTACCTAATGCGGATCTGTGGTGGGATCCCGAGCGTAAGGAGAAACTCCCGCCATCGCACGGGTACCCGCGGTTTCCTACCCACGCGCTCGCGCAATGCCTGAAAATGGGCGAGCAGATCGCCGCCGGCGCGCACGATGCGCGGCCCCGCGGCCGCCGCAGTATTTTGGTTCTCAACGAACACGACCCGGCGGTCAGCAACGATGCTGCACACGAGGCCTGGGCCGCCTGGCGCAAGCGCGGCGCCGATGTTGAGGAGATCGTCATCCGCGATCTCGACACGCGGCACGACATCATCGAACCGACAACGTACCCGCAGGCGCGAACGCTCGTCTATCCGGTGCTCGTCGATGCCGTCGATCGCCGGGCCTAATCGCGCTACTCGCGCGCGAGAATATCGAGGGCACGATTGATACCCTCATCGACGGAGCCGGCGTCGGCCCGCGGATCGTTGATCATAAACGCGAATGCGACTCGGCCGTGATGATGCGTTTGAACGTACCCGGCGAGTGCATTGACGTTCTCGATGTGGCCGCTCTTGGCGCGGGTGCGACCCAGCGCTTCGGTGAGGTGTCGCCACTTTACCGTGCCTTCGATTCCGACGCGTGGTAAGTCGGCGATAAACGCCGGGCCTATCGGTTCGGCCGCGGCGCGCGCGAGCAACGTTGCAAGCGAAATCGGCGCAATCCGGTCGCTAGCGGCAAGGCCGCTCCCATCGACGACGCGCAGACCGCCGGACGGAACGCCGTCGCGCGCGAACAGGCCGCGTTCGACGGCAGCGCCGGAGGCTTCGGTGCCGGTGCCGCGTTGCGCGCCAAGTGCGCGCAGCAATTGCTCGGCGTAGTGATTGTCCGACGTGAAGAGCATTTGGCGCACGATGTCGCGCAGCGGCATCGACCGGTGCAGCCACAGGATGTGCCCGCCCAGCGGCGCGACACCGACGCGCACGCCGTCGCGAACGCTGATGCCGCGCGCTTCGAGCATCGACCGGGCAACCCGGGCCGCATAGCGCGGCAGATCGATGACCGGCTTCCAGAACGATTGCTCGGCGCCCGCGGCGATTCGTCCGTCGACGGCAAAATCGTTGCGATCCGGCGCGCGATCGATATTCACGGACGTCGCATACGACGTGATGACCGCGCCATGCACCGAGACGACACCGGGCGGCCGCATATCGATCCGCGCCGGCGCGCCGACCGCTGCCGGCACCAGATGAAATTCGATCGTATCGCCGTCGAGCGATAGCGCGCTTGTTCCCGCCGCATAGCCGTACTGCAGATCATCGGGATCCCACGCCGCGTTGATTTCGCGACCGCCGAATGCCGTTGCGTCGGCGACGAGTGCGCCATCGATACGTCGCGTGCCGCTGCGCGCGACCGCGCCGATACCGCCGCGTAAATCGTCCGAGGTCAACGTCGGATCGCCGCTACCGACCAGCCAAACGTCACCGGCGATCGTGCCGTCGCCGGGATCGTCGAGCGAGCGCAGGTCGGTTTCGAAACGAAAGCGCGGTCCGAACATTTCCAACGCGCCGGCCGCACACAACACTTTGAACGTCGAAGCAGGCGTAAGCGCCCGGCGCTCGTGTCGAACGAAGAGCGGTCGCGCCTGCGCATCGACGATCGCGATACCACCCGCAGCAAGTGTCGGATCGCGCAACGCGTCGCGTAAACGCGCCTGGAGCGTGCGCAGGGCCGCGGCGGACCAGGCCGGCGCATGCGGCTCGGCACGGATCGCCACCGGCGTGCGCGCCGGCCGCGGCGCGCTCTCATGACCGCACGCCGCGAGCATCGCCCCCAGCAGCGCAACTGCACATGAGCGCGCGCGCATCAGGTCTGCGCCAACTCGTCCAAGCGCTCGCGCAACGTGCGCGATTCAACGCGCAGCTTCTCGAGTTCTTCGCGCATGTGCGCGACCTCGGCCGGAACTTTTTGTGCTTCGCGAACGCGAATCGCGGCTTCCGCCGCATCGCGCCGCAACCGGCCGTCGCTTTCCGTCGCGCTGAGCCGATCGAGCGAGGCCAGCAACCGTGCATCGGCGAGCTTTTCACACGCCGCGTACGTACTCACCCGAACCAAATACGACGGATCGGAAAACATGCGTTCGAGCGCATCGACCGCCGCGCTGCGAACGGCGTCGACGCGCGATCCCAACTGCGCGATCGCGCCGACCGCCGCACGCCGCAAGGCTTCGCCGTGGGCGCCGTCAAGCGTGCCCAACAGCGGCGCGAGGGCGCGTTCGTCGGCCAGCTCGCCGAGGCCGCGCGCCGCCCCAGCGGCGATCGTATCGGTCCACGAAGGTACCGCTAGACCAGCGCATAGTGTATCGAACGCGCGCCCGTCGCGGGTTTTTCCGAGCGACTCGTACGCCGCCGCGACGACGAAGTAGGACGGATCGCCGCGCAGCTCGAGCAGAGCCGTGGCAACCACAGGCTCGCGATAGTTGCCGAGCGCATCGGCGATTGCGCGCCGGACTTTGGGATGTTCGTGCGCGACGTTCTCCAGCAGCGCATCACGCGCCGAGGGAGCGCGCATCGTGCCGAGCACGGTTGCGACTTCGGCCGCGACGCCCCAAAACGGGTCGCCCGCCAGCGCACCGGCCAGCGCCTCGCGCGCGACGCGCGAACCATCTTTTGCCAGCGCTCGCGCTGCGCGAATGCGCGCAACCGGGCTCGGTTCGCCGTGCAGAATCGCAGCCGCCGCGTCCGCATCGAACGTATACTTCAGATTGCACAGCGTGTAGGTTCCCGGATCGACGCGCACGAGATGCGGCTCGCTTTCGAGCGGGATAACGTACCGTTCGTTCTTGCGATCAACATGCAGCTTCACACGCTTCTCGTCCGGCAGCGCACCGTCGCCCGCATCGCGTGCCGCCCGACGGGGCGAACTCAGAACAAAACCGGCGACCAAATCGAAAGCGTACGCCGGCGATGCGTCGTCGACCGTTTGCGTTTGGTCGACGGTAACGATTGCGCTCTTGCGCTCGGCGTCCCAGCGGTATCCAACCTCGAGTTCGGGGTGGCCGCCACGGTAAATCCATTGCGAGAAAAACCCGCGCATGTTGCGGCCGGTCGCAGCCTCGATCGCGCGTACCAAGTCGATCGTCTCGACACTGCGCTGCGCGTTATCGACGACGTAGCGCTTGAGCGCTCGTTTCATGCGTTCCCAACCGAGTTCGCCGCGCAGCATGTGCAGCACGGCGCCGCCTTTTTTGTACAGATGCGCGTCGAAGAGTTCGATCGGATCGCGATAAGCGTTGCAAACGATCGGCCGGCGATAGCGTTCGCCGTCCTCTTCAAGATAGTCCGTGACAAGCTCGAAGATGTCGTATTGGTATTCATCCCAGCCGAGGTTCGCCTCGCGCCAAACGGCCTCGAAGAAGGTTGCGAATCCTTCGTTCAACCATGCCTGCGCCCAATCGCGGCAGGTTACCAGGTCGCCGAACCACTGGTGGGCCAACTCGTGCGAAACGAGCGGATCACTGGAAAAATCGAGATGCGCGCGCGCGTCGTGCAGCGTGCGATCCGTCTGGGTCGTTGCCGCCGTATTCTCCATTCCACCAAAGATGAAGTTTGCGACGGCGATTTGCCCGTAGCGGGCGTACGGATACGGCACGCCGATCGTCTCCTCGAAGCAATCGATCATCTTCGGCGTATGCCCGAAGGACCGTTCGCCGTCGTCTTCGCGCCCGCGCTCGACGTAGTACCACACCGGGACACGTTCGTGACGCTGCTCGATCTCGGCGAAATCGCCGGCCACCAGCGTCACCAGATACGTCGCGTGTGGAATGGACTGTTCATAACGGAAGACCGTCGTGTCACCCTCGTCGGTGCGCGAGATCAGCGCACCGTTCCCGAGTGCAAACAGGCCACGCGGTACGACGATCGTTGTGGATGTCGGCTGTTTCTCGGCGGGATAGTCGAAGCACGGAAACCAGTACCTCGCATCCTGATCCTGACTTTGCGTCCACGCTTGCCGCGGGCGATCGACGAAATACAGGCCGCGGCACGGTTGCTCGGCTCGGTAGCGCACAACGAACGCGGTGCGCTCTCCGGCCCGCAGCGCCTCCGAAAATTCGACCGTAAGCGATGTGCTCGTCGAACGATGCGCGATCGCAACGCCGTCGCGCGTCACCTCCTCGATCGTCAAGTCGATCGCGTCGAGCCGCAGAGAGCGCACGCCGTCTTCGATCGCCTCGACCGTCGTCGTACACACACCATACAACACTCGTGCATCGAGGTCCGGGCGCAAGTGCAAATCGATGTGCAGGACGTCGACGACCTTGTCGGGGCCGTACTGCGGCCGCGCTCCGGCAAGTGGAAAGGGACGATGTTCGCTCAAATACCAGCTCCGCCGTCGTCTGTTTTTTACCGGCTAGCGCCGGGTTCACGTTCCCAGCGCAAGATCGCAATCCCGCCGGCAACCATTTGGTCGCAATACGTCGTGTAATATTTGCGCGGCGGTACGCCCGCGTACGAAATTTCGAACACCGGGCCCTTGCGTACGACGCCGCACGCTTGCGTCAGACGTTTTTTGAAATCGGGGCGGCCCCGATTTTGGGCAGTCGGATGGACCGGGTCAAGTTCTTCTTTGTCAACGAAGATCGCGCGTTGCGGATGTTCGTCATCGCGGTACCAGTTTCGCGCTTCACGCCCTTGCCAGTCGTAGCCGATAATAACGGGCGTAATGCCGCCGTAGAAGTCGATGACTGAGGAGAAACCGTAGCCGTCGGTCATGATGATCGCATCGTTCGCATCGGCAAAGGGCCGTAGGTCTTGCGCCAGCGGTTGGTAGGTGAATATTTCAAACGGCCCGGTGTTGCGCAAGGTCGAGCCGGTGTTGCGGAACTGCTGGTAAACGCTGCCGGGCGCAACTGCGGCATAGAAGATGAGCGGTAATAAGAGCAATGCCGGTACCATCGACGCGCTCGCCCAAATGATACGCGCACGCGGTGCGAGCAGCATGAACGCTGCGCCCAGGCCGATGCACAGCGACGCATACGGCCCGAATATCCAATGGATTTCAACTTGCTCGAAAAACGCCAACACGGTGAGCAGCCCGATCAGCGGGAGCGCCGTCCAACGCAACAGCGGGTGGCCGCGAAACGCGACGATGAGTGCGCCGATGAACAACCCCGGCGAATACGCTCCGGCTTGCTCGGCGTACATGGTCAGCGGTCCGCGTAAGTCGAATTTTGCTTCGTGACGGCCGATAAACGTGAAGTCGAACGTCACCCAATCGTGGGTTGCGTTCCACCACACGAACGGCGCATAGACGATTGCGGCGATGCCGAGCGAGAGCAGCAGCCCGTCGCGCCATAAGGACCGGCGCGACGGCATCGACGCATAGGCCACGATGCCGAACACGAGCGCAAACGAAAACATCCGGCACAACAGCGCCAGACCCAGCGCAAGGCCGAGCAGCAAAAAATCGCTGCGCCGGCGCTCTTCGAATGCGCGCAGCGCGAGCCACATCGCAACGGTCCAACACGCGAGAAACGGTCCGTCGGGCGTCGCGCTGCCGAACGCCATTGAAAAGAGCGGTGTCACCGCGAACGCGAGCGCCGTCACCGCACCGGCGCGCCGGTCGCCGCGGGCTAAGCGCGTCGCTGCCGCAGCCGCTGCAAAGGTTGCGATAACGCCGCAGATGACAAAGCCGATGCGTACGGCACCGGGTGTCGTTCCGAGCCAGGAAAACGCGCGGATCGTCCAAGCGACCGCCGGCGGATGATCGACGTAACCAAACGCGAGATGGCGCGACCATTCCCAGTAATACGCTTCGTCGCCGGTCAGCGGCACCCGATACCCCGCAATCGCGCGCATGAGCGTAACAATCGCGACGATTGCCCACGCCAGGATGGCGAGCACCGGCAACGCCGGCGGTTTTGCGGCGGCGACATCCGGCGGGCGCGGAACGGGCGGCCGCGGCGCGTCTTGAATCATTCGTGCGGTCCCGTCAACCCGCCGTTGACACTGAGCACCATACCGTTAAAATATCCGGCCTCGTCGTCAACGACGAAGCGCACCGCGGCCGCGATATCTTCCCACGAGCCGGCGTGCCCGGTCGGATTGTTCGCGCTCATCGCCCGGGCGTGCGCGCGGTCGGCATTCTTGTCACGAATGTCACCGGGTTCGATGACGTTGACCGTAATGCCGCTGCGCGCTTCCTCGACCGCCAGCGTGCGCGCAAACGTGACGACCCCGGCCTTTGCCGCCGCATACAGAGCCATGTTTGGAGCAGGTTGCGTCACATGCGATCCATTCATGCCGAAGAACACCAATCGGCCAAAGCCGCGCTCGCGCATACCGGGCAGGACGGCGAACGCAAGTCCGACCGACGAGCCAAGGTTTCCCTCGATCATCGCCGGGTAATCATCCGGCGACGAGCGAGCAAACGGTTTTACAACGATCGGACCGACGGCATGAACGAGCACCTCAACCGGACCCCGCGCGCTTTCGGCGCCTCGGATCGCCTCGGCGGCCGCATTGAAGGAAGAAAAATCCACCGGAATTGCCGCGGCGCCGGGGTCATACGTGCGCACCGACGCGAGCGTCGCGTCGGGCGCTGTCCCGCCCAGCCGATACGTGAACGCGATCCGATAGCCGGCGCTCGCAAGCGCGATGGTGATGCCTTTCGCTAATCCCGCAGCGGCGCCGGTAACGAGCGCTACGCGAGAGGACAAGCTCCGGCACCCCGTAAACGTCGATGCAAATGTTCGTACCCCAGGCGGATCAACACACGCAGCGTCCCGTAACATTTTTGAGCGAGGACAGCGTGCATTTGCGCGGCATGTATTGGGAGCCGCGTGAAGACAAAGCGATATCGCTGTTGCTCTTGCATGATGCCGGCGCCGATCGCACCTCGTGGGATCCGTTCGTTCCGCTGTTCCGTACACGCGGTTGGGGCGTGCTGGCTTTCGATCTGCGCGGACACGGCGAATCTGTCCGGCAAGATATGCACGCCGACCTCCTCACCCCGCACGCCGCCGACCTGGTCTCGCCGTATAAGTACCCGCAAGACGTCAAGGCCGCCATCGCCTTCCTAGCACGGCAAACGAAGGCCGATCCCGCAAAGCTTGCGATCGTCGGCGCGGGCCTGGGCGCGGACCTCGCTTATGCCGCCGCCGGCCGCGGCTGGGGCAGCGGCTCTACTGTCTGTGTCGGCCTCGACGAAATCCGCGGGCGTGCCCTGGCCGGGAGCGGCGCCTTTGCCCCACGGTCGATCTACCTGCTCTACGGAGCCGGCGATGCAACCTCGGCCGCCTCGGTCGACGCCTTTACGGCGACCGCCGTCGTCCCCGCCGAGACCCACCCGTACGGCGGAACGCAAAAAACCGGCTTGTCGCTCTTTGCCGAGCAACAGCCGGAAATTCTCGCTCGCTCCATCGCCTGGATCGAACGCACGATTTAAAGCCGGGCCGGCGGCAAGGGACGCAGATCCCTTCCCGCCGGCCCGGCAACGCCCGCACCCGGTCTTATTGGATGGTAAGGGTCCGACTGACCGGCGGGGATGCTGTTTGCGTGCGAGGATCGGTTGAGGTCACGACCAGCCGCACACGTGCATGACGCGGCGCATTGAGCGCCACGACGCTGGAAAAGGAGCCATCGGAATTCGCCGTTACTTCATTTCGGACGTTGGCTCCGCCGCCCCAACCGAGGATGGCGCCGACCTCGCCGCCGACGGAATCTCTCTTTTCAGAGGCACCGGCTTGCACGACAACGCGTCCTCCCGGTAACGTACGCCCGCGCACGGTGAACTCCGTGCCGACGGCGCTGCCGTTTGCGGGTGTCATCAACACGAGCGTGTTCTTCAAGACGACGGTTCCCGACGCGAAGCGCCAGGATTGATTGATCGCATTGCCGCCCGTATCGCGTCCCGCGACGCGAACGAGATGCTGCATCGATTGCAGCGGCGACTGCGGTGCGTACACGAAACCGACCGGCGAACGCGAGGTTTGTTGCGTCACGTCGGTTCCATCGATCGATATCCGCAGCGAATTCGGCTCCGCCTGCGCGTTGACGAACTGCGCTTCAATCGTCGGACGCTGCGATGTCACTTGCGCATCGCGCGCAGGTTGTAAGCCGCTCAGGCGCAACGCGCTGACGCGCACGCGCGGCGGTGGTGGTGTAATCGTTTCTGCTACCGGGCCGCTGCCATTCGAGATCGCAACGATGTGGTTGGTGCCGTCGTAGTTGACCGACGCACCGAGCGCCTGCGAAACGAAGCGCAAGGGAACGTAGGTGCTCGCGCCGACAATGAACGGCGCGACATCGAGCGTCTGGGGCTGGCCGTTGACCGTCGCTTGAGTCGAACCGATATGCAGAGAAATATCCCGCCCGTTGCCTTGGGCGTTGATCGTGCCGTCGGCATACACCACGGTGGCGCCGAGGTTCTCGAAAATGCCGCGCAGCGGTACAAAGACTCGCCCGGCGCGCGTTTGCGGTGGCGGATTGAGCGCGACGGGCGAACCGTTGAGCGTAACGCTAACGCTCTGCGCGAGCGCTCCGGCATTGACGCTGCCGAGCATAAGCGCCACGGCGCCAAACGCCGGAAAAAAAGCAGAGCGGGGCAACTTCATGAGATGGCTGTACCCGAAATCCTCGGGAACATACCGAACCAGCGGTACGTCGCCCGAGCAAGGAAGCCGTTAGTCGCCCATCGCGCCCGCCGCGATTGGAACGGTCGCGGGTTGTTGCTCCTCGCGCATCGCCCGACGGTCGGCACGCCGTTCGACCCAGCCGACGTACGCCGTGTACGCGATCGGCACGAGGAACAACGTCAGCAAGAGCGAGCTGATCAAGCCGCCGATGAGCACGATGCCCATTGAGCGGCGTGTTTCGCCGCCTTCTTGCAGCCCAAGTGCCAGCGGCAACATGCCGAACACCATCGCAGCGGTCGTCATCAAGATCGGGCGCAAGCGCGTACCGGCCGCCGTCGTCATCGCTTCGACGGCGCGCATGCCGCGTTTTCGCAACGTATTCGCGTAATCGGCCAGCAGGATGCCGTTCTTTGCAACCAGGCCGAAGAGCATGATCAAGCCCAGCATCGAGAAGATGTTCATGGTTTGGCCCGTGAATTTGAGCAAGAAGAACCCACCGACCAGTGCAACCGGAATCGAGAACATGATGACCAGCGGCGTGCCGAAGCTGCCGTAGAGCACGACCATCAACATGTACACCATGCCGAACGACACCAGCACCGAGAGCAAGAAGCTCGCGGTAAACTCAGCGAAGTACTTCGAGTTGCCCTGGACTCCGGTCGTAACGCCGGGCGGCAAGAAACCCGGTTGCGCAAGCTTCGCGTTGACGGCACTCGTCACGTCGCCCAGCGTCGCGTGCGAAGCGTGGTCGATATCGCCGGTGACCTGCGCGATGCGCTCGCGCGCCATGCGCACGATCTTGGTCGGCGCCTTGGTGAAGTTGAAGTTGGCCACCATCGAGAGCGGGACCATCGACCCGTCGGATGCGCGGACCGGAATGCGCTTGATTTCATCGACCGAGTTCTTCGTTGCGTCCGGATATTCTAAACGAACGTCGACCAGGCCGCTTTGCGTGCGCACGCGCGTCGCAACCGCACCACCGACGGCGATGCGCGCGGCGGTCGCCGCGTCGCCGGGGTTCACGCCGAGCAGTGCCGCTTTGGCCGGATCGATTTGGACGTTGAGACGCGGCGCTTCGTATTCGGCTCCGGTTTGCACGTTGGTCGTGCCCGGCAGCGACCGGATGTACGCGACGAGTTTGTCGGCGGCGTTATCGATCTGATCGTCGGGGCCGGCTAAGGTGTAATTGATCGCCGCATTGTTGCCTGATTCCGACACCAGTACGAGCGCACCGGGGGCCAGCCCCGGAAGCAGTTCCCGCAGCCGCGTAATCGTGTCGTTCGTCTCGGGCCGATGATCCTTTTGCATCGTCACCTGAAAGCGGCCGACGAAACCGCCGGCGATCGATCCGAAGCCCGACGGCTTCGACCCCGCAACGGTACGAACGCTGTCGACATGCGGCAGTTTGAGCGCCGCATCTTCGATACGCACTAAAGCAGCGGCAGTCGTTCCGAGCGGGGTGCCGGTGTGATAGGTGATCGTGCCGCTGATCTGCCCGTTTTGGGCGCTGGGCAAGAAGTCGAATTGCAGATTCTGTCCGAGTACTCCCATGCCGCCGACGAGCGCCCCGAGGCCGAGCAGACCGACGATTCCCGCCAGCGATGAACGGCGATGAACGCGTGGTAACCACGCAAGCATCGGTCGTAAGCGGTCGCCCGCAAACATCCAGATCAAAATCGGTACCGTCAGGGCAGCGTCGAACACCGCCATCGCGATCATCGCACCGGCACCGGCCAGCAGCGTCACCGCGTTGACAACGAGCAGGAAGCAGCTCCAGAACACCATGGTACGGTGACGGAATGCCATCTGCAGTGCGCGATCGCGATAGAACCGGTTGAGCCGGTCGAAAGCCACCTGGAACCACGCGAGGGCCCACGGCGCGGCAACGCTACGCTGCTTCACGGACCATTTCGCGGCCAGCATCGGCGTGAGCGTAAACGAGACGAACAATGAGAACAGCGTCGCCACGGTAACAACGATGCCGAACTCCACGAAATACTTTCCGACGATGCCCGCCAGAAACGCCAGCGGCAAGAACACGACAACGTCGACGAACGTGATGGCGATCGCAGCGCCCCCGATCTCGGTTCGTCCGCTGATCGCCGCCTCGTCGGGACCCTGTCCTAAGTCGCGATGGCGCGTGATGTTCTCCAATACGACAATCGAGTCGTCGACCAGAATACCAATGATGAGCGACAGCGCCATGAGCGAAATGCCGTCAAGGGTGAAATTGAGCCAGCGCATGACGATGAAGGTCGCGAGCAGCGACGATGGGATCGCGATCATGACGACGACGGCGTTGCGCCAAGCGTGCAAGAACAGCATCAGCACGACGGCGGTCAGGAAGATGCCCTCGAACAAGTTTTGGAAGACGCCGTTGAGTGATTTTTGCGTGTAATCGGCCGGCGCGAAAACTTCTTTGAATGCGATCTGCGGATACTTGGCGATGATCGGCTTCATGCGCTCGCGGGCGGTTGTTGTCGAGGAGATCTCGTCCGAGGTAACCGTTCGATTTATATCCATGAGCACGGCCGGGGCGGCGTTGAAATGCGAAACCTGCCGCTCCTCGGCGTGACCGTCGGTCACGGTCGCGACACTCCCGATGGTTACGGCGCGCAAGGCGCCGTTCGGGATCGCGAGCGGAATGCCCAAAATATCCTTGGCATCGATGATATCGGCATGAACAGAAACGGTCGTTTCTTCCGTCGGTGAGTCGACGCGGCCGCCGGGCAGGTTGGCATTGTTGATGGCGAGCGCCGCGAAAACGTCCGACATCGTCGCGCCCGTCGCCATCAGTTTGAGCGGATCGGCGCGTACTTGAATCTCGCGCGACGGAAAGCCATAGACGTCGACGCCCGAAACGTTGTCGATCGCCTTGATCTGCGGCACGATACGGTCGTTGACGAGGTCCGCCAGGGCGGCACCCGACATCGAGCGCGACGACAGCGCGTATGTCAGCATCGCCGAGTCCGAGCCGTTCTTGGTGACTTGCGGCGGGTTGAGGTCGGTGGGCATATAGGCGCGCGCGGTATTGACGCGCTGTTGCACGTCGGTCGCGGCGAAATCAAGATTTGTGTCAAGCACGAACTGAACGACGACGACCGCGACACCTTCTTGGGCGTACGCCTGCATCTGATCGAGGTGCTCGATGCCATCGATCTGATCTTCGATCGGCTTGACGACGAGTTTCTCCATCTCCGAGGGCGACGCGCCGGCGTACTGCGCGACCACGACCACGACCGGGAACGTGACATTGGGATTATCGCTGCGGCCGAGCTTCTGATAGGAAACAGCACCGAAAATCGCCAGGCCGATGAAGAACATCGCAACGATGATCGGGCGCTGAATACAAAAACGGGTCAGCCACATACGAAGGTCATCTCCTCGGGGATTGCAACCGGAGTTACGGACCCCGGCACCCGCATGTTTCATTCAACTAAAGAACTAGGAGCTCCTAGGACGGGCGATTGGCAAGGCAACCGGTGCTCGAGGCCAGGGCGGGTTGCGCCCGGCTAAGACATGTCCACGCCGGGCGCATACCCGACCGGATGTCCGCTGCGAAATGCGTCGGTAAGCTCGTACGCCGGCGCATGGTAGAAATTTGCCGCGGTCGCCGGGCCGCAAAAGCGATCTTGCGTCAGATCGGTGCGCACGAAGAACGCATTTACCCCGGTGATGTTGCAGCCGACAAGCGTGTAACCGCGGCGCTCCGCAAGTTCCGTCAATGCAACGAGCGACGCGCCGTAAGCGATGGTGCCGTCCCACCGGCGCTGCGCATCATACGGTGAAACGAAGCGCACGGGCGGCCGAAACGTGCCGTTGTATTCGACTGCGATAACCCGCGGACGCACGACGGACAGCGCCTCGAGAACGTGATAGTCGTTGCCATCGATGTCGATGCTCAAGAAGTCGATGTCACCCCCCAGGCCTAGCGGCGCGATCAGCTCATCGACGTTTTCGCGACTGACGAAGGCGTTAGCCAAACGTAACCGGCCGCTCTGCAATGGCGTGGCGAACGAACGCCTGATGCGTTCGCCCTCCTTCTTACCACCCTCGATCCAGGCGCCGGTCCAGCCTTGCACGAGCAGATAGGCGGTATTGTTTTCGAGCCCTTCGCCCGCACCGATCTCCAAAAAACGCCGATCGGTCACGCCGATACGCGCAAAAATCTCGGCGATGATACCATCTTCGTCGTTCTGCGAATACGCCCGAAAGCCGAAATGTTCCAGCCGCCGCGGGTCCGCCAAGCGCGGCGCACTCAACATGCGCGCGACAGCCTCGCGTGAAACAACGATGCGCAAACGTTCGAGCTTCTCGAAGAGCGCATGGACGTCGGCGGATCGCATCGCGGCAGCTTCACGCGGCGTGCGCCGGAATCTTTTGATTGGTGCGCGAGACTGGACTCGAACCAGCACGCCCTTGCGGGCGCTAGCCCCTCAAGCTAGTGCGTCTACCAATTCCGCCACTCGCGCACGTTGGGGCCGGCCTGGCATCTTCGCGTCCCGCGACGATGCTACTGCCGTGTGTCCCCGGCGGGACAACTAGCTGAGTGTACTTGATGGGGCCAGGGCGCGCAAGCCGCATGGTAGGGGTTTCCCCCATGCCGCAGGCGGGTCGCCGGCGGTATGGTGGCTGGGAACTGCCTACTTCTGGAGCGGATCTCATGCGTAAATTTCTCACCGGTTATCTGATTGCCGTCTTTTTTGTGGTCATGCTGCTGGCCGGGTGCATTTCGGCGGCGGGCGCGGCCGACGGCTGGGCGACCCATCGCGACGTGCGTGGATTCGCCGTCGACGTGCCGCCGGGCTGGTCGCTGGCCTACGACGCTGCCCTTCATAAAGCAACGCTCGGGGGCGCGGACGGAACGCGGATTGTCATCCGGGTCGCGACCACGAAAGCCGCGCTCGGACAGAACGACGGCGCGGCCGTCGGCGCGTCGCTTGCGAAAGACGCCGATCCCGCGGTGTCGTGGTCGGGAGCACATCTGGTATCGCCCGTGATCGCGACCTATGTGGGCAGCGCCGCGCCGCGTGGCGGCAAGGCGTTCTTTACCTGGGCGTCGTCGCCGGCCCTAAGCATCGGATACTTGTACACGGAAACCGGTACGCCCGATGCGCTTGCCAACGATCATGCGACCATTGCACGCGTGTTTTCGAGCTACCGCATCTTGCGTGCGCAAGCACCGAGCGCCTCGAGCAACGCGGCTCCGACATTGCGCTACACAACGTTTAACGAGCCCCAAGAACACATGTTCAGCGTGGAGTTGCCGGCGAGCTGGTCGCGTGAGGGTGGGACGTACCGCCAATCGGCACTCGATATTCGTCCGGCCTTTCGTGCCGCGCAATCCGGCGGCGCCGTTATCCAAAGCGGCGATCCGCAGATCCCGTATTTTGCGATGCCGAATAACATGTTGGCGATGGCCGGCTTGCGCGCCGGAAACTGGTATCAGGCGGGACCGGGGGTGCGGCTGATGATTCGCAACTACACGAGCGGCACGGAGTTCGCCGAACAGTATGCGAGCACGCACTTCGCCGCCATGTGCACGGGCTTTCATATTGCAAATGCGCGGCCGCGCCAAGATGCCGTGGCGCAACTGAACGCGATGTACGCGCAGCTCGGCGTTCCGACAACGGTCACTGCGGGCGAAGCGGCATTCACCTGTCAACACGCCGGGCAAACGATGCAAGGTTACGTGTTCAGCGCGACGCAGCGCGAGGCAACGCAGGGCATGGGCATGTGGAGCGTGCCGCTGCTGCTCAGTTACTTCTCGACCCCGGCGCTCTCGGCGAGCGCGCACGCGGCGCTCGATCGCGCCGTCGCGACGTACCGGATCGATGATGCGTGGGCGGCCCGCAATGCGCAAACCGCAAGGAACATCTCTGACATCACGACGCGCACCGGGCATGACATTTCTAAGATCATCACCGACACGTACTGGAGCCAGGCGGAAAGCGAAAATCAGGCGTTCGAAAAAATCGACGATTCGGTGCGCGGCGTGCAAAACGCCATCGATCCACGGACGAACGATCGAATCAAAATTGACGACCGCTACGAATACAACTTTATCAACCCGACCGGGAAGATTCTCGGGTCCGATGTAGACGCACTACCGAACCCCCAGTTCCAACGCATCATCCTGCAGCCGTAGTGGCCGTTCCAACGACCGCGCGCCGGAGCGAGGACGCCGAACGCCGAAGCCGCTGGGCGCCCCGTATGCTGACGCCGACGCTCGTTTGTCCCGAACTCATCGGCCGGCGCGAAGCGCTCGACGCACTCGCCGAGCGTCAGCGTGCGGCAGCGCGCGGCCGCGGTTCGCTCGTGCTGCTGGCCGGCGATGCAGGCATCGGAAAAACGCGGCTCGTGCGCGCCTTTCGCGAAACACTCAGCAATGGGCGGGCTGCCGTCGGTTTGGGCGTATACGGCGAATTCGCAAACTTACCGTACGGCGGTGTCGCCGAAGCCTTGCGCGCCGTCGGCTCGCACGCACCGCTCGCGACCGAAGCAACGCGCGCCGAACAGTTCGCTGCGGTGCAGCGCCGCATCGAAGCCGTGTGTGCGCGGCGCAACGTGGTGATCGTGCTTGAAGATCTGCATTGGGCCGACGACGCGAGTCTTGCGTTCTTGCTCCATCTGTCACGGTCGATCGCCAAGCTCCGGCTGCTCGTCGTCGCGACATACCGCTCGGACGAACTGCACCGCACCCACGCCGCAGCGCCATACATTGCACGACTCGCGCGCGAGCCCGTCACCCATCGCGTTGCACTGGAGCCGCTGGATCGTGCCGATATGCAGCGCTTCATCCGCGCGACCCTCGAAGGTCATCCGCGTTTACCACGCGCGGAGATCGACGAAGTGACTGAGCGCAGCGAGGGCAACCCGTTCTTTGCCGAAGAGTTGCTGAAGAACCTGTACGAGCATCGCGGCACGAGCCCCGCGAGCGCATCGCTTCCGTTGACGATCCGTGCGGCAGTCGCCGAACGGCTCACGCTGCTGGACTCCGAAGCGCGTGCTGTGCTGTCATTTGCTGCCATCGTCGGCCGCCGCTTCGAGGCCGCGTTCATCGCCGGGATCGCCGATCGTCCGGTGCCGGCCGTTTTCGACGTACTGCGTGCGGCACGCGATTTGCAACTTGTCGACGAATTCCCGACCGACCCGCCGTCGTTCGCGTTTCGCCACGCGCTTTCGCGCGAAGCGATTTATGCCGACATGCTTGTCTCCGAAGTACGGCCGTTGCACCGGCGCATCGTCTCAGCACTCGAACGCCGCGATTCAGACGAAACGATTGCTGATCTCGGCTACCACGCATGGGCGGCACGCGATCCGCAGCGCTGCGTCCGCTATAACGAACGTGCCGGCGATCGGGCGGAAGCGTTACACGCCTACTCGGACGCGCTGCGCGCGTACGAACGCGCGCTCGAAGGCGCCGACGACGATGCGACACGCGGGCGCCTGCTCGCGAAAGCCGGTGCGAGTTCGTCGCAGGATGGCAATCCCGACGGCGCCGTGCGGCTCTACCAAGCCGCCGCGGACGCATTTGAAAACGCGGGTGAACGCGACCGGCTCGCGCAGCTCTATCACAAAATGACCGGCGAGGCACACGCCGCCGGCGATACCGAACGGGCGATGGCTGTCCTGCGCCGCGGAATGCGTGCGCTCGAACGCGAGGGCGGCGCGTCATCGCGCGGCTGGCTCGCCGTGACGCTCGCGTTCTTGCATCTCGACCGCGGCGAGACCGCCGCGGCTGCTACACTCATCGCCGATTCCGCAGCGGCCGCTGACGACCCGGACGCAGCGCCCATCTATCACAACACACTGCTCTATGCTGCCGCGCTTGCGGGTGACCCCGTCGCGCTCGAAAATTGCAGTAAGCGCTATCTGGCCGCCTGCGAAGGGCTCGAACCCGAGCGCACCATTCGCGCCCATTATAATATCGGCTTCGGTTGGTGCGCGCTCGGCTTCGACGACACGGCCCGCATGCATTTCGAGGCCATATTGCCCGAAATTCATGCGCGCCGGTTGTCCTCGATGGACGGAATCACACACGCGATGGTCGCGCTGCTCGATGCGCGCGCCGGCCGTTTCTCGGCTGCGCGCGAACATGTCGAAGCGGCGCTTGCGAACGCCGAAACGGCGACCATGCAGCGTATCGCCGTCGGTGCCGCAGCACTCGCTGCGGGCCGGCCGTTGTGCGATGACGATCTCATTGCGCGCTCGGCAAATGCGGAGGTTGCCGAAGCGGCACTCGCAACGGGCATCAACTCGGCGATCGGGCGCTTTGCCGGACCGTACGCGCGCTGGCTGTGCGACTGCGGGCGCCCGGATGAAGCAGTCGCGTTGCTGCATCGTGCCGTCGACACCATCCGTTCGCCGTATGGTGCAACGGATACGCTGCTCGCCGCAGTCGAACTTGGCGACAGCGCAACGCGCCGCGCTGCGCTTGCGTTTGCCGATGCGATGGACGGTATGTCGCACGTGCCGCTGTACATTGCGACCGCCGCGCACCTGCGCGCACTTAACGGCATGCGCGCTCGCAACGAACACGCCGCTAGCTTCGCGCACGATGCGGCGCAGCGGTATACTTCGCTCGGCTGGCACTACTACGCCGCGTCGTGTACCGAACTCGCCGGCGATAGTGAAACAGCCGCGCAGGCGTTTCGCTCGATGGGTGCCATCGCCGACGTGCGGCGACTCGACCTCGGTGTCGTCGCCGCGGGCGCCGGACCCGACCGTTCCGGATTATCCGCGCGCGAATGGGAAATCGCGGGTCTCATCGCCGCCGGCACCTCGAATAAGACGGTCGCCGAGCGGCTGTTCATCAGTCAGAAAACCGTCGAGAAACACCTCACGGCAATTTACGCCAAGCTCGGCTTTCGCAATCGCTCCGAACTTGCTGCATTCGTCGCGCGCCGCGCCGGCTAAGGGTACCTATTCTTCGGTTAGGACTTTTTGAATCGCGGCTTCGATCCGCTCGTACCCTTTGTCTCCGGCTTGAAAGTGGCGCAGTTCGTGGTGTCGATTGAACACGTAGTACGCCGGAACGAATTGGTTTTCAAACCGCCCGACGATGTCGTGCGCGTTGTCGATCGCGCACGGCTGCGTGAGCGCCATCGGGCCCAGCGCGTCGGCGGTTACGGCGGCTACGTCAAGTTCGGCGGGACCGCGCGGCTGATGCACGGCGACGACGGCGAGACCTTGCGGACCATAGGTATCGCGCCAACGGTTTACTTGCTCGACGACGTCGTGACAGATGTAGCAACTGATCGACCAAAAATGGACCAGCACCGGACGGCCGGCGAGCGCGTCTTCACGCGGCTCGCCGCCGTTGATCCAATGCGCGCTGCCGTCAAGCGACGGCAACGGGGTCCGCATACGCATCGGCATGAGAAAGCGCCCTAACCGACCTTCAGCAATTCCTTGCCCGGGGTCCATTCCGCCGGGCACAGGCCCCCGGTTTGCAGCGCTTGCAGCACGCGCAGCGTTTCCTCAACCGAACGCCCGACGTTATTGTCGGTAACGGTTGCGTACTTGAGCACGCCGTCGGGATCGATGATGAACAAGCCACGCTGAGCGGCGCCGGTTTCTTCGTTGAGCACACCGTATGCGCGCGCCGTTTCTTTCGTGAAGTCCGCAACCAGCGGGAACTTCAATCCGGCGATACCGTTCTTTTCGAGCGGCGTATTGATCCACGCGAAGTGGCTATGCACGGAGTCCGTCGAAGCGCCGAGCACCTCGGCACCGAGCGGCGTAATCTCGGCAAGGCGGTCCGACAGCGCCAGAATTTCCGTCGGACAAACGAACGTGAAATCGAGCGGGTAGAAAAAGAAAATCAGCCATTTGCCTTTATAATCGGAAAGGCTGATGGGCTTGCCCAAATCCTTGGCGCTGGTCGCACCCTTGGTGCTGGGCAGCTTGAATGTGGGGGCGGGTTGTCCGACCTTCGCTAACACGGTAGGCTCCTTCGGCGTCGAGTTTGTACGGGTGGGTCCGGATGTGTTATAGTGAAAATGGAATTCACTTTCACACCGGTATTCGGAGGCTACTCCAATCAAGACCGACGTGTCAAGCGGCCGCGAGCCGCGCGACGAGGCCCGGCTGCCGCGCAATTACCGGACGATCCTCGAGATCGTGCGCGACCTGCCGCCGGGCTCACACGTCACGGCGCAAGAGGTCTACGTCCGGGCACGCGCGCGCGCGCCGCACATCGGTTTCGTCACGGTACACCGTGGCCTGGCCCGGCTGCACGACGGAGGCTACGTGCTCAAGCTCGACTTGCCGGGCCACACATCGGCGATTTACGAACCGGCCACGGCACCGCACGCGCACTTCCGCTGCACGGCCTGCGGCACGATCGCCGATATCGACTTCGCGCTGCCGAGCGACCGGGTCGCGGCGCTCGCCGACCGCTACGGCGTGGCGATCGCCGGTGAATCGATCACCTTTAGCGGCCTTTGCGCGAGCTGCGCCGCGCCGGCGTGAACCTTTGAGCCCGCGCGCGCGACTCACTGCTATGGTGGGACGTCGCACGGAGGGCTCGACCGACGCCGATGACCGGCATCTGCTCGGCCGGATTGCCGCGGGTGACCGCGCCGCGTTCGACATCTTTTATCACGCCTACGCCCGCCGCGTTCTTGCCTACGTCCGCGACATCGTTCACGGTGCGGATCTTGCCGAGGAGGTTGCCGGTGATGTCATGGTTGCGGTTTGGAAATCGGCCGGCCGGTACGCCGGCCGCGCGCGCGTGCTCAGTTGGGTGCTCGGGATCGCGCACCATAAGACGCTTGACGCGCTGCGCCGTCGCGGCGTTGCGTTTGCGCCGCTCGACGACGGGATGCCCGCCGATGACGCGGCGGATGCGCCCGGCGCCGCGCTCATCGCCCTCGAAGAACGAGCGTTACTCGAAGATGCCCTCCGCTCACTTTCCGTCGAGCATCGTGCCGTCTTGCAATTGATGTATGCGTTCGGCTGTTCGCAAAGTGAAATTGCGGAGATCGTTGCGTGCCCCGTAGCGACGGTGAAGACACGCGTATTCTACGCGAAGCGGCGCTTACGCGATCAGCTCGAGCGCATGCACGCCGCACAAGGTCTCGCATGAACGAACACGATCCGAACGACCAGCGACTGCGTGCAGCGTTCTCTGCGCGCCTCGACGCTGCGCCCGCGCCCGACGCGGCGATATATGCGCGCACGGCGAGGCTCATCGATGATGCGCCTCGTGCGAAGCGCGCGCCTTGGAAGAGCGCGGCTGCATGGTGGACGGCACTGGCCGCACCGGCCCGCTGGGCACTTGCCGCAGCACTCGTCACCGTCGGCGGAACGGCAGCGTTTCAAGGCGTTCACGGCGGTACGACATCGGGGACGAACGTCTTCCATGACATGGTCGTCAAGCGCGACTCGCTGCCGGCGAAATCAACGGCCGCATCCGCGTCCAGCCCCGCCGCCGACATGCGAACTTTGCCGCAACGAACGCAAACGGCAACGATCGACCTTGCCGTTGGCAACATACCGTTGACAATAATGCAAGCACGCTCGATCGCGCGACGTGAATCGGCAACGATGTACGTACGTACGTCGCTGCTCGTCCTCACGATGCCGCGTGCTAACCTTGACGCCGCCATGCATTCGATTGAAGCGCTCGGCACAGTCAGGTCGCATTCGCTCCGTACAACTGATTTGACGGCCAGCCTTAACTCCAGCGCTGCGCGGCTTTCGGCATTGCGGCAACAGGCGGCGGCACTGCTTGCGCGGCTGCGCTCATTCGGCGGCAGCGCGTATCAGCTCAGCTTGCTTGACGATCTCCACAGAAATATTCGCGCGGCCGAGATAGATGCGCGAGCGCTGCAGCAAAGTGCCACGCACTCGACGCTTACCGTGACGATGGAGGCGAAGGCTCCGACAGTCGCACCCGTTAAAGGAACATGAACCTTTCGTAGCCTTCGCGCGACGTACGCACAACACGTCGCGCGAGGTTGATATGCAGCGGAAAACCCGGACGATTCTCGGCTATGCCTTCGGGCTGTCGATTGCACTTCATCTGCTTGTACTACCGTTCATGCGCGTCGAACGCATCGCCGACGCCGACGAACCACGCGTGATAACGCGCATCGACAAAATCAGCCCGATACCCACACCCAAACCGACTCCGCGCCCGACGCCGAAACCAACACCCAGGCCGCACGCAGTCGCACCGCAGCACGCGCATCGAATCGTCGTTCTACTACCGCATCAGGCGCACGGTCCCACGACGAATGCCCGGCTGCCCGTCGCGGGCGCGGGCGAGCGCCGCGAAAACGGCAGCGATCCGAACGGTGATGCCACGCCCGGACCGGCGACAACCGAAGCACCCGCGACCGGCGCGCCGATCGCGACGCCGGCGCCCGAGCCGACACGACCGCCGGCCTGCGCTTCCCCGAATGTTGCGGCGGCAACGCTGCAAGCCGCGCAGCCCGAAACGCCGCCGCTCGCCGCACAGCAAGGCATCACGGGTGAAGTCTCGGTCATCGTGTCGCTCGATGAGCGCAGTCACATCGTCGGCGCGCGCATCGCAAAATCGCCGAGCACTATCCTTAACCCGGCGGCACTACGCGCGGTCCGCGACAGCACCTTCCGAACCGAGGTCCGCGACTGCAAACCCGTCGTAGCGGATTACGTCTTCGTCATCGATTTCCAGTCGCAGTAGTACTATACCGGGTCGAGTATGTGTATGCGCCGATCTGCAACGAGCTCTTTGGTATTCGCCGCATAAGCGACCATATGCGGAGATTTTCCGTGCGCGCGCAAGGCATCACCGTTTTCCCACTGCTCGATGACGACGAATGTATCGGGGCCAAACGGCGCCTGAACCGACCCAAAGTCCGGCACGTCGATCGCGCCCCCGTATGCAATGCAGCCCGCTTCGGCGCGGACCGCCGGGACGTTCGCGTTAAATGCTTCGAGTAGTGCGGCGCGCCGGCCGGGTTTCGCGGTGATGACCGCAAGCACGTGAATCATAACGCGCGTTTCCGCTTCAGGCGCCGCTCTTCATTCCGCCTCATAACTCGGAAAGGCCGATCGCCAATCCGGCGGCGGCAAAAACCGCTCCGGCTCGGCGATACGGTGCTCGACATATCGGCCCCATATCCCCGGTTCGAATCGTACAACGAACGCGTCACTCGCAGCGGTCTCTTCGGTGAAGCGTGACGTAAGCTGGAATTCGGTAAGAATCGTCTCATAGGACGATGCGATCTGGCGGATATTTTCGTCATGAAGCGCTGCCACGCTGATGAACTGCGTTGTACTTATACTGTCGCGCACGTTTGCGGGGTCGAGCGATCGGATCACATCAAGGCGCAGATAATCGAGAAACTGCGTGGCATCGAAGCGGTAGTTGATGCGGCCGTCAAAGGTTGTGAGATCGGCTGTCACGGGAACGGCGCTTAGCGTGCGGCCAAGATAGCTATGGCCTTCGAGCCGCCACGGATCGTTGGTTGCGAGCAGGCGCAAATACGGTTCGAGCGTGCGCTCGGGATCCTCGAACATACCGACATCAAACGCCTCGGACGAAGCAGCGCGCCGCCCGAACCAGGCGTGCATTTCCTCACGAGAACCGGTGACGGGCGCCGCATCCGCCGGCGCCACCTCGGCGTTATCGCCGAAGCTGAGCTGCACGTCACCGATAACGTGCCGGTGATCGTCGTAGAGCACGTAGGCGGCAAAGCGGCGCTTCGCAAGCTCACGATCGCGCGCATCGATACGCGCGACCCGTGTCGTCGAGTAGAAAACCTCGTACATTCCCACTTCTTCACGCCGCGACCGTGCAAGGCATCTTCCCGATCGTTCAACACCTGCGCCGAGGGAACGATGCGATCGCCTTTCGAACGTGATCCACGAGCACGGTATCGACCGCTGCCTGCGGCGCTGTTTCAAGTAACTGCAGTTCGAGTTCGTGCCCGGCGTCACGCCGGATTGTTTTTCCCTCGCGAACGCTTGCACCGAATACGACGATATTGCGATCGGCTCCATCACCGCCCGAAAGCTCGATGGTGAATCCGCGATATCCGAGCGTCGGCCTGCGCGGAACTTCGGTCACGGGGTCGGTCGGCAAGGATGCGAGACGCCGTACGATGTCGTTCTCGGCGTCCCCGTCGAGTTGCCATCTCGGGTTCGGACGTCCGGAGTAGACGGAGAGGACGACGCTCGCACCCATGTCATTTGCTCCTTGTCTAGCTGATGACGACCGCGGCGGACGTTACCATAAACGTGCAAAAGTCCGTGTACGGCCCGTTGTTCGAGAGTCGCGGGTTCGTAATGGGATTGTTGCTGTCGTCCAGGTTCGTCACGTCGGTACCGCCCGGCTTGTGCGACCAGCACCCGGTTGAATCCTGACGGAACCAATGATAGTCCTCATCCGGCCAGATGACGAGCGCGACATACCAACCCTGCCCGTGGGCTAGCGGAGTCGAGAAATCTGCCGACGTGGCCAGGCCGTCGGAGATTGCCGCTTGCTGCACGCTCGGGCACTCCATTGCGTTGGCCGGGTGTCCGCTATGCCGTCCCGGTTGCGCAAACGTATACGTGATCTGATTGTTCGCGTAATTGTAACAGTTATTTTCGGTCGTAATCGTCGGGTCGGAATTCCATGCGTTCGGATCGTAGGCCGGTGCGTCGGCGGCAACGCATGCCGGACAGCCCGTCATCGTCGCCACCGCCGGCGCGGCAAGCTGCGGAGGTCCCTGGACTTCTTTCTCGAGGTACGCTTGCACGCGCGGCGATATCACATGGTTTGCCGTCGCGAATTCCAGCAGTTTCTTTTCCACAAGCCGCTTCGGATCGACCGTGTTGTTGAAAGCATTGCGATCGATGATCCCCGCGTGTGCGTACATTTCGCGCGGTGCGCCTCGGTCGGCGCTAAGTCCTTGGAGGCGAAAGCCTCGAAAACCTAAGCCGCCGCGCTTGCCGGCAGGGGCGGACGTCGTCATCCCGCCGAGGCTCGCGCAGATATCATCGATCTCTTTGGTTTGCTCACTATTGAGGACGAACGTCGGGTTCGGACGTCCGGAAAACAGCTTCAGTGTAACCTTCGTAGGCATCAAGTGCCCTCCATGTCGTGATTTCGGAGCTAATAAAAAATTCAAATACCGGCGCACCGGCTACGCGCGAAACGGAAGCGACGATTTCGTAGTGATCGGGATCGCTCGACGAAACCTCACACTTTGAAAATGGGCTTGCAGCATCGACGACGATCCGGCCGGTGAGTACCGCGCTCGAGCCTTCCGGCTTGACTCGAAACGATGCGCACAACGGTCGCGCGCGCGTCGACAAAAACATCAGTGTCGCACGGCCACGACGACCGACCTCGATCGTGCCGGGAAGCGGGACGACGGATTCACCGTCGCACTGAGAACTTAAGACGATGAGCCGTTCGCTTGCAGCATTGGCGATCGTCATCAGAATTCGCGGCCGCAGACGCGAGGAAGCTTCGCCCTCGAAGCCTTCCTCGCGCCGTGCGGCGCGATCCCGACGGTGACCGGCGAGAGCCCATGACACCGGCGCGTATCGCATGATTAGAGCGGGGCTTGGGTGATCGACCAGCTATTGTCCGCGTTACACGTCGCATACATCGTGTAGACGTTCGGCGGGAATGGGATTTGCGCGCTGTTCGTGATCGACTCGACATCGAGCACTTGCCCCGGCGTATAGTTACCGAATGTGATCCAATACGACGGATGCGGCGTGAAAACGAGATTGATGTTCGGCTGCGCCGGAGCAACGAATGCCGGCGAACCGGATACCGCCAGACCCGCCGATCCGAGGTTCATCGGGATCGTCCCGTCTTGCGCGATCGTAAGGCTGCCGGCCGTGCCCGCAGCGGTCAGGTTGGTGAACGTGAACGCGGGCGGCGTTACGAGCGTGGGTTGCCCAGCGAACGTAAGATCGATTTGATTGGCCGTAACCGGATCTGCCGCCCACGTTTGCGACGCTGAGAACGTGACGCCGGGGATTAGAACACCGGTTTCGCCCCAGACGAAACTGTAGTCGACGTCCCAGTCGAAGACAATGTTCGTTGTCGGATAGGCGGATTGTGAAAACCACGCCAGCGACATCACGTTCGGAACGCCGATATTAGCGTCCGTTTGGTACACGGCCGCATTGCCGAAATTCGACGAGTTATTTTGAAAAACGATGGAATATTGTGACATGCCTTCTCCTCATGATCGAGCGATTATGCGCACGACGGCGCGACGCTGAATACCGTAGTATTGCGGCACGACAGGCAACACGATGACACTCCGCCCTTAACGAAGACGGCGCACACATCTTATTGCGACTTTTGCCCACACCCGAACCGTGATCGCCACGGCACTCAACGGACGCCCATTGTAGTTCCGAGTAAAACGCCGTGTAAATACAAACGACTTGGCACTACGTCTTTTTTTACGATTTAGTCCAACCAAAATGAGAGTCTTCGCGTAACATCATACCGAACGTGGTTTGTAACGAAACATCGCACGATTCGTTGACGTTAGCCAACATGCGTGTCGCTCGCTAAAGCCGAAGGCACGCATGATTTTGCGTGCCGCACGGCGGTGCTCGTCCGACGTCAGAATTCGCCCCGGACCAGCATCCGCAGCGCTTCGACGTCGCGTACGAGATGTTCGACCTGCGACCGCAGTTGCGCGTTCGCCGACTCGAGATCGCGGAGTTGCTCGACCAACTGCTGTTCGGAAGCGCGGTACCGGCGCTTCCAGCGAAAAAATGTCGCCGGACTGATATCATGCTGCGCACAAATATCCGAAACGGCCGCACCACGTTCGGCGGTACGAAGTATTTCCAATATTTGTGCCGCGCCAAAACGCGACCGTTTCACGCCGCAATCGTACCGCGCGAAATACGATGGGACGTCCCATTAGTGGTGCACACCCTTACACTCAGGCGCGGGACAGTTACAGTGGTAGCCGCCTGCTTTCGCGCTCGCCGTTCGTTTCAAGCGAGCGCCTGCCCTGTTACGCTTTCTTCATACTCGCCGGCCCATTCGGGCGAGATGCCCGGTTACTATCGGAATGGGTAGCTACGATTTCGGAGCGGGGTTCGGATCGGGCGACGCCGACAGCGGGAACGCCGGTAACGTTATTAGTGCAGCGTCCTTGGCCTCCGGCGGCAGTTCGATCACGTTCGCCGGATCGTCGTAATGCGAGTAGGTGGTCGCGAATGTCCCATCATCGCACTTTTTCATGAGATACGTCAGCTTGTCATACGAGCAGATGCTCGTGCTGACGTGTGCCGGCGCGCCGAACATCGCCGGTGCGTGCACGACGGACTGGTAGACACCGACGACGACACCATCTTCCGTTCGATCCGGCAGCAACTTAAGTTCGCGTCCGGCAGAAATTGCCGTCGCTTGCGCCGTGATACTCGCGATCTGGCTTTTCTCGAACGCAGCCTTCTGCCACGTCGTGCCGATGTGTACGTAGTAAAACCCGTCGCCCGGACTATAGACATCGACGTTGAGCGGGCCCATCGTCATCGCTTCCTTGACGCGGTCCGGTGTAACGATCGTCATCACGATGGAAAAACCGGCCTGAGCGCGGGATCCGCCGATCGACACTTGCATCGATTTTATGCCGGCCATCGCCGCGGTCATTTTCGCAATGAAATCCGTCGCTTCATCGGCCCGTGCGGCGCCGCCGAACGTACACGCGGCCGCGAAGACCAGGCAAGCAAAAAGTCGTCCGAATGTAATTCCCATGAAGAGCGTACTTCGCGGGCGAGCGATTGTTTCAGTTCCCCGAGCGGCTTAGCGCATGTTCGGGTCGAGGGCGTCCCGCAGGCCGTCGCCGAGATAGTTAATCGAGAGGACGGTGACCAGAATGCACAGGCCCGGGCAGACCGCGACCCACGGGGCGATCGACATCTGACCGTTGGCGTTCGCGAGCATGCTGCCCCAAGACGCCGTCGGCGGCTGGATGCCGAATCCCAGAAACGAGAGCGTCGACTCGAGGATAATAACGTTGGCGATTTCGAGCGTCGCCTGCACGATGATCGGCGCAACGGCGTTCGGCAAAAGATGACGGAAGATGATACGGCCGTCGCGATTTCCGAGCGCTCGAGCGGCTTCAGCGAACTCGCGCTCGCGCAAACTCAGGAACGACGCCCGAACCAGACGCGCCACTGCCGGCCACGACAGGCCGCCGATGATGAGCACGATCGTCAAGAAGTTGAGCGACGCTTTGTTCGATGTCTGCGCCACGATGGCCGTCAACACCAGCAAGAGCGGCAAGAGCGGAATCGACAGTACGACATCCGTGATGCGCATCAGCCAAAAATCTACCCAGCCACCGTAGTATCCGGAAATCGCACCCAGCACGGTGCCGATCGCGATCTCCATGAATACCGCGAACACCGCGACGGTCAGTGAGATGCGTGCACCGAAAATCATGCGCGAGAGCAAGTCGCGGCCGTTTTCATCCGTGCCGAGCAAATGACCGGCGACACCCGGCGCTAAGGGATAGCCGATCCAGTGCACGTTATCGATAGAGTCCGGATTTGCCGGCGCGATGAAGTTCGCGAACACGGCGACGAGCGCCATGAGAATGAGGACGACCGCGCCGATCGGCGCGATCCGATGCCGCCGGAAGCGGCGCCAGACGTTGTGCTTGCTCTCGGTGAAGACTTCTTCTTGTGCCGCACCCTGGGCCGGCATCGGTAACGTCGCCGCCATCTACGAGTACTTCACGCGCGGATCAAGCCACGCATACGTGACGTCCGCAACGAGATTAAAGAAGACGACCAAGAACGAGGCGAGCATCAAATAGCCCATCAACAGCGAAAAATCAAATTGCCCGAGCGCGTTATAGAACAGTCGCCCCATGCCCGGCCAGGCGAAAATCGTTTCCGTAATGATCGCTCCACCGACCAAGCCCGGCAGCGAGAGCGCAAGCACCGTGACAAGCGGAATGAGCGCGTTCTTGAAAGCGTGCTTGAGCACGACGACTCGTTGGCTAAGTCCCTTTGCCGCAGCGGTCCGTATGTAGTCGGTCTTAATAACTTCGAGCATCGACGAACGCATGAAACGGCTCCACTGCGCGACGAACAAGAGCGACAGCGTGAGGGTGGGCAAGACCAAATGCGCAGTCCGGTCGCCCCAATCAAAGACGTCGGGATTGGATGCGATACCGGCCGACGGCAACGCGAGGTGATACCCGAACGCCGTGACGCCGGTGACCGAAAAGGCGAGTTGCATCATCAGTGCAAGCCAAAAAACCGGCATCGACTGTCCGAAAAACGCAAACGTCGTGACGGTATAATCGACCCACGAGTACGGACGCAGCGCCGAATAGATGCCGAGCGATACGCCGATGATCAGCGAGAATGCAAACGCGCAGCCCATCAATGTGAGCGTGGCGGGTAAACGATCGAGGATCGCATCGATGACGCTCATCGAGTTCGACGTCGAGTAACCGAAATCGCCGCGGACGACGTGTGTCAGCCAGAGAGCGTACTGGACCGGGACCGGCTGATCGAGTCCGAGGTTATGCTTGAGCCGCGTGATGTCGGCTTGGGTCAGATGGGGGTTTGAGAGGTACGGCGTGAGGGGGCCGCCCGGCGCTTCGCTGAGAATTCCGTAGATGATTATCGAGATGAGCAACAGCAGCGGAATGTTCTGCAGCGTGCGACGGACGACGTAAGTGAGCAGGGGCGAACCTCCGGCAACGAACCGACCCCCATTCCGGGGTCTCGGAGCACGCTCCTGGCGTCAGCTTGTCCCAGCGGCCGCGGGCAGCTTCAGAATTTCGCGCGCTTGAGCGGCCGTCGCAATCGGACGCCCCATCTCCGTCGCGATGCGGACCACGCGCGCGACCAGCTCATCGTTGGTCGCCAAGCGCCCCTTGCTGTAGTAGATGTTGTCCTCGAGGCCAACCCGCACGTGGCCGCCCATCGCGATCGCCGTGACGGCCAGCGGTAACTGCATGCGGCCGATGCCCGCGACCGACCACGTCGAACCGATGGGTAATGCGCGAACACAATCGACGAGGTTATCGACCGTCGCGTCAAGGCCGCCGGGTACGCCGAGCACGAACTCGACGTGCTGCGGCAGCTCTAAGTGACCTTGCTTTTCAAGCAAACGTGCGTTGGCGAGATGGCCTCGATCGAAGATTTCCAGCGCCGGCCGAACACCAAAGCGTTTCATCGCGTCAAGAATGCCGCGCATAATGGGAAAACTGTTTTCAAAAATGTCGTCGCCGAAATTCACGGTGCCGCACGTTAACGTCGCCATATCGGGGCGCAATTCGAGCGGAGCGGCGCGCTCGGCCGGCGTCATACCGATCGCACCGCCGGTCGAAAACTGCACGATCAGATCGCTTTGCTTACGAATTGCCTCAGATGCCGCGCGAAAACGCGCAACGTCGTGCGTGTTCGTGCCGTCGTCGTTGCGGCAATGGACATGAATCATCGACGCGCCGGCAGCGCGGACTGCACGCGCAACGTCGCCGAGCTGCGCCGGCGTAACGGCCAAGTGCGGCGTGTGGTCCGGCGTGAGTTCGGCGCCGACCGGTGCAACGGTGACGATCAACGGCTCCATCGTCAGGAAGCTTCGCCGAACGACGCATCGGCCCGCCCCGCGCTCCCCAGCGCCGCGAAAATATCGCTCGAATGGCGAATGAGGTGTTCGGCCAGCGATCTTCGTGCCCGCGCCTCCGCGATTGCTACTGCGGCAAAGGCAGCATCCCGGTCGCGCCTGCACGCCGACGTCTCGTCATCGAGTTCGATCGTCAGCGTGAAATACTCCGACGTTTCGCGAACGATGCGAGCGCCGGCCGGAATTTCCACCCGCGCACTCCGCATGAGGATGAATTCTTCACCCGTCGGAACGAACCCGATCCGCGAGCCAAGTTCGGCTACGAAACGATCGCGCGCCGCGCGAAGAGCGTCGTCCGCGACCCGATAGGCGTTGCGCGCCGGTCCGAGCTCGGCATCAAATGCGTCAACCAAATAAAATGTTTTCGCGCCCCGACCCGGCTCCAGCAGCGCCACGATCCTCGTGAGATCCCGCAACCGCGTATCTGCGAAAAGGCCGATCGCAAAGAAGTCGACATCGTCGAGCGCGTCGCCTAGTTGCGCACGTGCGACAATACTGCGCACGGATCGTGCGACGCCCGCGACCGTCATGCGGCCAATCGCGCAACAAGATCGTACGCCGGTAAACCCGTCGCGTGCGCAACGGCGACGACGAGCGCCCGCGGATCGAGTGAACGTTCCAAGGCAAACGATGACGTCGTACAGGCAATGACGTGCAATGGCCGTTCGCAGCGCAGATCGACATGCGCGCTCAATCGGTCGAATAACGGGCCGCGCAGCGCGACGCGCGTTGGATCGGCAACGACGATTGTTACATCGCGTGGGCCCGCGAGCAAAGCTCGTGCCTGGCGCACGCCAAGCGCGCCGGCAACGACTTGCACGGCTGCGCGTTCCCGCGCCGGTTCGCGCCCCCGCAGCGTCAGCCGCCGGACCGTCTCACCCGTGGCCGCCGCAACGGCCTCAACGGTATCACCGAGTGCGGCGCCCGTCGCGAGCACGATCGCGTCGTTTCCGCCGGCGAGAGCAGCCATCCGATCGATCGCGCCGTCGACAAAAACCGTTCCGCCGCTCAGGGCTGCCAGGCGCGCGATCGTCGCACGCAGCGCACGCGCCGTCGGCGGTCCGCCAATCTCGCACGTCATCGCGACGCGGACGCGTGCAAACACGGTCGGCCCGAGCGCGCTGTCCTCGCCGAGTTCCAGAATCTCCATGGCCGGCGACGCCGGCACGAGCGCACGCGGCAACGCAACGATCGTTCCCGCTTCCAACCGGACCGCGGGCTTGGGCGTACCGCTCACGGCGTCGATTGCCTCACCGTCGCGCCCGATTGACGTTACGCCGCCGAGCACGCCACGCCGATATGCTGCGTCGCGCAGCGCATTGAGCGTCACCGTTTTGCCGACGTTCTTCGCCGTGCCGACGACGACGACCGAGCGCGTGCCGTGACGTAGCACGGCCGTCAGTAGCCGGTCAGCTACCGGGGTGAAAGTATTTGAGTCCGGCAAAACCGATACCCGTCAAGATTAAGATGATTCCAGCTAGGAGCGCAGCCGAATCTTCGGCGCGTTGCCCTAGGGCCTTTCCGAGCGTGAGACCGAGCGCCGTCGAAATAATTGACGCGGCTCCGATGCATATCAGCGATACGATCAGCGGCACACCGATGAACAAGATCGAGAAACCGATTCCGAGCGAGTCGAGGCTGATCGAAACCGCGCCCAAGAGCAGTCCCCAGCCGCGCGACAAATCGAATCCGCCTTTTTGCTCGGAAAGAACAGCCTCGTATACCATGTAGACGCCGACGAACGTGAGCGCCGTAAATCCGAGATAGCCGGCAATATCGCCCAGCATCCGGCCCGCCACCAAGCCCAGCAGCACGCCGATCAACGTCATCGAAACTTCGGCCGTCGCGAACGCCGCACCGATCCGTATCTTGAGCCACTTGTCGCTGCCGCGCATTCCGGCACCAACAGAAACGGCAAAGACGTCCAGGCCGAGCGAGAACGCGACGATCGCAATTTTTAGCGCCGCCGTCACCACGAGGGGCGCCTGCGCCTAGAGGCTGCCGGTAGCCGCGGAAAGCGGTCCCTGCAAAAGGCTCGAAACCGTCGATCGCAATTGCGAGAGCGTAAAAGGTTTATTGAGAAACGCATTCGCGCCGGCACTCTTTGCGCGCGCGTCCATCGCGTAGTTGTTGTGGCCGCTGATCATCACGATCGGAACGTGCGCGGTCGCGTCGTTCGCCCGAACTTGCGTGATTAAATCAATCCCCGAAATGCCGGGCAACATGAAATCGCAGATGATGATATCAAACGGCTCATCGCGTTGGATATGCACGAGCGCGCTTTCGGCGTCATTGCAAATCGTCATCAAATACGGTCCGTTCTTCAGGATCGTTTTGATGAGTGTGCAGATCTCCGGATCGTCGTCGGCGACGAGGACACGCCAGGGCTCGGCCATACCCTCTCCCCCTTTCGATTGGGGACGCCCGGTTCCGCTTCGGCAAGCCGGTCGCGGAATGTAAAAACTCCGTTAGGTGGTATCCCGGAGAAAGGAGCGGACGCCCGCCGCTCGTTGCGGCCGCCAGGGCGCACCCAAAGGCGCCTCTGTAAAGGACGCGAACGCCGCCTAACGACATGGCCGTCCTCGACCGCCTTCTCGGGCCGGATTCCCACTTTCAGCAGCGCTTCTTTTTTTTGGCAAAACGCTTCGTCGCCGGAGAAACCGCCGCGCACGCGATGGACGCGATCGAAGGGCTCAACGCCGAAGGTATGACGGCGACGCTCGATTTCTTAGGCGAAGATGTAACGGCGCGCGCCGAAGCGCTTCGCACGCGTGACGCCTACTTCGAGTTGATCGGAGCCATTCGCGCGCGCGGTGTCAAAACAAACGTTTCTGTAAAACTGACGGCCATGGGCCTGCTCGTCGGCGAAGATTTCGCGTACGACAACCTCGTTGCCGTCGTCGACGCCGCGGCCGGCAACGCGGATCCGTTCGTGCGCATCGATATGGAAGGCTCGGCTGTCACCGACGCGACGCTCCGTGTTTTCGAACGCATCTTCGCCGAACGGAAAAATGTCGGCCCCGTCCTGCAAGCCTACCTCAAACGCACACCGGCCGACATTGAAAAAATGATCTCCCTCGGCGCACGCGTTCGCCTCTGCAAGGGCGCCTACCGCGAACCCCCCGAGATCGCACACCAAGAAATGCCCACCATTCGCCGCGAGTACTTGCAGTCGGCGAAGGCACTGCTGACTCGCGGTACATATCCCGGCATTGCAACACACGACGAACAAATCATCAACGCCGTAAAAGATTTCGTCGCCGAAAATAACATCGCACTCGATCGCTTCGAGTTCCAGATGCTCTACGGCATTCGACCGGAAATGCAACGCAGGCTCGTCGCTGAAGGTTATCGCGTGCGCATCTACGTCCCCTACGGCGCCCACTGGGCCGGTTATTTCTATCGCCGCATCACCGAGCGCAAAGAAAACGCCTTCTTCGTATTAGGATCGCTCTTCAAGCGATAACGGAGAGTCAATCCGGAGGCAACTCCTCAACACGCGTCATCGTGTCCGATTCGATCAAGCGGCCGAGGACGTTGAAGCCGGATTCTACTTCGCCGAAGACAGTGAACGAGCGGTTGAGATGCATTTGGGGTGACATCGTGATGTAGAACTCCGAGCCCGCGGAGTCACGAACGGCTTGGGCCTTCTCGTAGTTGAGACCCATGGAGATAATGCCGGCGCGCTGTTCGAGCGGATTCTCTTCGGCAGGTATCGTGTAGCCGGGACCGGGGCTGTCTGCGGCGCCGTTCTTCGTGTCGCCGGTTTGCGCGACGAAGTTGGGGACGATGCGGAACCAGCGCAAATTATCGTAGTAACCGCGATTGACCAAGTTCAAGAAGTTCGCGACAGTGAGCGGCGCCCATTCGGGATAGAGACGCACGACGATTGCGCCTTTCGTTGTACCGATGCGCACGCGCGGATGTAACCCGGGAGCCGGGCCATCGAGTGAAGCACCGCTCGTTGGATGCAGCGGCAGAGTGAGGATTGCGTCGGCGGGGACGGGACGACGTATTGGGCCGAGTCCGGTTGGGCGCGGTAACGGTACGGTTGTTTCTTCGGGGAGTGGTGCGGGCGTCGTCACGCCGTCGGGGATCTTCGTTAGGTGTTCGGTGCGCGTTCCGGTGTTGAGGCGGATGATGCTTTCGGATGCCTGCTCGGCGACACGCCAGGCGGGGTCGTGCGTCAGCGGTTCCATTAAACGGACGAGGTCGGGATCGCCGTGGCGGCCGGCTACGGTTAGGAACTCCAGGCGGATTAATTGGTCTTTGTCGCTCAGCGCGTTGGTTATTTGCGCGATCGATGGCGCTTTGGGAAATGCACGACCGAGCGTCCAGGCTTCGTGCCAGCGGACCGTTAGGTTTCGTTCCGTTTCGTATGCTGCTACGACGGCCGCGCCGATGCGTTCGTTCGATGCGCCTGCACCTTCGGCGGGCATGTCGGCAAATGTTGCGAGTGCTACGGCGGCGCGGCCGCGTACGATCGGGTCGCGATCGTCGCGCATCAGCGCGATCAGCGGAGCGCCGAAGACGTCGGCGCCGGGTTGTTTGGCGGCGATCGTTCGTTGTGCAGCATCGATGGCGGCGACACGGATAACGTTGTCGCGGTCGTGCAGTGCGCGTAGAACCGTTCCGATTTCGATCGGCGTGTGGTCGCTGAGTAAGCCGAGCGCATAGAGCGCCATCGCGCGGACACCGGGATCGCGCGAGTCGCGGTATCGAGCGAGCAACGGTGCGGTTCCGCGAATGTCTTTCGTCCGACCGATCGCAAGTGCTGCGCGCGAAGCAAGCGCTGGGTCTCGCGAATTGAGATCATTTACGAGTTCGGATGAAAATGTGCGCGACGCCTCGAGTTCGACAAGCCGGCGGTAGCCTGGTACATCGCCGGTAATCGTCGCCGCAGAAGCAAACGCCGTGCTGATTGCCAGCGTCGCCACAGCGATTGCAAAGCGAATCATTACACTGCGATCAACTTTCATTTGCGCGCTTACGTTATAGAGATAGGTGATTTCCCATTTCGGTCCACCGGCCCCGGCCGTTGCTCCGACACTCCGTAAGGACAACAGCCATTATGTCAACTCCGGAAAAGAAGCCCGGCGGCGGGATGAGCGTCCGCGAAGCCGGTCAAAAAGGCGGCGAAACCGTCAAGAAAAAGTACGGCCCGGAATTTTACGAAAGCATCGGGCGTAAAGGCGGCCAAGCCACCAAGCTCGCTCACGGCCATGCCTTCTATGAAGCAATCGGAAAGAAGGGCGGCAAGAAGGGCGGCGAAGCCACCCGTGACCGCTACGGCCCGGCATTCTATGAAGAAATCGGCCAAAAGGGCGGCCAAAAAGTGAAAGCACTTATCGAGCAAGGCAAGAAAGCCGCGGCCGACGCCGCTGCAGCCGCCGCTGCTGAGGAGAAAAAGGCATCATAAATTCGTCCGGTGCCGCCGCGCTCGTCGCGGCGGCACTCCTGGTCTCCGGCGTCGGGGCCGGGGGGCCCCCGCCCCCCCCCGCGGCAGATTTGTGACAAACCAAGGGGGGGCCCCGGGGGGATGTGGGCCGACCACACCCCCACCCACCCCGCC
>Ga0302324_100002734_pt1 | contig 40254 bp, 47 predicted proteins | sample Palsa_T0_1_FD_201949 | JGI IMG/M metagenome (GOLD analysis project Ga0302324, IMG submission 201949) | Peat permafrost microbial communities from Stordalen Mire near Abisko, Sweden - Palsa_T0_1 | ecosystem: Environmental > Terrestrial > Soil > Palsa > Peat permafrost | place: Sweden: Abisko...
TCGGGCCATCGAGGCCTATATCCGCGATCACAACAGAAATCCGAAGCCTTTCGTTTGGACTGCTACGGCACGATCTATCCTGCGAAAGGTAAAGAATTATAAAGAGACTTTAGAGACGGCACACTAGCGAAAGGGTCAGTGATGAAATCGGATTGCTGAGAGTCGCGATGTTTCCGGGAGCGATCGGAATCGACGTGGCAAAGGACATCGATCACGGCATCGCCACACTCGAAGGATGCAGTCGGCTCATTGTCGATCTACGTGGCAACACTGGCGGCGGAATCGGCGGGCTGCGCCTGATGAGCTACCTGACACCAGGAAAACTTGAGGTCGGCTATAGTCTTACGCGGAAACGTCGCGAGGGCGGCTATCGCCGTGAGGAGTTGACGCGATTTGGACGGATTCCGTCCCACAAGGCGACTCTCATCTGGTTAGCTGCCCGATATGCCTTCGTTGAAAAATCCATCCTCGTGGTCACCGAGGGGCTCGGCCAGCAACGATTCCATGGTCGAGTCGTGCTCTTGGTAAACGAGCACACCGCGAGTGCTGGCGAGATGGTTTCAGCGTTCGCTGAGGAAAACAATCTGGCCACAATTGTCGGAACGAAAACACCTGGCCGTCTCCTGAGCGGCAGCGCATACAAAGTTGGCCACGGATACATTCTTGGCTTGCCGGTCGCCGCCTATCTGACGTGGCAAGGACGGATGCTGGAGAACAATGGCATCGTGCCAAAGTGTTCTATTGACCTCTCCCGCGACGGCTTGAAGCAAGGAAGAGATACCCAGCTCGAAGCCGCAGTCACAGTAGCCAAAGCTCTATGACCTTCGAGTGCCGACTCGCTAATTGCGCCCTCTGACTATTTTCGACCGCTCCACTCTAGATCCGGCCAGGCACAAAACGGATTGCTAGGGTCAAACCATTTCATCAACGCTTCGAACTTCTCGTCTGCGACCCGCGTGCGGGGTTATCATGTGGGGCTATGATTTCGGCGAAGCGCTTTCGCTTACGGAGGCCCTGTGGCTCAGTTCTGTGCTCATTGCGGAATACCGCTGTACGATGACGGTGCTTTTTGTCATGGCTGTGGAAAGCCGAAAGTCGAAGCTGCAACTCTAAGAGAGACCGCCGCTGCGCCCTCAAGTGAACCACAAGAGAAGGGCGGCGTACCTGCGTCACAAGTGCAGCAGTCTGTACCACAACCAACCCCGGTCAGCGTCTCGCTTGAGACACCTTTTAGCCAAGTGTTTTCGGTTACAGGCAAGGTCATCCTTGCGCTGTTTGTAATCGGCTTGGGAATAGGTCTTCTCTATTTCATCATCGGTGCCCTTGGCAATGCGAATTACAGCGGCAGTTCAAGTGGCAGCGCTGACTACTCAAGAACGTACTTGGAATCTAGGGCGTACTATGACAAGGATGCCGATGAAGCCCCCACTAAAGTGCCGCTAAGCCAGTGGAAAACGATGATTGCCGCCGATATCGCTGGACATTGCGTAAGACCGGGGATGACGTCCGACGAAGTCAAACGAGCCGTAGGTGAGCCTAAGAGCAAGGAGCTCGTCCCTCCTCCGAATGGGGATGCAAACTCGAATAGGGGCGAGGCGTGGCAGTATATAAAGCAGGAGCAAGTGAGCAAGCCATGCAGCAAGTACGAGGGCGACAAATGTGCCGATCCTGTGGAATATAAAACAGAGAAGGCAACCCTGTATTTCAGTCCCAACGGCCACCTGACGTACCCTTATCTAAGTGAAGGATTAAAAACGGATTCAGGTGAATACGCTACCTGTCGCTAGCCGAAGCGGTACTATGAGCGAACTGATGAGGCGTCTTCGAAGGCTTGATTCATTTCATCAGCGGAGAAACCAGCTTTTCTTCCTAAGGATAAACGACCTGTCCGTTGAGCAACGCTCCACTGTCCACCCAGTCTATGAAGGCCCAGATGAGCCAATCGATGATCTTCTCATCCGTGTGCTGCTTAGGATTGAATCTGTGCCTGAAGCCATCAATTGCCGGTTTGAGCAGGTTTCCACTTAGGATTCGTACGTACTCGTTCCTCAAGAAGTCGTGGAATGCGACATATGCAGTGATTCGGGTCGGGAGTGGCCAGTGAGTAGACGGCTCCTGAAACAGGTAGAAACGCGCCACGCGGGAGTCATAGATTGGCAGCTTTGGGCTAACCATATGGCACAGCTTGGTTGGGTAAGAGAATTGCAACGTCTGAGTCGTCTGTTGGCTGTTTTTCTTCTTTCTCGTTGAGAACGGGCAGAGCGCCGCGCACAACTGGCCCAGATTTGGGGTCTGGGTACGGGCCGCCCTGAGCGCCTGGAAGTATGGTGTGTAGTAACTTGCGCTTACGCGGCCCATGACAAAAAAGAGCCTGTACCGACTCTCGAAGTCGGCGGGCCACGGCTGGCAAGCGATCGTTTGAATTAGCCAGTCGTACTCATCAACGTCCTGTTTCTGCCTGATTCTGTTAAGAATTACATTCTGATTCTGGCAGATGATCGAATACATAAGGTCGTTCCAAGCAGTTATCATTTCGCTCCGATCCCCTGCTCCGTCGACGCCCGGCCGATGTCACTCAAAGAGGAAAATCAGGGACAGACGGAACGTTCCCCAGTTTTGAACGAGTGCAGATTGGTGAATGTCCGGTCTGTCCCTACGTTCCCCCCCTTGTTTCCCGGTTTCGGTGAACTACGCCGATGATCGATTGGGAACGAGCTGCCGAGCGAGCTGATGGTGCCTCACGTTCAATCCAGATGGATGAGCAACTGCCCATAGGAAACGAAGCCGATTGTCTAGAGCGGGCCAATTCGCCACATGAAGGAAGGGAACATCTGGCAAGAACTCAACGTTGAACGGATATTCGGGCTCCGGATGGAGCATGCCAAATACAGTACTGGCAGCGCCATCGACCGCAATCAAAAGAATCGCCGATATCTCTTTCCTACGTGGCACAATCTTTCCGTCTGCCGTGAGTTCCAAGAACACTGAATTCTTAAGATCTGCGTAGCGATTGGGGTCCGCCTCAGCCTTACCGATTTCATGCCTGAAGAACTCTTCCGATGTGAAGGCCCAGAACGCTGTTGCGGAGTTTATCAGGACCGATGCGCCGACGTGACTTGAGACGATAGAAAGGACACGGGGCATCCGATACTGCTTTAGCTGCTCGCATTTCCTCTGAGCTTTACGCCAGAAGTTCGGCGTCAGAAGTCCGATGGCACCGCCGCCGAGGCCCGTTATTTCGGTCGGTATCCCGGAACGCCGAGTAACGGCTTCCTGACTTATCGCAGTAGCTTCGACTATGAATTCATTTTGCGAGGTGCGCTTGGCGAACGGATTCATCGAAGCCCAACAGACGAAATCCGCGCCTCCAGTACCGGCCTCTTCGTGAACTTCCGGATGGACGTTCCGGTAGCTGAGCACGTGGAACGTAATGGCTTCTGCAACCGCTGCTTCGTAATCTCGTTTTCGATCTGCTTCGAAACGCGCGAGGTTCTTCGGATGATTGCCTCGCAGATGCTCCGAATACCAGTTCACGATGTCGTCGAGCCTGATTTCCTCATTCATAACAGATCTAGGGTTTGCCGGTAGGCACAAAATTGGGCGCATCACCTGCCCCACTAAACATCACGGGGCTCAAACAATTGATCCAAATGGTCGCGAACCGATTCACCTGCTTGAGCTATAGGCTCAATCCTTGCCAACAGCAGATCAAGAATTCTGGTTTGCATCGCAGGACTCATTTCCTCGTACAAGGTGTTGTTCCGCACGTTGTAGCGTTCATTCTGCGCTTCACGAAAAACTTCGTTTCCACGTCATATCCAACGAACGGGTACACCCTGACCCAAGTTCCCATGATTCGCAATGGAATCCCCGGTCACGATGCCTACGGCCTTCACAATAAGGTCGCGGCCCGGCGGATGGGCTTTGATATAGACGATATCTCCAACTCGAATGCGGGCCAGAAGTTTGTGTAAAGCTGGTGCATCCTGCTCCGCCCAGCCCACGCACGCAACACCGCCCGCAAGGAAGGCGTCTGTCACATCGGTTGTACCATCGTAAAATGCGCCCACTCCAAAAATGGCCATGAATTCCCTCATGTCCCACTGTGCAGATTCTACTACCGCGGCTGCGCCCCCAACGCGTGCTACCATTTTGGGCATGGCCGTCAATTGGGGTACCGTTGTTGCAAGCGTAGTTGCTAATGTAGCCCTGATCGGCGGGCTGCCCGGCACTAGGCAGTAGGAATGGCCAGTACGATTTCTTCCAATGCGATTACGCATTGGCCAGCAAAGAAAAGTCCAGAAGTGGTCAGCGTGGCTTGCAGGTTCCGATGGGTTTCCGACTGATGCATAATCCCCAGCACAAGGCCCGCCGTCGGGTGGGCGAACTTCGATAGCAACTTATTATTTGATACAAAGAAATCACCTAAGCCAACGGCTTTGGCAGCGCCCGCCACGTGGGTGTAGTCACTGTCCAGAGAATCCAACCCGAGCTTGTCCCGAACCTCCGCAATTTTCACACGAGCAGAAGCTTCAAATTCATTAGGTATCCCTTGCAGCGCATGCAACTTGGAGAGAGCATCCGTAAGCCCCTGCATATCTCTTAGGGCATCTTCATAAAAACGACGAGCGTTCTCTTGTGAGGTCGCGCAATACTTCAGCCAGACCCACAGTTCAAGCAAGTTCCGTGAATTCCAGGCTGCACCCGAGACAGCATCCTGATCGATCGTTTTGAGAAGATCACCGCAAACCCTGTTCACACTCAATAGAATCTTGACGACAAGATCAGCAAACCAAGGCTCTGCTGTCCCTTTGCTCTTGCAGCTCAGGATGATGTCGTAAAGTTCCTGCAATCGATTAGGTATGGCCGTTTGCAGTTTGTCGCGAGTGAACTGGGTCTCCCAGTCAACGTCGTAATCTTGGCGTGCGGTTCCCATGTTGTCATTGTCGCTCAACCGAAAGCTATTTGGCACTCACGGCGGAATTGGTACTGACAAGTGATCGCGATTCTGGTTCCAGTAGCGAACAAACGGCGAATATGCTACGCTTCTGCACGTGGTTCGGACGTGCACAGTTACGGTAAAAGATATCCGAGACGTTGAGCACTCCATAGAGGTCACTGCGGAGACTCTCTATGAAGCGATCGCCACGGCTCTCGCCGCGTTGCAGCAGGACAACTGGGTAGGAGAGATCGGTCAGGGGTTCGCAACGGTAACTGTTGTTGTTCAACAGCCGCCCATAAAGCACGAAGTCAAAATGAAGGACTTTGTCTCATGGCTGGGACGCCAAGGACGTTCTCCCGCGGAAGTCATATTGAAGCAAAAGCTGGAGAAAATATTAGGCAAGGCAAATCACGCGAGGACGTGACCGATAAGCCTAAACAAACAGACAGCAGAAACAGATCCCCCGAGGTCTCACTGACTCTGAGTTCGAGCCGCTTTCTGGGAGTGCTTAGGTTGTTGCCCCGCTTGCGCAGCACTGGCTTTCATGGCTGAAGGCTGCGTGATGGTCGCGCCTGGCGCGAAGGGGTCTTTTCCTTCTAGCACCGACGACGCAACGAAACCAAAGAATATCATCGCGCTCAGCACTCCCCACACGAGAACGACTGGCTTCCAGGGAACGAGAATCTGCATGGCAGAACCTCCTGGGACGAAAAGCGCAATTTACGACTTGCGTCCATTGTACTGCCGAACTCCAAACTTATTTCATAGGAAATCCGGTCGAATGCGAACGCCATTTCATTCGGTAGGGAACACCGTTCCGTTGCGAGCGACTCGAAACCCCTAGCTCACGGCGGCATTGGAATTGCGCGGTAGCCCGCATTTGTCAAAGACTTCCTCAAAAAAGGGTTCCAGCGCGTCCTGAGGGTTGTCGCCGGACTTGAAGACTCCGTGCTCTTCAATGGCATCCACCATACATGCACCAATTTGACGCCCGAACGCATCCCGTCTCAAATAACGATCTTTGACTCCCTCCATGCCAGCGACCCACCGATAGGGACCGGGGATTCCTAATTTGCCGAGAAACTTAACGCATTGATCGAGGCTTTTTACGAACTTGTCTTCCTCAAGCACAATTAACTCCGGTAGCAACGCCAAATACAGCGTGTTGATCGTCCATACTTCGCCATCCGCGAACACGAAAACCAGACTACCCGTTTCCTTGCCTAGGCCTTCACTGCGGTAGAAGCCAAAGCCGTCCGCGCCGCGAACGCCGCCGATGCTTGAGCCTGGCTCGTAAAACGGCAACAGGATGATTTCGCGAGCAGACTGTTCAAGTTCCTTAATCCTCCGAGGCTTGCCGAGTGGGAACTGGGGACTCACTCGGAGCCACATGCTCGGCCCTTCGGAAAGGTACAGCTCGTCTTGAGGCGACCCCGTGAAGTGGGCAAAGGCATCGTGTTTGCGGCCGATAGCTTCCCCCTTTGCACGAAACCTTGCTTTTCCGTCTTTGGGCTCCCGATACGCAATCGGGGTCGGTTGCGGGAGGGTCTTACGATATTCGTCGCTCTCAAAAAATGTTCTCAAGGCACGCTCGAAGCTCTTGGTAAGTTCGTCGCGCACAACCCTGCGGGTTGCGTCATTAGCTCCTTCGGCGAGTTCGTACGTCATCGGGAAACGGTGGCCAAGTAAGTCAAAGGGCATCGTCTCGCGCTTTGGCGCGCCATATGCAGTATTCATGACCAGCAAGATTCTGCGTTCGCCGATGGCTTTGAGAGCATACCCGTACTCGATGAGGACGTTCGGGTTGGGTGTGGGATCGCCGTTGGGTCTTGCGCCTATGAACGTGAGATCACAAAGGACGAGGGCGGCATTTTCTATTTTGGCAAGAATGGTTTCGAAGATCTTGGGGGATCCGGGAATGTTCTTCACGTCCTTATCGACCTGAAGTTCATCTCGAATCGCTTCTTTAATCTCAACATCTGCGGTGAGATTCTTGATCGCTTTCTCAAGGGCTTTCTCGATCAGATTACGCCCTTCGGAGGCAGATCTATCCGACTGCCATGAGAAAAAAATCGTTGTCCCCATAGATATTCATTATATTTACACGGGGCATATCGTGTCCTTCGGAAGGATGAAGTTGAAAAATGACTTTCAAGAAAAGTGCAGGAAGGGTTCAAAAATCGCCGCACATACGGCATTTTGGGCTATACTCGGCGAGATAAGTTGCTTATTTTGGTTGGCGTTGGAGTTTTTCACCCGCTTTCGAGGCGGATCGTTTCAACCGCTCACGCACCTCTCCGAAAAATCTGATCAGTAGAAGCGTCTCGCCCTCGGCGGCTAAAGCCCGCACCTTTTTGGGCCACGAAGGGGAGAAGCCGTGCCTTTCTCGAAAAACCTAACGGCGCTGCCGAAAGAACTCCTGCACCATCTCCGCTGCGCGTCCAGCCAGCACTCCACCGCGGATCTCCACCTGATGATTCAGACTGGGGTGATTCACCACTTGCAGAATCGAACGGACCGCGCCCGCCTTCGGATCGTCAGCACCGTATACCAAGCGACGCACTCGGGCATGAACGGCCGCTCCCGCGCACATGGCGCAGGGCTCAATTGTAGCAAACAGTTCGCAGTCGCCAAGTCGGTGATTACCGACGTTTCGTCCCGCCTCCCGCAGCGCCACGATCTCAGCATGAGCGGTTGGATCGCAATCGGTGAGGTTGCGATTCCATCCGCATCCAATCACGCGTCCCTTGCGCACTACAACTGCCCCAACCGGCACTTCGCCCGCTTCGAGGGCGCGCTGAGCGCAACGCAGGGCTTCTTCCATCCACAGTTCGTCCATCTGAAGAAGTTCTCAGTTCTCGGTTCTCAGAAAAAGGGCTCGGTCTTGCCGGTTGACCTCTCCATTCTAGCGGGGGAATGGATTTCCGGTGCTCCGATTTGCGGTCTCGCTGACTCGGCTCACACTGGCTGTATCGCGGTCGGTGCTATCCTAGCCATGCAATGGGAATCTCGCGCCTCTTGCGGAGAGTTTCCTGGTCGACCTGATCCAGGGGCTCGGCGTGACGTTCCGCTATCAGAATCCCACAGAAATTTATACCGAGCAATATCCGCTGGAGCGGCCGCAGGTCGCCGAACGTTACCGGGGAGCGCCGCGGCTGAACGTCAATCCGGACACCGAGGAAACCCTCTGCATTTCCTGTGACCTGTGTGCTCTGGTTTGTCTGGAAAACCCGATCGTTGTGACCAGCGAGCGCAATGAAAAGACGCGCCGCAAGGAACTGGTCGCGTTCACCTACGACTTGAGCCGCTGCATGTTCTGCGGTCTGTGCGAAGATGCTTGCCCGACCGATGCGCTCGAACTCACGCAGGACTTCGAACTCGCCAGTTTCAATCGCGAGGGCATGATCTGGGACCGCGAGATGCTTGAGAAGGCCCCGCAACCCACCCTCTACAAAAAGTAAACACGTCCGCGCAACCAGTTCGACTTGAATTTGTCCTTCTACAGTAAAAACCCTACTCCAAAGTCCGGCTCGATTAAGGTAGTCTCCTGGGGGATTCTGCGCGAAGGTGCAAAAGTATGGGCGGCCGAAACGCCAAGGCAATTCGCGAAGAACTCAATCGCCTCATGCTGGAACAAATTGAGAGCCTAAAGAAGGAGACCTTCGCGGGACTGAACCCGGAAGAATTGCGCGAGCAAGAAGCGCGGCTCAAACGTATCCGCGAGGTGTCCGCCGATTTTCTCGCGGCTTTGAAACGAGATGATCCGTAGTAGGTGGTAGTATGCCAACGATTTCCAAGCTGTTTGTTTGGTGACGCTGCGTCTAGGGTGCCCGTGTACCGAAATTCACTCTTGAAGGGAGAGAATGTATGACGGAAAGGCCAACGGTGACTCTGCCTGGAACGGTCGAGAAAATCATCAAGCCTCCAAGTCCGGGTGAACCGGAAAAGGCTCAGATATCGATTGAAGGAGCCGATGTTCTGTATCGAGAAATCCGCATCGAAAACTCACTGACAGACGAAAACGGAGATCAGGTGGGCCTCAAGAAAGGTGCGGAGGTCGAAGTTACCGTAGAAGCTGATAAAGATGCAACAATTCCCAGAAGCAAAGGGACGAAGTGATTCTGAACAGCAGACGGTTGAGCTGCAGTTGCATGAAGCAGTTCGCAATCGATCGCGCGTAGAAGTCTTGCGATCTTCCCAACCATCGCCGATATCCAATCTGCGCAAATCCGGTTTCAATGCGTTCTTCCCGTAAGCACCCTTCCAGCATCTCGAAGTACGTCTATACGGACATGGCCAGACGCAGGTTCCTCACTGTTCTCCTGCGATCGACGGCTCGTCTTTAGGGTCTCAAGCGAGTTGGGGGGGTGCCGATAGCTATGTTCATGTAGCGATCATATTGAGATGTGCGCGCGCAACGGCTTTAGGGTCCGGCGCCATTCACCAACCTTTCCATCAAAAGCGTATGGTTGAGACCTCGAAGATGGGTGCAGTGACGGCTTTCAACTTCAGGTTGCCCGCCGGTTATCACGTCAAGAAGGGGGGAGCCGGGCGATGAAAAAAATGCCTCAGGTCCTTCTCGTGGATAACAACCCGGCCGACGTCGCTCTTGCACGAGAGGCGTTGACCGGGGGCGGGTATCAGAGCCAAGTCAGCGATGTCCCGGATGGCGAGGAGTCCATGGCATTTCTGCATCGCGCGGGCCAGTACGCGAATGCGGTTCGACCCGACTTGGTGATCCTGGATCTGAATCTGCCCAAGAAAGACGGTCGCCGGGTGTTGGCGGAGGCGAAAGCAGATGCGGAACTTCGCACCATTCCGGTGGTGGTGTTTAGTACCTCCCGTGCGATCTCGGATATCAATCGCAGTTACGAACTGGGCGCTAACTGCTATGTCAGCAAGCCTGGAACCCTGGATGAGTATTTTCTGGTGATGCAAGCGATTGAGGAATTCTGGCTTGGCTCGGCGAGCGTGCCGCGAAAGGAAAAATGATGGGAAACGCACCAGCTCACGTCTTGCTGATCGAGGACAATCCTGGAGATGCGGACCTGGTGCGTCTGCGCCTGGTCGAGGGGAAGTCTGAGGTCCATGTAAATTGCGTGCCCCGGCTCTCCGACGCGCTCGCGTGTCTCGAACTGGAGACCCCTTCGCTCGTACTGCTGGATCTGAATCTTCCCGACAGCCATGGCGCAGATACTTTCCGCCAGATCATGCAGAAGGCACCGAACGTGCCGGTCGTGATCCTTTCCGGTCAAGATGATGAAGCGCTGGCGATGAAGGCGGTTCACCTGGGCGTACAGGACTACCTGATCAAAGGCGAGATCACCAGCAAACATCTGGAGCGTGCTCTCCGCTATGCGGTAGAACGGCAGGGGCTGCTGCGCTCGCTCGAAACCCTCCGTAAGCAGCAACTTGAATTCAAGAATCAATTTCTTTCCCACGTGTCGCACGAACTGCGCACGCCGCTCACTTGCATTCATCAATACGTCACGCTCTTGCTCGATGGGCTGGCCGGTCCCTTGTTGCCGGACCAATTGGACTACCTGAAGACCGTCCTCAAGAGTGTGAATCAGCTGCACGCCATGATCCGCGACCTGCTCGAAGCCACCCGCGCCGATAGCGGCAAGCTGCGCGTCGAGCCGCGTTGCATCGCGATCGGCGAACTGATTCAACAGGCGGTCGCGATGATGCGGCCCACCGCGGCCGAAAAACGCATCGGTCTCGAAGCTGTGCTCGATCCGTCCATCCCCCTGGTCTATGCCGATCCCGACCGCGCTCTTGAAGTCCTCATCAATCTGATCGATAACGCAATCAAATTCACCCCAGCCGAAGGGTCGGTAACCGTAAAGGCCTCGATGGTCGAGACCGACCCCTCCGCCGTTTATCTTTCGGTCTCCGACAGCGGGCGAGGCATCCCAGCAGAATCGCTGCCGCAAGTTTTCGAACGTCTCTACCAGGATCCCGAGGCGGTCGATGGCAACCGGGCCGGCCTCGGCCTGGGCCTTTACATTGCCAAAGAAATCGTCGCTCTTCACGGCGGAAGAATGTGGGTTGCGAGCGAAGCCGGAAGCGGTAGCACGTTTTCCTTTACTTTGCCGTTCTATTCCCTGGCCAAGCTGCTGCTGCCGGTGATCACCCACAAGGGACGTTTGCGAGAGGGCATTGTACTGGTGCGCGTGGAACTGACGCCGCTGTCCAAAGCGCTTCGCGGAAGCTGGAAGGAAACCTGCCAGAAATGTCTTGAGATCCTGCGTAAGTGCATTTATCTCGACAAGGACCTGGTTCTTCCCCCGCTCGAAACCGGCAATGCCGAGGAAACGTTCTTCGTGGTCGCCTCCACCGATATAGGGCACGTCAATATCATGGTGGACCGCATCCGCAACCAAGTGGGCGGACTGCCGAAGTTAAAGGCCAGCGGCACCCTGAAAGTGACGGTGGAAGCCATTCCCGGGCCGCCCGCAGCCGACTCGAGGACGGTCGAACAACAAGTTTGGGGCGTTGCCGATTGCGTCACCGAAATCATTCAGCAGGGCATTGCGAGCAAACAACACCTCAACAAAAAGGAGAAACACCAGAATGCGCACCGACGATAAAACCGAGGGACAGCCCGTGAATCGACCAAAGATTATGGTGGTGGATGACGATTCCGACCTCAGGCAGGCGCTGAGTTTGCGTCTACGGGCCAACAACTTTGTTACCGTGAATGCCTGCGACGGTTATTCCGCCATCGCCATGGCGCAAAAGGAAAAGCCCCACCTGATCATTCTCGATCTCGGGTTGCCGGCTGGCGACGGATTTGCCGTACTGAAAAACTTGCGGCAATACCCTTCGCTCGCGGAGATCCCCGTCATCGTGCTCACCGCACGCGATCCCGAAACCAACGAAAAGCGTACGCTCGAGACCGGAGCCGTCGCCTTTTTCCAGAAACCAGTCGACAACGAGGAATTGCTGGGAGTGATTCGTGCCAGCTTGCAGGCCGGCTGGGGCTGGGGCGGAGCCCTTCCCTCGAATCCTTCCTGATGCCGCTGAATTCTGGTCACGAAAGGAGAGCGCTATGTATGTCGACAGCCGGGGGACCCTCGCCCGTTCCCGCACGTACAACCTCCGCCGCGGGGAACCGCGCTATGTTTCGAGTGTTCCCGTCGCCCTGCAGCGCTTCTTGCGCTTTGGGCCGTTCCTTACTCGCGGGGTAAGCCTCGATGTCAGCGTGCGTGGTATGTCGGCTCTGGTCTGCGGTGCGCCGCGGGTGGGCGAAACGGTTGTAATCTCACTGCCTCTGCTGCACAATCCGGTCGAGATGCTGGCGACGGTCCGCCACAGCACTGACGCCAAGTCCGGATTTGAGTTCTACCCATTGTCTCCGATGGCCCAGCAGGGAATTCAGGCCTGGATACGAGAACTGGAAAAGCACGAAGAATCGCTGTTCCCCTACCCGAACCTGGCTGCAGCCAAAACTGGCAGCGGCTAAACGTCATATTGTAATTTTGTAAGTCTGAAGACGAACAGGGATTTTCGATTACAAAAAAATCCCATCGACGGTTTGCAAAATCCTGTCACTCCGGCAGCAGCGGTCGTCCCTGGATATTCCAGGCAATGTGGTGGACGGCGCTGTTGGTCGCGAGAATGGCTGATTTTCCCGTAGCGAACGCGAGGCCCACCAACCCTTGGCCGGAGACTTCGAGGTTGGCTTTGCCTTGGGGAGTGATCTTTACGATGCCGCGCTTTCCGGCGAGCGAAGCGGCGACATAAACATTGCCGTCGACATCAAGAGCCAAGCCCTGCGGACGGCCCAGTCCGCGGTAGAACACCGACACAGTTCCGTGCGGGTCGACTTTATAGACGCAGTCAAAGCTGGAAGTGCTGGGGCCGGTGACGAACATATCGCCGTTGGGACCGAAGGCGATGTGATAGGCGGAGACGCTTGGCTCGAGCGTTGCGAACACAAAAATCTGACGGTCACGGGCGATCTTGAAAATGGTTCCGCTGCGGTCGCCGACATAGAGATTCTCCTCGGGATCGAACGCAATCCCGGTCGCGACTCCCATGCCTTCGGCGTAGGTCGACATCGTGCCGTTCGGCGCCACCTTGTACACGGCCTCCTCGTGGCGCGAGGAAACATACATCTGGCCTTCGCGGTCGAAGGCAATCGCGGTGGCGTTCATTATGTCGCTGAGAAACGGTTTCACGACGTAGTTCGTATCAACCTTGTAGATCGACACCGGAACTTTTTGTCCGCGCGTTCCGGAGAAAGTCACATAGAGGTTGCCTTCGTGATCGAGCGCGGGATTGGCAACCGGATACATGTTCTCGGCAACCAGTACGGCAACCTTGAGGGGATGTGGATTGCTGACGTGCCCGTTGGTGCCCACGACGACTGGACCGGATGCAGCCGCGTCGGGCACGCGCGCCACTACAAAATCGTCGGAACTGATTAACACGGAGCCTTCGATCTCTCCAAAGCGCACGCTTGGCCGACGCAACTCGGGCGGACGCAGGCTTTTCCCAATGATTCGAACCTCGCCCCCGGGCAGAGCGAAACCCGGCGCGATCGCCTCGATGTGCGGCTTGCCGTTGACGTTCTTTTTTCCCAGCAGGCGGTCGGAAATGCTCATGAATTTGTTCCGGCGGGAAGCCAGTTTCCGCACGAACTCTTATTTCATTAGAAGTCCAAAGTGCAACAGGAGATGCATGACGGCAAGTGCGTAAAGTCCTGCTCCGATGTCATCGACGACGATGCCAGTGCCCTCGGGGAGTCGCTCCAGTCGCCGAATTGGAAACGGTTTCCAGATATCGAAGACACGGAAGAGTATAAAGCCCGCGAGAAAGGTTTTCCAAGCGAGCGGCACGGCGATCAGCGCGACCAGTTGTCCCGCAACTTCATCAATCACTACAAACTGCGGGTCCTTCAAGCCTGAGCCGCGCGCGACCCGGGTGGCGGCGGGGATTCCGATGGTGGTCACAACCGCCGCCGCGATGATCGTCGCGCAGACTCGGTCGGCGGCCGGAATCCGCGAACTCGCGAGCGTCCACAGAACAACCGTAGCCAACGATCCCCATGTGCCGGGGCCGGGTTTGAGGCGGCCTGCGCCGAAGAATGTCGCAACCGTAGTAGCCCACAACGGCGCCGCCGACTGTGAAGCGTGGCCGCTCGTAACCGCCTCGGGCGGAGGACCCATCAGTGTTCGTCCTCGTCGTCAGGGCTGTCTTGCCGCACGGCTTCGTCGGCGTCGGCAACCGGCGACGAAATCACGTATCCGCCGCTCGCCCATTTGCCAAGATCGATCAGGCGGCAGCGGTCGCTGCAAAACGGGAAGTCTGGTTCCGCGGACTTCACGGGCTTCTTACAGATGGGGCAGCGGAGCTTGACGAGGCGCTTGCGCGGCATAGTGGGATTCGAGAGGCCTGAGGTCAGATTGTCGAGATGAGAACATTTCTGCTCTGGGTGATTTTGATCTCTGCAATCCTACCTCTGACCTCCAACCTCAAATAATTTCCGCCACCAAATCGTAATCGTGCGCCGCGGTGACGCGGCAACGGTAAAACTCTCCCTCTTTCGGCGCGTTTTCACCGGGATAATCGTTCACGAAGACCTTGCCGTCAATCTCCGGCGCATGCATCGCGGTGCGGCCTTCGAGCAGCAGGTCGGACTCCGTCGAACCACCTTCCAGCAGCAGATCGAATTCGCGTCCGATCAGCGATTTCTTCTTTGCCCGGCTGATCTTCTTTTGAATCGACATGAGCGCCTTGCGCCGGCTCTCAATCTCGCGCGGGGGAATCTTTTCGCCATGATGGAAGGCACCGGCGCCTTCCTGGTCCGAGTAGCCGAAAGCGCCCATCCAGTCGAAACCTGCCTCTTTCACGAAGCTGCAAAGCTCCTCGAATTCCTGATCGGTTTCTCCGGGAAAGCCAACAATGAACGAAGTTCGCAGAGTGAGGCCAGGAATCGTGCGCCGCATTTTCTCGATCGAGCGCAGAAACAAGTCCGCGCCGCCGCCACGCTTCATGCGCTTCAGAACCGTCGCCGAAGCGTGCTGCAGGGGTACGTCGAGATAGGAGCAAATGTTATTGTGGGCGGCGATCGTTCCGAGCAGCCGTCCGGTGATTTTGTTCGGATAAGCGTAGAGGAAGCGGATCCATTGCAGGCCTTCGATGCCCGCGAGCTTTTCAAGCAGTAGCGCGAGGCCATCTTTCAGTCCGAGATCCTCGCCGTAGCAGGTCGTGTCCTGCCCGATGAGCGTGATTTCGCGCACGCCGGAGCGCGCCAGCCGCTCGGCCTCGGCGATGACGGATTCGAAACGGCGCGAGCGAAACTGGCCTCGAAGCTGGGGAATGATGCAAAAGCTGCAGGGATGATCGCAACCTTCGGCGATCTTTATGTAAGCCGAAGATCGCGGAGTGGTCAGAACGCGAGGGGTTCGGTCGTCGTAAAGGTAGTTGGGCAGATCGGCTACGGCGCCGTCCCAGGAATCGCGCGCGAAGCGCCCCTGCCCGCGACGGTGATCGCCCTCGGGCCGCGAAGCCGGCGGGTCTGAAGCTGGGATGTTCGAAACCAGAATGTTGAACGGACTCGACGCGCGAGGTGTTTCGGCCACTCCGGCAGCGGCTAGAATCTTCTCCAATTCACCGGTGCCGACGACCGCGTCCACTTCAGGAATGTTCTTTCGGATCTCGTCGTGAAAACGCTCGACCAGGCAACCGGCTACGACCAACCTCTTCGCCTTGCCGCCGGTCTTGTGGCGGGCCATTTCGAGGATCGTATCGATCGACTCCTGTTGCGCGCTGCCGATGAACGAGCAGGTATTGACCACGATGACGTCCGCATCCTCGGCGTTCGGAGTAAGCTCGGCGCCAGCCTGGGCCAGCATGCCCATCATCACCTCGCTATCGACGAGGTTCTTGGGGCAGCCAAGGCTCACAAACCCTACTCTGGCAGGGGCGCTCGGCGGCGATGTCACGGATACGTTTTTCTGTAAGGGCATTGGGACGTGGCAATAATGGTCAGCGGCAACAGATCTACTACGATTCTAGCATCCGGCATCGCGATCTCCGACTGCCGGGCGCCGGGATGCCTCGCAGCAAACAGGCACTCATGAATTCTGCCGATGCCGGCCAACCGCGCTAATCGTATGGAAACACATCCCTCAGCACTCCGCAGGCGAGAGGTCGGCTAAACACCTCGCCGTTCTAGTTATGCCCGTTCTAGTCCCGGTCTCGAGTGTTCGCCCAGGACTTGGGCAATTCGGCGCCGGTCAATCAGCTTCCCGTCACGGCGCCAACGTTCGTCAGCACCCAAACGATCCGGAATCCACTTGCGGTCCCAACCCGACCTTCATGGCGGAGACCCGACAAGCGTTGCTTTCAACTGCGTTTGCTGATCAGCCATAGGTTCGTGCAAGCGGAGTCTGTGGGCGCTTCCGTGATCCTCGTCTCTAATTTGGTTTTTCATGGAGCGAGTCCTGGACCGACGCGCAACAATATTGGGGTGGTCCAATTCGGAGCCGGATTGGATGTGTGGCTGGGGGTTTTCGCGCATGAGGGCGCGGGATTTCCGTTCCGGAACTCCCGACCGCGAATTTGGACGCCGCCAGAAGCCGTCGACCCAACGACCATGTGGCGTCGGAGTCGCCGACCGCTTCTAGCTTGCGGCTGCACGGTCGGGCGTTTTTTCAGATTTCGTCCCATCCCCGGCAGTGATGTCCTTGAAAAGCTGCGGGAGGCTTTGGGCGTCGTCCGCCGACTGGCCGAACCGCGCGGATTCGTAGGCGCGCGTGAACCGGGCCACCTTTTTCTGCAGTGTCGCCTCCTGAATGGCCGCGACGAAATCCAAGGGCGTCTGTGACGGCAACTTGCGCCACCCCAGCCGTGCCATGCGGCCGACCATGCGGTCATACCAAAGTGCGGCGGATTCGCGCGGGGTGCGTTCCGGATGCGCTCGCAGGCCACGGTCACGCAGCCCGGCAACCATGCGCCGGAGATTCAGCAGCACGATTAGGATTCCCGCCAGTCCGCTCAGTCCGCCCAACCATTGCTCGGGGAATTTCGTGAAGTGCTGGTGCGCTCGCCGCGCCGTTCGCAGCATGGCCTGATGCTGGTGGTGAATCCACTGGCGAGTTTCTTCAAAGAAATGCCGGGTGTTGCTAGCCGCATTCTTCCCCAAGGTCTGCTGGTGGCTGACGTCGTAGTTGATGATCCATTCCCGCCAGAAAGATGCGGCCGCATCCGCGTATAACCGCAGTCGTGACCAGCCGTTTCGCGTCGGCAGACTTCCCGCAGGAGTCGGGTCAAAGCTGATCCAACCCGATCCGGGGAAGTAGGCCTCGACCCACGAGTGAGCATCACTGGCTCGCACCACGTACTGGCCAGTGAGGTCGTTGAACTCACCGCCATGGAATCCCGTGACGATTCGCGAGGGGATGCGCAAAGAACGCAGCATTACCGCCATCGAACTGGCGAAATATTCGCAGTGACCTGTCTTCCTCTCGAACAGGAAATTAGCCAGTGGATCCCGCGGCAGTGTACGGGGCAATTGCAGCGTGTACCCGAAGTGTGTTGATAGATACCTCTCGAGCGCAACCGCCTTGTCGTAGTTGCTGGGAGCCTCGGCTGTGATGTCCTCCGCCAATTTCGAAATCCGGCGATCGAGCGTCGGTAGCGTCAGGTACTTCTCCATGCCCGCGGGCGCCGTATTCTCCGCCAGACGAAGCCCCTCACTGTCGATTACCGGCAATTGCGATTCGGCTTCGTAGAGGTTGATAGGATGGGCGGCTTCGAGATTGTAGACCGCCCCTCCGCCGTCGGTGGTCAACACCCGAAAATCCCCCCGCAGACTCTGCGGCCTCTCCGCCAGAAAAAAAACATTCGTCCCAACCGGCTCCATGAGGACGCGATAACGAATGGATCGTGCCAGGGCCGCCGTTGCGCTTCTCGAATCGACCGGCGGTGCCAGCCGGTAACTTCCATCGCCTGCCAGTCGCAGCTGGGTCTGTTGATAGGAATTGGTCCAGACCCTGCCATCAAAATCGGTCAACGCAACCCCGCGCCATTTCAAGTCGTAAGCGCCTTGCAGATCGTTTTGAATCTCGATATGCATGACGACCGCGCTCGACTGCTGAATTTGGCCGATGCGGCCCAGTTCCACATGATCGCTGAACCCGGTGGAGACATCACTGGTCGGCGTATAGGCGCTCATGTACTGTGACGAAATGCGGGGAAGAAGAAAGAAGATCAGGAAACTTCCGGCCAGAATCATCATCATGAGCGCCGGAGCGATCGCCAGCAGTCCGTAAGCCATGCGCCGCGCGGGGGCAGGGGCTCGTGGATCTTGCGCGTTTTGCTCGACGGCGACCGAATGCCGCATTTCCATCAGAACGAACGTGATGACAGCAATGAGCAGGAAGGCCGCAAAGGAAAGCAGAAATACGCCGCCCACCGTAAGCACAGCGGCCGCCAGCACCATCCCAAACGAAAGAACTGCAAGCATGTAATGGTCGCGCGCCCGCTGCAGCGAGAACAGCCTTACGACGATCAAAAACAGCGCCAAGTGGACGGTGGTTGTGAGAAAGCTGCGCGAAAGGAAAAAGTAGTCCGCTGACCCAACGATTACGTAAATCAGGGTCAGGAACGTGGTCCAGCGCTCGGAGATGACAAACTCGCGCCGCGCGAGAAGTTGGTATCCGCGGAGCGCCAGCGCAAGTCCAACGACGACCATTGCTGGAAGATCCAGGCCCCCAGTCGAGGCGAGAGCGCCGAAGCCGCAGACCACGAGCACATAAAGCGCCACATTGAAATAGCGCTCGATGGCCTTGGCCATGGTGATCCCGCCCGGGTTAATGGGGGCTTCTGTCACGACAAGGTTCTATTGTTGGTGATGCCGGTGTGGAAGGGAAGTATCGGCGGTAACAAAACAATAGACGATGCCCAAATTCGGAAATTGCTTCCCGTGCTCGAGCGGCGACGCTAGCGACGTGCGGCGGCAAATCGGTCGATCAGACTTTTGCCGCGAGCGCTTCCGTTAGGTCTTCGACGGGCTGGAATTCTAGGATCTCGAGGATGGAGTCGACTTGGGTGACCCTCAGTACTTCGCGCACCTGCGCGGTTGGATTCAGCAGCCGGAGATAAATACCGGAGGCTTGCAACGAAACCAAACAGCCGATTCCGGCGGCATCGATGGCATCGACGCCTGACAGATCAAGAGTCAGGTTACGCGCCTGTTGCCCAACCGCTGCACACAGAATGGCGTTCTCATGACCTCGTACGATCCGGCCCCGACATTGCAGAACCACCCCATCATCCGAATCTTTGAGAGTTACGGTCAGCATGGTTCGATTCTCCCGCAGGAACCTGCGCGCGACTCGCGTATCATAGGCGAATAAAAAACGAATATCAATGGAAAAAACGACGGTGTAAAAAGCAACGGTGGACGAGACTGACCGACCAGGGACATTCCCCTCTCCTTAAGCCTTCGGCTCAGCGGCGGCGGATCCGAACGGACCGCAACGGCCTCGCATGCCTTGTCGGAACTTCTCGCGTTCCTCGGGGGTCATTTGCTCCCAGCGGTCCTTCATGCGGTGCCTCCAGTGCATGCGCCCGCCCCGTCCGCCACGAACTCCGCCGAACAGGATCTTGCTGAGGACCAAAATACCCACCGCCTGCCAGAAGGTGATCAGATGCCAGCCGAAAAGAGCCGGCGTCAGCCAATTCCACAACCTCATAACCACAAAGCCGAGCACCGCAATCAGTAGCGGGGCGAACAGCGCGACCGTCAATACAAATTTCAAAATCCGTCTCAGTTTCATTTCTGCCCTCCAGCTTTCGTAAATTCGTCGTAAACATCCTGCAGCCGCTCGCGCAAATGAATCACCGCATAGTGTTTGCGCGAAAGCAGTGTATTCACGCTCACTCCGGTTTCTGCCGCGAGCTCCTTGTAGCTGCGCCCCTCGATTGCATGGGCGAGGAACACATTGCGCTGCTCCTCCGGGAGTTCCTCGAGAGCATCCTCAAGCTCCTCGAGCAGCACCGTTCGGGTGTAGGCCGCCTCCGGCCCGGCCTCCGGCGAGGGGAGCAAGTCCTCGAGCGCGAGAAATTCTCCATCCTCGGTGATGATCGGATCGTTGGTCGACGCATCGGGCTTCTTCTTGCGGAACAAGTCCGTAATCCGATTGCGGGCTACGCGGAACAGCCACCCGCCGACCTGCTCGATCGGTTTCATCAAGCGGTACGTCTCGACGAGCTCGTAGAAGACCTCTTGCAGGATGTCTTCCGCATCACTCGGATCGGCGACACGTCGGCGGATGAAGTTGCGGAGCCGCGGTTTCTCTCGATCAATTGTCTCGGAGATCCGCTGGTCTTGCTCCACCATCATCCACTGTTTTCTCAGCGCCTCGTCCATCTACTGTTGTAGACGAATGAGCGAGACAGATATTTTAGAGGATTCGCGGGCGAGGACGTCAGGTCACAAACCTAGCAGTGTCACAAACCTAGCAGGATCACAAACCTAGCCCCGGCGCAATGGTGAAACTGGCGGTCGAGTCCGAACTTGCCCGCTCCTGCCGCTTGTGATGTGACGTTTGGCTGCACATGCTGAAAATAGAACATGCTCCCGTCCAGACCCTTTACGCTGAACGTCCGTAATCCCAAGGCTTTTAGAGGTTCCACGATGTTCGCGCGGAACGATTTCAGTCCCGGATACGACGCCTCGATCTCAGCAGCGATCTGTTTTTGTGTTTAAAATACCTGCCCATGGACTATCTTCTGAAAACTGAACCAACCGTATATTCTTTCGCCGATCTTGAGCGCGAAAAGGCGACGATTTGGGATGGGGTGACCAATCCAACGGCCGTGAAGCACTTGCGCGAGATGAAGCCCGGAGAGCGGCTGGTGATTTACCACACCGGAGACGAGAAAAGCGCGGTTGGGACGGCGTCGGTGATGGCCGTGAATGCGAGCGATCCACGGAGTCCACAGGTAAAGATCAAGGTTGGGAAACCGATCGCGCAGCCGAAAACGCTGGTGGAAATCAAATCGCGGGCAGCTTTTGCGGAGTCGCCGCTGGTGCGGCAGGGACGATTGAGCGTGGTGCCCCTGTCGTCGGCGCAGTATGGGTGGCTGGTGGGGGAGTAGATCCAGCCTCGGATTCGTTCTTCGCGCAAGGTAGGCAGTCAGGTCAAATGGATGCGCAATCCGGCGATGATGATCGCCGAGTAGGCCAAGGTCGCGAGCGCAAGGAAGACAGGCAGCGTAAACTCGCCGGCTCCTCTCAGGTTCAGTGGCGCGATGTTCGAACGGCGACACACAACGGTGTGCGCCCCTTCCTCTCCAGGCCGCTACTGCCGGGGTATTTTCTGCATGTTTGAAATAACCGACCAGCCCGGAAAAAAGTGCATCGATAGAATATGCAAACGACCGGATCCATGCCGAACCCATTCGACGGCGAGAACTGTCGTCGAAAACAGGCGCTTGCCCGGCGAACTTCCAAGCATCCCTTCGCAGATCGCTTGAAAAACAACGGAGGCGAGCAAGGCTAGGGCAAACAGAGTGATACTGCCGCTTCCGGTGCGCGAGCAGCGTCCCGACGGTTGTATGCTGCAAAGCTGCGACAAACGCCAACAGAATCCCAAACAAAAACCCCGAGCAAATAGCGACGAAGGAATGGACGATCAGGTCGATCACACCGGCCCCGACACGTGACCAGAAGCTCACACCCGGCAAAGTTCCAGCCCGAGCAACGTAGGACTCAAGGGCAGAAAGACGAATGCCTTCTGACTTTGGTTCGAGATCGGGCAAAGGATCAGGCAAACCGATAGCTCGCATAGGGTGGCAGCGAGCGCCTCATTCCCGATGAGTAACAAAGGAAAACTAAGTCTCGTCCGCCGGTCGCGTCCGGCGCGAGTTAGGTTCGCACTACCCGCTCAGGGCAGTCGGATTCGGTGCAGGCGTAGGTTATATGGTTGCGCTGGCGGTCGAGGCTGATGATGAACATGGGGCGTCGATGACGATCGCAAATGGGCTGGTTGGGAGTGAGCACAGGCGCATCTCCACGCTTGGGCGTGGCGTAGCCGACGCGTTCGCCGAAGCAGCGATGGCAGAACTTATCGGTGCAGCGAAAGAATTCGATGGAAAAGTCGGCGTTGTACGGAGCGATCACGGGCTCCATCGTGCGGAAGTGCTGGTCGCAAAGGGGCAGGATGTCCGTCCGCATGCGAAGCGAGTTTAGCACCTGTACTGGACTTCGCCTCAGATTGTCCCGAACACGGCCTCTACAAATTCCTGCGTCTCTATGCAAACCTTTACAATCGAACCGATACCCTTTACGAAAAACTCAAGTCCAAGTGATTGGACGCGGGTTTCCTACCCCAAGGTCCGAACGAATCGCAAAAGCCATGCGAAAGCTTTATACAGGAGGCACAAAATGCCTAACAAGCGTCGCTGCGGTCGAATCGTTTCCGCCATTGCTGTATTTCTAACTCTGGCCAGAATCAACCTAAAGCGAGCCGTCACAGCTGCCACAATGCTTTTTCTAACCTTGTGCTGTGTTGCGCAGAATCAACCACAATCCGCATCTCCGGCTTCACAAACCAGTTCGGAGGCCTCGGTAAAGACACAACCATCCGCAGTGTCGATCCCCGCCGGAACTAGCTTCGCGCTGGTGCTCACCGATCCGGTTGCAAGCAGGACCACGCATCGGGGGGACCAGATCCATGCGCAGACCACCGCGCCCGTCGTCGTCGGCGATCAGGTTCTGGTCCCCGCCGGGACCTTCGTGCAGGGGAAGGTCGACAAACTCATGCGCAATGGCAGTCGCGCCGAGATGCAGATGAAATCTGTATCGCTGGTTTTCGCCGACGGCTATGTAGCGAACCTCGCAGGACCTCTGAGTTTCGAAAGCGACGAAGGCACGGCCTGGCGAGATCCAGGCAACGGCGCAAGAGCCGGGGTGATTCTCGCGCCATTGGCGGGTGCGGGACTTGGCGCGGCGATCGGCAGCGCTGCACATACCACGCAAAGCTCCACTCTCGGGGGAATGACGATCACTAGCAGCTCACCGAAGGGCGTGATGATCGGGAGCGTGGTTGGGCTGGCGGTTGGCGGCGTGGTTGCGCTCGCCATTCTCTTGCACAGTCGCAACTTCTTTGTAGATGTCGGCTCGCCTATGGGGATGACTCTTCCGCAACCTCTAACGCTCTCCTTGAACCAGGTCGCAGATGCCGTCCGATGGGCTCAGGAGCACCCGGTTGCCACTCCGGTGCCCGCTCCGCGCCCGCTGCCTTATCCGTACTATGACCGCGGCACCTGCTACACGCCGGGCTCTCCCGGCACACCGCCGACATTCATCCCCGGCACGCCTCCAATCGGAAACAGCCCGGGCACACCCGGAACTTTCATCCCCGGCACTCCGGCGACGCCTGGAACTCCCTATCCGTGCCCGTGACTCGCCATCTCCGCACGATCTTGAACGGGAGATGGCTGACACCTCGGGCACTAATCGAAAACTCGCCGCCTGCGGCTACCCAATGTAGCGCAAGGCATCGACAATGCCGAGGTTCGAGGCGCGGTAGGAGGGAACGAGGCCGCTGACCAGCCCCACAAAGAATGCGACAACCATAGCAACGATCGCGGTGGCGACGGTCATGTGCATCGAAACCGGTAGCCCGATGCCGGGGCGCGACATAAAGGCAATCGCTACCGTCGCGAGTGCGACACCGGCGAACCCTCCGATCGCGGAAATGGCGATCGATTCGGTTAAGAGCAACTTTAGAATGCGCCCGCGAGTGAAGCCGAGGGTGCGGAGTACGGCAACTTCGCGGGTGCGTTCACGGATCGACATGGCCATGGTGTTGGCGCACACCAGGAGCGTCGTGAAGACCACAGCCCCGCAGATACTGAGGATGAAAGCTTTCACGCTGCCAAGCATGGCGATGAAATCGGCTTTGAAAGCCTGTTCGCTCTCGCTCTTGGTGGGAACGGGACTTCCGTGAAACATATCGTCGATGGCGCGGGCCGCCGGAGGCATGTGTTCGGCGGTATCGACTCGAGTGAAGTAGAATCCGGCGGTATCTTTGAACCAGTCCACCGATTCTTCCAAATATTTGGCGTGGAAATAGAGGTTACTCTGCGGCGGGTCGATGGTGTAGATGCCACGCAAAGTCAGGTCGAGGTTGGCGGGAAAGACGGTGCCCTGCAGAATGATGTGGTCGCCGACCTTCCAGTTATGTTTCTTGGCCAGGTCGGAGTCGACGACACAGCCCGCGCGATCGCGCTTCCAGGCGGCGAGCTGGTCGGCGGGCATGACTTTATCGGCGGCGACGTCGAAGTATTCCTCCGGGTCGGTGGCGAATTGAGCGAAGAAATTTTCCGGCTTGTCGTCCTTATACTTGCCACCGAACCAGGTCATAGGGACGACATGCACGACGCCGGGAATGGTGCGGATCTTCTCGCGATAGTAAATGGGAAGGAAGTTGGCGAGCGAGACCTTGTGCCGCGTCATGATGCGAAGAGCAGAGTCTGGGGCGCCCGGATCGATGTAAAAGCTGCGCCACACGCACAGCATGATGCAGAGCAGAAGCAGAGAAAAGGCAATGCTTGCGACCGTCAGCAGACTGCGCCGTTTGTTGCGAAACGCGGACTTGGCGACGAAGGTGGTGAGGGTCATGGGGACAATAAGATTTTACACGGCGGGGAGGTGGGCGGTTTGTTGTGGGGGCGGGGCTCTGCTCCGTCCCAGCGGAGCGTAGCCGGGCTTCCACCTGGATCAACCGAAAGTTTTTCGCAACTCCCGCCGCAGTATCTTGCCCGACGGCGTCCTCGGCACGACGTCCACGAAGCGAATCTCGCGGGGCTGTTTGTGGTGGGCGAGGCGGTTCGCCACGAAATCGCAGAGTTCTTCGGTGAGTGCCTCAGAGGCCGTGAAGCCTTCCCGCAGGACGACAAACGCGCAGGGTATTTCTCCACAGGCGAGGTCGGGTTTGGCAACCACGCCGCAGTCGCGGACGGCGGAATGCTCGAGCAACACCGCTTCGACTTCAGCGGGAGCGACGGGGAATCCTTTGTACTTGATCATCTCTTTGCTTCGGTCGACGACATAATAGAAGCCGTCACCGTCGCAGCGCACGATGTCGCCCGAGAAATACCAGCCATCGCGCAGCACGGCGGCGGTCGCTTGTGGCTCCTTCCAGTATCCGAGCATGAACTGCGGTCCACGCATCGCCAGTTCGCCCGGTTCCCCCGGTGCGACTTCCTCTCCGTTAATGTCCAGGATGCGGCAATCGGTGAGGGCGAGCGGCTGACCAACCGAGGCCGGACGATACATTTCAGGTGGCGCAAGGTAGCCGGCGTGGGTGACGGGCGAGGCTTCCGTCATGCCGTATCCCTGGAGGACGGCGATGCCGGTAAGGTCGCTGAAGCGGTGGGCGAGTTCGGGAGCGAGCGGCGCGGCGCCGGATTTGATCCAGCGGACTTTGTGTTGGTTGGGGAAGATACCGGCTTCGGCCGCCTGGCACAGTGCATTGATGGCCGGCGGCACCATCGGAATCATGGTGACTCCTTCCTCGAGGACGAGCCTAGTGAGCGTCTGCACGTCAAAGCGGGGCATGATGATGAGCGTGCATCCCAGGGTGACCGATGTCGTGAGTGCCACGGTCAAACCGTAGATGTGATAGAGAGGCAAGAAGCAAAGGATCGTGTCGTCTGTCCTGAGGGGCGTTCCGTTCTTGCCGAGAAACTGGTAAACGTTGGCCACCAGGTTGTAGTGCGAGAGCATGACACCCTTAGGAAGTCCGGTAGTGCCGCTCGAGTAGGGAAGGGCGGCGATGGTTTCTTGCGGGATTCGGGCAGCTTCCGGAATTTTGGCTGAGGCGGGCCGCAGCAGACTCGCGAAGTCTTCGCAACCCGCATGCGCGCTGCGTGTTGTAAACACGCGACGCAGCGCGGAAAGTCCGTCAAGGTTCGCGTTTTTCAGAAGCGGACTGTCCGTGATCAGGAACGTGGCGCCGGAGTTTTCCAGTTGAAAGCGGATCTCGCGCTCGCGGTAGGAGGGATTGAGCAGCGTGGGGATGCCTCCGGCGAGCGTGGTTGCGTGATAGGCGATGGCGAATTCCCACGAATTGGGGAGGAAGATCGCAACCACTTCTCCGGGGGCAAGTCCGGCGGAGATGAGGCCACGGGCGAGGGATTCGACGAGACTGCCATATTCGGCGAAAGTGAAACGGCGCGCGCACGATGCGTCAATCAACGCCGTCTTGTGGTTGTTTCGGCGGCAGCTCTCGAGGACAACATCATGGACGAAACGCCCGGCTGGATCGGCATAGAGCTGGGTGCGCAGCATCGGGGCTGATTGTAATGGGAGATTGCCGAACTTAAAAGTCAGAGTCCTAAGCACCTAACTAAGCACTCAGTTTGCGCAGGAATTCCTGCTCATCCATGCGGTATTTAAATGCCTTGCGGCCATTGATGAAAACTACGGGAACCTCGTCGGTATAGAGGCGACGGATCTCGTCGTCAGAATCTACGTCAACTTCACGCCAGGAGAAGCCGCCACGCTTGTGGAGTTTGACGATGCTCTCTTTGACGATTTCGCAGAGATGACATCCCTTACGGGAGTAAATGACGACTTCCCGCTCCTGCGTCATGCGAGGGAGTGTAGCAGTTTGACTGCAGGGTTTCCAACACCCGCAGTGTCAGATGCAGTGTCAGACCGTGTCAGACCCGGAGTGTCAGACAAAGACGGCGTAGAATTTCGGGATGACGATGCTCGGGACAAGGGACGGACAGGCGCTTTCCGGAAAGACAATACTGGTCACCGGAGCAGCGAAACGACTCGGACGCGCCATTGCTTTGGCCGCTGCCCAAAACGGCGCGGACGTGGCGATCACCTATCGCGAATCGGCGCGCGAAGCACGGGCCGTGATCGAAGAACTGGCCCTCGAGGGCGTGGAAGGGCTGGCTGTCCGGTGCGATGTCACCGATGAGACAAGCGTCCGCGAAATGGTGAAGGAAGTGGCGAGGGAATTGGCTGGCATCGACGTGCTGGTGAATAACGCGGCAAATTACGAAACCGCTCAGTTCGAGAAGCTCACCGTGGCGCAGTGGGATGCGATCTTTGCTTCAAACACGCGCGGCCCGTTTCTGGTCTCGCGCGAAGCGCTGCCGTATTTGAGAAAGCGCCGAGGGCGCATCGTGAATATGGGCTCGCTCGGCGGCCTGCGGCCCTGGGCGACGCATGCACATTATTGTTCGTCAAAGGCGGCGTTACACATGCTGACCAAGGTGATGGCGAAGGCCTTGGCGCCGGAGATTGCAGTGAACGCGGTCGCTCCGGGGATGATTGCCCTGGGCGAGAAATCGGCGGCCGCGTTCATGAAAAAGATGGCAAAACAGACGCCCATGCTGCGGAACGGGACCGCCGCGGATATTGCCGCGGCGGTGATGTTCTTCGCCACCGCTCCGCAGTTTATTACCGGACAAGTGCTGGCGGTGGATGGCGGGCTGGGCCTGTAGACTGGCACCCGCCGTCCCGCCACGGTTCCTATCAGGGCGCCATTTTAGCGAGCCCGCAAGCGGCGCCATGCAACGCTCTTTCAGGCGCTGAGCTCGATCGGACGTCTCAGCGGCTGCGAGCAATTTGTTTCATTGCCGCGATTCGCGTATCGTTCCTTTTTCGGTTTCTGACCACACCTATGACACGATCGATTTGGCGCGCAGGCTCTGTTTTTTTGACATTGCTTTTAGCGATACCTTTCGCCGTTGCTCAAGATCGTCCCGAAGAGGGTGGCCATGAGCTCGAGATCTGGACTGGCGGCGGCCACTCGGTTCCGGGCGGCACGAGTGATACAAACGTCTGGAACGCGGGCGTTCGCTATGGATGGGTACTGACACAGCCGCATCTGCCGGGCTTTCTCAGCGGGCGATTCGAGCTTGCGGTCGATGCGGTGCCGGCGTTTGTTGTCTTCCAGCCGGCAAACACCGCGTACGGTGCCGGAGTAAATCCGGTTGGGTTTAAATGGATCTTCGCCACTCGCGGGCACGTTGCTCCATTCCTCGAATTAAACGGCGGGGTGCTCTTTACCACACACGAAGTGCCGAGGGGAACCTCGACCATCAACTTCACGCCGGGCGCGGCGTTCGGGATGTATTTCTTTGGGGAGCACACGTGGTCGCTCGATGTGCGCTACCTGCATATTTCAAATGCCGGGCTGACCGTGCCCAATCCGGGAGTGAATACGGTGGAGGTTCGGTTGGGATTCGGGAAGTTTTACGGGAAGAAGTAGGGAGCGCATTCCCGTAGAGACGCGGCTCGCCGGGGCTCTATCCAAACTAGTCGCGACGGGATAACACGGCGGCGTGGTGCCGCGGTTCGGCACGCCGTCCGCAACAAGATCCGGGCGGAATCGCCGCGCCATGAGGACAAGTGAGCGGGTGGTTGAGGAAGGTGCAGATCTTGTCCGTGGCTTCGGGCGAGAGTATGTGCTCGAACTTGCAGGCCTGTTGTTCGATTTCGGTTTCGCTATCCATGGCCAATGAATCGGTGAAGAGCCGTTCGGCCAGGCGGTGGCGGCGAATGATGTCGGCGGCTCGTTGGTAGCCCCGCGCCGTGAGTTCGACGATCGAAGAGCCGTCGCCGGTCGAAAATCCGGTAGGCTTCAGCGCATCATGGCAAGGGTTGATGAAGGGCTTATGATTATGATCGCCCGCCTCGGGCGGGTGCGGGCGGGTCGCGACCAATCCCATGGCGGCCATTTTCTCGACCGCAATCGAAACCGGAAGAGCGCCGTGGACTTCCATCCGGCCAATCGCGGCGAGTTGGCCGTTCTCTTCCAGGGCAAATAATTCTTCCAGCACTTCGTCGAACTGCTCGTCGTCGGCCATCGAGAACACTTCCTGGGCGGCGATTTTTCCGTGATGCAATTCGATGCGGCGGTCGGCCAGACGCGCCACCACGGGATCGTGCGTCACCATGACGATGGTGCGTCCCTGCTGGTGAAGCTCGCGCAGCAACCGCAGCACAATTTCCTCGTTGACGGCATCGAGGTTCCCGGTAGGCTCATCAGCGAGCACGATTTTTGGATCGTTAATGAGGGCTCGGGCGATGCAAACGCGCTGCTGTTCGCCTCCGGAGAGCTGCGAAGGCAGGTGGCCGGCACGATCCTTGAGGCCGACGCGGTCGAGGGCATCGAGGGCTTCCTGTTCGTCGGTCATGCTGTGGAAATACTGGGCGAGCATGACGTTCTCGACCGCGGTGAGATACGGAATCATGTGAAACTGTTGGAAGATGAAGCCGATGGTTTCCGCGCGGACCTGATTGAGTTCAGAGGCGGTGAGGCTGGCGACGTTTTGTCGGTCAAGCCAGATCTCGCCGCTGCTGGGCCGATCGAGGCACCCGATGAGATTGACCAATGTGCTCTTGCCGGACCCGGAGGGTCCCATCACAGCCACCCACTCGCCGGGCGCAATCGAGAGAGAGATATCGTCGAGCGCGCTGATGAAGCTGACGCCGCCGTTGTTTTCCTCCGCTCGGGCGGGATAACTCTTGGTGACGTTCTTGAGTTCGATCATCCCGTTCTACTCTCCCCTCAGAATAGTAGCGGGTTGGATGCGTCCTAGCATAGTGATCGGCAGGATGGCCGATAGCAGCGCAACGATAATACTACCGACCAGGACGTACGGGAAGACGCTGAAGCGCGGCACGACGGGTGCGTGGAAGTTGACGCGCCCGATCCAGGCTGCGACGCCTATGCCGATGAAGAAGCCGAGAATTCCGCCGACCACGCCCAACGCCGCGGCTTCGGCTGCAAAGAACCCGTTAACCAGGCGTTCGGAAGCACCCAACGCTTTCATGATGGCGAAGTCGCGACGACGGTCGAAGACCCATCCGATCAACGTGGCGAGCACGCAGAGAGCGGAGGTAAGAACGATGAGCGTGGCGGAGGCGTAAAGCGTGGCGCGCGTCTTGTTCAGCACGTTGGCTTCGCCTTCCATAATCTGGCGAACCGGACGAACGTCAGCCGAGGGCAGAAACCGCGCCAGTTGGCGAACTGAATCCTCGACTTCCGCGGCGGTTCCGTTGACTGCGACTTCGATGGTCGAGGGCGCGACCCCGGTCCAGTTCTGGAATTCAGATTGATCGAGATAAATACGACTGTCTTCACCCGCGCCCGTCTGGAGCATGCCAGCGGGAGCGAGTCGAATCGCTTTACCCTGAAAGGTGAGTTCGAAGGGCTGGCGATTGGCACTGACCACGCTTGCAGCGCGCATGCCGATGAGCGCTTGGTTTGGTGCGTCCGGCCAATGGCTCACCTTCCACCAGTGATTCAACTGGCGGGCGCGGTTGAAGTCGGTGCCGACGACAACCACAGATTGTCCGCCAGGAGTGCGGGCCACGGCGTAAGAGAAAGGAACCGCCAGCGTTCTTGCTCCAAGAACGGATTCGACACTGGCTAGCGCGTCGGCAGGCAGCGACCGTCCGTCTTTTGCGACGATGACCACGTTCGCGCCGTAATTGCGGAACTCGGTGCGGAGTTTGGCTTGCACGTCAACGTAGAGGTTCATCATTGCGGTGGCGACGGCCGCGGCAACGATCATGGCAAGCAGTGCTGAGGCGGCGCGTCTGCGGCGGAGAACGGCCGCGCGCAGCAACATGCGCGCGAACATGGAAGTATGGGGAGCGTCGGCACGGCGATCGGCCACTTGTTTCGGAGTGAGGAGTTGGTCGGGCATGCTGCTCATCGTCATCCTTCACCTCGCAGGGCGAAGACGGGATCGAATTTCACAGCGCCGCGGATGGCGGCGGCGCTTCCGGCGAATGTGACGAAGACCGCGATGGCGATGATGATAGGGAACAGAACAGGCTCGACGGAAATCTGTGAGTCGAAAATCGAGCGGCCGATCTGGCGGGCGAGCAAAGCTCCGGCGGAGAATCCGGCAATGCCACCGACAATCGCAAGCAGCAGTGCCTCCGCAAAAAAGATCGCCGAGACTGCGAGATTGCCTGCACCGAGCGCCTTCATCAGACCGACTTCGACGCGGCGCTCGTAGATGGCCGTGGCCATGGCAGCGGAAACGGCGAGCGCGGATGCAAACAGAGCCGCGAATGTGATCAGCAGCATGAGTCCCTTGATGCGAGACAGTACCGTGCCTTCGTTTTGCGCAACCTGCCGGATCTGCTCGGCGTGCGAATGCGGAATGACTTCCTGTAACTGGTAAGCAATCGACTCCACGTAGGGCGAGCAGTACCACCGGTCGTAAACCTCGGGAGACATCGTCTTGGGATCGCGGACAGCGAGCGCATCCTGCGGCTTGGTCAGCGCGCTGACATAGACGCGCCGTACGGCCCCCGGTTTGCCGATAATTTGTTGGACGAGAGCGAGCGGCGCGACGATCTGGTCGTCTTCAGCCCCGCCGGTCGAGAGGATGCCGGAGATGGTTAGCTCGCGTCCGGAGACCTCCAGTTTGTCGCCGGCTTTCTTTTCCAGCTTTGTTGCCAGCCGCTCGCCGACCAGGATGTTTTGAGAGTCGTCACTCGGCCATCCGCACCCACCTTGAAAATCTTCAATTCGTCCCGGAGGAGCGCGGCGCCCGTCCCTACACGATCCTTCTACTTTCCACCACGGATGTGTGATCCGCACGCCGGTGGTGAAGTCTTGCTTACCAAAGCTGAGCGCTTTATTGAAGTAGGTGCCGACCAGTGTGACATCTTTCGAGTCGTTGCCGACCTTCACGGTGACAGGCAGCATGGGCGAGAAGCCAACGATGTTATTGTGCCAGAAGGTGCCGCGAATTTTCGGAAGGTCCGCTTCGTTGAGGAACGCGCCGTCGCTCGGAGGCTTCAGGTTGATTCCGCCGACCTCCACGTCCAGTGTATCTTCCTGTGGAGTGACGACCAGGTTGGCGCCGTAGCTGCGAAGTTCGCGATTGATCTTGTCGCCGATGTCAGTAGCGACTGCGATCATCGCGGTGGCAACCGCAACGCCCATTGTGATCGCAATCCCCGCGAGAAGCTTTCGTCGCGTCTGATGCCGAAACGATTCGTAGACCAGGCGGGAAAACATTGTTGATTTTTGCTCGAACTGCCAGAGGTTTAATCATATCAGTAACTTACACATTCATCATTTCCACCAAGGAGCTGAAAACGTCTGAAATATCATGCCTTTTGTACAGGGGTGGGATCTCTGAGCATCGCTGGGCATGGCATCCAGCATTCGATCCGTGATCCGCGGAAGCCGCCGGACGAACTGCTCCCGCAGGACAGTTCTTCGCAGCTGTCACATCGCGGTAGTCGGCAAGGCGTCCGCAACCTTACCAGTTGCTGGCGGCGAACAGGTCGACTATTGCTTCAGGGTTCCGGTCCAGTTGAGGATGACTTCCTGGGGCTTGGACTGGCCTCCGCTCAGTGGCTTCAGAGCGGGGAAGCGCTCGCCGGAGGCCACCGGGCCAAGAGCGGCGAATTCGTTCACGTGGATCGGCAGCGGGGATGGCGCTCCGAATTCGAATTTGTCGGCGTTTTGGATTGGCAGCAACATCAGCTTGTCCCCGCTCTGGTAGTAGAGTTGCTTGCCATCGGCGCTCCACGAAGGGGAGTCGCCGCCGCCATTGGAGACCTGCCATTTCCCCCCGCGGTCAGGGAACGCGGTCACATAGACCTCATACCTTCCCGACTGGTCAGAATCATATGCCAGCCATTTGCCGTTCGGCGACAGAACAGCACTACGTTCATTGGCAGGCGAGTTCAGAAAAGGAGTCAATTTCCGGTCGCCGTTCAGGTCGTAGTAGTAGACGTCGAAGCGCGTGTTATTGTTTTGCACACTGAGGAAAACATAGCGGGCGTCGGTAGACCAACTCGCCACCGAAGAGGCGGCTGATGGCCTCTCCAACTTCTCCTGGTTGCCCGAGCCACTCGTTGGCTGGATCCACATTCCCCCCGAGGCCATCCCGGCGACGGTGGAGACCGCAATTCTCCTCGCGTCGGGAGAAAACGCGTACGCGAGGTTGGCCCCGTCGACGAATGTGCTGCGCGTCCATGCAGGGCTCTTGTCGCGCTCTTTCCTCAAGTTGCCAGGCTTGGTCAATCGTCGATCAGTGGGCTCACTGGAGAGATCCTTATGAGCCCACTCGACCGAGACCGTCTATTTCCCCGCTCGGCTGGCAACGACCCTGGAGAGCTTTCCAAGTTGGCTCTCCATGCCCATTACTGACCGCTGCGTCCACTCGTCGCTATGCATCGGGTCAAGCGTCAGGACCATGCGCACGACGCCTCCTACATCAAAAAAGTCCACCTTGTTGCCTACATTGTATGGCTCCACGCCCGGAATGAAATCGGCCCGGTGAGTGAAGGCGATCGTCTTGCCCGGAACGATCTCGGTGTAGGTCAGCCTCGATTCGGTCGTCAGAGGCATCCCCGCCTTCTTCATGAACTGAACCTGCGGCGGATCGACCGCCGTCATTGCATATATCATCTGGCCACCGGCCCTCAGATCGAGCTCGTGAACCTTGACCGAGAACCCTTCCGGACCCCACCACGATTCGATTCCCTCTCTGGTCGTCCAAAGCTCCCAGACATCCTCGATCGATGCCTCGTACGTGCGCTCGATGACGATCTTGTGATCGGACCGGTTATTCGCTTTTCCGCTCATGAGGTTCTCTCCTTGATGATTTTCTTGGTTCAATGCCGGACTTTTTAGCGTCGCGTTTGCGCGCGAGGGCTTCGACAAACTTGTCGAGACGACCTTCCCACAGTTGCCGATACTGGCTTACCCAGGCATCCAGATCTCTGAAGGGATCGGGGCAAAGTGAGTAGAAGCGCTTCTGTCCAGCGGGGCGGACGCGCACGAACCCAGCCTCCTGCAGGATGCGGAGGTGCCGCGATACGCCGGACTGGTCAATATCGACGTTCTCGACGATGTCGTTGACCGAATGCTCGCCACCCCGCAGGATTTCCACGATGCGGAGCCGAGTCGGATCCCCCAGGGTTTGGAGCACCTCTACATGCATTGCAATACATATGTATCATTGTGCATATATCATGTCAAGGCTGAATCGTTGCGTAAAAAGGGATTCTGCGATGGGGAACAGCCCTCGCAACCGAGCGGCGCGGATCCCGCTCCGCTGCGATCCGCTCAATGCGCTCATCCAGCGCAATCCTCAGCCCGGGAACCCGCGTCCAGCGGCTTCGCCCCTGGAAACGTCCTTTTGTCGGCGGGAGGACTTCTGGCCTCGAATCCATTCCGGCTGGTGATCCTAAGTGTCGTCCTCGCACTCCCGGCCCCCATTTAGAACGATAGCGTGGCAGGATATTGGCTATGGGCAAAGATAACCGAGTGTTGGTGTTGGCGTCGGGAAACGATCCCCAGTTTGCGATGCTGAAGGATCTACCGCACACAATATGTAGCGAAGTTGCCACCTTGGCGCCAGCGACGAAAGACGCGACGGTGATCCTGCAATGGTCCGGCTCGCGGGAATTGCTGCGCGCGTCGTTTGGGATATCCGGGAAGTTGCGTTGGATACACTCCAAGGCTGCCGGCTTGGACAACCTTTTGTTTCCGGAACTGGTCGAGAGCTCGATCCTGCTGACCAACGGACGCGGCGTGTTCAGCGCGTCGCTCGGGGAGTTTGTGCTGGCAGCGATTTTGTATTTCGCAAAGGATTTCCGGCGGATGATTCGAAATCAGACGGCATCGGTCTGGGAGCAGTTCGATGTGCAAGCGATAGCCGGACAGACGGTTGGGATTGTGGGCTATGGCGACATTGGCCGAGCCGTGGCGAGCCGCGCGCATGCTATGAGCATGCGTGTGCTGGCGACGAAGCGGCATCTTCCTGGTTCGATCGATTCGATCGTGGATCACTTCTACAAGCCGGAGGAGCGGCGGGAGATGATCGCGCTCTGCGATTACATTGTGGCGACGGCCCCGTTGACCGAGGAGACGCGGCATATGATCAGCGACGCAGAGTTCGCGGCGATGAAGCCGACGGCGGTGGTGATCAACGTGGGACGTGGGCCGGTCATTGACGAGGCGGCACTGCTTCGCGCGCTGACTGCCGAGCGGATCAAAGGAGCGGGGCTAGATGTGTTTGAGCACGAACCGCTGCCGGCGGGGCATCTGCTGTACAAGCTGGAGAATGTTTTGTTGTCGCCGCACTGCGCCGACCACACCTTCGACTGGCAGGATCAGGCCATGCGCTTCTTTCTGGAACAGTATGGAAGGTTTCAGAAGGGCGAACCGCTGAAGAACATTGCGAATAAGCGGCTGGGCTATTGAGCGAGGCCTGTCCACTGATGCGGTTACCGTGGCATCCTTTTATTTCTGCTCGAATTGCTAGATCGTTAATAATATCAGTAACTTACACATTCATCATGCGCACCAAGTAGCTGAAGTGTCTGAAACATCGTCTATTTTGTACACCAGTTGTACACTGGGAAAATGGACGCCGAACTCAAGCAGGCGCTGGAAGCGATGGAGACCCGAATCAACAAACGTTTCGATCAATTCGAGGAACGCATTCACGACGCCCAAACGCGGCTGCTCTCCGTCTTTGAAGGACATTCTGCGGGGCCTCTGGGCGATCCGCGCACCTAGTCGCCGCGGGATGTACACTCGCTTCCATACCTGCGAATCGCGGACCCGCGCTCGAGCAGAAGCTGGACGCGGCACGAGGGCATCGTCGACCCGCTCTCGGGACGCCGCCGGAAGAGCTCCTGAAAAAGGCGCATCCGGATTTCCGGCGGCGCTCTCAACCACTCTGACGTAACTACTACTTTCCTGCGTCAGCGCCTAGCGTTGAAGAGTGAAAGCGCGGATCAAACTCAAACTCGCCCAAGCAGCCATGCGCTCGGGCTCGCGGGCTGAGCGACGCATTCTGCGCGACCTGGACCGTCGCGAGGCGGACAGCGTCCGCCGAGTCGCAGAGCAGCCGCCCGAACTAAAAAGGCGGATCGCCGCGACGATCTTCGCGTATCAGCGGAACTGGACCCCGGCGCAAATCGCGACTCATTTCAATTGGGAGCTCGAGGACGTGACACGCTGGATGGAAGCCGGATCCCCGCTGCTGTGATCGACTTCGAGCCACGATTTAACATTACGTCGTAACGTCAAATTCTTTGAATTGTTTCCGTCTGTTCAAACGAAGAACTCTCGCGGCTTTTCCCCGCAACTCCCTTCGCTGTCATGCGGTACCCGCTGTTGCCCGGGGCATGTTGCACTCTTTGAATTCTTTGAACACGCGGGCGCCCAGGACAGATCTTTCCGGGCGCGATCGGCGACAACTGGCGATAACTCCTGAAGGCTCAGCGCATGTTGAGGCGGAGGCGACATTATGTCCTACTGTCTCCTTTTTTGAATAGCGGGAGAGCCTTTCAAAAGAGGAGTTGGGGGCGACTTTCCCCCGCAACTCCCTTCGCTGCCATGCAGTACGCGCTGTTGACCAGGGCGTGCTTAGTCTTTGAATTCTTTGAACACACTCTGAGCGAGCCTCTCCCCCGATTCGGCGCGAACGAAAACTTACACAGGCTCAGCTCATGCTGCGAGGCCCATGAACACGGACCATCGCGAGGTCTGTGAGTCGCAGGAGACTGCTGAGGCGCTCGAAAAATTTGCGCCTCAGCCTTTGAACGTTTGAACTCTTTGAACTTTGTGGGGTTTATTCGACTCGCCCGAAAAGCAGGCAAGCCGCACAGGACACGGGGTTTACGCGATTAATGCGCTGCCGAGGCGCTTTCGGGCTAGGGTTGGGGGTATGAAGTCTCTTGAGCAGCAACTTAACGAACAGGCCGAGGAAATCCGCCAACTGCGCGGTTCCCCTGGCAGATCCACCACCACCGTCGCCCAGCTTCTTTCCGATTCTGGGCTGCCGCCCGCATCGCAAGCACGCCTTCGCAAGAAAATCCCACTCAATGAAAAAGCCGACGCGGTCAAGGCAGCGATCACTGAGGAGCGCGAATATGTCCGCAAGCTCGGTCAGGGCAAGCAGAATCAGGGCGACGGCTTCGACCTCTCAGTGTCAGAGCTAGGCTCTCGCCTGGTCGAGTCTTACATCGCCTTAGGGCTTTCGACCGCCGAGGCAAAGATCGCCGCCGGCGTAGAAACCGCGGTGACGAACGTGAGCGAGTCCCGGCAGAAATTGGCAAACGCCGCTAAGACGCTGGGGTTGAGCGATGCACAAGCCGCGGCATTCGCGGAGATCTAACCACAGAGGGAAGGAACACTGACACCATGAGCGATCAAATCTCAGAGAAGGCAGACGTGCAACCCACATTGGGGGCAGATCTTCAAGCATTTGCGCGAAAAGAAAGACCCACGAGCGATATGCAGTTGCATCTCGATGAACAGGCGCTGGAGCGCAATCGCAACTATCTGGCGGACGCCCAAAGCATGGTTGTCCGTTTCGAGTTCGAATTGACCGCACTCCGCGGAAGAGAAAAAGAAGGCCGGGGAATATGCGACCAGATCGGGCAACTGGCCACGAATCACCCGGAGCACGCCCGCGACTTGGAGAAAGCGAAGGCCGTTCTGGTCAAGATCGCCTCTCTCCGATCTCTCGCAGAACAGAACCTCGCAAATGCTCGTGACAGGACCAAGTTCTTTCAGGATGCCGTGACGGCATCTCACACGCCGGCGATTCAGCGATCCGAAAAAGTCCGACGCCTGATGAGGCAGATCGCAGGCTAACTAAGAATTTAGCAGGACCTTCTCATGGGCCAGCTAGCCGGACGGGCTTCGGCAACTTTCATGGGCGCCGCGGCTCTCCCGGTCTCCTCACCACAGCGCTTTTTCTGGAGGCAGCATGTAAGCCGTGGCGGCACGGGGCATTCTAAACAGTCTAAACAGTCTGCTTTTTCAGCTTCACGATGACGATCGTTGCTCCTAGAACTTGGCGTTTACTCTCCGCTGGAGAAGCGATGCTGACGATGAACCCGGCCCAGTTTTCTCCCTTGCGGATTCGGTGAAGTGTTTCCTGTCCAAGGCGTGAGTCGAGATATCCGAGCTGCTCACCGGTTTCGAGATGAACAGCTATCGCAGTTCGTGAGACGGGATTCTCGCTATCCCATCTGAGCATGAGGAGTTGGAGCGGCTTGCAATGGGCGAGTACGGCTTGGCGCGAACTGCCGTCCAGATTGGAATGTGTAACGCCTGCGACGTGCGCGAAGATGTAGCGCTCGATGAGTTTGTTGTCGTCGAGCCAGTTGGCGATTAGCCAGTTCGATTCGCCATAGTCCGGAGGAGCGGCCCTGTGCCACTCGATGGGCTGCGATTCGGTCATTTACTTCAACAGTTCAAACAGGACGATCAACACCACAGGGAGAAGTACGAAGATGATCCAAAGGTGTTTGACGATTCGACCGGACGCCATCTTCGAATCCTCTCGAGCGCAATTCACGATATAGGCAGCATCGGCCGAGATCTCCCCGCGCGGCGCTTCTCTGGCCATCGCCCCAAGTTTGAGCCCTACCGAACATAGCTGAGACTCGCTGCAAATGTCGCAGGTCTGGCGATGCAATTGGAACTGTTCTCTGATTTCGCTCTGGGTTACGGGCGATGCGGCGGCAGTCATCAGATCACCTCGAATCTTTCGAACGGGACGATACCACACAACGCAATGAACTTATATAGCACTCATTTCGACTTGTTAAGCCTTCGAGAAGATGGACCGCAACTGGTTCTCGAAGATGTTTCTCGGCCTCGAGGGCGCGGAGGACGCGAAGAAGACATTCGATGAAGTCGGCAAGGCTGTCCAGGAAGCGCTCTCCACGCGCACCCCTCAAGCGTTCGACGATGCTTTGAAAGCGGTCAACAAGGGCCTCGACGATGCAAACGACAAACTGAAAGCACTTGCCGCGCAGCAGAAAGCGACCGCTGGGACGGCCGACATGGGTCTCGGCGAAAGCGCGGGGCCCGACGAACGCAGTTCAGGCATTCAACGAAGCGATGAAGCGCCTGGAAGCCTATAAGACGGCGATCCAGGAGGCGCAAACCACCGAGCACGAAGAGGCCGATAACACTTCGCTCGAGGAGCACCTGAAACAAGTTGGCGAAGCCGCCAGCGCGGCCGGCAAAGAAGCAGCGCGCCAGGCAGGCGAAGCGAAACGCGCGTTCGACGCTCAAACAGAAAATATCAAAGATCTTCTCAGCGAGCAGCACCGGCTATACGACGACGGCAAGATCGATGCCGCAGCATGGGCCGCCGCCCAAACACAAGCGACCGATGCGGCGGGAGCTGTCGGAGTCGCCATGCCCGGCGGAAGCAGCGGAAGCAGCAGTACGCAGCAGGGCCCGAGCGTCGGCAATACCACGTCATCCGGATCTGGCAGCAACAGCAGCGGGCCCACGCAGATCGTAAGCACACCCAAACTCGCCGAAGGCGGCGTGGTTTCTCAGCCGACGACCTTTGTCGCGGGAGACAGCAAGACCGGCGGCGGAGCTGACGAAGCAATCCTGCCGCTATCGGATCCAACCGCCATGCGCCAGGTCGCGCCCGGCATCCCCGCAGCGACCGCCCAGGAGCAATCCGCATTCGATCCCGAATCGATCAAGCGCATGATGGAGGCGATCTCATCGCTGACCGGGACGCGCGACGCTTCACAGGACTTTCATTTTGCCGACTCCCCCGCTCCGCGCACCGTGGGCGAGGCTCTGGGTTTCAGTTTCGGAGCTCCAACGCCCTCGGTGCAAGAGTCCACGGGATTCACATCCGGCGAACCAGCTCCCGGCGACAAACCCGCTTTCAGCTTCGGCGAACCTACCGAGAACGAGAAAGCCGACTTCCTCTCCTCGCAGCCGTCAGTCGGAGAGAAGCCCGGCTTCGAATCCGCGACGAGCGCTCCTACCGTGGGCGAGGCCTTGGGTTTCAAGTTCGACACGCCTTACCCGGGCGACAAGCCGGTATTCAGCTCCGGCCAGCCCTCAGCGCCGGAGAAGCCCGGCTTCAGCCTTGCGGCGCCTTCAGCCGGCGAGCAACGCGACTTCGCGGCCGCGAGCCCGCAGACTGTGGGCGACGCGCTTGGCTTCAGCTTCTCCGCACCGCGGACCAGCTACGATGGCCTGGGCTTCACGTCCGGCCAGCCGTCCGGTACCGCGACGCCCGGCTTCAGCTCCGGAGTGCAGTCGACGAGCCAGAAACCAGAGCTCAACTTCGGCCAGCCCTCCGCCGGCGAACGGCCAGGGTTCGATTACAGCGCTCCCTCGATGGCGCGCGAGATGCCGGACACGGAATCGCTCGCCGCAAATTTCGGCGGCCTGCTCTCGCAGCCAACTTTGCGATCGGCTTCGAATGCGCAAGTTCCCATGGCAGCGATCGCCGGATCCCCGTCCGCGACGCCGATCGATCTCGAAGCG
>Ga0302324_100002735_pt1 | contig 40251 bp, 34 predicted proteins | sample Palsa_T0_1_FD_201949 | JGI IMG/M metagenome (GOLD analysis project Ga0302324, IMG submission 201949) | Peat permafrost microbial communities from Stordalen Mire near Abisko, Sweden - Palsa_T0_1 | ecosystem: Environmental > Terrestrial > Soil > Palsa > Peat permafrost | place: Sweden: Abisko...
CGGCCGCGTTCACCTGCATCAGCCCGCGCTCGCCATTCTTCCCGATCTTCTCGGGATGAAAGGAGCTTTCCCGCCAGATGATCGCCTTGATCAACATCGGATCGACCTGGTGTTTGTGCCCGACTTCCGCGATCATTTTGTCATACTGGCGAAACCGTGAATAATTCAGCCATTCCTGGATGGTATAGAGAGAATCCGCCGACCGCCAAAGGACGATTCCCGCCGCCGCCGCCGCCGCCAGCAGCACCACCGCGAGCAATTTGCCGAAAAATCCAAACATCCGCTTCCTACTAAAACCGCCTCTCGCCAAACTGCTAGGAATTTCACCTTCGCCCAGCCAAAAGATGCCGAAATACGCGCGAGTCATCGTCGATCAATCCGGCGGAAACGCCTTTGACTACGAGATCCCGCCCCCGCTCGAGGGCAAAATCCAGGCAGGCTCCCGCGTCAGCGTTCCCGTCCGGAACCGGTCCGCGCGCGCCACCGTCATCGAACTCCTCGACCATAGCGACGCGGCGGGGATCCGTTTTCTGGAAGCGGTGATCGGGGCGCGCCCCGTCCTCACCCCGTCCTTGATCCGCCTGGCGCGCTGGATAGCCGATTACTATTGCTGCCCCATCGAGCCCGCGATGAGGGCCGTGCTGCCCCAGGTCATTCGCCTCGGGGCGGTGCGCCACAAAATGCAGTTGTTTGTGCGTCTCCTCCAGGCTCCGGCCGGCGGCGAGTCGGTCCGCCTCGAGGGAAAGGCGCCCAAACAGGCCGCCGTCCTGCGATTCCTCGAGGCCGCCGGCGCGCCGGTTCCCATGGCGCTCCTCCTCAAAAAATGCGACGCCAATCACCAGACCCTGGCGCCGCTCGCTAAAAAGGGATTCGTGGCCGTCGAACCCGAGCAAGTCATTCGCGATCCGTTTCACGATGAAAAATTCCTCCAGACGAGCAACCTGGTATTAAACGACGAACAAAACGTTGTTTCACAAGCCGTCGCCGAGGCCATCGCCGCGCGGGGAGTCGCGGCTCCGATCCTTCTCCACGGAGTCACCGGCAGCGGAAAAACGGAGATATACCTTCAGGCCATCCAAAGCGTCCTTCGGCGCGGCCAGACTGCCATCATGCTGGTGCCGGAAATCTCGCTCACTCCCCAGACCGTCGAGCGCTTCAAAAGCCGGTTCGCCGCTTCGCAGGAATGCGTCGCGGTCCTTCACAGCCATCTCTCGAGCGGCGAACGGCACGACGAATGGCACAAGATCAACGAGGGCCGCGCCCGCATCGTCATCGGCGCGCGCAGCGCCATCTTCGCGCCGCTCGAAAACCTGGGCTTGATCGTCGTCGATGAAGAGCATGAAAATTCCTACAAGCAGGAGGAGACCCCGCGCTATCACGGCCGCGACATTGCCGTGCTCCGGGCCAGCCTCGAGAAATGCGCCATCCTTCTCGGGAGCGCCACCCCGTCCATCGAGAGTTATTACAACGCTTCCATCGGCAAGTATCGCCTCCTGCGGCTCACCCGCCGCGTGGACGAGCGCAAGATGCCGCTCATGCGCATCGTCGATCTCCGCCAGGAATCGGTTAAAAACACCGCGCTGCTCTCGAGCCGCCTCTGCGCGGCCATCGAAGCCCGGCTCGAGAAGCGCGAGCAATCCATCCTCTTTCTCAACCGGCGCGGCTTCTCGACTTCCCTCATCTGCCAGGTCTGCGGTTACGTCTGCCAATGTCCCAATTGCAGCGTCGCCCTTACGTACCACCGCGCCGCCTCGAAACTCATCTGCCACATCTGCGGCCACACCGCCCCGGCTCCAGCCAAATGCCCCGCCTGCGCCGACCCGAAGATAAGGTTCCTCGGAGCCGGCACCGAGAAGGTCGAGGAAGCCGTCGCCCGCCTCTTTCCCAAAGCGGTCGTCCGGCGCATGGATGCCGACGCCATGACCAGGAAGGATTCCTTTCGCGAGACGTTGGCCGCTTTTCGAACGGGCAAGATCGACATCCTCGTCGGCACCCAGATGATCGCCAAGGGCCTCCATTTTCCCAACGTAACCCTCGTCGGAATCATCAACGCCGACCTCGCCCTGCATCTGCCCGACTTCCGCGCCGGCGAGCGCACCTTCCAGCTCCTCACACAAGTCGCGGGCCGGGCGGGGAGGGGGGAAGTCGAGGGCGAAGTCTTCGTCCAGAGCTTTACTCCCTTCAGCCCGTCCATCCAATTTGCGCGCCATCACGATTTCGACGGATTCTGGCAGCAGGAGATGGAGTTTCGCAAAAAATACGATTTTCCGCCCTTCTCCCACATGGCCCTCATCACCGTCCGCTCGCCGAGCCAGGTCAAGGCCGCCTTTTCCGCCGAGACCCTTGGCCGCCGCCTCAAGGAAATCCTGCCCCCGTCCACCCTTTTGAGCGAACCGGCTCCCGCTCCCCTGGAGAAGGCGCGCGGCGAATTCCGGTTTCACCTCATGCTGCGTACCAAAGCCATCATGGCCCTCAGCCGCCGTCTGCGCGAAGTATTGGACAAACTGACATTCCCCGCCGATGTCATCGTCACCGTCGATATCGATCCCTACCAACTAATGTAGAGGCGGCTGTCTCAGCCGTCCTCATTTGTTTCACTTTGTTTGATGACCCGCAAACTCCTCCGTCTTTCTTGCCTCGCCCTCCTCTTCGTCTCCGGCTGCGGACAACCCCGCCACCGGGCCGATCTCGTCTTTCTCAACGGCGCCGAACCCGAGAGCCTTGACCCCGCCATCATCACCGGCCAGCCCGAAGGCCGCGTCGTTTACGCGCTCTTTGAAGGCCTCGCCAGCCTTGACGCCGCCGGCCACGTCAAGCCCGGCGTCGCCGAAAGATGGGACATCTCCGGCGACAAGCGCACCTACACTTTTCACCTGCGGCACAACGCGCGGTGGACGAACGGCGACCCCGTCACCGCCGCCGACTTCGTCAACTCCTGGCGTCGCGCCCTGGCCCCCGAAACCGCCTCCGAATACGCCTACCAGCTCTATTACGTCAAAAACGGGCAGCCCTTCAACGAAGGCACGTTGAAGGATTTCTCACAAGTCGGCGTCCGCGCGCTCGACCCGTGGACGCTCCGGGTCGAACTGGAGGATCCCACCCCGTTCTTTATCGATCTATGCGCCTTTTCAACCCTCTGCCCGGTGCACATCCCCACCGTCGAGAAGGAAGGCGACCAATGGATAAAGCCCGGCAAGATGGTCAATAACGGCGCGTACCGCCTTGTCGAGTGGAGGATCAATGACCGCATCCGCCTGGAAAAAAATCCGTATTATTGGGACAAGCAACACGTCGCAATGCAAACGGTGGACATCCTCCCCATCAGCAAAGCCATCACCGCCCTGAATTTCTACATCTCCGGCATCGCCGATCTCATGATGGACAAGGGCCTGGTCCCGCCAGCCCTCCTAAGCGACCTGAAGAACAAACCCTACTTTCATTCCGCCCCGTTTCTCGGGACATTCTTCCTGCGTTACAACGTCACGAAAAAACCGCTGGACGATCCGCGGGTGCGCCAGGCATTCAGCCTGGTGATCGACAAGCAATTACTGGTAAGCAAGATAACCCGGGGCGGAGAGCATCCCGCCGGCAGCCTCGTGCCGCCCGGCACCGCCGGCTATGATCCGCCCGAAGGCCTCGCACGCGATCCCGACCGCGCGCGGAAACTCCTCGCCGAGGCCGGATTCCCCGGCGGAAAAGGCTTCCCGATCCTCAACTTCCTCTATAGCGAAGGCGAACTGAACGAGGCGCTCGCAGTCGAACTGCAAAACATGTTCCGCAACGAACTCGGGATCAACATCAGCCTGTTGCGCCAGGAATGGAAAGTCTATCTGAACTCCTTGAGCAGCCTCGACTACGACATCTGCCGCTCAAGCTGGGTAGGCGATTACCCCGACCCGAACACTTTCCTGAATATGTTCGTCACCGACGGCGGCAACAACCGCACCGGCTGGAGCAACAAAACCTACGACGGCCTGATCGCCGCCGCCGGCCGCGAAGTGGACACAAAGAAGCGCTTCGACATCTTCCGCCAGGCCGAGCACCTGCTGGTGGATGAGGCTGCCCCCATCACGCCTCTGTTCTTCTACGTCGGCATCCAATTCTACGATCCAACAAGACTCGGCGGAGTCGAAGCCAACCTCCTGGACGAACACCGCGTCCAGGAAATGTATTGGAAGAAATGACAAGGCCCAACCATCCTTCATTTTGTCAGGATTGTTCCCACTATCTATTGCCCCTCTGATCATGTGCTCTAAGATGATCTTCGATCTTGCAAACCGGACGAAGCTTGGGCGGAATGAATTCTAAAACACAATGAAGGTAGGTGCATAATTGTGTGACCTTATCATATTCGAGTCCTTCGGGAAAACACTCCGCAATGAATTCCTGTAGCGTCATAATTTCAGCGCGGGCATGGGATGGCGCTTCTGCACGAGTCATTCTGAGCCTGCGAAGGATCACACAGAGTACGAGCGAGATGCTTCGCAGGCTCAGCATGGCCCGTATTCGAGCGCGCGGCGAAGGCTCCTGGCACCCAGAATTCAGTCACATCCACGCCCGAGCCTCTTCGGCACCCCCCCGCCCCATTTTCTTTGCGGCTCCGGACTGCGACCTTTATCTGCGATGGATGGGCAGGCGCAACACCTCCACCAACTTCCGGGCGATCAAATGACGCCGTTCATCGGTTACGCTCCCCTTGCGGTTATCGAATTGCGCCTTGGGCAAAAGGTAAATCCTGTCACAACGAACCATTGTCTTCCAATCGAGTCCGTCCGCCTCGTCTAATAGTTCTTCGGTCAGCTTCGGCGGCCGGTTAACCTTTGCTGATGTACATAGCAATGCGTTGACTTCTTCAAGATCGCCATTCTGACAGGTCTCATCATTGGAGAGGATAACGGCGGGATGCCGCTTTTCCTTGCTGAATGGGAACATGAAAATATCCCATTGCTTCATGTCCGATCCCGTTTCATTCGAGGTCCGCGGGAGCGCGGACGACGGACGCTTTGGCGAGCCGGTTTTGTTCCCGGACTTCTTCTTTGCCGTAGCAGTTGGCGAAGTAGCCCGCTGGCCGGATGGGAATGGGGTCTATGCGGGGAACTTCCTGCAAAATGAAGCGGTGTTCTCCGCGCACGATGTACACGGTTTGGCCCTTGCGGACTTTTTCCATCAGCCGCCCCAAATAGGTCTTGGCGTTGCTGAGGCTGAAACTGTCCGACTGCAAATTGACTTTCCGTCTTCGGGCCGAACGGTTCGCAAGTGTCATAACCTGACTGTAGCCTATTTGTGGGCTGGCATCGAGGGATTTTTCAGGACTGGCCCGGCGGCGGGGGTCGGTTGAGCGCTCGTATTGGAAGAAATGAAAAAACCAAACCTCACGCCCATTTCCGCGCGGCGCGCACTCCTTCGCGCCTGTTATTGAATTCTCCCGTCGAACGCGCTACATTCGGATGTGGCGGGGCCAATCCAGCGTGATGGTTGGGCTTTCGTCCCTGCCCCGATTAAATTCCGAACCCGCAACCTACTATTATGGCTCAGGCGATCATGGACCCCGAGGAAGTTCGGCTCTTTGCGAACGAGCTGAAGCGTTTCAATGAAGATATCCAGGTCAGAGCCTCGTCTCTTCAAGCCCGATTCATTTCCCTGGGCGCCACCTGGCAGGATCAGGAGCAAGGGAAGTTTGCCGAGGAGTTCGTCATGACGATGAAGGTCTTGAAGAAGTTCATGGAGGTTTCCGAGAAACATACCCCGTATCTTTTGAGAAAGGCGCAACGCATCGAACAGTACCTGGATCAGCACTAATTTGGTTCGGGTATCCAGGTCGCATTATGGCGGATCAGGTCAAGGTCACATCCATCGACGCCCTCGATGTGTTTCGCGCGAGGCTTATTCTCTTCGTGGCAAAGGCCCGGCGCTCGCTGGACGACGTGAACGATGAGCTTCGCCGGACGCGGGGGTGGCTCGAGCACGACCGGCGGCTCCATTGGGATGGCGAGGTCGCCCGGCGGACAAAAGTGCTGAATCAGGCCCAACAGGACTTGATGAGCGCCCGGCTCTCGAAGCTGCATGATAAAATCCAGATGCAGCAGTCCGTGGTGCTCAAAGCCAGGGAGGCCGTGGCGCAGGCCGAGACCAGGCGGGGCAACGTGAAAACCTGGAACCGCAACTACGAAGGCTCTTCCGCCCCGCTCGCGAAGAAGCTCGAAGGCCTTCGCAACGTCCTGGATCACGATATGCCGAAGGCAATCGCCTACCTCGTCAATGCGCGGAGAACCCTTGAAGACTACACGGAATTGCCGTCCGCCCCCGCGGTCGCGGATTCCCCGCCGGAACCGGACGGTCCGCAATGAGCGTCAGGGCAAGCGCCGCGAATCTCGCCCAGGCCGGGAAGGACTTTGCTCTCGAATGGGAGGAGGCCACCGCTTTCTGGCGCGATGTCAAAAGTCTCGAATTCGAGCGAAAATATGTGCAGGATATTCCAGACCACGTCGCCCGGGCGATCGGTGTCATGCAGGAAATCGACGCACTGCTGAAAAAGGTCAGGAGCGACTGTGAGTGACCAAATGGATCTCCGCGCAAACCACGGCCTCGACCTTCTGGTGACCCTCCGGGAGACGGCTTCGGAATTTGCGAAGAAAGAGAGCCTGCTCATCCGCGACTTCAGCGCCCGCCGTTTTGCCGCCAACCGCAAGCACAGCGAAGCGGTCGAAAGAAGCGACGCAAAGCTCTCCACGCAGACCGCCGAGACCGAGTCGCTCTTCCAAAACGAAGAGCGCCGGGTCCGCTCGATCCACGAGAGCCGCCGGGCCCGCATCCGGCGTGCTCATGATGGCGGCCTGCGCAATCTTCCAAGGCGGGCTCGCGAGGTGAAGGAGGGCTGGATGGGCGAACTCCAGATGAGACGCTTCCACGCCCAGCACAAGCAGGCCGCCGGCCTGGAAGCGGCCGCCACGGCTTATTCCCAGTTTGGCGCCGGCCTGGCCCAGCAGCATGAAGCGATCGTTCGTCTCAAGAGCCGGGCGCGGCGGTTCTTTCGCGGTTACTGGGTTTTTTTGCGTATTCTCGGCCGCAAACCCGGCGCCGCCGTTCCTGCCGCCGCCAGCTCGGCCGGGCAGGATGAATTGATCGGGAGCCTCCGCAACCAGCTCGCCTTTACAAGGTCCCGGCTCAACACGTTTCGCCGTTTGCCGGTGCCGCTGTTTTTCGCGTATCTCCCCTTCCCCGTGCTCCTGCTCCTTATAGTGCTGGGCAGCGTCCTGCTCCCGTACGGCCTCCATTTCAACCGGAGTAATTTCGAGATCTGCGCCGCTGCCGGCTGTGTATTGGTTGCCGTCCTCTGCGCCATCCACCGTGTCGGTCTGCTCCAGGCCAAACCCGTCGCGGCTGCCATCGCCTCGGCGCTCGCCGAGGCGGACAGGCTCTACGAACTCTGTCGCGTGGCGTCGGACCACAAGCGCGACGAGGATCGCCGGCTGGTCGACGAGGAGTACGAACGCTCCTCCGCCTCCATAGACACGCAGTGGAAACGGGCCAGCGAAGTCGAAACGATCTTCGATACGGGCGCCCGGGAAAGACTCGACGCGCAACTCCCCCGCGCTTTCGCCAGAAATGAAAAACTTCTCCGTCCACGGCTTAGCCGCATCGAATCCAGGCGCGCCGCCCGCCTGGAGAGCCTCCAGAACGAGGCTGTCGAGGAAAAGCGGCGGAGCGCCGAGATCCGCGAGACCGAGATGGCTCAACTGGATGCCGAGGAAAAGGCGCGATGGGAGGCCCTCGAAGCCGCGTGGAAGCAGGAGATTTGTCCCATCTATCGCGAAGCAGGCGCCATAAAAGCCGCGTCCGCTTCGCTCTTTCCCGCGTTGGACGAAGCGTTCGTCGAAAACTGGACTCCTCCGGTTGACTTCACGACCGGCGCCAGGTTCGCCCAACTCCGGCTGGATCTTGCAAACCAGCCCCTTCCCAAGGATCCGAGGCTCGCTTTGCCGGGGCCGCCCCAGGTGTCGGCGCCGGTGGCCATGGCCTTCCCAAGCCAGGGCTCGCTCCTCTTCGAAACGTCCGGCCCGGGCGGCCCGGAGGTATTCGGCGTGCTCAATAATGTCATCCTGCGTCTTCTCAGCGGCACTCCTCCCGGGAAGATCAGCTTCACCATTATCGATCCCGTCGGCCTCGGGCAGAACTTCGCCGGTTTCATGCACCTGGCCGACTACGAGGAGAGCCTCATCAACCGCCGGATCTGGACGCAGCGGGACCAGATCGAAGAGCGCCTGGCCGAACTCAGCGAGCACATCGAGAAGGTCATCCAGATGTATCTTCGCAACGAATACGCCACCATCACCGAATACAACCGGCAGGCCGGCAGCGTGGCCGAGAAATATCACTTCCTGGTTGTCGCGGATTTTCCGGCTAATTTCAGCGAAATCGCCGCCAAGCGTCTTCAAAGCATCGCCGTGAGCGGCCCCCGATGCGGTATTTACACCCTCATTCATTGGGATAAACGCCAGCCGCTTCCCGACGGCTTCCTCCCCGATGAACTCCGGAAAAACAGCGTCTGCATCCACCGCGAGGAAAGCGGCTTCGTCCTGGACAAACGCCAGTCCGCCGCCGGCGCGGCGCTCGTCTTTGACGCCCCGCCAGACCCCGAACTCGCCGCCCGGCTCATTCATAAGATCGGCAAGAGCAGCATCGATTCCAACCGGGTTGAAGTCCCGTTCGCGCAGATCGCTCCCAAACCGTCCGAACTCTGGACGAACGACACCACCAACGAACTCCGCATCGCCATCGGCAGGACGGGCGCCACCAAACACCAGTTCCTGGCCATCGGCAAAGGGACGCGCCAGCACGCCCTCTTCGCGGGCAAGACCGGCTCGGGCAAATCGACCCTCTTCCATGTCATCATCACCAATCTCGCCCTGGCGTGCAGCCCCGAACAGGTCGAGTTCTACCTGGTCGATTTCAAAAAGGGCGTCGAGTTCAAGTGCTACGCCGCCAAGCGGCTTCCACACGCCAGGGTCATCGCCATCGAGAGCGATCGCGAATTCGGCCTGAGCGTCCTCCACCGCGTGGACGAGGAATTGAAGCGGCGCGGCGATATGTTCCGCAAACTCGGCGTCCAGGACGTCGCGGGCTACAAGAAGGCCGGAGGCGCCGAACCCCTTCCCAGGTCCCTGCTCATCATCGACGAGTTTCAGGAATTCTTCGTCGAGGATGACGCCATCTCCCAGGCCGCCTCGATGCTCTTCGACCGCATCGTCCGACAGGGCCGGGCGTTCGGCATCCACGTCCTTCTCGGCTCCCAGACCCTGGGCGGCGCGTATTCCCTCGCCCGCGCCACGCTCGGCCAGATGGTCATCCGCGTCGCCCTTCAATGCAACGAGGCGGACGCCTACCTCATCATGGATGACAGCAACTCCGCCCCGAGGCTCCTCTCCCGTCCGGGCGAAGGCATCTATAACGACGCCGCCGGCGCCATCGAGGGCAACAGCCCCTTCCAGGTCGTCTGGCTGCCCGACGAGGAGCGCGACGCCTGGCTCGACAGGGTCCGTGCTCTCGCCGACGAGCGCCAGGGGGATCCCCATTTCGCCCCCATCGTTTTCGAGGGGAATGCCCCCGCCGATATCCGCGACAACGCATTGCTCGCAGCCGCCCTCGACTCGGAGCCCGGCACACCGCCAGCCGCCGCCCGCGCGTGGTTCGGCGCGCCGAACTCCATCAAAGGCCCCACCGAAGCCGTCTTCCACCGGCAGAGCGGCAACAACCTTCTCATCGTCGGACAACGCGAGGAGACCGCCCTCACGCTTCTGGGAGTTTCCGTGCTCGCCCTCGCCGCCCAGTATCCCCCGGGGGCGGCCCGATTCATTCTCCTGGAGGCTACGACTCCAGGTTCGTCGGACTCGGAATTTATCCAGCAACTCGCCAGGGCGATCCCGCATCAACTCACCGTCGCTCGCGGCCAGGATATCGTCGATGTGATGAACGGCCTTGCCGCCGAACTGAAAGCCCGAACCGGCGGCGACGAGCAGGTGGCCGGCGCGCCTTCGGTCTTTCTCCTCATCCATGGCCTTCAGAAATTCAAAAAGCTCCGGCACGAGGATGATTTCAATTTTTCCATGGCCGACGCCGGGGCGGGCCCGAATCCCGGCGCGCAGTTTGGCGATCTTCTCTCCGAGGGGAGCGCCAATGGCATTCACATCATCGCCTCCATCGATACATTGAATAACATCAACCGGTTCATGACGCGCAAGGCCCTCGGCGAATTCGGCATGCGCGTCCTCTTCCAAATGAGCGCCAACGATTCCGCCGGCCTTATCGACGCTCCGAACGCCAGCGGCCTCGGCCTGCACCGCGCCCTCTTTTACAACGAGCACGAAGGCCACCTCGAAACCTTCCGCCCCTATGCCGCCCCCGCGCCGGAATGGATAAGTCACGCCGCCGAAAAACTCTCCCGCCTCCGGGTCTGACCCCGCGGACAAGGCGCTTGGCGCTTGTTTGTCTCGCGTGGATGTTGCTGACGCCTTTCCTGACGCCGGCCCAGACGGCGGGGGATTTCATTAAAAACGGCGATTTCAAAGAGGGAAGCGCCGAGGGTGGCGCGCCCGCGTATTACCAGCTCGCGGGCAATGTCGTTTATGGCTATCTGGCCGATCCCGCGAAGGAGTTTTCCTATTGGGGTGTCGCGTTGCGCGGCTTCGGAACCGGCTCGGTGTCGCAAACGGTGGACGGCGTCGATTTCAAAGCCGGGCGGCAGTTCCGGTTCACCTTTCGCGGCTTGCCGCAGGACAACTTCTTCGTGACCGATGACGACCTCTATATGAAGGTCGAGTTTTTCGGCGATGGCGGCCGCACTTCATTCGACGGCAAGGTGAAGACGATTTATCCGGAGGTCGAACAGGCCCGGCGCGACATGACGGTGAACGGCGTTCGCCACACCGGAGGCGCAGCGGTCTGGCGGACATATGGACTCGATTTCGCGCTGCCGTTTCCACAGGTGACCGAGGTTCGCGTGAGCGTCGGGTTCGGTCACGGAGCATCGCGCGGCGCGGCGTTGACCAACTTTCTCGTCACCGGCTTCAGCCTGGTTCAAATTCCCGGCCAAAGCGCCACGGCGGCCACCTCCGAGACGTTTCGCCCCCAGGGCGTGCCCATCCCGCTCGGGGGCCGCTGGTTTTACGACGCAAAGCCGGGCGAGACGGCGGCTCCCGGGGCCTTTGACGAGTCGAACGCCGGCCGGCTTCTCTACAAGGCCGGAACATGGTCCGCCCCTTTCGAAGGGAACATGACCGCGTGGCTGCGAGCCGGTGAAAAAGACCTCAACGGAAATATTGTGACCGAGGACCGGTTCATTCCGGACAACGTGACCGTCCGCTTCGACGCGACGAGCATGATTGTTCATACACACAGCATCCCGAATCATCCGACCGGGAAATTTCCGGAGCAGGGGTTCGGCCGTGGATTTAACCCGAACTACATCCAGGAACAGGAAAACACCTATTACATCCCGCTCAATCCGGCGGAGAACCCGGATCATTTCGCGACGACGCTGGATAACTCGAATCACGCGCTGCCCATGGGCCCGATTGGTATCGCGGTCAACGGCGTCGTCTTCTTCAACCCCTTCGACATGGGCAATGCCGACGCGACGGATTTGATGGATCGCTGCTGCGGCCATCCGAATCCCGACAATCTTTACCACTATCACAAGTATCCCATCTGCGTGAACTCGCCCTGGTCGGATGAAGGCACGACGCCGTCGCCGGTCATCGGCTGGGCATTCGACGGCTTCCCGATCTACGGCCCGTACGAAAGCGCCGGCGTCATGGCCAAGGATCTCCAGGGCGCGAACAGTCTCAATGCGTTCAACATGCATTTCGACAGCGACCGCGGCTGGCATTACCACGTCACTCCGGGAAAGTTCCCCTACATCATCGGAGGTTACTGGGGCACGGAGGACCCCCGCGACAGGCAGCGGCCGCGCCATCCTCCGGGCAGCGCTTTTTCGGGCGGGGGTCCGCCTCGTGGCGGTCCCCAGGGGCCCTTTCCCCCGTTTCCGCCCGGCCCTCCGCCTTGACGTCGCGGCTTGGAAACGCATGGATTTGCCACGCCGATTTTCCTACAATCCGCAATGGCGAATTATCCTGGTCTTCCTCGTGCCAGGTATCGCCGTGATGGCCCTTGCAGAAATTCACCGGATGTCTTTTGGGGTCGGCACTGCGCTCGGAGTCTTGCCCGCGGTGTTCGCGTCATTGCTGACTCTGCGCCGGTTTGCATTTCCAAGATTTCTTGAAGTGGAACAGAATGCAATTTTGCTCCCAACAGGCTTTCTTCATATCCGAACCACAAAGATTCCCTATGCGGACATTGATGGGACGCGGGAAATCAGACGAAAGTCAATCGCCGTTTCGACCGCGGGCTTATGTCTCTATGTAAAGGGGCGCGTATACAGCTTCTCTTCCACCCTGCTGCCAGACATGGCCAGCTACGTTGCTGTCAGAGATTTCGTAAAATCACGCGTTATAAAAGCAGATCAGCCACTGGAAGGCGGTAAATATTGCTTCAAATGCAGCTATGAAGGCAATGGTGAGATTCATAATTCCAACGGAGAACTTGTTTGGCGCACCAAAACATTGCATACGCGTCCGCACTATCCGTATGGATTTTTTCGATTGCCCGATTTTGTTGTCTATGACGAGACGGATAAAGAATTGTCCAGGATAAAACTCGAACGGAAATGGCCGCTGGCTCAATTTATGATGGTCGAAAATGGCTTACCGATCTGCACCATCAGGCAGCAAAGCATTTTGCTGAACAAATATTCGCTCGACTTTGCAAACGGACAGAGATGGGTCTTCCGCATGCCGTTGTTCACTGTGATCTTCGGAGGTTTGTCAAAAACGGGTGAAAAAGTTCGGGTTCGCCTTTGGAGTCATAATATTTGGGTTGTGCTAATGGATACGAGCGTTGACAACCCGCAGTTGGTAGCCGCGCTGGCGTTCATTCACCGAGAGCGGTTGAGATGTAATTGACAGTTCTGTTCTACGTTGTAGCCGGGGGCTGCGACCCCGGAAATTCTGGACAGGCGGACGCTTTACTTGCGTCCCCCGCGGGTCCGACCGTATTATCTCTACCTTATGTCAACCTCAGCGCCCGCGGCCTCCGTCTATTCGCGAAAGAACCCCTTTCCCGCGCCCCTGCTGGTCAACCGCAAGCTGACCCTGGAAGGCTCCGAGAAGGAAACGCGCCACTTCGAACTTTCCCTCAAGGATTCCGGACTCCAGTACGAGGTCGGCGATTCTCTCGGTGTCCTGGCCACGAATTGTCCCGAGCTCGTTCAGGACATTCTCCACGCGCTGCATTGCTCCGGTGAAGAGATGGCGCCCGGCAACGACGGCACGCCGAAGCCTTTGCGCGAAGTCCTCATTCGCGATTACCAGATCACCCAGCCCTCGAAGCAATTCATCCAGGCCGTCGCGGAAAGGGGAGGGGAGGCAAGCTCGTTCCTCCGGGAAATGCTCGACCCGCTCCGAAAGGCGGAACTCGAGAAATATCTGTGGGGTCTGGAGGTCATCGATTTTCTGCTCGGTCATTCCTCCATCAGGTTCACTCCCGAGGAATTCGTGAAGCTTTTGCGAAAACTCCAGCCGAGGCTCTATTCGATCGCCTCCAGCCAAAAGGCATTTCCAGACGAGGTTCACCTGACCATCGCCACGGTCCATTATGAGAGCCATGGCCGGCGGCGCAAAGGAGTCGCGAGCACCTACCTGGCCGAACGTTGCGATGAAGGTGCTCCCACACCGGTCTTCATCCATTCCGCAAAAGGCTTCCGCCTGCCGGAGGATGGCAATACCCCCATTATCATGGTCGGACCCGGCACCGGCGTCGCGCCGTTCCGCGCCTATTTGCAGGATCGCCAGGCTTCCGGAGCCGGGGGGCGCAACTGGCTTTTCTTCGGCGAGCAGCGCTCGAAATGTGATTTTCTTTACAAGGATGAAATGGAAGCGATGCAGGCCAGCGGCGTGCTGACCCGTTTCGACACCGCTTTTTCCCGGGACCAGACGCATAAAATTTACGTGCAACATCGCATGGCCGAGAATGCCGCCGACATCTGGAAGTGGCTCGAGGAAGGCGCTCACCTTTTCGTCTGTGGCGACGCCGAGCGCATGGCCAAGGACGTGGACGCGCAGTTGCTCGAGATCGTCCAGAAACAGGGCGGCATGCAGCCGGAGCAAGCCGCCGAGTACGTCGAAAACCTCAAAAAGCAAAAGCGGTACAAGCGGGACGTTTATTAGGCGCCCTGGGCGCTTCGCCCTTCTAAAGAAAGACCTCGCAATGAGCATTCGCCAGAAAATCCTCATGTGCGCGCCCGACTTCTACGACGTCGAGTACGTGATCAATCCGTGGATGGAAGGCAACATCCACCGCTCCTCGCGTTTGCAGGCCGTCGAACAGTGGCGGGGTCTGGAGAAAATCGTTCGCGAGCATGCCGACGTGGATCACGCCATCCCGTGCCAGGGTCTTCCCGACATGGTCTTCACCGCCAACGCCGGGCTGGTCCTCGACAGGGAGGTCGTCCTGAGCCGGTTCATGCATCCCGAGCGCCAGGGCGAGGAACCGCATTTCAAGCGATGGTTCGAGAAAGCCGGCTTCACCGTTCACGAGCTTCCCAAAGACCTTCCCTTCGAAGGGGCCGGAGACGCGCTCATGGATCGGGCACGCGGCCTTCTCTGGGCCGGCTACGGCTTTCGCAGCGAACTCGATTCGCATCCGCGCGTCGCCTCGGCCCTGGGCGTCGAAATCCTTTCGCTGCGCCTCATCGACAAGCGATTCTATCACCTCGACACCTGTTTTTGCCCGCTCGAACGCGGATTTCTGCTCTACTATCCAGCCGCTTTCGACGCGCATTCCAACCTGCTGATCGAGAACCGGGTCGATCCGGAAATGCGGATCGTCGCGGACGAAACGGACGCGGTGAATTTCGCCTGCAACGCCGTTAATATCGGCCGCACGATCATCCTCAACAAAGCCGGGGAGGAACTCAAGAAGCGCCTCCAGGCCGCGGGATTCACGGTGGTCGAAACGCCGCTGACCGAGTTCATGAAATCGGGAGGCGCGGCCAAATGCCTCACGTTGCGCCTGACTGAACCGGCCATCCACAGGCACGAGCGGGCTCGAGTCCGGGTCGAGAGCCGCATCCTGCGCATGGAAGGCCATCTTCTGGATTCCGGCCTTCTCGACAGGGCGCTGGAACTCACGGTCCAAAACGGCGGAAGTTTCAAGATACTGAATTTCGAGTTGGGCGCCCAGCGGCAGAGCACCTCGAAGGCCGAAATCAATGTCTCCGCGCCCTCGACGGAAATGCTCGAGAGGATCATCTCGCAGTTGATCGACCTCGGCGCGGTCCCGCCACCCGAGGACGTGAGCGATGCCGAGTTGATGCCCGTCGCGCTGCCCGGCGTCGCCCCGGACGATTTCTACGCGACGACCATTTACCCCACCGAGGTGCGCCTTTGCGGGAAATGGGTGCAGGTCGCCGAGCAGCGCATGGACGGCGTCATCGTGGTCGGGGAGGCGGCCGGCGAAGCCCGGTGCGTGCTCCTGCGCGATCTCGCCGTCGGCGGCAAGGTCGTCGTCGGCATAAAAGGCATTCGCGCCGTGCGCAAGACCGAGTCCCGCGACCTGCGCGAAAGTTCGCGCGGCGTCGAGGAATTCAGCTTCATGGGGGCGGGAGTCTCCAGCGAACGCCGCGTCGAACTCGTCGTGGACCAGATTGCCTGGGAACTGCGCCGCATCCGGGAACGGGGAGGGAAAGTCGCCGTCGTCGCCGGTCCGGTCGTCATACACACGGGAGCGGGCGAGCACCTGGCGCGCCTCATCCGCGAGGGATACGTCCAGGCGCTTCTTGGCGGCAACGCCATCGCCGTTCACGACATCGAGCAGAGCCTTCTCGGCACCTCCCTCGGCGTCGATCTCAAACGCGGCGTCGCTGTCCGGGGCGGGCACCAGCATCACCTCCAGGTCATCAACATCATCCGCCGCTACGGCAGCATCGCCGCCGCCGTCGAGCAAAAGGTTCTTGCCTCCGGCGTCTTCTTCGAGTGCGTCAAACAAGGTGTCCCCTTCTCCCTGGCCGGCTCCATCCGCGACGACGGCCCGCTGCCCGACACCGAGATGGACCTCATCCGCGCGCAGAAAGACTACGCCCGTCTCATCCGGGGCGCGGAAATGGTCCTCATGCTTTCCAGCATGCTTCACTCCATCGGCGTGGGCAACATGACCCCGGCCGGCGTGAGGCTCGTCTGCGTCGATATAAACCCCGCCGTCGTCACGAAGCTGGCCGACCGCGGCTCGCTGGAATCGGTCGGCGTCGTCACCGATGTCGGCCTCTTCCTGAGCCTGCTCGTCCAGCGCCTCGAAAAGCTCCAAGCCGGCGGCTCCGCGGCATAAACCGTCCCGCATTCGGCATCCGGCTTCTTGTATTTTTGCCGGGGCCTGATACGGTGTGGGCTATGAACAAATCGGTCGTTGAAGTTCATGTGCGAGCCGTTTTGCCGACCAGCGCCGGACGCGCCGTATTTGTCGGGAACGATGAAAAAACCTTCGTCATTTACGTGGACGAAAGCGTCGGCGCGGCGATCACGATGTTCATGAGCAGCACGCCCAAGGAACGCCCCCTTACCCACGATCTCATGGGGCATCTGATGACCGCCCTCGGCGCGAGGGTCGAGCGGGTGATCATTAACGATTTGAAGAGCGCCACCTATTTTGCCCGCCTCATCATCAGCGCCGAGAACGAGCTTCAGCAAAAGAAAATCATCGAACTCGATGCGAGGCCGAGCGATTGCATTGCGCTTGCGACCTCGCAAAAAGCGCCCATTTACGTCAGCCAGGATGTCTGGGACGAGGTCGAAGACATGTCCGATGTCCTGAAAAAAATGGCCGAAGGCGGCCTTCAGTCCGAAGAAGGCGAAGCCGAGCCATAAAGGGCGAAGCCGAGCCGTGAGTAGCGTCAGCGTTTGCTGATAGCCTCGGCGTAAAAGCCCTCGAGGGCCCGCACCTGGGCTCGGAGTTCGAACTTCGCGCTTACCTCCCTGGATGCCGCGGCGCTCATCTCCGCATAACGCTCCGGCTTTGACGCCAGCGCGTTCATTGCGAGAGCGAGCGCTTCATCATCCCTTTCCGCCACCAGGATGCCGCCGCTTTCCACGGCTTCCGGGATTCCTCCGTGCACGGTCGCGAGAACGGGCAACCCGGTTGCCATGGCCTCGAGCATCGAGTTTGGCACGCCTTCCTGGTTGCCGTCCGCGCCCAATTCGCTCGGATGCAAAAAGACGTGCGATTCATAATAGAGCTTCCGCAAGTCCGCTTGGGAAAGGAATCCGGTAAACGTCACTTTTTCGCCGACACCGAGTTCGGATGCGAGCCGCGCGAGGTCGTCCAGCATCGGCCCTTCGCCGGCAATCGCGAACACGGATTCGGGAAAATCCCGCGCAAACCGCGCGAACGCCTTGAGGCTCGTCGCGAGCCCTTTTTTCGGAATCAATCGGCAAGCCTGGACGAAGCGCCATGCCGCGGAGGGCGCCGAGCGCTGCTGGAATTGCAATTCCCTCAGCGGAATTCCGGCGCGATGGATTCTTATTTTGCTCCGGTCGCACCCGGCGGCAACCAGCCTTTCCGCGAGCGACTCCGACCGCGCCAGCACCAGATCCGCGAGGCCGAGCATCTCCTGTGTCGCCGCCAGGTAATTGCTCTTGCCCAGATCGACCATGGCATCCGCGCCGTGAAAGGAAACGACGACGGGCAGCCCCTTTTTTTCGCGAAGCAGCGGAAGCAACTGAATGGCGATGTGCCCGAAATAGATGTGCATCAACGCCGCTCCGCTGGACGCGAGTCCCGCGCGAAGCCTCGCGACTTCGGAACGATAGATCTGGATCGGCGAATTTCTGACCTGCTTCCGCCAGATGCGCCTTAGGAAATGCGTCGGCGGCTTTGGGAAAAGGCGAAAGTCCGCGAAGGGGAATTTGTCTTCATTCTCGCGCTTCTGCGCAAAGACGACGGGCTTATAGTTTCTTAAACCCGTTATTTGCCGGTAGATGTGGAGCATCTCCGGCTTGAGAAACGTGGCGCAATACTGAACCACGACCGGGCTTTCGGCCAGCGGTCGTGGATGGAGGGAGTCTTCTGTCAATACCGCCTAAAACTCCAAGCTGAACAATTTGAATCCCACGCCGTTATTCTTTTGATTCTTTGGCCCTTGACCGGGATCGTCATTGTATCCGGAAATGAACTCGCTTCCATTGCCGTATTCACGCGGGGCGAGCGGATTCACCATCTGGAGCGGTTGATTCGTACGCGTCATACGGGGGATTATCCCTTGCACCGGAGATTCCTCGACGGCCACGGTCGGACGCGGCCTGGCTCGCACCGGCGCGGAAATTGCCGTGCCCTTGACGTGCGCCTTCGAATGGGTGGTATCCTGCGCGTTCGCCGCCAGAGCGGCCATCGCCAAAGCTGCAAAAATCAATTTCTTCATAAACGTTCCTCCTCGAGTACTTCGACTCTCGGCTTGCCTGCGGATGCATGTTCCATGCCGTCCTCCTATTCAAATAACGCGCCCAGCCTTCCCAACAGCCCCGGCTTCCGCGAATGGTAATGCTGATGGTAGTCTTCAGCGGGATAGAACTTCGAAGCCGGCGTTATCTCCGTAGCGATCGACCCCTTGAAGCCTCCTTCGGTATTCATCCTTTCTTTGGACGCCTCCGCTTCGGCCTTCTGCTCCGGGTTCAGGTAAAAGATCTCCGAGCGGTAGCTGTCGCCCATGTCCGGGCCCTGGCCGCCTCGCTGGGCCGGATTGTGAATCTTCCAAAAGAGATCCAGCAATTGATGGTAGGAGACGACCGAGGGGTCGAACTCGACCTCGACGGCTTCGGCGTGTCCGGTGTCATGGGAGCAGACATCCTCATAGGTCGGGTTTGGCGTCGAGCCGCCCGTGTATCCCGCCGTCGTATCGATCACGCCCTTTGTCTTGTCGAACTTATCCTGGATTCCCCAAAAGCATCCCGCGGCGAAAATCGCCTTCTCCGTTTTGCCCGGCGTTTGCCCGGCTTTTCCATCCTTCTCGAACTTGAGCGACGCCGAGTTCATGCAATAGCGCTCCCCGGTCGGTTTCGGGCCGTCCGGGAACACGTGGCCCAGGTGAGACCCGCACCTGGCGCAGGTGACCTCGTCGCGGCTCATCCCCAGGCTGTTGTCGGTCGAGACCTTCACCGCGCCGCTGGCGATCGGGTCGAAGAAACTCGGCCATCCCGTGCCCGAATCGAACTTCGTGGTCGAATCGAAGAGGACGTTGCCGCATGCCGCGCACACATAGGTGCCCTTCGCGTGATTATCCCAATACTCGTTATGGAAAGCGGGCTCGGTGCCCGATTCCCGTAAAACACGGTATTGGCCGGGCGTCAGAATTTTTTTCCACTCTTCGTTTGTAAGATTCACCTTTTCCGGATGCGCAAGCCGGGCCTTTTGAATACAATACCAGAGTTCGCATCGTTAAAAAGTGATTTTCACAGTCTCTAAATGACTCCGCTGTCATGGGTGTTCGACCCTCAAATCTGGATCAGCCTGCTCACGCTGACCTGTCTGGAGATCGTTCTCGGAATCGACAACATCATTTTCATTTCCATCCTCGCCGGGAAACTTCCCCTCTCCCGCCGCGCGAAGGCCCGCACCATCGGCTTGAGCATCGCGTTGATAACCAGGATCCTCTTTTTGTGCGGCGTATTCTGGCTCACGGGGATGCCGGCGCCGCTGTTCCTCCTTTTTGGCAACCCCTTCTCCCTAAAGGATTTGGTATTGATCGCGGGCGGCCTCTTTTTGATCGCCAAAGCCACCCTCGAAATTCATGAAAAACTCGAAGGCGGCGACGAGCCGAAAGGCCCCCCGCGTTCCCCGTCGGCGCTCCCTTCCGTCATCATCCAGATCGTCCTTTTGGACATCGTCTTTTCCATCGATACCGTCTTCACCGCCGTCGGCCTGGGCAGAAACCTCGCGGTCATGATCGCGGCGATAACCGTCGCGGTCGCGCTCATGCTTTTCTGCGCGGGGGCAATCGGCGATTTCGTCAATGGCCGTCCCACGATCAAGATGCTCGCCCTCAGCTTCCTGCTGCTGATAGGCGTCGTCCTTGTCGCCGATGGCTTCGGCCAGCACATTTCAAGGGGCTACATATATTTCGCCATGGCGTTCTCGCTGGCTGTGGAGATCTTGAACACCAGGGTCCGCCGCGCCTCGCGGTGACCACTCAACCCCTCTCGATCTCCTCGCCTTCAGCCGATGATGAAGGCGCCCGGAATTCCTTGATCCAGCGTCGCCAGGTCCGCTCCATGGGCCTTGGCGAGCGCAAGCAGATGCGCATCCGTCGTCCTCGAAGCAGCCTGGCGCCACGCTGGCCACCGGGACGCTTCCCGATCATCGGGCACAAACTCATGGCCGCTGCCCAGCGCCCGCAACATGCCCGTCAGCACCCGGCCCGCGGCCTCCGGCGAGACTTGTCCTCCTGTGCGCCGCACCGAGACGCGCACAAAACCCAACTGGGGAATGGCCGAAGTCAGCAGGCCGTCTCCACTCTTTTCTCCCACCTTGCCGATCCAGCGTGCCACACGGTCATGATCCGCGTGGTCGGCCCAGCCCCAAGCCACCAGCACGTTCACATCCAGCAGGTATTTCATGGAAAGTCAGCCAGCATCTCCCTCACCGCCTCCGTCGTCAGCGGCGGATGGTGTGGGGCCTTGGCAAAAATCACGGCCCCGGTGTGGCGGCACTTGATCCGCCCCACCGGCTCCAGTTCCGCGGTGTTCACGCGAATCTGCCGGCGCAAATACTCCGAGAGCGTCAGCTTTGCGCGCCGGGCCGCGACGCGCAGGCTCCGGGCCTCGTCCTCACCCACCTTGAATGTGATAGTGGTCATGGGTATTACGGTATTACCGGCGGAGGGGATGTCAAGACGTGTCTCCCCGCGACCGTCGAACACCCTTAAAACGCCACGCCGAATGTCACCTGGAAGGCCCCGATGCTTTCCTCGGCCTTGCGGTCCGGGTTATACCCGTAGTCGATCCGCAGCGGGCCGATTGGCAGCCGGTAACGCACTCCGCCGCCTATGGCGTAGCGCAACTCTCCGGCGCCCCTGGACAAGCTTTGGCCGACGCTGCCCGCGTCTCCGAACACAGCGCCTTGAAGGTCTCCATAGAGCGGAAACGTGTATTCCACATTGTAGGTGCTGAAGGTGTCTCCTCCGATGGGGAAATGGTGCGACTCCTTCGGACCGAGTTCCATTTCGGTGAAACTCCGCACGCTGCGGGCGCCCCCGTTAAAGAATCGCTCGTCGATGGGGATCTCGTTTTGTCCCTGAAAAGGGAGGATGAATCCGCCGCGCGCTCCAAAGGCCAGCATGCTCGTCACGTTCTCGACCTGATCGGTTTTCTTTTTGGTTATCGGCACGTAATAGGAGAAGCGGTACGTCGCGCGCAAAAAATCGAGCGAACTGCCCAGGACGCTGGAGGCCACGTCCGCCGTGGCGTCGAAAATCAATCCCTTGGTGGGATTGATTTTGCTGTCGCGCAGGTCGTATGTCGCGGTGGTTCCGAGGCTGTTCACGAGGTAGCTGGACTTGCCGATGACTTCGGGGTCCATGCCGTCATTCTGAATGCTTACCTGACGCACCAGCAGGAAGACCGTTGCGTCGAGCTTCTTGGTTAGCTGGCGTTTGAGTTCGGCCCGGAAGCCGGTTTCATCCTTGGAATAGCCGAGATCCTGCTGGGTCAGCGCGTACAGTTTCGCCTGAAGGGCGTAATCGCTTTCAAGAAACCAGGGATCCGAAAACACGATTTGCCCTCTCAGGAAGCGCTGCGCGTACTCGAAGGTGGAAGTCAGCGAGCGTCCCGAGCCGAGGAAGTCGCGGTCGCCGAGCGTCAACGCGAGAATGGCCCCTTCGAATGTATCGTAACCGATGCCGAAACCGATTTCCTTCGCCTTCGCCTCCTCGGCCTGCATGTCGAGTTCCACCTCGTTCGACGGCAGCGGCCGCGGGTCGATCGTCAGCTTCTTGAAGAGCCCCGTCCGCATCATCGCCTCGAATTCCGTGTTCAGCTTTCTCGGGTCGTAAATCTTCCCCTTCAATTTGGCGAACCGCTTCGGCAGGAAATTCCGGTGCAGCCGGTCCAGTCCCGTCACGCTCACGCCGTCAAAGCGAAACAGGTTGCCCGACTCGATGTGAAAGTTGACCGGCACCACCCCGTCGGCCGCGGTGTCCGGGTTGGCCTCCGCCGTGACCTTCGCCAGGAAGTAACCGTTCGTCTTGTAGAAATAGACGACCGTCCGCTGCATGTTCGTCACCCCGTCCTGCGTGTAGGGCTTTGTCGAAAAAGGGGTGAGTTGATCCATCAACTCTTTTTGGGGATAAAACACGAGATCGCCCGTGAAGCTCAGCTTGCCGAACCGGTAGCGCATCCCCTCGTGAATTTCCACGCGCAGGGTCACGCTCGTCTTATCGTTGGAATAATGAATCTCCGCCGGCTTCACCACGGCATGGAGAAACCCTTCCGATAGATACAGCGCGCTGATCCGGTCGATGCCGGTTTGAACGTCCTCCTCGACGAACGGAAGATTCCCTTTCATTCGGGGAAACCGCTCTTGTGTCGCGCCCAGCAGATACCCTTTCATCGTGGCGGTGGCCGCCAGCGTGTTTCCGCTGAAGGTCACGGCGGTGACTTCCGTCAGCGGCCCCTCCGTGATCTTCAGAACCAAACCCTGGTTCGTGATTTCCCACCGCACGTCCGCCTGCGAATAGCCGTTGCGATGGTAGAATACTCCGAGGAAAAACGCCGTGTCATCCGCCGAAGCCGGGCTCAATCCCGACTCGGAGATGGCGTTGATCTGGTCCGCGATGGCAGCCCTCAACTGGCTTTGGGAAAATTTCGTCGCCCCGATGAATTGTATGTTGACGCTCCCTTTTTTGGGCGCGGGCGAGGGGAGCGACTGGACGGGATTCTGCTGGTACTTTTCCACCTCCGCCGCGCCCGCCGCCGAGGCCAGAAGGAGGACGCCCAAAAGCCGGATGAGAAACCTCGTCCGGAACGTCCGCGGCGCGGGGCGCGATCGCGGGGGAAAAGTGAAAGCGGGAAATTCCTTCACCGGAATCGGATAAGATATTTCACCTCGCCGAGCAGATACCCCTGCACGTCAACGCCGCCAACCAGTTGGAATTCCTTGGTCAGCTTGAAGGTCGTCGTCACCTCCTGCTTGCCGGTGCGGGGATCCACCCCTCCCGTATCCACCTGGATGCGGTCCGCGAGCGTCTCATTGTCCGAAGCGGGCTTCTGTTTGAATATTTTCCTGTAAATCTTCTGGAAGAGCAGCGCCGCCGCCCGCCCGGCAAGAATGTCCGCGCCGCCGCTGCCGGTCAGTTCCTGCGTTGTCGCGCCAGTCGCAAGCAGCGAGACGATGTCCGCCTGCGGCAGCGGCGGCTCGCTCGAAAGCACCGTCTGCGGATTGGAGGCGCTGCCGGATATATAGACGTTTATGTTGTAGTCCCGCATCTCGGAAGTCCCTTGAATGTCCAAAGTCGGAACGAACGGGTTATCCTCGGTGAAATAGACGTAACCGGAAGTTATATTGAGTTTGCTGAATGGCAGGGAAGCCACGAAGTTGTCGATCCGCACGCTTCCCGTCAAAGTCGGCGCCAGCCCGGTGCCGCCGAGCTTCAGATCGATCGTCGCCGATCCGTTCGCAAGGTTGCCCTGTATCTTGAAGGGATCCTTCGACTTTATCGCAATATCGAAAGTGCAATCCCGCAGCGGCGGATTTGGAAAGGAGACCGTCGTCGGCGGCTGCGGCGGTTTCGGAGCAGGCCTGCCCGGCAATTGCAGCGGCAGAATGTCGATCTCGCGGAAGAATTTGCTTTTCGTCACGGCCACCGTTCCCGAGATGTGCGCCTTGTTTAGAGGCCCGGCGATCTTGATGTCCGTGTCCGCCCGCACCGTGACGGTGTCGTTGCGCAGCAGCAGCGCGCTCGCCGATGTCACCCTCAAGTCCGCCACCGCCTGCAGCGGTTCCGTCAATTTCGCGAACTGAACCGTGCCGGTCACATTGAACGGGCCGCCGGAAATGTCCCCGCCGAACCGGTTGATCGAAAGCCGGTTCCCCGCGAACCGTATATCGCCCTTGAAGCCGCTGATCGCCGGAAGGTTTTGCTGAAGGAAGCGAATCGCCGAAAGATCGAGCAGCGCCGCGCCGCTCATCTCGGGATGCGCAAGCGTGCCCGAGACTCCGGCATCGATGCTCATGTGGCCGTCGGCGAAGCGAATCGCCGGAACGAGATCGCTGATGAACCCCACGGAGCTTTGCGGAAGCCTGACGGAGAGTTGTATCGGGGATTGTTCGTCGATCTTCCTATCCTTCAGCAGTTTCAACACCGGAAACGGGAGCGAGCCCGTGACTTGAAGCGGGCTGATTTTTGCCTGTTGCAGCGTTCCGTTCAGCGCGAGTTTATCGTCCTTCAGACCGAGCGTGAGATCGAGTGTCGCCGGCGCCAGCTTCGCCGCCGCTTTCGCTTGCAGCCCCCGGCCTTGCAACTGGATGGAGGCCGCGAGCCGGTCGAGGCTCCCGTTCGCGGTTATCGTCGCGGTTAGAATGCCTTTGGCCGGCGACTCTCCGGACGGCGGCTTGAGCAGCGTCTCGATGTTGATATCCTTCGAAACGAGGTTCACCGCGACAGGCCCGTTCTCGGGAACCAGCGAGTCGATCTCCTTGGGCGTCCGCAAATCCAGCGGGAGCGTCATCGACCCGGATAACAACCCCGTCTTTCCCTGCTGCAAAAGAATATCGTGAATCCGCAACTCCGAATTCTTCAGGTTGACCTGCGCCTGGAGGCTTCCCTGGTTCGTGCTGATGCGCACCGTGGGGAAGTCGATGACCTCCGGCGTGTAATTGCCGGCGATGGCTGCGTCGATCGGCTTCACGGCGCCGAATTGGCCGCCTTGCAGCGTTAAGCGGCCTTGTCCCGAATGGTGCGCGAGCCCTGCCTGCCCGGAGCCCTGCCACGCGATGTGGAGCGCGCCCGCGATGGGCTGCTTCACCCCGCTCGCCTGCAAGATCGAGTTGAACGCCGCCAGATTCCGCACGTCGAATTGCAGCGCGCCTTCGTATTGGAAAGGCTGTTGCAGACCGGCCTCGCCCGACGCGGAGATCTGGTCGAACGCGTTCAACGCCAGCCGAAAGCTCTTGATTTCGGCGACGCTGTTCACCACCGCCGCATCCATCTCCAGCCCTTCGGCCGTGAAATCGTTGAATGCCAGTCCGGTCCCTTTGATCGTCATCGTTCCATTGTACAAGCCGTCGCGCGAACGGACGCTGCCGCTCCCCTCGAGTGCCGCGCTGATCCCCTTTTCCTTCGGGTCGGCGTTGAACTCCGCCACGCTCGGAGCGGCCAGCGTGAAATCCGCCTGGAAAGGCATCCGGGCAAAGTTCCCGTCGCGCGGCAATTGCAAGCTTCCGTGGAGGGTGATGACGTTCGCCTGGCGCTTTATCCCGGCGCTCTCCAGTTGGACGCGGTCATCCTGGCCGGCGATCTTCGCCGAGGCGGAATCGATGGCGTAGCCTGGGTATCGAATCTCTCCCGCGCTGGCCTCGATCTCCGTTTGCAACCCCGCGAAGAAGGGCGCCTGCGGCTGCCCCGGCGCGGGCGGCGTGAGCGGCGGGGCGGGAAGCGCTTTCGTTAACACAACGTGAAGCCCCAGCGTGGAAACAGCGGCCTTCGCGGCGGAGAGGGCCTTTCCAGCCGCCGTCATGTCAGCGGTGAGTTTCCTCTCGTGCAGGCCGAACGTCCCCTGCGCCAGGCCGGCCCCCCCGGTGACCCGCGGCGAGAGCCTGGAGAGTTCGGGAGCATCCACGTCGAATTTCCCATCGAGCTCCGCCGCGCCCGGGTCGTTCCACTTCCGCGGCAGTTCGCATTTGGCTTCGAGAGTCACCCTGTTTTTTCCCATCTTCACTTCGGCGGACTGGATGGTGGCGACGCTCTCGGTTGCCTGGATTGCCGCTTTGACACTGTCGACGCGAAGCGTGCCCTGCGTGATGTCGTCGATTTCCGCCGCGCAGTTCCCGGTCAGCGACGCGGGAACATTCGGATCGCCCTCGACGCTCAGCGACAGATCCGTGAACGTCGCGGCCGGGAGCGACCGTTGACGGAGGTACGCCCCCATCCTGCCCACGGAAACGTTATGGATGGCGGCGTCCGCCTTCATCTCCGCCTTCTTCCCGCCGAGATCGCGCAGGAAGAACGACAAATCCGCCGTTCCGCCGAAGAGGTGCGCATCGAGCGCGAGGCGGCCGATCTTTTCGAGGCGTCGCGAGTCGTCCATCTCCACCTTGTCGATCTGAACGTCTTCGTCGACATTCAGATGCGAAACGATCAAGTCCCGGCGGGTGTAACTCGTCGCCGCGGAAAGGCCTTCCCAAGTGCGAAACCGCGGGACCTGGAGCCGCTCGATTTGCAGAACCCCCGGTTTATCCGTGTCCAGCAGAAGAGTCAGGCCCTTCAAGGCGAGGTCCTCCCCGCCCGGTTGTTGGACCGTGACGCTCACGTTCTCGATGTGGATATGGTCCGTGTAGAGGGACGGAATCAGAAAAATTCCGCCCGAGCCCGAGATCCGCTTCGGTTTGGGCGAAGGCGTTTCCGCCGCCGGGTTCACCACGACATCCGCGTTCCTTAGCTCGACGCTTTTCACAAAGTCCCGCACCCCGTTTCGCGCGAGCGAGAGGAGATCGTAATCCACGCTCACCCTTTCAATATCGAGCTTCTGGAGAGGACCCGGTTCCGTCGGCGACGCGTGAATATTTTCAAGGCTCAGGCTGCCCAGGATCGTGCCTCCCACGTCCAGGCTGAGGTGTATGTGCCACGCCGCCGCGATCTTCACGGCCGAGAAGTGAATAGCCGCCCTCAGCAGGGGCCGGTGAAACGCCGCCAGCAGCAGGAGGGCGAAGCCGAGGAGCACGCGCCGCCGCCATCCGCGTTTCGGACTCTTCGAACCATTTGCGGAGCCGTCCTCGTTCACTGGGTGTTTAAATTAGCGTTCCAACCGGGATTGGCAACCTCCCCGAAGCATCCGGGCTTGGAAAAGCTCTCCCTTCGTGCAATCCTGCGCGGCGAACGGGCCAACGCGTATGGATTCACAGCCAAAGAAGCCGCCGGCAAAAGCCGCGGCATCTTTCTTCACCAGGATGTTGAAGGTGATTTGGCTCGCGATTTGCAAATATAACGAAACGGACGGGGAACAGCGCGCCGCTTCCTTTGCCTATTACGCCTTCTTCGCGCTGTTTCCCTTCATCATTCTTTTGATTTCCATTGGCACCTATTTCCTTCCGCATCAGGAGAAGGTGCAGACGATGACGCTGGACTTCATCGGCAAATATCTCCCCGTCGATACCAACGGCGAGAACCTGGTCATCAAAACGATTCGCGGCGTCATCAAGCACAGCCTGCTCCGCAGCGGGGTGGCGTTTCTCGGTCTCGCCTGGAGTTCCCTTCGCTTTTTTCAGGCTCTGGTTCGCGGAGTCAACCGGGCCTGGGGGACGAAGGAATACTCCTGGTGGCGGCTGCCGATCAAGAACCTCGCGATGGCCGGCATCCTCGCCAGCGCGCTCCTGGCCGGCGTCGTCGCTCCGGCGATCACGGACGGAGTCGCGGCCTATTGGAAACACCATGCCATCATTTACGATTTCGGCCTGGTCGCCACCGCGTTCGCCCGCTTGCAGCTTATTCTCCCCATCCTGGTTCTTTTTTATGGCTTGACCATGTTCTATAAATTCGCGCCCCGCCGTAACACCTCCTTCTCGGAAGTCTGGATCGCCGCGCTCGTCGTTGCCGTCGCGCTCAAGGCGCTCCAGAGGCTCTTCATTCTCTACACGGTGAGTTTCAGCCAATTCAACGCCATCTATGGAACCCTTGGCGGCGTCGTGGCGCTCTTGATGTGGATCTATCTTTCCGGGTGCCTCATCATCCTTGGCGGCTGCTTGTGCGCCGCGCAGGCCGAGGTGGCGCAGGCCGCGCCGCCGCCGCCCGAACAGCCAGTCTCTTAAGCTTCGACGATTTTGTTGCGGATCGCGTAGCGGACCAGGTCGGCAAAAGAATCCAGCCGCAGCTTGCGCATCGTGGCCGCCCGGTGGGTCTCGACGGTCTTTACGCTTATGTTCAGCATGGCGCCGACTCTCTTGTTGCTCTTGCCTTCGGCCAGGAGTTGCACGATCTCCCGCTCGCGCGGTGACAGCCGTTCCTCCTTGCTGTTGTCCGCTCCGGATTTTCCCTCGAGGTATCGCGCAAAGACGATCTCGGAGATCTTCGTCGTAAAATAATGTTTGTGCCTGCCCAGCGCCCGGATCGCCGCGATCAAATGCTGGGTGACGTCGCTCTTCAGGATGTAGCTGCGCGCTCCCGCCTCGAAGACCGCGTGGATGACTTCTTCGTTCTCGTACCCCGTGAAGATGAGCACTTCGGTGGCCGGCAGCACGCGCTTGATCTGCCGCGTGGCCTCCAGCCCGCCGAGTTCCGGCATGCCGAGGTCGAGTATGACAACGTCCGGCGTCAATTTCTCGGCGAGACCCACCGCCTTGCGGCCGTCCGACGCTTCGCCGCAGACCTCCCACCCCGGTTCCCTCTCGATCAACAGCCGCACTCCATGCCGCAGCGCCTCATGATCGTCCACGATGAGAACGCGCAGCTTTTCCGTGCCGGTTGCCGCTTGCGATTTGCGTAAATCTCTGGTTGCCACGGACTGGTCGGGTATCGCCTTGTTTACGGATTGACAAACACCCGGTTGCACGACGGATCGACCACACGCGCGCCCGACGGAATCCCGCGCACGTCGATCAGGTTGTGAGGACGATAGGGGCTTATGACATACCCCGGGTCCTGCGTCGGACGCCCGTACGGGTAGGCGTATCCATTCTCCGCGTAGTAGCGTTCGCGATCCTGCTTGTTCTCTTCACCGATGAGCGCTCCCGTTCCCGCGCCGATGGCCGCTCCGACGAGAGCCCCCCGGAGCCTTCCCGTCGCCAGTCCGCCAATGATCCCCCCTGCGATGGCGCCGTTCTGCGCCCCCTGGCCCGGCGTTTCGCACCCGGTGAGCGCGAAGGATGCCAAAAGAATCGCCGCTATCAAACGAAGTGGAAATATTTTCATGGTATCAGCCTCCGGCTCCCTGTTGGACGCGAGCGGATTTTAATTTGTTCAAAAGGTTACTGAATAAAACCCCGCCCACCGTCGCGAGTTTTGCCGCTTTATTCAACCCGTAGCGCTTTTCAAACACTCGAAAGCCGCCGGCCTGCATCCGCGCCAGCAGCCGGCGATAGACGTGGCGCATGATTTCCGCCGCTATCATGGAGTGGCGATCCTCCGCCGGGAGATGGGCCGCCGCGCTCTCATAGAACGAAATCGCCCGCGCCGCCTCGAACTCGAGGAGCCTCTGGAACTTGTCGTTGAAGAGCCTTTGACGCAAATCCTCCCGCGAGTACCCGAAACGCTCCATGTCTTCGAGCGGGAGGTAGAGTCGCTGGTTGTCGGAGTCCTGGCCCACGTCGCGGATGATGTTCGTCAGTTGCAGGGCCAGGCCAAGGTCCATCGCATACCGGCGGCACCCGGCATTCCGGTAGCCGAAGATTTCAATGCTGGCCAGCCCCACCGCGCTCGCGACCCGGTGGCAATAGATCCGCAGGTCTTCAAAAGTGGGATACACCCTCTCGTCGAGGTCCATCTCGACGCCCGCGATGATCTCAAGAAAATAGCCGGGCGGGATCTCATATTTGGCGATCAGGCGGCGAACTTCCGCCCCCAGAGCGGGCTCGTCCGCGAATCCTTCTCCGACGCACCGTTTCCAGTCGTCGAGGGCCGCTTGCTTCTCCTCGCGGGAGGACGACGGCGAATCCGCGATATCATCCACCACGCGGCAAAAAGCATACAAGCCGGTCATATCCCGGCGCTTCTCCTTCGGCAGCGAGATGAACGCCAGAGCCAGATTCGACTTGCTGGACCGCGTGATTTCCTCGGCGTTTTCCTGGGAACTCACGCCCGCACACCTCCCTCTTCGGGCACGAGCCGGATCGAACCCCGGGAGATCTCGAAACTGTTGTCCATCGTCTTTGCCAGCGCGTTGCTGGACGCCGTCACGATCACCGTCGCCGCAAATTCCCGCGCGGCCCGCCGCAGCGTCCCGCAAAATGCCCAAGGGTTGGCGTCGTCCGAACCGCGGTCGATCGCTTCCACCATCAGTATCTCCGGCTGGTTGACCAGCGCGCGCGCGAGCGAAACCCGTTGCAGCTCCGCTGGCGAAAGCTCCGCCACCGCCGACTGTTCGCGGTGGCCCAGTCCCACGAAATCAAGGAGCGCCCGGGTGCGCTTGCGCGCCTCGCCGGTATCGACGGCCGAAATCCTGAAGAACGGAATGGCGACGTTTTCCACCACCGAGAAGGAAGGAAGCAGATACGGCTCCGCGAAGAGAAACCCGAAATGCTGGTTGCGGATGGTCGCCCGGGCTTGCTCGGAGAGAGAGCGCGTCGGCGTCTCGCGGTAGAGGATGTCGCCTTCCTCCGGCACCTCCAGGAGGCCGAGCATCCGCAGTAAAAGATGGCACCCCGGCTCGCCGAAAAGGAGGTTCAAGGTTTTCTCCTGGATCGACACGGTCACGTTGCGCAATTCCCGCTCGCCCGAAGGCCCGCCGCCGCAACTGACCGCTTCGGCGGAAAGGATTGTATGAGGCTGGGAAGACGCGCCCATCAAAAGCGAATCCAGTCATCGTGAACCCGTCCGGTCTCACAGCGTTTAAAGAGACAGACCCATGCCGAGAGCAGCCAGCCCGCCATCAGGGCGACGGTTATCGGGTAGAGCAAACGCCATAGGAGGATGACCCCCGTGCGCTCGCCAAAGCCTCGGACAAGCGAGAGATCGAGGACCTTCAGGAGGAAAAAATGGAGGCCGGCGATCACGCTGAACCATGCGAACGGCCACCAATGGGAACGCAGGAAACGCAGGTGGTCGCGCAACGCGCGGCGCAGCGATTCGCTATGGAAGACCAGCGTGATCTGCACCGTCGAGAAAAAGATGAGGAAGACCGACATCAGGAGCCTTGCCGCGTGCGTGGAGGCTTCGGTCGTCATCGGTTCGGCGAATCTCGCGAACTTGGGCATGGTGGAGAGGATCGATGGCACGTTGAACAGGAGCGAGCTGAGAAACATCACCGCGGCCGCCCACTTCAGGACGAAGCTCGACCGGCGAATGGCGACATCCAGGAGATGAGTGGGCGTGTAACTGAGGCCGCGCACCCAGACGTAAGCCAGCAGGATGATGTAGATCTGGACGCAAACTCCAAATAGATATTCGAACAGGAAGGAGAGCCAGTCGATGACCAGGGAGGTTTGCAGCAGCAGCAAGCCCGAGTGAGGGAAGGCGTCGTTCAAGGCCGGCAAAATTGGGCCGTAAAGGAACGGCTCCGCGATGGCCGCCAGCGCGCAAAGGGAGATCGCGAAATAAACGAGCCACCCGGCAATTCCAAACCGGCGTCTCAGGGCGCGATTCAACACCACGTGGTGCCCCTCCCAGTTGACGAGCAGCAGGAAGGCCGCCACCGCCGAACAGGGGAACGTCGTGATGATGTTGTTAAAAATACCCGCCACGCTTTCCAGCGCGGGCAGCCAACTGTCGTGGAGCACCTTCACCTGCATTTCGGGCGTCATGAACCATGCCCGGTCCCATAAGAATTCAGGCCGGCGCCCTTCCGGCAGGACATTATGGAAAAAGACTTCGACGCCGAGGTGGAAGACGGCGTAGCAAAATCCGAAAACCAGAAGGATGATCCATATCGAGCCGTGCCGCCGGATGCAGCGGAACCCGTCGCGGAGACTTTTGCGCACCGGGTTGGTCATCATGAGGAGGATGTACCCAACCAAGGCTCCCAGGAGATACCAGTGGCGATGTGATTCAATGGGCGGCATGGCGTTCCGTGGCGGCGGCGGGCCGGTCGATGCCCGCTAGTCCTTTGTCGAGTCGATTTGCAACACGTTGCTGGGGGTTAGAAACACGGGGCCGCCAAGCATTGCCGCGCCCGCGAAGATCTGCGCCGCCTTCACCGTCATCTCGGTGGTTCGGAGCACTTCCTCACTCGTCTTTCCAAGGACGATCATGCCATGGTTCTGCAACAAAAGCAGCTTTGGAGCGATCTTATAACGGTCCCGCCAAAGCAGTATTTTACGCTTCACCTCGCGTCCGAGCGGCAACCCGGGGTCCACATAAGGAATGAGCACCGACGAAGCGCCGCAAGCGACGATCTCTTCGTGGTAAGTCCGGCGATCCGAGAATTGCCGGGCGCGCGGCGAACTGAGGATCTGGTTCACCTCGATCGGCTGCGTATGGGCGGCAAACCGGACATCCTCGAGGGTGAAGACGTAGGCGTAGATGGAGGCATCCTCACTGGGCTCTGGTTTATCCTCTTCCAACAGGGCCGGCTCGCCCGTTTCCTCGACGGCTGTCTCCGACTCGAGCAACTTCAGTTCCTTCCTCGAGTCCGCCTCCATCAGCTTCCCGGCATCCAGGCACGAGAGCCCCGCCCCGCGCGCCGAAACCAGGAATCGCGTGTCCGAAACCCTGGCGGCGCACGAGCCTTCCCGGTGCAACGTGAGGCGCGCCGGGTGCGACCCGAGCGCGCGGCTCAACGCGATCAAGTCCGTTGACGGTTGTTCTGACATTGGCGAGCTACTTTATTAGACCCCAGTGCCGGGTAAAAGGCCAATAAACAACGAGCCCGTAGCCCATGATGTTTTCCTGCGGGACGCCCCCCCAGTAGCGGCTGTCCAGGCTGTAATAACTGTTGTCCCCCAGCGCGAAATAGCTCTTCGGCGGGAGGGATACGCTTTCACCGTCGCTCAGGCCTCCAACCGCCTGGTAGCCGCGGTAGCCTCCTTGCATCGACATGACCCGCCGGAAACCTTCGCCTTTGGCCAATGCGCCGTTGATAAAGAGGTAGGGCGACTGGATTTGCAGCGTATCTCCCGGCAGCCCGGCGAGCCTCTTGATGAAGAACTGGGAGCCGGAATCGCCCGGAATCGTCTTTTCGATCCCCAAAATTCCCGTCGTCTTGAAAACGAAGACTTTGTCCCGGTCCGGACGCCGGAAATTGTAACTTATCTTGTCAACGAACACGTGATCCCCCGCGTTTATGTAACCCCGTGCGATCACCTCCCCGGCCTTGTACTCCGTTCCCCATGTCACATGGAAATCCTTGCTCAATGCCGCCGCCGGCGCGTAGATGATATATGTTCTCGGTCCGCACTCCAGTTTGCTGTACGTAAGGAATGGCAGCGGGCTTTTCTCCGTCAAGCCGACCACGGTGCCGTCCTCCGTGGCGACCACATTCACGTAGCTCCTGCCGAGGATCACAAAATCCCAGATTCGTTCGAGAATGTTGGGCGGCAGTTCCCCGGTCGAGACTCCGATGATCCCGTTGAGGGTCGGCTGCATCGAACCGGTCGGAATCGTAAACGGTTGCAGAAAATAAGTCCTCACCGCGATGGCGATTACGATCGCCACCAAAAACACTTCGCAGTTTTCCCGCCACCCGGCATCCGGCGTGGGCGGCAGCGCCTCGCTCCAGCGCTCTTCAAGCTGCCGCGCCTCCTGTTCCACCTTGGCAGCGTCCCGGCTTTTGACGGCGCTCTCCAACGCGGCGATCCGCGCCTCGAAATCGGCGGCCGCCTTCTCGCCCAGGATGTCCCGCTTATACTCGAGCAGCTTCCGCGCGTTCTTCGCAATGATCCTTGCCTCCTTCGCATAACGAGGTGAAAACAGCGATATCATGGCAGGTTCCTCCGTGCGATCGGGCGCAACTTTTCCAACTCCGCCTCTTCCCAGGTCAGCGCCGCCCGAAGCGACTCGGGGTGAGTGAAGCGGGCAGATGCCAGCATTGGCGTGACGCCGGTCATCGGCAAATAGAGAAAGCGGTTAGCCATTGGACGGTAGATCGGAATGAAGTTGGAAACAGGCGACAAGGAAAGCCAAAAGATTCCGGGCCCAAGACGGAACAGCCTTCCCCGCGTGGAAAGCATGGCCTGGCCGTCATCAACTTGACTTCAGCACCTCGATGAACGCCTCCTGCGGAATATTGATCTTCCCGATGCTCTTCATCCGCTTCTTCCCTTCCTTCTGTTTCTCCAGGAGCTTGCGCTTGCGCGTGATGTCTCCCCCGTAGCACTTCGCGATGACGTTCTTGCGCATGGCCGAGACGCTTTCCCGCGCCACGATCTTCCCGCCGATGGCCGCCTGGATCGCCACCTGGTAAAGCTGTTTGGGTATGACCTCCTTCAACTTCGCCGCGAGCTGCCGGCCTCGCGCTTGCGCCTTGTCCCGGTGGACGATGCTCGAAAAAGCGTCCACCGGCTCGTCGTTCACCAGGATGTCGAGCTTCACCAGTTTCGCCGCGCGGTAGCCGGCGTGCTCATAATCCATCGAGCCGTAACCGCGGGTGATGCTTTTGATCTTGTCGTTGAAATCCACCAGGATTTCGTTCAGGGGCAGATCGCAGTGCAGCATGACGCGGCGCGCGTCGAGCGATTCCGTGTGCTTGAGTTCGCCGCGCTTCTCCATGATGAGTTGCATCAACGCCGAGATGTTCTCGTTCGGGCAGAGGATGAAGGCGTTGACAACCGGCTCCCGGATCTCCTCGATCACGCTCGGGTCGGGCAGATGCGCCGGGTTGTCCACTTCGAGCCGCGCGCCGTTGGTCCGGATCACTTCATAGATGACGCTCGGGTAGGTGGCGATGATGTCCATGTCATATTCGCGCCGCAGCCGCTCTTGGATGATTTCCATGTGGAGCAGCCCGAGAAATCCGCATCGGAAGCCGAATCCGAGCGCCACCGAGCTTTCGGGCTGATAAACGAAAGCCGAGTCGTTGATCTGAAGTTTGCCGAGCGCCATCTTGAGATGCTCGAAATCCGCGGTGTTGATCGGGTAGATGCCGCTGAAAACCATCGGATGGATTTCCTGGAACCCAGGGAGCGGCTCGGACGCCGGGTTGCGGCTTCCCGTGAGCGTGTCGCCGATTTTTATCTCGCCGGTGGTCTTGATATTGGCGATGAAATATCCGACCGAGCCCGCCTCCAGCCGGGGGACGGGCGACGTCTTCGGGATAAAGATTCCGACCTCCTTGAGGTCATAGTTCCGGTTCTCGCTCATGAGTTTCACCCCGTCTCCGGCGGCGATGGAGCCGGAAAAAATCCGCACATAAGCGACGACGCCCCGATAGACGTCGAAGACCGAATCGAACACCAGCCCGCGCACGATATCGTCGCCGAACTGCCTGGGCGGCGGGACGCGCCGCACCACGGCCTCGAGGATATCCTCGATGCCGATGCCGGCCTTCGCGCTCGCCGCGATGGCCTCCTCGCCGGGGATGGCCAGAACCTCCTCGAGTTGCCGCTTCACGGCCGGCACATCGGCATTCGGCAGATCGATCTTATTGATGACCGGCACGATGGTCAGCCCCTGCTTGAGAGCCAGATGCACGTTCGCAACCGTCTGCGCCTCGACCCCCTGGGCCGCGTCCACCACCAGCACGGCGCCTTCGCAAGCCGCGAGACTGCGCGAGACCTCATAGGCGAAATCGACATGGCCCGGCGTATCGAGCAAGTTGAGCTGGTAGTCGGTTCCGTCCTTGCTCCGGTAAGCCATCGTCACTGGATGCGCCTTGATCGTGATGCCGCGTTCCCTCTCGAGATCCATCGAATCCAGGAGTTGATCCTGCTTGTCCCGATCTGCTATCGTCCCCGTGAACTCCAGCAGGCGGTCCGAAAGCGTCGTCTTACCATGATCGATGTGGGCGATGATGCAGAAATTCCGGGTTTTTAGAATCGACATGGAAGGCGGAAACTATCGTGAATCGCGCACGGTCGGTCAACCCCGATCCCACTCCAGGCCACGCGCCATCGGATCGCGGAAACTCGCGGGCTCCCTTATCGGCGGCGTCGTGCTCCTGCTGCTGGCCGCCATCGCTTCCAGCAAACAAACCGATGCTGCCGGCCTGTCGAACTTCACCGGGATGACTCCCGCGGAGATCCTCGTGACCGCGGCGCACAATGGGGACAAACCGGTTTTGGAGGAAATGCTCGGCCAGGGCGTGGATATCAACGCCGTGTCCGATCTGCCGGGCGAGCACACGGCCCTTGCGGCAGCGGCAGCCGCGAACCAGATGGAGATTGTGCGGCTGCTGGTGGCGAAAGGGGCGGACGTGAACCTGAAACCGAACAGTGGGAATGCACCTGTCGTCGCGGCTTTGAAACAGGGTTGGATGGCCTGCGCCGACTACCTGTTGGCGCAAGGGGCGGCGTGTGATCCGGACATTCTCGCCGCGGCGAGGGGTGATTCCGCTGCCATTGGAAAACTCATTGGGTCTGGCAAGGCGGATTTAGGGAGGCTGAAGATGCTGGCGGATATCGCGGCGGCCAACGGACACTCCGGGGTATACGTCGCCCTGGTGGATGCCATCAAGCGGCTTCCAGGCCAGGCCGGCTGGGAGGTGCCGGACGGCGCGCCGGTGGTGGCGATCGCCCGGGGACATCGAGACGTTGTGGAGGCGATGATCGAGCGCGGCTCGGGATTAAACAAGGTTGGCTGGGTGCGCCTTGCGGCCGCGGCGGCCCAGACCAAAGGAATGCGCGATTGGCTGCAATCGAAGGGTTACAAAGTGGCCGAATATTCCGATGGCGAACGGCTGATCGATGCGGTGGAACGCGAGGATCTCGCGGAGATGCGCACGCTCATCAAGGCGGGTGTCGATGTCAACTACCGCGGCCTTGGCGCGGACGACTGGACGCCGCTCACCCGCGCGGCGGAGGGAGGACACGCCAAAGCCGTGAAACTGCTTCTGGAGTTGGGAGCAAATCCCAACTGCATCAGAAGCCCGGGGTGGAACTGGACTCCGCTTTCCCTGGCGAAAACGCCGGAGATCGCGGACATGCTTCTGGCCGCGGGCGCGAATATCAATGCGAAGCTGTTTAACCGCGACGTGCATATCATCGACCATTGTGTGTTGTATGGAGGGAAGGATATGGTCCAGTGGTTTATCGATCACGGCGTCGATGTGGCCAAGGTGAAAGGCGATAACCCCACGTGGTTGTTCGAGGTGCGAAACCGGGATATCGCGGAAATCCTCATCCAGCACGGAGTGGATGTGAATGCCAGGGACGAAAGTGGAGAAACGGCATTGCATCGAATCTGTGGTTACTCCGACAAGCCCGCCGAGGTGGCCCGTGTGTTGTTGAAGCACGGCGCTGATCCCAATGCCCATGACAAGTATGGAATGACGCCATTGATGCGCGCCCGTGATGGCGCCACTGTGGATCTGCTGGTCGAGTTTGGCGCGGATGTAAAGGCGAAAACGAAAGAGGGTCTTGGGATGATCGAAATGACAGGCAACACGGCGGACTCGAGCCGTCTGAAAGCCTTGGTGCGGCATGGAGTCCCATTCGATCCGAAGACGGACGGGCCGACGCTGCTCGTAAAGGCGGCATGGATGAATCAAGTCGATCTCATGACATTTCTGCTCGATGACGGCGTGGATCCCAACCTCAAGGGTGTATGGAACAAACAATACAACGACACCATGACTCCCCTGGAGGCTGCCGTAGTGGACGGGCAATATGACGCAGCCAGGCTGCTGGTCGAACGCGGAGCCAAAGTCAAGCAGACGGAAAAGGGCAAGTCGAACGAGATGGAGAATGCGCTCTACAACCGCAGGGCGGCGATCGTGCGGCTGTTTTGGGAGCACGGATTCCGGAGCATTTCCGAGCTCACCTACGCCATCAGCCAGGGAGCGCCGGTCGGTGAAATCCAGAAGCTGCTCGATGGGGGGATTCCCGCGGACCCTCCCCTGGATGTCAACATTACCCCGCTTGGACTCGCGGCGGAGCTTGGCTATTTTGACACGGTCAAATTACTGGTCCAGCGAAAAGCAAATGTGAACGGTAGCGATCCCCATGAAACTCCGCTTCATCTCGCGGCATTTGAAGGGCAGGATGAAATCGTCGAATACCTTCTGAAAGAGGGGGCTCGCGTTGATCAGAAGACTCTGTGGGAAGCCGTCTGGAATTGTAATCCATACGAGGACCAGCGCGGGAAGGAGCACTTCGAAAAAACCATCAAACTCCTGATCGACGCAGGCGGGTTGAAGGGGATCACCGAAGAGCAAACCGCGGACTTGTATCTGGCTGCAATTTTTTCCCGCAATCCCAAGGGGAATCCCGTGGTCGTAAAAATGCTGATCGATGCCGGGCTGAATCTCCAGTCGCGCACCAAGGAAGGAAAAACGATTGTGGAATTGGTGCACGAAGCATGCAAGGACAACACTTGCCAGACGCCCGCGAAAGAGATGGTCTCGCTTTTGGAACAAGCGAGTCGATGAGCGCTATGACAGACTCGAGGTGGCACATTCCGTGCTCTTGCATTGGCGAAAATGCCTCCTTCGCATTCGGTCAAAATTTCCTCCTTGCCCCCGGCTCGACCCGGCTCCTACTCTTCAGTTCTCACCGGACAGCATGAAGCGATGAAAAAGGTTCCGCCATTCCAGCGCCAGGGCGCCGTCAATCCCTGGCATGACGTCGATCCCGACGACGGCTCTCTTCCGTTGTGCTTCACCGCCATCATCGAAATTCCCCTCGGCGGTTCGCACAAATATGAATTGGACAAAAAGACCGGGCTTCTGAGGCTCGACCGCGTGCTTCATTCGGCCGTCTATTACCCGGCCAACTACGGCTTCATCCCGCGCACCCTGGCGGACGACGGCGACCCGCTGGACGTGCTCGTCCTCGGCGCCGAGCCGGTCTTCCCGCTCACGCTCGTCTCCGCGCGCGCCATCGGCCTCATGACCATGAAAGACCAGGATGAGATGGATCATAAAATCATCGCCGTGCACGTCAACGATCCCGAGTACAACAGCTACCGGGACGTGCATGAATTTCCCGCGCACAAACTGGCCGTGCTCAAGCGATTCTTCGAGGATTACAAATCGCTGGAGAATAAGCGCGTCGTCGTGGACGACATCATGCCCGTCGAGTTTGCCATTCCGGTCATCGAACAAGCTCTCGCTGTCTATAAGAGATGGGTGGCGGGCGAGGATATCGTCTTTACCCTTCCCTCGCCGCAGGCTGCCAAGCCAAAGTAGTTACTCCCCGCTCATCGCAAACAGCGCGAGCATCCTGCCCGTCTTCCCGCGTTCGGCCCGGTACGAGTAATACTTGTCCAGATCCGCCGCCGTGCATGCGCCGCCATCGAAAATCTCCTTCAGGCCGGCGTCGCGGCATTGCCTGAGGATTTCAGCCGCGAAATCGACTTCATAGAAAGGGGGGCGGATGCACGGGCTTAGCTGCGCCACGAGGCCGCCCGGATTCGAACCAAAATGAGTTCGCATCTTTTCGATTGCCGCCGGAACCACGCCCAGTTCGGTTCCCTTTTTGCCTGAATGGGCGAGTCCTATGCAGCGACGCTCCGGATCGACCAAGTACACCGCGCAGCAGTCGGCCACGTAAATGCCCAGGGCGATTCCCGGAACGGCTGTGACGAGCGCATCGACTCCGGCAAAGCAGCGGCTCCCGGAAGGCTCCTCCTCGACGAGCGCCACCCCATTTCCGTGCGTCTGCCCGGCTGTCGCGTAAACCATTCCGCCCATCCCGAGCGCTTCGCGGGCTTGCGTGTGGCGGCTTTCCAGCCGGCTCAGCATCAACTCGCGGTCGCCGCTTGCCTCGATGCCCGGAATGCGGCAGACGAACCCCGCTCGAACAAAGCCGAACCGGTCAAGGGCCGGATACGTTTCAATCGGCGTTTCCCCGGCCGGGCTTTTTTCCATCGTTGTAGATCTCGGCCCTTGGGGTGCCGCTGCCATCTTTCTGGCGCAGATTCCACTTCTGCCTGCGCGTCACGGGATTGTCAAAGGCTTCCGCCCATTTCGTCTCGACTGCTGTGACCATGTCGAAGTCCGCGATCGCTTCGAGGTAACCGGCGCGCGCCTGCAACTCCGTGCTGCGGGCGGTCGTCAGGGCGACCTGCGAATCCAGCACGTCGAGCTGCACGCCCGCTCCCGCGGCGAGCCGCTCGCTCGCAAGACGGAGAGCCTCGACGGCCAGTTCGACGCCTTTGGTCTGGCTCTCGAGGGTCTCCCGCGCCACCTCGAGGGCGAGAAACGC
>Ga0302324_100002739_pt1 | contig 40194 bp, 29 predicted proteins | sample Palsa_T0_1_FD_201949 | JGI IMG/M metagenome (GOLD analysis project Ga0302324, IMG submission 201949) | Peat permafrost microbial communities from Stordalen Mire near Abisko, Sweden - Palsa_T0_1 | ecosystem: Environmental > Terrestrial > Soil > Palsa > Peat permafrost | place: Sweden: Abisko...
CTCGACGCCATTCGGTTACGAAGCTACGCAAGCTAGCGTTGGCTAAGAGTGCCAACCACGATCCTATGTGAGACTCGAGGCCTATAGCTTTTTTTGGTTATCCGAGGGGGCATAGGATTGACCCGGAGACTGGGTGCCACACACTTCAGCACACAGAGCGCCTAATAAGTGTATAGATACTCTCCCTCGAACCAGAGCATCGCACGAACCGATTTGGCCACCACCGAGGCATGAAAACCTTGGGAGATCACCTGGGTTCTGTTCGATACTCAAGCTGCTTGCGTTTTCAGTTGTTCGGCGTCGAAACGTGCTCCTTTCTTCCAAAGTGTCAAAGTGATGGCCGCGATCTTGCGCGCCAGCGTCAGGCGAGCCATCTCCGGCTTCATCCCCTTGGCCAGCAAAGCCGCGTAGAAATCATGGAATGGTCCCGTGCAACAGCTGGCCCGCATGGCGGCACCCTTGAAGATCTCTTTCATGGCATGATTGTGATTTCGATTCAGACCACGCAGCTGCTGGGGTTTCTTGGAGCGTTGCAATTGTCCACGGACAAAGCGGTATTGCGCACTGTCGTGGGTTTCGATCCCCAGGCCACTATAGGTCCAGAGTTGCCGCTTGCTGCGGAACCGGTACGGGGTTTGCATCAGTGCGATTAATAAGCCGGCTCGAATCGGACCGATGCAGGGGATCTTGCGCAACAGTTTTGTTGCTTGGTGTTTCCGGCTCTCGGCCACAAACTCCTTTCGCACTCCTCGCCGCAAGGCCTGCAATCCATCCAGTTGTTGATAGAGTAGCTCCGCGCGGCGGCGCACTCCGGCTTGTGGAAGCTTGTTTAACCATTCCTCACGATAACGCGGGGCATAGACCTGGGTGCCGCCACAGGGAATGCCCCAGCTGCGATACGCGGCCTTCAGCCGGTTCATCACTCTGGTTAAATCTTTGTTGATGGTCTGATAACAGCGCGCCAACTCGCGCAGCGTCCGCAGTCCGTTTTCACCGTGGTAGACCGGTCGCAACATGCCGGTGCGCAGCAAATCGGCCAGCTTGCGCGCATCCACCTTGTCGCTCTTGCTGCCCTCCTTTAATAAGGCATTGCGGCGCGGATTGCAGACCACGACTTCCTGCACCTGTGGCTGCAGCAGATCGTAGAGCCAGGCCGCCCAGGTTCCTTCTTCCAAAGTCACATGCAGCTCGCCCCGTAGACCGTGGAGAAACTCGAGGATGCTGTTCGCTTTGGTTTCGACGATGTTTTCCATGATCTGTTTCCCGCTGCCATTGAGGACGGCGATCACAATCGCTTCCTTGTGCACGTCCATTCCGATATATTTGATCTCGTGACTCATGTGAGTTGCCTCCTTGGGGGAAAGCTCATTCGTGTCGACGCTTGGCTTTCCCTCAAGGTAAAGTGCCATTCTTCCGTTGATTTGCCTATGCTCTCCTGTGGTCCTTTCACACCGGACACACGATCGCAGTTACTCCTCAGCGCCGCCGTAGCGGAGCGAAGCCCTGCAACAGCGTAGCGGAGCGGAGGCGGCGCCACATCCAGCTTCGACCTTCTGAAGCGGGCGCTCTTTCATAATGCATTGTTGAACTCGGTCGTTAAAATCAGTCGTCAAGATCAAGAATGACGGTGCTCGCCTTCTCCCGGATTGTTTTCAGGACCTGCCCACCCCGGACTCGATCGCCCGTTCAAGCTTGCAGGCTGCGCAGATCGCGGGATATGGCGGATCGCAACGTCGTGACCGGTCTATTCTGCGAGCGTTCAGGCAGTGACTCTTTGGTCGAGAGTTTTCATAAAATCCAGAATCGTGTGAAGAACCCCCTCATTGCCGATCGCCGTATTGATCATGGTGTGGTAGATGGCGCGGTCCGGCCATGGGACACCGAAATACTTCTGGATGAAATCGGCGCGATCCCGATCCACGGTGTCGACCAGTTCTTCGGCTTCATCTTGACTCTTGCCGCGGGCCAACAGGCGCCGCAATTTATCTTCTCGCGGAGCATAAAGAAACACCCGCAGTGTGTCCCGGCGATTCCTGAGAAAATGCTGCGAGCCCCTTCCGACAATGACAGAGTGTCCCGTTTTCGCCGCCTCCTGAACAACCAGTTCGGTAAACTTTAAAATACATTCGCTGTCAACCACTCCGAGCTTGTGCGCATTGAGGCTTCCTTCATAACTCCCGCGCAAAAATGATTTGAAAAGCCGGTAGTAAAGGGGGTCGGTTCGTTCTTCTCGTACTGCGACGACCGATTTGGGACAGTCAGCCCGTCGCGCGATCTCCTCGGTCAGCACTTGATCCCAAAGCTTCCAGCCAAGTTGCTTCGCAAGAAGTTGGGCGATTTCGCCGCCGCCGCTTCCGTACTCACGTTCAATGGTGACAATTTTGATCATCGGAGTCTCTGACTCTGGTTCGTCTCCCGCACTCAACCACTTCGATTCTTACTCGACTACCCGTGGCCCACCACCGCCTGGATCGTTTTTCTTCAGAAGAAAAGCCAGCACGAACATGATCGCCGCGCCCACGGCCAGAACCATAAAGGTGTCGACGTATGCCAGGCTTGCCGCTTGCGCTTGGACGGTTTGATAGATCATGGCATAGGCCGTGATATGCGCCTCGTGCTTGCCCACGCCGGAGTTCGCCAGGCGCTGCGCCAGGCCGTTCGCCGAATTCACAAAATTGGGATTGTCGATCCTGGCATTCCCCACCAGCCTTAACTGATGAAATTGCGAGCGCCGGGCAATTAATGTCGTGACCAACGACGTTCCCACGCTGCTTCCCATATTGCGCATGAAATTGATGATTCCGGCGACCGCGTTGTTCTTTTCGGGCGAAATCCCGATGTAGGCCACGAGCGTAATCGGAACGAACAAGAACCCCAACCCAATCACTTGGGCGATGCGCAGCCAGGTGGCGGCACTGAAGCTGATCAGCAGGTCAATCCGTTTGGTGGAATAGAACATCGCGATCGACAAAGCGAGCCATCCGAAGGCGATCAGGAAGCGTGCCTGGATCTTGGTTGTCAGTTGACCCATGATGGGCATCTCAAACAGCAAGACGAGGCCTCCGGCGGAAAGAGCAAGTCCAGCGAGCTGCGAGGTGTACCCGAGAAGCGTCTGCAGGAACTGCGGCATCAGGACCAGGCTGCTGAACAGCATGATTCCCAAGGTGAACATCATCAGGCTCGCACTGGCGAAGTTGAAGCTCTTGAACATGCGAACGTCGATGATCGGAGCCTTCTGATACCACTCCCAAATCACCAGCGAGATCAGGCATACGGTCGAGACGACAATTAAGGTCGTGATGAAACGCGACCCGAACCAGTCATCTTCCTGGCCCTTGTCGAGCAGTACCTGCAACGCCCCGATACCGAGCGCCAAAAGAGCGATGCCGATGTAGTCCAACTTGACCCCGGCGGATTTGAGCTTGCTCAAATAGGGGGGGTCTTCGACAAAGCGCCGCAGAAGAAACCATGTGGCCACACCGACCGGGAGATTGATAAAGAAAATCCACCGCCAGGAATAGTTGAAGGTGATCCAACCGCCCAGGGTTGGGCCGATCGTGGGCGCCATGATGGCGGTAATGCCGTAGAGCGCAAACGCCAGGCCGCGCTGATGGGGTGGAAACGTGTCGGCCAGAATCGCCTGCGCCATCGGCTGCAATCCGCCGCCCCCCGCACCCTGCAACACCCGAAAAAAAAGGAGGAAACCGAGACTCGGCGCGATCCCGCAAAGCAAGGAACTCACCGTGAAGATACTCAAACAGGCCATGAAAAAGCGCTTCCGCCCCAAGGCACCTGCGAGCCAGCCGCTGATCGGCAAGATGATGGCATTCGAGACCAGATAGGAAGTCAACACCCAAGTGCTCTGGTCGTTGCTTGCGCCCAGATTCCCGGCCATATACGGCAAGGCCACGTTCGCGATGCTGGTGTCGAGCACCTCCATGAAGGCTGCGAGCGCCACGACCACGGCGATCAGCCAAGGATTGTACTTGGGCCGCCAGACATCCTGTTCGAGGGTGAGAGCAGCGGAGCTCATTTTGCGGATCTTACTGGAGGTACACGTCCGGCACCACGTTCATGCCCGGTCGGAGCCGTCGATCCTTGTTCTCTCCAGGATCAAGCACGATCTTCACCGGAATCCTCTGGACAATTTTCACGTAGTTTCCGGTGGCATTCTCCGGCGGAAGCAAGCTGAAGAGCGGTCCGGTCGCTCCCGCAATGCTGTCCACATGGCCTTTTAGAGTCCGGCCGCTCGAATCAATATGGATTTCCGCTCTTTGTCCAACCTGCATGTGTCGAATCTGGGTCTCTTTAAAATTGGCGGTGACCCATACTTCATCGAGTGGTACCACGGTGAGCAGTTGCTGGCCGTCTTGAACGTTCATCCCGACAACCACCGTCTTATTCACTTCACCGGTGACCGGTGCGAGGATCTTGGTGTATTGGAGATTCAGTTGGGCTTGCTCGAGTAGAGCGCGCTTTTGCCCGACATCGGCGATCGCAGCCCGCACCCGAGCCTGGGTCGACGACACTTGCTGCGGCCCGGTCTCGGCAGATTGGTGGTTCGCGTCGGCCTGCATCAGACGGCTGCGGGCCTGGTGGACGAATTGCTGCGCCGCGGATTCACTGGCGCGGGCTGCATCGACCGCGGCGGCGCTCGATTTGGCCGCAGCCAAAGCTTGATCGTAGACCTGCTGCGATACTTCCCGCTTATCGACCAGCAGCTTGTAGCGCTGGAGATCGTCTTGCGCTTTCACATCATTTGCTTCGGCTGACTCCAGTTGGGCGTGAGCGGCGGTCAGCTGTCTCTCGGCGGCGATGACTCCGGCGTTCGCGTCTTCGATGCCGGACGCAGTGAACTTCAGTTGGCTTGAAGAGTTCACCGAGGTAATTGGGACCGTGATATTCAAAGATTGCGCCGTCGCTTCGGCATTCGAGAGATTGGCTTGCGCCTGCGCGACCGCGACCTCATAGTCTTTCGGGTCGATCTCGACCAGCACCGTACCCTTTTCCACCCACTGGTTGTCGTCTACGTTGACCCGCACCACGTAGCCGGAAACACGAGCGCTGACCGGGTAGAGGTGAACATCCGCCTGGGCGTCGTCGGTCGATTCGTAGCTGCTCAAGTAGCGCCACAAGAACACGCCGGCGACAAGCAGCACCACGATCGCGACCAGAATCACCATGTTTCTGCGGCGCTTGGGGCTCCGGCGCCCGGGCGGCGTATAGTCCATGGCCGTCAAGGGCGACGGATCCGAGGGCGATGAATCGACCGGGGGTTCTTTGCCCGTCGGAGGCGCCGGACGGGGTGGGTTTTCTTCCGCCATGTTCATTTTCCTTTGAAATATTCCTCGACGCCCTGCTCGGCAATGCCAAGCGCGCGAACCAGAGAAATTTTCGCATAATTATAGTTGTAGAGACTCGAGATGTACTGTTCGTGAGCGCTCGCGACTGCCTCTTCGGATTGCACCACTTCCACGGTATCGGTGACCCCGGCGCTGAAACGATCGCGCGACTGGGTGAGCGTCTCTTCCGCCAAATCAATGTTGCTGCGCGCCACGTTCACCAGTTCCGCCGACGACTGCAGGTTCAGCAGCGCCGCGCGCACGTCGGAGTCGATTTGCGCTCGCAGATTCTCCAGGCGCTCGCGGCTCTGCTCGAGTCTGGCGTCGGCCTGCAAAACATCGCCATGAACGCTCCCGCCCTGAAAAATCGGAATCGTGAGCGTGCCGCGTAGGTCGGCGACCGGCGTAGCCGTGGACGGATGCGCACCTCCCAGCCCATAATCCGCGTCCAGCGAAAGCGACGGAAGATAGCCGCCTAGAGCCGCTTTCCGGGAAAATTCCGCGGCCCGTACGTCGGTCATCGCTGCCTGGTAATCGGACCGCGAAGCGTATGCGCGCTTCAGAGCCTGCTCCACGGTGACGTCTTCGAACGGCTGGTAGGGCGACTTGTCAGTGAATTCGAATTCCTGCCCCGGGGCCAAGCCGATCACACGCGCCACGGTCAGCTTCTGGATGGCGAAGTTGTTCTTCGCCTGGATCAACTGCTGTTGCCGGGTCTGGAACTCGACCTTGGCGCGCAGGGCATCGATGTCCGGTGAAGTGCCGGCTTTCACCTGGTCTGTTGCCTGATCGTAGACCGCCTGGGCGGTCTTGACCTGCGCTTCCGAGGTTTCAATGCGGGCCTCGTCGGCGATCGCCTGCAAATAGGTATAGCCCACGGCCAGCACCACGAGATCGCGGGCGTCCTTGAAGGTATAGGTGGCCGATTTCAAGCTCTGGCTGGCCGCGCGGGTGGCGTTGATTGACTTCCAATCGAATAGCTTCTGAGTCAGGTTGGCGCGCGCGTCAAAGTAGGAAAAAGGACCAATCGAGGCCGAGAGATGGAACAGGCTAGTGAAACCGGCAAATCCGAGCTCGTCGATATTGAGCTTCGACTCGGCCACATAAGGCGACGCCGTCACGTGCGGTAGCAGGGCGCTTAACTGCTCCCAACGCTCTCCCCGGGCCGAGTGAATGTCGGCGTTTGAAAGCAGCAGTCCGAGATTTTGTTTGAATCCGCGATCGATCGCGTCCCGCAACGAAAGCGGCAGAATCCCCGGAACGAGCTTTGCCGGCACGCTGCCGGCAAACGGGCTCACTCCATCGGTTCCGGGGATGGACTGGCCCGGGGTCGAACCAGGTGTCGTCTCGGGTTGGGCAAGGGATACTGCCGCTCCAACAACCAAGACCCCGAAAATCAAGACTCCGGCCAACCGGAAAACACGGCGGAGTTCGGAACTAAATCTCAAGGGAATCTCCTTCCTCTTGGTGACTGTAAGACTTGTACTCCCGAAAGCGGGGTGGTTGAGATGATACGCCCGGCGGCGGAGCGCTTGCATCTTCTGGTTGCCCTTCGAGGGTTGCACTTTGAGCGAGGGCGGGTCGCGCGGTGCCGGAACGGGAGCCGACCGCCAGGCGTGCTAGTATTTGGCGCATGTTTCGACCCTCGCGTCCCTCGGTTCGAGCATTGGTGTTGCTGCTGGCTCTGGTCGCTGGAGTTCGACTTCAAGCTCAATCTCCCCCCGCCGCCAGCCTCGACAATCTCGTGCTCGTACTCCACGCAGCCCACTTCCTCGACGTCGAGCACGGCACGCTCGTCAGTCCCGCTCAGATGCTGGTACGCGGCAATCGCATCGTTGAAGTTGGTCCTTCGGTCGCCCATCCAGAGGGCGCTAAAGTGATCGATCTCGGCTCATCGACACTGATGCCCGGGCTGATCGACGCCCATGTCCATCTTTTCCTGCATCCCGGAGCCGAGGATCTGCAAACCGTCGTCGAATCCGTACCCGAGCGCACGATCCTGGCTCAGATCGCGGCCCGCGACGATCTTATGGCGGGCTTCACCGCCGAGCGCGACATGGGAACCGAGGGCGCGGGTTCGGCTGACTCGGCGGTGCGCAATGCCATCGACTCCGGACTGATTCCCGGCCCGCGCATGAGCGTCAGTGGCAACGCGATCAGCATTCTCGGAGGCCATGAAGACGCAATTCACTTCAATCCAGCCGAGCACATCTCATCGAATGCCACCTACGCCAACAGTGCCGGCGAACTGGTCGCCGTGATACGGCAGCAGCTGAAGGAGGGCGCGGACTTCATCAAGATTTATCAAACCGGCGCCGACCGCCTGGCCGATGGCAAATTCACCACGCCCTATCAGTACACCGAGGCCGAGCTGTTAGCCGCCGTCCAGGAAACCGCGCGCGTCGGCAAGCGCGTGGGCGTTCATTGCACCGGTGAGCCCGGAGCCCTCTACGCGGTCCAGGCGGGCGTCGCCTCGATCGATCATGCCTACCAGCTCGGCGCCGAGACCATGCGCGTCATGCGTGAGAAACAAATCTATGCCGTGCCCACTTTTGCCATCTCCGAGTACTTCGCTGCCCATGCCGGCTCGCCCGCCCTTGCCGAGCGTGAGCGCTCCCTGCTGGCCTTCCATGCCGAGGAATTCCGCCGGCAACTCGCGGCCGGTGTTCCGATGGCAGTGGGATCGGATGTCGGCCCCTTTCCGCACGGCACTCAGGCGCGCGAGTTTGAGCTGATGGTGAAGTACGGGATGCCCGCCGCCGACGTGCTCCGTGCCAGCCTGTTGCATGGGGCGCGCCTGCTCGGCAAGCAGGACCTCGTCGGCCAGCTCAAGCCCGGCTTCTACGCGGATGTGATCGCAGTCCCTGGCGATCCGCTGCAGGATATCTCCGTGCTCGAGCGCGTCCGCTTCGTCATGAAAGATGGCGTCGTCTACCGAAACGACTCGAGCAACGAGGACAGGAAATAGTGCGGCGGCTGAACGCATCGTGACGGACTTTCCGAACGCGGATCACGCATCCGATCCTAAGCCAAGTCTGGCCCGTCAACTGGGGCTGTTCGACGCCACCATGCTGGTCATGGGCGGCATCGTCGGTTCCGGCATATTCATCAATCCCTACGTGGTGGCGCAACAGGTTCATACTCCCGCGTTGATCCTGGGAGCCTGGATTTTTGGCGGCGTGGTTGGAGTGGGCGGCGCCTTTATATGGTCGGAATTGGCGGCCACGATGCCCGCAGTGGGCGGCCAGTACGCTTACCTGCGCGAGGCCTATCACCCGGCGGTCGCCTTTCTGTACGGATGGGTGCTGCTGCTTGTCATCCAGAGCGGAGGTATGGCGGCGGTTTCGATCACCTTCGCGCGCTACTTTCTCGAACTTACGGGCCTGCACTCGCCCGACTGGACGGTTGCAACCGCGGCACTGGCTACCCTGACCATCGTCAACTGTCTGGGCGTTAAGACCGGCGGACGGACGCAGAGCGCTCTCATGGTGATGAAAATCGTCGCCATCTCCGCGCTCGTGATCGCCGGCCTCGTCTTGACCGCGAGGCATGGGGCCGCGTCGACCGCAGCGGAGCGAGAGTGGTCGCTGACATCTTTTGGCGCAGCCATGGTCCCGGTGTTATTCGCTTACGGAGGATGGCAGACGGCGAACTTCCTGGCCGCTGAGGTAAAGGAGCCAAAGAAAAATCTGCCGCGAGGACTCCTGCTCGGAGTTCTCGGCGTAGTCGTGCTCTACATCGCCGTCAACTGGGTATGCCTCCGCTCGCTCGGCCCGCAGGCGCTGGCTGCAACCACCACCCCTGCCACCGGGGTGATGCGGCTGGCACTAGGCCAGCGGGGTGCGACGTTCATTGCGGCTGCAATCGCGATCTCGACCCTGGGGTTTCTGAGCCAGTCGATCTTGACCGCGCCGCGCGTGTACTTTGCCATGGCTGAGGACGGCCTGTTCTTCCGCGCCGTAGCCTGGCTCGATCCGCGCACGCGCGTACCCGTAGTCGCTATCGTCCTGCAGAGTGTCTGGACGATGGTGATCGCGCTCTCCGGCCGCTATGAGCAGATTTTGAATTACGTCATTGCGATGGATTTTCTGTTTTTCGGGCTGACCGCGACCACCATCTTCGTGTTCCGGCGGCGGGCTACCCGCGGTGAGATGAACGCCAGTCTCGGGTATCGTATTCCAGGGCACCCGGTGACGACGGCAATGTTCGTCGCGATATGCTGGTGGGTCGTTGCCAACACGATTTACCGCTATCCCGAGAACAGCCTTATCGGTTTCGTTCTGCTGTTGGCTGGCATTCCCGTGTACTGGTTCTGGAGCCGGCGCGAGCCAACGCCTTCCGCTCGCTCCTAAACGGATTTTTCTGCCATCATTCATTATTGTTTCTGCGATCGTTTTCTGAAGTCAGGAGAGCTGGACATGGATGGTTTGCGGGCGGAAGCGGTCTCGCGCTATCTCGCGTGGGCCAAGCTGCACTCCAATGCGCGCTTCAATCTGGCCTCGAGCGGAGTCTTGGACTATCCCCTGGCTGAGTTGCCGGTCGACATCGAGGACCTGGAGATCGGCGGGACCGGTCCGTACGGTTACCAACCACTGATGGAGCGGTTGGCCCGAAAAGCGGCCGTGCCCAAAGAATGCGTCGTCTATACCTTGGGCACCTCGATGGCAAACTTCGTGGCGTTGACCGCACTCGTCCACCGTGGGGATGAAGTACTGATTGAGCGGCCCGCCTACGACCCGCTGCTCGCCATTCTCGATCACATTGGGGCCAAGGTATGTCGCTTCGAACGGCTCGCGGAAAAGGGGTTCAAGCTGGGGCTCGGAGAACTCGAGCGCAAACTTACACCCCAAACGCGTCTGGTGGTTCTCTGCAACCTGCACAATCCAAGCAGCGCCCTCACCGACGACAGCACCATGCGGCAGGCGGGTGAAATGGCGGCCAAGGTTGGAGCCCGAGTCCTGGTCGACGAGGTCTATCTTGAGACGCTGTTCGACCAGCCCTGGCGTTCCTCATTTCATCTGGGATCGAATTTCGTTGTGACCAGCAGCTTGACCAAAGCGTATGGGCTGAGCGGCATTCGCTGTGGATGGATTCTGGCCCCTCCCGAACTCGTACAACGCATGTGGCAGGTCGTCGATTTTACCTACGGAAGCCCCGTGCATCCCGCCGAACTGCTGGCCGTGATTGCCCTCGACAATCTCGATCGGGTACGCGATCGCGCCCGTGCGCTGCTTGAAACAAATCGTGGGTTGGTGAACGAGTTTCTGGCAAAACATCCGACCCTCGACTGTGAGCCAAGCCGTTTCGGCACGACCGTGTTTCCGCGGCTCAGGGTGGGCCGTGCCGATGATTTTGTGACGATGCTGCGCGAGAAGTTTGAAACCAGCGTAGTGCCCGGAGAATTCTTCGAGCAACCGCAACACTTCCGAATCGGGTTTTGCGGAACCACAGAAACCGTGCGCGGTGGACTGGAACGGCTGAGCGCCGCACTCAAAACACCCCGCCAACCATCCCCCTAAGAGAATTAAATGTTCTACCCTGAGCGATCTCGAATCGCGCGTCCCAAAGACTTAATTAACCCAGGCTGCGATGAAGTCAAGATCCTGTGTAGAGCTGAAAGGGTGCCCAGTAGAACGGTTTGCTGAACGAAGCGTTCGAATGAAGCAGGGTGAGCTTGGCCTGACGCAGAGCTGCGTCGGGAGCCCTTCCTTTTTTTAGCTCGCCGTAAAGTTCGTCCATAAGCTGGGGAGTTGACGCGTCACTGACGTCCCACAGGGCTCCGATTACATTGTGAGCGCCCGCGCGCACGAAAGCCCAGGAGAGACCCACCAGTCCTTCTCCTGAGTAGGCACGCGCGCCCGCGCTGCGACAGGTGGAGACGGTGACCAGTTCAGCCCGTAAAGGGTAACGAAGGATGTCGCGGGCATAAAGCTTGAAAGAGTCTTCCTCTTCATTCACCCTCGCATTCGCTTTGGACAACACAATGGCGGAGTCGAGAGGACTCGGACGGCTGGCCGTTCCATGCGCGACAAAATGAATGTAGGAGAAACGCTCCGGCTTGCTGGCGAGATATGCGGGCGGAGTCGCCCGATCGCGGGAGAACACAGTTTCCTCGGCGGCTGGGAAGTGCTTTTCGATGCTCTCCATCTCAATCGAGGCTTTCGGCAACTGGGGAAAGTCCTTGTTCGGCGCAATGGCATCGCCCAACATGAGCAGGTTGCCCGTGCCTCTGCCGTGCGCGGCATGAAAGGCCTCGAGCATTCGCAGCGAACTGGCGCTCGAAAGGGTGACCTCCTCAATCCAGTAGTGCGGCTTCGGTTCTTCTTTCGTCTCAGATTTCGTATCGGCTTTTGGCTCGGGGACGAGCAAGGTCTCGAAATTCAAGCTGTTCAGGGCGCCATCGGGGACGATGAAGACTCTCCCGTTCTTCGTGTCTTTGGACAAAAGGTCTTTCGCCGGCTCTACCAGGATGCGATAGAGTGCGACGCCATCGTCGCTTGCAGTTTGCAAGGACTCCCGTTGGTCGATGATGGCTTTTCGATAGCGCTCCACTCTGGTCTTGATGTCTGCCGAGGGAGGGAGTCGAAACAGAGCGACTTTCTGCGGCGTGACCGCCCAGAGGTAGGACTGTTCTTCGCCCAGCCAGTAGAAAAGGACCGTGCCCCCGGCGTGGCGGGCAATTTGCTGGGCATTCAGGAGCTCGGGAGCAAAGGAGGTCCCTTTGGGCAATAATCCAAGCCCTTCAGACAGCGTCCGGGCACGGCTGAAGTCGGCGACCTGCAAGGCCTCGGTCGTCTTGCCCCGCTCGACCAGGAGGTGAATGTAGTTGTCGTAGATGCGCGAAGCATTGCTAAGAAATGGCAGCCGGGAATCTACATGCTGAAGTTCGGAGCGGGCGGTTTCAAAAGTGTTGAGCGCAGTTCGATATTGGTGGTCGGCGGAATCGAACTGGCTTTGGTCTTCATAAAGCCGGCCGAGCGAACGCTCCGCCTCCCATTTCAAAAAGACCGGGCAATCCGGAGATTGCGCGACTTCGCGGAAGGCCTTTTCCGCGGCGGCAGGGTCGTGCAACCGGGCGGCCATCCGGCCTTGCACTAATTCCAAATAAACCTGATCGGGCGCCTCGTTATCCTCTCGCACCTTAGCGAGCGCTTCATCCGCGTAGCGCTTCGCGTTCTCCAGCTTTCCGGTTTGCTCGGAAACGAAGGCTAGTGCGACCAGCGAGTCGACGACGTCTTCGCGGCTATTGATTTTGCGTGCGAGATCGAGCGACTGTTGGAACGACTGCTCGGCCAAAGAAAACTCGCCCGCATCGAGGTAAGGGTATCCGGAATCTGTGAGCCATCCAATTTCGCTCGCTGCCTCCCCTAGTTTCTCCGCTTGTCTTTTGGCGTCGGTGAGCATGACTTCGGCTTTTTCCGGATCGCCGAGCTTGTAGTAGGCCCAACCCATGTTGCCCAGCGCTTTTTGCGCAATCTCCCCAAAACCCCGAACCGCAGCAATCTCGCGCGCACCGTTGGCACGATCGAGCGCCTCGTCAAAGTGGGCTTGCCGTTCCGCGGCCCAACTCAGGTTCAGCAAGGCGGTAGCTTCAAGAAATTGATCTCCTCGGGCGCGCGCGGTGGCCAAGGTTCGGGCGAACAGCGCCTGTGCCTGGAGGTAGTGACCGCGTTTCATTTCCTGTACCGCTCGCGCGGTGACCACATCCGAGCAAGCGGGATACTCCGAGGCCGTGCATAGTCGCTCTGCTTCTGCCAGACTTCGCTCCGCTTCCGGAAGCTCGTGAAGAGAGGCGTAGGCAAGACTTCGCAGCCTTTCCCTCCTCACCGCCAGGTCCCCAGAGGGTAGCGGCGCGGGCTCGGCTTCGAACAGCTTGAGTACCTCGCCATCGAACCCCTGGCGATGCAGCGCGCTCGCCCTCAGGATTGCGAACTTCCATGCCCACTCGGCGTTGAGGGTATGAAATTCTCTGTACCCTTCCTCCGCCTCCCGGAGCGCAGTCCCGAAGTCCCCATGTTGATAGGTCTGGCGTGCGTGTTCGAATGCTGCCTGAGGATCGCGGTGGCGAGTGCAAGCGGAGAGACAGGTAACGGCGACGAGCAACAGAGCCAGACCTGGGCCCCGGTTTCGGTTACATCCGCACGGGCGCGGGTTTCCGCTGCAAGCTTGCCTCGGGGAGGGCATGGCTGTGTGGGCCGTCGGACGATTCTAACTCGAAGGGCGGAGAAGATCATGGATATGTACAGCTCCGGAACTGGCAAGGGGCGCTAGGAAATCAAGGGGTCAGGCGCAGAGGGATCGCGAGGGTTTCAACGGTGCGAGGGTCCGGGCGGTCGGGCGGCCATGAGAACCCTCGCATCGCCTGAGCGTCGAAGCAGCCATCCCAAGCGCGGAACGAGCGGTCGGAGGGCACCCCGTTATGCAAAAGATTTACGGGGCAACCTTCAGCGAGCGGTCGGCGTTGCGCGCGGCTGGGGCGGGACCTCACCTCTAGCCTTTGTTGGTTGAGCCGCCTCCGTCAGACCCCTGGCCGTTTGAAACCGCCGACCCGGCGCCACCGGTTCCCGCTCCCGTGCATCCCATTTCAAAACGGATCATGGTGAGGTGGAACTTGTAGGTATCGACTGTTTTCTTGAGGGGATCTGGCGTTCGTGTCACTCTCAAATCGCCCAGGAATATCTTTCCGAAGTGTGGCAAATCGATGACGTGACCGAAGGAAAACCCGGGAGAGCCCTTCACACTGCTGATCACGGAGCAGTTCAGCTCCTTCTGCCCTTTCTGCGCGGTGCGGCCCTTCGGGTAATTCTCGCGAGCCCAGTCGGGCAGATTCTGCGAGGTCGCGATTCTGTCGTATTGCTGAGAAATCCGATCGAGAACCTTGTCGTCATCGAAATACGACGTATCGTCATCGCGCCGCGGACCGAGAAGCTCCAGTTCGCGCTCCACCTCGACCCTGTGCCCGGCAATCCTCAGATTGTCGAAACGCGTGCCCAGGAAGTTAACCGCCGGCACCTGGCCCGTGCCATACGCGGGATGCACGGTGGAAATCTGCGCGACCACGCGATCAGCGGTCACAATGTCGAGGATGTTCAAACCCTCGACCACCGAAGTGGTAAGCGTCGCGAAGCCGACACTTTTCGTGCTCGGATGCCCCGCCACCTGAGTGTAGCCGCCCTTGTAGGAAAGAATTCCTTCCAAGTGAAACGGGTCCGCCTGTCGGAACTGGTATTGGCCGTCTTTCGACAGTTTCACAAGAGCCTGCGGTCTGATTTTCTCTTTCAACGGCTCGGTAAGATCCGCAAACAGAACATTGGCTTCCGCATAGAAGTCGTGATGGTAATCCGGTTTGTTTTTGTTGGCGGGGTCAACAATCGATAGATCGCGTGCTGCCATAAGTTTCTCTCCACTCGTTTGAGTTCACTTTTGAAGTTCACTTCTGATTTTGTAGTTGAATCGGATATCGGCCGAGATCCACGCTTTCACCGCCCGCAGTGATGCCGAACACCGCGAGCGTACCGGGCTCATGATCGCTTCCCGGAACGCCGCTCGCAGGAATATGGAGCGACAGCGTGTCGTACCCTGAAGCCGGGATCGAGCGCGACCATTCTAGTTTTCCCTGCGAGCTATACCAGTCCAATTTGTAGGAAACATAGCGGCTGTCGGGCGGAGTGTTCAAGGACAGCCCGAACGCCTGCCCGGCTTGAGCCGGGACCAGAATTGGCTCCGTCCCCCTGACGTTGACGTTGATCACCGCCGATGCCAGCAGCTGCGGACTATTGGCCGCCTGTTGCAAGTGAGAGTTGGTCCAGTCCTGATATACGATCACGGCGAGCAACAGGGCAAAAACAGGCACGACAAATACCGGCCGAAGCCAGGCGAACCGCCCGGAAATTGCCAGCACGGGGACGGGCGCTTCGACCGGAGACGGCGTCCGCCCCTCGCTTGGGACGTTTTTGCGCTCCTCGGACGCAAACACCACCTTGCTCTGTTCTACGAACAAAGCGCCCGCGTGCACGTCGCCCGCACAATCCGGGCAGTCGAAGTAATGGTCTTCAAATTCGTCTCGTGCCTCGGGATCGAGTTCGTTGAGCAGATATCGCTCCGTCATGTTTTGACGAACCACCGCATCGTGGTCCATAGGTAAAATGCCCCCTCGTAGAGTCAATCGTGCGCCCGCGCGACCGAGCGTTGCACAGCGGTCAGGCCGGAGTGAACTCCGGCGCATCATTATTTTTTTTGAGATACAAACGCTTGAACGATTGTTTGGCGCGGTGCAGCAAGACTCGCAGATACTGCCGGTCTACACCGAAGTCGCGACAAACTTCGTCCTTGTCTCGCTCTTCGAGAACGATCTCGCGCAATATCCGCCGGTCGCGCTCGGGAAGTTGGTCGAGAATCTCCCGGACCTTCTGCTGAATTTCCTGGGCGGTGAACATGGCCAGCGGATCGAGCGCCGGAGAGGGGAACTCCTTCTGTTGGTTGTCATCCTCGAAACAACCGTGGCGCTCCCTTGTGCGATAGTGCTCCAGCAAGGCGTTGTTACAGATTGAATTAACAAAAGATCCCAGCCGTTCGGGATGAACAATCTTCCCCTCGCGCAGAGCCACGTAAAATCGGGCGAAAGTTTCCTGACGCACGTCTTCAATGGCTTCCCGCGACTGCAGTCGAGAGCGCAATTTCACCTGAATCAGCGCGGTGAAATACACGCGAAAATCCTCTTGCGTACGAAAGTCCCCTGTCCGCAGCCGTTCGACGTAGGCTTCATCAAAGGAGTGGAATTGCAAGAGCTTACCCCGGGTGGTAAGTGGCAGACAGTGTAGCACTGGGGATGGGGAACTGCGGGCGCTTTCCGCGACGATGGCGGACGACGGGCGCTTCAGATCCGCGTGGCTGCGGCAGCGGTGTCCGGTCGACGAGATGGAGCGGGCGGAGTGCACAGGCGAGCGCGAACCTGTTATCAACCAGGGCAGATCGACCGAGCTGCCTTCTCGGGAGAAGATTGCGAACAAAGCGCCGGAGCCGCTTCCCCGACGGCTCCGGCACTTTAATGGAGCCCAACCGGGAGGAGGTTGGGCTCCTAAACTGTGGCCCATCGCCTGAGCTAGCGCGATGTCTCCCACTATTGGGATAGTGCGGACCGGACAAGAATCGTTTCAAAAAATGTTTTGCGGAGACGCGTCTCGACAATGTCCGGGCAGTGGTCGCATCCTGGGGGTCGGTTTGGCGCTCCCTTCCCCCGTCCCTCAGGCGATGGCAAATGCTAGGAGGTACCGACGTCGGCTGCTCGATTCACCAGGCTGGTTCTAGGAAAGGAAAGGTAATTTCGAGCCGCGGGGAGTAGACGGAAGCCTTCGGGATGGCGCCCCCCGTTCAAGGAGTGGGAATCGCTTGGCTAGGAAACCTCCATAAATTCCGAGCGGCTCGACCGGGGCCTACTGTTTCGGAATCACTGCTTTCACTTCATTCGAATACGCGCTTTCCTGACCTTGGGCATTTACCTCGGTTGTTACGTAATAATAGGTTTCGCCACAGACGACGGTGGAGTCTGTGTAGTTGGTCGATGCATCGAGCGCCGTATTAATCATCTGGAAGGGGCCTGCATGGGCGTTGGCGCGATAAATGTTATACCCTACCGGGCTTCCACTCCCGGCTTCCCAGGAAAGATCAACGCTATGGGAACCGGGAGCGACACCGGTACCGGTCAACTGTTCGACTGTAGGTGAGTTCGCTGCATTGCTGATGAACTTGGCCTTGCCGGAGGCGGTGCCCGAGGCGTTCGGCGTGAATTGAATTGTGACCTTGACGCTCTGCCCGGCTTCAATCGTTGCCGGCAGATCCAGCCCAACGATCGCAAACTCCGAACTCGACGACTCGTCCGACGAGAGCTTTACGGCACCATTCGAGGCCGTGAGCGTAGCTTCGAGGCTGGCGCTTGATCCCACCGTAACGTTTCCGAACGTGAGGGTCGAAGGCGAGACCCCCAGTTCCGGGTCAGAGGGGTTCGAACCGGTTCCCTGCAGATTCATGTGAAGAGGAGAATTCGGGTCATTGCTTACGAGCGTGAGGAGGCCGGTGGCATGCCCAGTCGCGGTCGGCGCAAAAATAACGGGCAGCTTGATGCTGGCGCCGGGCCGGAGCTTCACGGGTAAGGTGAATTTGCCGAATGAGAAAGCGCTCCCTTGTTCCCTCTTGGAAGTGATATGCAACATCGTGTTCCCGGTATTTGAGAGCTGGATGGAGTACTCGCTGGAACTGCCAATCTGCACCCGACCGAAGCTATGACTACAAGGGTTACAGTGAAGTTTCTGCGCCGAAACATATGCCGGAGCCAGGCAAACGAGCAGTCCTGCAACAGCCACTGGGGAAAACCATCGCATGCCCAATCTTCCCCAACAGCGCGGTTTCGAGGCAAACTCGGAAGTGCATTCCTCACAATCACTAGTGCTGTCGGTCGGGGCGCGGGACGGCCCATTTCAGGCTAAATCTGGTGTAGCACCTCTTTCCCCGGACCGAATGCCAGCCCATCCATCCGAGTTTCCTGACGCGGTCTCGCCGGCCGGCGGGACACCCCCTCTGAGACGCGAGGAGAACTCGATTTATTAGCAATCACTTACAGGCAAAGCTGCATTCGTTCTGCTCTTTCGCACCGCAGTTCATCCCCGAACCTTGGCCAAATGCCTTGCCCAGCTGGGTCTTTCGCTATCTATGGCTGGCAACCTCCAAGAGCGAAACTGGCATTGCCGGACTTGATTTTCAGTTCCGGTGATCCGAAATCCCCCGCCGTAGGATGCGGAGACGCACAGAGGTCGCATTGAACGGTTTTCGGTTGTATCGTCCCTTCGCCAATTCCCTTGCAATTGCCGCCAGCCTATTGCTGCTTACTCTATCCGCCTCTGGCAGACAAATTGTGCGCGGAAAGCTTTCGGCAAATCCCTCACCGGTTGCCTTTGGAAACACCCAGACAGGAACCACCGTAAGCGTCACTGTGGCTCTTTCGAACTATGGCGGGACCGATGTCACCATCACCAGGGCGACGACGAGCGGCGCTGGATTTTTGATGGACAACCTCGTCCTGCCACTCACGCTGCCAGCCGGAACGGCAACTTCGGCGACGATCACGTTCGCGCCCAGCGGAGCCGGGGCTTTCAGCGGCAGCGTCTCGTTCAATACCATCGCGGAAGATGGAGTAAACAATAGGATCGTGCTTAGCTTGAGCGGAAACGGAGTGAATTCCGCTTTACTGACTTCGAATCCTTCCAGCCTGGCGTTCGGAAGTATCCAGGTGGGCGGCAGCGCGAACCTGTCTGAAACGCTGAGCAACACGGGAGGATCGACCATCACCATCTCGCAAGCGAATGTGACCGGGGCGGAATTTTCGATCAGTGGGTTAACTTTGCCCCTCACTCTCACAGCGAACCAGAGCGTGACGTTTACTGCGACCTTTGCGCCGACCAGTGCCGGTCCGGCGAGCGGAAACCTGTCGGTCGTATCGAACGCACCCAACTCGCCGCTCAACATCGCGTTCTCCGGGACCGGAACGGCCTCCGGCCAACTGGCGGTGACTCCAGCGAGTCTTGGCTTTGGCAACGTGGCGGTCGGGTCGAGTTCGTCGCTCAATGGCAGCCTGAACGCGAGCGGCGCGTCGGTCACGATTACATCGGCCAGTCTTAACAGTAGTGAGTTTGTGCTCTCGGGAATCTCGCTGCCGGTAACCCTTGCCGCCGGTAAGTCTACTGCTTTTACCGTCACTTTCACGCCGCAAGCGAGCGGAGCCAGTTCTGCAACATTGTCGTTTTCGAGCAATGCAGCGAACTCGCCGGCCGTGCAATCGATCACCGGCACGGGAACGGCACAGACTCAGCAAAGTGTGAACCTCACTTGGGACGCCTCGGCGGATGCCGTCGGCTACAACGTATACCGCGGTACCGTGTCCGGTGGTCCGTACACGATGATCAACGCTTCGTTGGACAGCACGACCACATACACCGACAACACAGTGGTCTCTGGCCAGACTTACTATTATGTAACCACCGCGGTGAATAGCCAGTCGCAGCAAAGCGGGTACTCGAACCAAACTACAGCCGTCGTTCCGAATCCCTAAAAGCGTCCGGCTCGGTGTTGCCGCTCGCTTTGTAACCAGCCTCAGTGGAATCGCGGATCGTACTGCGGCCGAGAACTTACTCTCTCTCGCATCCGACTTGATCCTATGCAGGCGCGACCAAGAAACAAGCTTGGCCACTGGCCTCTGACCTCTGACCATTGGCCAATTACCGCGAGCCCATCTTCATTCTGCGGGCCGGGGACCTGCCTGCCGGCAGTCGTGCTCTGAAACGCTGCAGCCGATGACCGAGACTTCACGGATCAAGCGGGGTTGCTCCGCCGGGATAACCCCAGTTGAGGCGGGCCTTGATAGCCTGGGAAAACAAGCCACTTACCAACACCAGAACTCAACCACGCGAAACAGATGTTGGTGGTTGCATTTTCCTGCAACTTGTTGCAAGAACTATCATCTTGACAAGCAATTGTCAGGAGCAGTTAAATGTATTTGGCTGAAGAGTATCCCAGAAGTTGCTATTCCCCCGATATATTCCCCCCTTGGTGATCTACTAACCAACAAATAAATTAAGGAGTAAGGGCGAATGAGCAAAACGATGAGTAATACCAAGAGAAAATGGTGGCTGACCGCTCTGGTGATTTGTTGCCTATATCCCGCGGCATTTGCTCAGCACGGTCAGCATGGCCAGCAAGGGGGCGGAGGGTGCGGTTGGTGGTGGCAATGCCCGCCGCCGCCTCAGCAGCAGCAGCAGCAGATGCCAGAGGGTGGCTCGACTGCGATCTACGTTCTCGGGGCCGGGCTTACCTGTTTCGGAGCCATGTTCCTCCGGTCCAGGCTGGCGAGAGCCTCGCAATCCTAATTTGAGCCGGCCCAGGAATGAGCGTGCTTTGCGGGTGTGAGTCGCCCGCACGGCACCCTTGTTTTCGCCCTTCTCGGATTTCGTCTGCAATTCGTTGATTGGTTGGATGATCCCCGGCCCTCGTCGAGCCGGATCCCAACAGTCAGGCAGCACAAGTTCGAGGTTTTTGGAGCGGGTGGGACGGAGTCGGCACCGCCGCTGTGACCCTGGTCGGGCCCATCGCCTACTTCACCCGCGTCTGACAACAACTTGACACTACACCAAACTCGACCCGCTGGCCATTCTCTGGAGACCGCGCCGTCAATCTTAGTCAGGAACCGAGGTGGAAGCCGCGGCAGCGAAAATCGTCGACCGCTTCGACTGAAGTGCACTGGCGCAATAGCAAGGGCCGCCCGACCAAAATGCCTGCGATCGGTTCCCCTAACGTGTCCGTCCCAAAGGGGTGGCACGCCTCCTTTCTCTTTAATCTTTGATCTTTATCTTGGATCTTTTGACTTTGATCTTTGATCTTTCGGTTGGATCTTTGCTTGCCCGCCCAACACTCGCGACACTGCGTCGCGTAGCTTTTCCCGATCACGGCCGACGAAAACGTTCGTCCCCATAGAAACCGTTAGCGGGCGCTCGTTATGGTCCCGTACGGTCCGACACGGAACGCCCGGGTACGCTTATTGTGTCGATTCAACTGGGCGTTCCAAGGGCATTCGGAATTCGGTTCGCCGCAGGATCCATAGCAGCGCCACCACCGCTACTACCGAAATACCAAAGAAAACGATCCCGCCATTGTGATGTAGCTTCCCGTTAAGGAACCCGGGATCCACTCGAGTACCGAGCTCCGCGATCGTGAAGATGCGAAGTCCGTTCTTTGCCACCGACAAAGGAATTGCCGCCGCAACCAAAAGACTCTTCCGCCACCACGAGCCTAGGAACAGATGAGCCAAGACCATCGTAGTGACCACCAGCATCAGACTGGACCGAATGCTGCTGCACTCGCTCACGATTTCGATATTGAGGCCGGGAATGGCCAACATGATCCCGTCTTGCGTGACTGGGACTCCGGTAACCTGAAAAAGAATGCGTGCCGCGAAAGCGGACTGGTATTGCAGGAAGCGCACGATTCCGCTCAACACAAATGCGGGAGCAGGCACCATCCAGAACAGAAAGCAAAGTGGAAAAAGAAAAGCTCGGAAAGCGTCGACTCCAAAGCAAACGATCACGCTGCCGATCCACCAGGTCACGAGGGCGAGCATACCAAGTGACAGCACGACATCCTCACCTGTGGCAGCCATTCCCCACCTCGCATAGCTACCGATTAGCAATGCCAGGGCCAGCAGAGCCGCACCCATGCGAGAGCTCGGCTGCGGATCGATCTCGAGAGACTTCGAATCCCTATATTTCGAATCCTGGTAAATGAGCGCAGCACTCAGGGGAAGAATCAGGAGTATATGGGTGTAGGCATCATTCGAAAGCGCCATCCCCCAGGTGAAGACCAGACAACGCCAGCAGAACATGATCGACACGGCACATAGAAAGCAGAAGGCCAGGACTTGAGCTCGGGTGGTCATGGCGTGTTCCGAGTTCTGGGCTTCATTTTCCATTGCGACTTATTGCCCATCGGATGCACTGGCCGAAACACTCGGCCAGGGTGGTAGTCGTGTTGATAATAAATGACTTATTGGCATCGTTTCACAAAATCACCCTGTTGCCAAGCCCTCTGCTGGGCACCCCTTTGGGGTGTTCGCCTGAGATCGCGGAGGGCCATTGCCGTCAGTCCCGACCTGAAGTACATTGGTACGCTTGTTGACTCTGACTTGAGTCCGCTGCAGGGGCTGGACCCGCGTGGTTTGCGGACCTTGAGTCCTGGTAGAGAGCGGGTGCACAGAATCTAAGGATTGAGCCTTTGCGCATTTTTCGATCGCATCGCAGTTTGATAAGCGCCCTCTTGATCGCGACCGGAATCACTCTGTTTAACGGTTGTCAGGGAGTAGCTCCAACCCGTGCCTCCGGTTCGAATGGAGGCTCTTTCCTGTCCATGTCTTCCTCCACGCTCTCTTTCGGCAGCGTGCAGAAGGGCAAAAGTTCCAGCCTTTCGGAGACGGTCACGAACACCGGCCGGTCGGCACTGACAATTTCACAGGCAAGCATCAGCGCCACCGAGTTTTCCGTGAGCGCCCCGATCTTGCCGGCGGCGATCTCTCCAAACGAGAGCGTCACGTTCACGGTGACGTTTGCACCAACGGCCGCAGGATCGTTCAGCGGAACTCTTGCCGTCGTATCGACCGCAAACAACTCACCGCTGAATGTCACGCTCTCCGGGACAGGAACGGAACAAGGTCAGCTGTCGGTTTCGCCTACCTTGAGTTTTGGAAACGTCGCGGTCGGTACCCGGAGTTCCCTGGGCGGCACTCTGCAAGCGACCGGATCGTCGGTGACCATCTCTGGGATGAGCCTCGAAAGTAACGAATTTGCGCTCTCCGGACTCTCGCTGCCAACAACTCTGGCTGCAGACCAGACGATCTCTTTCACGGTTACGTTTGCACCAACGGCCGCTGGATCGTTCAGCGGAACTCTTGCCGTCGTATCGACCGCAAACAACTCACCGCTGAATGTCACGCTCTCCGGGACAGGAACGGAACAAGGTCAGCTGTTGATTTCGCCTACCTTGAGTTTTGGCAACGTCGTGGTCGGTACCCGGAGTTCCCTGGACGGCACTCTGCAAGCGACCGGATCGTCGGTGACCATCTCTGGGATGAGCCTCGAAAGTAACGAATTTGCGCTCTCCGGATTCTCGCTGCCAACAACTCTGGCTGCAGACCAGACGACCTCTTTCACGGTTACCTTCGAACCTGTAACCGTTGGCAAGGCGTCCGCCACACTTTCGTTTTCGAGCGACGCCGCGACCTCGCCGACGACCCAAGCCTTAACCGGCAACGGCATATCAGCGCCCCAGCATAGCGTAGCTCTGACCTGGGATGCCAGCAAGGGACCGGACGTGGTCGGCTATAACGTCTATCGTGGCATCTCAGGCGGCCCTTACTCGAGGATTAATTCCGCGCTCGAAACAGGCACCGCGTTCACGGACAATACCGTCACTTCAGGCGAAACCTACTATTACGTGACCACGGCCGTCGACGGAAGTGGCCTCGAGAGCGCCTACTCGAATCGGGTGAAGGCCGTGATTCCAGCGCAGTGAACTTCGCCCGCCTTTCGGAATTGGTCGTGCTCGTTCATTGCCCGACGGGGCCGGCAATCTCTCGCCCCCCCGCGGAATGAACTGCTGGGGGGACGAAGGGACTGGGGGTGGCGAACATCGCGCACCGCGAAACTTCGATTGTGCAACCTGGTTGCACTAAGCTCGCGCGCGCTGCCGAAGGAGCGAAGGAGGGCTTCAGACGGGAGGCGAAGTGGGAATGTACGGGAAGAAGAGGGGCCTTCGGGACGGATCTCGACCAAGGTCCAAAAGATCCCGATTCCGAAGATCCAGCAGGAGATCGAAACGGCGGCCTTTTGCCGGGACGGACCAATCGAGCGGTTACTGTCTGGAGGTCAGCCCGCAGCGTTTTTCACTTGCCAATTGCTGTAACTCCAGCTCCGATCGCGGTCCCTAAGATGTTCGTGACCACATCTGATAGCGAAGAGTCTCGCGTTGGCAGAAGAACCTGCAGCAGTTCGATTGTCAGGCTGACAGACGCCCCGATCAGAATCGTGATGGCGACACATCGTGAAATGCTCCACCTGGTCCAAGAGCGCAGGCAGAGACCGGTGACCAGGCCGAACGGAATGAATCCAGCGATATTGACGATCGTGTCGATCGCCACCGAGCGATTGAGATGATCAGGCCACTCGAGCAGGTTAGGCTTTGACAATCGGAAAATCTTGGGGAGGATTAAGTCCGGTCCAGTTTTCCCTGCGTTCCTCACAAGATCCGCAGCAGGCGTAGCGAACTCATACTCCGCGCTTCGGTGGTTCTCATCTTTGTCCAAATGCCGAGCCGTTGTCCATTGTTCATAGCGCCGGCTGATTTCCGAGGCGTCAAGCGTGTCCTCAAAGATGGCGAACCGAGCGATGCTGCCGGTCCACGGTTGAGTGCCGTTCACACTGTGACCAACGAGAATCTTGCCTGACAAGTTTTCCGCCCCAGTTGACACTGGAAAGGAACGAGCCAAACGACCATCGAGATAGACATCTATGTGGCGCGTGTCGAGCGTTACGGTCACGAACAATTCTTGCGCGGGGCCGCATACGCCGTCGATCCAGAGTTTCGTGACTCGCTGACCTGCGCCCTGAATGAAGGTCCCCTGCAGGAACAGATCCGCCAGAGATTGGCCGATTGCGATGTTTGCCTCGTCTTGATTGACCAGTGAAAAGACAGTGCTGGCGGTGTTATAAGACTTCGAAGGTGTGAAGACCAGTTCGATGGTAGCTTCTGCAGCCCCGTCTCGCCCTTGCGGTAAGAGAATCGGCACCGTGCTGTACACCTGACCGAAGCCGTCAAAACGGAGCCCTGCTCCGTCGGGAAGCCAGCGTATCTGGTTCTTGGGAATAAAGTTGAACGGCCATAGGCCGGCAATGAAAATGCCGATCCATATCCCGGCGGTCAGGAGAGTTACAACCTTTCGGCCCACGTGATCAAGATCCTAGGTGTGCTTGGTCAGGGACTGGGAGGGTTCGGTTCGCCGCCAGAATGTGAGGGAAAAGGATAGTGATCGACGAATGCGCAGCATCAGCCTTTGTCAGAAGCCCTGCCGCCAACCTAGCGCAATCAACGGCTGGACCATGATTAGGGCAGGGACGCAGACACAGACAGCGCGCGCTCACTCCCAAGCATAAGTTTCCAGCTTGACATGCGAGCTCTCGAGCACTACCGCGGCGCGGTAGCCATCGATTACGTGGAGGTCGCTCAAAGACCATTGTTTCCCGCCTTCTCGGTTTCCACTGATGTCCTCGATTTCAGGAGCATGATCGGGGTGCGTGGTGACAGAAAAATCCGCCAACGGAAAGGAAAGTCCGGCACCGGTGGCTTTCAGGAAGGCTTCCTTGCGCGTCCAGCAGGCAAAGAAGCCCGGCACGCGGAGAAGATCGGGTAACGCCCGAATTCCGTCACGTTCGCGAGGTGAAAAGAATCGCTCGGCGAGTGCCTCGACGTCGACGTCGCCACGGATTTTTTCGACGTCAACACCCAGTCGGGACTCACTGCTGACCGCGATCAGCGCGACGTTCGCCGAGTGGGATAGGTTGAACTCGAGAGCACGTGGATTCTGATCGGCTGCGAGCTGGGGCTTGCCGCTAATCAGATATTCGAAGCGAATCTCGCCGGGAGCAATCGCAAGGTAATCGGCAAGGATGTAGCGAAGCGCACAACGACATCGGGTAAACTGAATCCGGTCTTTCTCGAAGTGAAATCGGCCGGCACGCGCGATCTCATCGGGAGACAGAATGCTAGCCTCGCAGCCGGCTTTCGGCGGCTGGTCAAAACAAACCTTCCAAATGTCAACGCGCGCGGTTGGGAACGCAAGCGGCGATGGAGCTTGCGACCACGAAGTGGCAGGAGGTCGCTTCTGGTCACCCTCGGGCGTTCGGACTTCCTTCTTCCTGGTTCCGGTCATTCTCATTCTCGTCGTCCATTGCCGTTGTGTTTCCGAGATTGCGACCCGAATATTGTAAAGCGCGCCTGGCCAGGGACCTCAAGAATCGCTCGGGGCGAGCCCGGCTACTGTGACGGATTCGTGTTTCCAAGAGTTGAAGATGCTCCGCGGACAGGTTGCAGGCAGAGGCAGCACAGTTTTCGCGAACATGCTCGATCTTGTCGGCCTTGAAAATCGCGATCACCACGGGATGCGATACGCACCAACTCAATGCCACTTGGGCGCGCGTCGCCCCGGTGGCTGCCGCCACCAGTCCGAGGGTATCTAGAGGATCGCAACTGCGAATGTGGTCGAATCCGGTCGCGAGCGGACTGAACGCCAGGAGACTGATCTGGTGGGCGTCGCAATACTGCAGGAGCCCCTGTTCGGGCGTGCGATCCGCCAGGCTGTAGCGGACCTGGTTCGAAACGATCCGTGCGTTCGACAGAGCTGACTGCGCACGGCGCAGCTCGCTGAGAGTAAAGTTACTCACTCCGATGAATCGAATCTTGCCCATCTCGACTAGCCTCTCCATCGCCGACATCGTCTCCCCGATGGGCACCGTGTAGTTCGGCCAGTGCAACTGATAGAGATCCAGGTAGTCGGTGTTCAGCTGCCTCAGGCTACACTCGGCAGCGTTGATCACATCTTGTCGGCGAAAATGGCGAGGCGAAACCTTGCTGGCAAGAAAAACACGAGAGCGGATTCCGCGAATGGCCTGACCAACCACCGCTTCGGTCCCATACGATTCCGCGGTATCGATGAAGCTCGCGCCAAGTTCGATCCCAGCCCGCAACGGTTCCACGCCACCACGATACTGCCAGGTACCGAGTGCGAGCTCGGGGACTTGCACCCCGGTGTTGGCGAGTGATTTTGACTTCATAATGGCGGCCTGAGCCGCGGTCGCGCGGTGGCCAACATTTTTCCTGCCCTTGCGTTAAGGCACCGGCCGCATCGCTTTGAATAATCGAAGAATCGGTGTTGCGGAGCAACACCGATGGCGCGGCTAAGCCGCGACCGTCGATCGGATGGATTTTGCATTGTTTGCCGAGCAGGCGGGAATGAGCGTTCGAACACCAACAACAGCAGGGCAGCGGATGGGATTAGACTGCGGAGGTTATTGTGAAAAAAGACAGTAGAGTTCCTGAGTGCTTAGCTTCGATCGTACTCAATCACGGTTTCGTTAGCCTTTTCGCTTCAGGTAACGCCGTTCCTTCGCAGCATCGTACTTGGTCAGCCAGTTGTGTACGGGCACACAAAGCACTGCAACCGCAATCACTTTCATCAGATTAATAAAATTATCGAGCAACTGATTTCTCCTTCATTTTGCCTTCGATTGCCCTACCGTCAGGTTCCCGGTGTGTGCTCAAAACTGAGGATGGGCGACCACGGCGGCGGGCGGCCCGAACAGAGCTTTAGGAGCGTCGGAACTTGTGTATCGAAGGGGCAGTAGAAGACCTAACATCAGTACTGCAAGCAGCCAATAAATCGATCCGGCCAGAAAGCAGAGCAGCGGTCCAACAAATAGCACGCATGCGATATTCCTCGACCACAGACGCGACCAACCGGTCGAGACTGCGAGCCTGGAGTCAAGGACCATTGCGATCGGTACGATAAGCAGCACGGCATCGGAGATCTGGCTCCGTGTGCTGACGAGCAGCGCAACCAGCGCAGCCAATGCAAAATTTGCGCTCCTGAATGCAGCCCAGGAAACCAACAGAATCGAACAGACAACCGCCGCTAGAACCACCTTAACGGTAGAGAGATGGGAGCCTGCCAGCCCGTGGAACAGGGGCCAGAGACCAGGCATAACGGAATCAGAAATTCCGACATTGAGCCACCCTAACGCAAATCGCGACGGACCGAAGAGCGTCGGACCGAAGAGCGACGGACTCGAATCCAGCAGATTGTGAGTTGCTGTGCAAAGCCCCTCAACACCGGCGAGCGACAACGAGATGGCCGCAACCGCAACCGCGGTGGCCGCAAATCCTGCTACGATGCGCCACCTTCGCCAAAACAGAAACAGCAGCGCAATCGGTATCGCAAATTGAAACTTGAAGAGCGTGAGGCCAAGAAAGACACCGGCGCCGGTCTCGCGGCCCCGATAAAATGAGACTGCCGATGCCACGATCAGAGTTAGAAGCACGATCGAGTCCTGTCCTTGAACGATCGCGATCGCAACCGGGAAAAAACAGAGGAAGACTGCCGCTGGCAACCATCGCCAAACCTCGTCCAGCTTCTTGAGGAAAGGCTTCAGCATCTGAATCGATAATCCGAGCAGTGCAAGATTCGTGGCGAAGAAGAGGATGTAGGCAGTTCGATACTTCACCAACGACAATGGAACAAAGAGCAGGGCCTCATAGGCGGGAGAAGCCATCACTTCGGTCGCTTGGTCTCGACTCACCAATGCATTTTGAACTCGTCGATTCGTCGCATCGTCATAGAGATGGTGCGCACCGCCCGATCGGACCAGATAGCCGGCGATATACATGCGCCGAAAATCCGCTCCTCCTTTTATAGCAGTCGGTACACCCAGGAGCACAACGGCTCCTTGTGCGAGGAACAGAACCGCGGAAACCGCGATGACAATGGGTCGGAGCCTGTTGTCGATCACTGGCATGTCGCAATGAGGCTGAAGCAGCGAGGATTACATAGATCAAACAAGAGCGATCGTCAGTTCACTTCGTCTATAAAACGCGCTTTGGCGGTTGTCGCTTTTCGCTGCACGCAGCGTCAGCAGGGTGACCTCGGGAGGACAATCCAGACGAATCGGCAGTCCCATGGTGCCGATACCAACATTGGTGTAAAGCGTCAGAGGACCGATCCGGCGTAATCCTCGCGGGTATTTCCTGCCGAGTCGTGGCAGATAGAGCGGGCCAATCAGCGGTAGGCGTACCTGTCCGCCGTGGGAATGACCGGATAGCTGAAGGTCAACCGGGTACTTCGAAATAAAGTCTGCTACGTCGGGTTCGTGTACCAGCACAATCACCAGTTCATCCCCTGGAATTCCCTTCAAAGCGGGCCTGAGGTCGGTTTCGTCGGGACGGTCGTCAAGACCTGCAATCCAGATTCGCTGTCCCGCCCGTTCGATCGGCTTGGCCTCGTTATCCATGACCGGGAGGCCTTGGTCCCGCAAGAGTTCCTTCACGCGGCCCGGATCGGTTCCCCCGTCGTGGTTGCCGATGACCGACATGACTCCGAATTCGGCCTTCAGTTTGTTCAACAGGGCACCGCAGGGTCCCGCGGCATTGGCAGCTTCTCGCAAGTTCATGTGACGGCGGTGGGCTAATACCGGCTCGGTGACAAAGTCACCGGTCAAGACGGTCAGGTTGGGCTGCAATCCATTCGCGATCTCGACCGCTTTGCGGATGATTCCGGCAGAGAAGATTTCGTCATAGTGAAAGTCACTCAATTGCGCGATGGTAAAACCATCGAAAGCCTCGGGCAGACGGTGCAGTGGAACCTCCACGTGGTTTACGATCACGTTACGGGGTTCCACAAGTAATGCATCGGCTCCCACCGCGAGCGCACCCGTCGCCGCTATCGCCGCGCCGCCCTGCAGGAATCTCCGCCTATTCATGCGCGCTCAATCGTCCGAGCACTCTCATAATCTCACTCTCATAATCTCTCGCGCCCCTGTTGGCGATGCCTGTATCATAGCAACACTTCCTTTGTCTAAAATCGCTGCGAGTGGGCATTCACTGCCGGGACTGGGGTTCGCTCATCAACGACGGTGCAAAGTCCGGGATGGATTGGATCTCGCGCTTGGAGACTTGGCCGTTGCTTGGCTCGGTTCTTGAACGTCTCTACGAAAGACGGTTTGCCGGAGGTGCCTACGGATCGTTCCGTGGCGTGTTTTCGAGCTTCGACGAGGCCGGACGCACTGCCCCGCACAATAAGCCGCTAGGCTTTGCAACCGAGGATTATGCCAAGGAATTCGCCGATCGGCGTTCGCGGATCTTTTCTTTTGACTATCCGGTGTTGTTCTGGCTGGCGCCCCTGCTGCGGAATCCCATAAAACTGTTCGACTACGGAGGCCATTGCGGAACTCATTTTTATGCCTACAGCCGATACGTCAAGTTTTCTCCGGGATTGCAATGGGTCGTCTGCGACTTACCGGAGATGACTCGTCACGGGGCGCAGATTGCAAAAGAGCAGGGAGAGGCGCAGATAGGCTTCACCAACCGATTTGAAGACTCAGACGGCGCAGATGTTCTGCTTGCCGCTGGTTCGCTGCAATATGTCGAGTCTCCGCCATTTTCGACGGCTCTCGCCCGGCTCAAGTCCCCTCCGCAACACGTCCTCATCAACAAATTATCCCTCCATGAGGGACGCTCGGTCGTCACCTTGCAAAACGGTGGAGTCGCGTATCATCCGATGTACATTTTCAATCGACGGGAGTTCATCGATTCCATCTGTGCGGTCGGTTACGAACTGATCGACAGCTGGGCCGTTCCCAGTCATTCGGGCCGAATTCCTTTTCATCCCGAAGCCTCGTTTCCGGCCCACTCCGGGTTGTATCTTCGGTTTCGTGCCTGATTGCCCTAGCGGAATCAATCAATATTGCGCACGGGATCGGCGCCTTCATCCAAGATGGCTGCGAGCTCCGAGTACCGCCGTTTCTTGAGATCCGATGTCCATCCGAAATTCCGACGGAGAACAACTCATGTTCCAGGATTCGGCAACAACGTATAAGGGCCGGGCCTTGCTTTCTTCGTAAATTCTCCCCACGTATTCGCCGAGAATGCCCACCGAAATCATCAGGGCTGCGTTGCTCAAACAGATCACAACCATCAGCGAAGTCCAGCCCGCGACCGTCTTGTGCTCAAAATGAGCGATTAACGCCCGCATGGCTTCGACGATCGCAATCAGCGTCATGGTGCCAGCTCCGGCGAAACTGAGGCGCAGCGGAAGTGCCGAGAATGAAAGCGCCGCTGTGCAGGCGAGCCGGAACATTTTCCGGAATGGATATTTGGTTGAGCCCGCTCTACGCGGTTGACGTTCGTACTGGACACAGATCTGCGGGTAGCCAACCCAAGCCACCATGCCACGCAAGAACCGGTGGAGTTCGCGCATCCTGGTGAGACTCTCAACGCAGCGCCTGGACATAAGTCGAAAGTCGCCAACGTCGGGAGGCAACGACTCCAGAAAGAACGCGCGCATGAACCGATAGAAGAACCAGGCAGTAAACTTCTTGAAAATTCCCTCTCCCGAGCGCGTGATCCGCTGGCCACAGACAACATCGTAGCCGTTGCGGTACTGCTCGACCATCGGATGGATTACCTCCGGAGGGTCCTGCAGATCCGCGTCGATTAAGACAATCGCTTCGCCCGAAGCGTGATCGATCCCGGCCGTGGATGCATATTGATGGCCGAAATTGCGCGACAGGCTTAGGACTTTGATCCGGGAATCTGCTTTGCTCCAATCCACCAGCAGATCGATCGTCCGATCGGAACTCCCGTCATTGACAGCGATGACTTCGCACGGGTAGGGTGACTCATCCATGAACTTGGTCAGCCGCGGGCGAAGTGACGGAAACATCTCCTCCTCGTTATAGAACGGCATCACGATGGATAACAGCTCCGGATTCGGTCGCCGTGATAGAAGGTTATTTGTCATCGATACCCCTCACTTTTGCATCTACGGCTCCGCATTGAGCGATGAATTTCATGTGCCGGATGCTCTCCCCAAAACAGTTGGCGTGCTAACCGGCCTTTGCTCCGGCAGGTGCAGGCAGGCAAGAACACTCAGACTCTGGAACATGAGGTCGACGGCGGCTGTGTTCTCGGTTTCAGAGGACCGATGCGAGTTTCTCAACGTTTCGACCGCAATTTGAAGTCGGAACCACCACCGGTGGCAGATTGAACAGCTTTCGTTTGGGACTCTGAAGACGAATACATCTGATCGACCAGCCCGTTCAGTCCGTCGACCTTGCTTTGGATTGTTTGATCCCAATCTTGAAAAACCTCCAAGGCAGCTTCCAGTTGCACCGGGTCGATTTTGGAATCATCGAGTGGCTCGCCCTTTTTTCGCATTGGATCAACGGAATCCCGAACGCGCCAGAGGGAAAGACCTCCGGTGTACAAAAAGTTCATTCTTGCCCTAAGATCACTTTTCTTCTCGGGCCAGTCACGGCTGGCACGATCCACTTTTGCCTCGGTCGTGGCAAAATCCACCGCCCTTGGTGAGTCGCGGTAATGGTCTATTTGTTCAAGGATGGCGTCATACTGGGCTGGTTGCGGCAGAACCACCGTCTGATTGTTCGGGAGATCTCCATTCTTGCTGAAGATCGCGACCTCATCGAAAACGGAGGCTCTGCCGCCTACATCTTTGTATTCGGCCCACTTTGCAGGTGCGTGAGCGCACCGTAAACAAACGACCGCGCAAGGCGGTTGGGCGTCAGGTCGGGCATAGGCGGCCGTCAGATTGTTTACTCCGGCATAACGCACTTCCCTATCGCTGTGTCCAACGTCAAGCAATGCGTAGAGTGGATAATCAAAGTCCTCGAGAGAGGAATCGACGCCGATGCTCTTGCAGTCGCTCGATTCGATGAATTTTGCGGTGGAAACGTACGAGTTTCTCCACCACTCGTGCGAGTCGGCAAAATAAGAGTCCAACCTGGGCTGTTCGAAAATGCTGGCTCTCGGCCAGGGCGCAAGTGGCCGCAACGAATTGCAAACCGCAAAGGGAAAAGCCGAGATCAGCAGCAGGCAAGCCAAGCCGGAAAGAGCAATCCGATTCCAGCTCCGCTCGAGAACTACTCCCGCGATACCCATGCCAAGGGCAAACAGCGGAAGATGATAGCGGCTGTTCCAAGGCTGCCAGCGAATGAGCGCGCAGAAAAGAACAAAAGAACCTGCCAGACCGGCCATATAGAGACGGAGGCCTCGGTCCCCGATTCTCCGGCTGCACAACAACAAACAAGTCAGCACGATTAGCGCTAGTTGCAGCGGATTCCCGGCGCGCGCTTCGTTGTTCGAAAAACCATTCAGGTGAAATCCTCCCCGGTAGGTTGAAGCCGGGTCGCTCGGATCAATGTGCAGTTTTTCGAGCGTCCAGACAATCGCCTGTTGCGATCGCTCGTTCACCGCGCCGATCGGCGTAGCAATATGAAGCGCCAGGTTCTTCACTGTACCAGAAAAAACGACCGCGGGAGACACATGGCTGTTGCGAACCTGACGTTCGGCATCGTCACCAAAAGCCGAAGCGAATCCGAGCGGAGATCCACTCAGTCGGTAATTGCGGATATAGAGGGGCCCATTCGACGCGAGAATGATGGCCAGAAACACCGGCAGGCGAACCAACAGGCGTTTTCGGGCCAGCGCGGAGCCCATCCACCAACAGGCCAGGAGTACGCAGGACAGAAATACGTAAGCAGTTCCCTTGCTGAGGATTGCCAGGCCGACTGCCGAGCCCATCGCGAAACAGACATCCCAACTCTGCTGCCGATTCCAGCGCAAAAAGTAGTAGACGGCAACCACGATCCAGAAGCCGCCCACGTAGGTGTTCATGGCGCCGGACGCCTCAAGGACGCCTTCCGGAAGGGCAGCGATTGCAACCGCAGCGAACAACTGGCCGCGAACACTCGCTCCGAGTTCCTGCGCGATCAGCGAGACGCCCGTGATGGTGCCGATCATGCTGAGCAGTTCGACCAAATTCACAAGTCGATCCCCCCCGTACAGGACGTCGAGGTGCAGCATCGCGTATTCGGCCCAGGGGGACATCCATAGTTGAACGGAATAAAATGCGGGATAAAGGTCGACGTCGCGATTGGTCATCCAATGCGCAACCCGGGACATGTGATAGGCCATCGCGTCCCAGTTGTTGGGCGCACTCAGGATTGCGGTGATACCAACCAATCCGACCAGGAGTCCGATGCCGGAGAGCAAGAGCCACTCGACCTTCCCCATGGAACTGGTGGTCGATTGCCGTCGGCCTTCTGTTCCGGTTTCGTTTCGGCGAGACTTTGACTTACGCAGCCCCCATCCATAGGCAAACGTGACCACGGCCAAGCTCAGCCACGCAACCGCCAGGGCGGGACGCGTAATCAGGCGCGGCACACTGAGTATTTCTGTAATCAACGCCAGGAATACACCCCAACCGACAGCGGCACCCAGGGCAGCACTCCGCCAGGGTTCTCCACGAAGGCGAAGTACCCAGACAATCGCGAGATAGGCTGCTAAAGGCAGAGACGCAAGCATCCCTCCCGCAAGGAGGCCGGTGGCAATCATCATGGTGTGTGGCATGAATGGATTGGGACGAATGGGACTATTTCTGAACGGTTCTTAACCCCGGTCACGATCCGTAGATCGTCCGGAACACGCGCATTCCAGTAAGGTAGACTGCGGCCACTGGTTTCATCGGAAGCGATGCGCGGGAACACATGTCGCGAGTCAGTTCGCTCCAATTCGAGGCGTTGGCACGATTCACCGAAACCGTAATCGAAGGACTGAGGATTCTGGCCGTATGCCACCACCCCGCGGGAATAAACAAGATTTCTCCCGGATCAAGGTAAAAGCGCATTGCCTGGGCGCGGGCAAACAAGGGAAATTTCTCATAATCCGGGTTTTCAAGATCGGTGACCAGCGACTGGTTGTACCGGTCGGGCTTCACATACAAATATGGCGCTTGATCGGGAGCGTAAGCGGTGAACTCCTTCCTGCCGTAGAGCTGGCACAGGAAAGCATGGGTGTGCCAGCTATCGAAATGCAGAAAAGGAAACTTCCCGCCGGCGCCGCCGATGTAAAGCTCCGCGCTTCCGTTGTGCAAGCGGGAACGCAACAACTGTGACAACGGCCCTTCCAGCCAGTTCGGGGAGAAGTACTCCGGTAACGGCCGAATCGCCGGTATCAGCTCCGGGAGGAAGTTATCGATGAGCACGTTGCGCAGATAGGGAGCGGGTCTTTCATTGGTCGAATTCAGGACCAAATCGATGAAATCATCCATACGGTAGTCGGCCCCGTCCACATTGAACTTCTTGTCGGGATACTGCTTCCGAAAGTATTCCGGGGTCCAGCCGCTCGCTTTCCAGCCGTGGAGAGCACCGGAGATAACGACCGGGCGATGAGGCTTCAGAAACTCGCGCTCGAATTCCGAATAGGATGGGGAATCACGTCGATCGATAGAAATATTTGTCATGGACTGGAGCTCAGCTGTTGCCATTGTTGTTATCCCTCGTGATGTTGGTCGTTACCTTTAGCGAATCGCTGACGGGAAGCAGTGCCAATGCCGCTCGGAGCAAAACTTCCCGGCAGTCTTCTCGTCGTTCTTTGTACGAATCGGTGGTCCGGCGTTACCGTAAGGTCGAGTGAAGCGAGACAGATTCTAGAAGCCTCTTTTAAACGCGAGATATGGGACGAGCAGTATCTCGGTCAGACCCGGGAGAATGTCGTCGACACTGAATACTGCTTCCACATTGCACGTTCTCAAAGACCTAAAATATCCCTTGAGATCAAGATCATTGCTGAGCAGGCCGATTAAGGCCGCCGGAATATCGGTGGCCATGCGCACCCAGCTGATTCCCGGCTCTCCTCTCGATTCTGTCACCGGCAGACCGAGTTGGTCGTCATAGAGCATGGAACAGAAATCCACGCCGGCCGTAGCGCCCAGGCTGTGGTAGCCCCAGGTTCTGGCGTTTACGTCCAGCAGTTTGTATTGCGAATCGCGCGGATCGAGCTTGAATTCGACTTCAACCAGGCCATAGTAATTGATCGCTCGCAGAAAGCGTTCGGACAGTTCCTCGACCACCGGAATATCGACGGTTTCAACATAGGTACTGGCTCTTCCGAACTGTAGCGGATGCTGGCGTCGTCGCTTCACGACCATACTGCCGACCGCGTGTCCATCACGAAAGAACGCGCAATAAGAAAACTGCTGGTTGCCGCCGCCGGGAACCAATTCCTGAATGATGAGTTCGGCCGGATCCATGAACTCCGAAGCTTTTTGAACAAGGGCTTCCAGCTCTTCCTGACTGTCGGCTCGCCACGCCTTTGCCTTTGTCGCGTAGACAAAGTGTTCTTTCACCGCTGGTTTGAGCGCAAATGGCGCTGCGAAGTCTACCCTTAACGGCCGATCTGCATGTTCCACGAAACAGGTCAAAGGGATTGGAATATCCAGCTGTCGCGCCAGTTCATAGGTTTTGCGCTTATCCCACGCCCATCGGACACATTCCCAGTCAGGGGTTGGAACACGAAAAATCTGGCTCAACTCCGAGCGATGGCGCGAGAACGCAGCAACCAACTCATCGCGGGTAGGATAAAGAACCCAATCGCGAAGTCCGAGCTTCCGGCCAAGTTCCATTAGACCAGCCACGGTTCTGGTCTCATCTTTCAAACCAGGCAGCTTCGCAAATTCGGTGGCGTACTTTGAGAAGCGAGAAATCGAATATTCATCATCGATAACACATACAGGGATGCCGCGGCGGCCAAGGCTGCGAACAATCCCCAGGCCTTGGTAGTCTCCACCGACGACCACGGCGCCCGCCTTGCCGGTCGCGGAGGACGGTTCGGCAGACAGGACGACCGTGTTACTGGTACTACGATCCATTAGATCTGGTTGCATGCTGACCAACGATTGACCGAACTAATTCCTCAGCGGCAAACTCTGTCCCGGACACAAAAGAGAGTAGCGGCCCGAAACTCCAAGATGCCGGTTTACCTAGGATATGCAATCCTGGGATCGAGGATTCCAATCCGCGCTTGAGAAGGGGATAGCCGTTCACAGTCTGTAATCCTGCTTGGAGCGGCTGCGGCAGGAACTCGTACCGGGACATATCCACTCGGAATCCGGTTGCCAAGAGCGCATGGTCGACTAACCGATCGGTTCCGTCATCCAACATTAAACGGAGTTGACTGCCGGCCACGGTGCAAGATACAACCTTGCGACTTAGCGTGATCGGAACGTCAGTCAGCCGCGGACGTAACCACGAGGATCCTGCCGGTCGAATCGCTCGATACGCGGTTTTGTCTTGTACGCTTCTCGGAAGAACTTTGAAAAGATGAGGCATCGCCACAAGGCGGCTGATGCCAGCCGGTCCCACGTCTCGCGAAGAATATAAAAGCGACGAAACCGGTCCCAAATGATGAAGCCATGAATGCAGCCCCACCCAATTCAGTTCGGGCTGGCGCACGATCACTTCGACATTCGCTCCGCGCTCGTGCAGCAAAGCCGCTGATTCCAGCGCGCTTTGACCTCCTCCAATGACTGCGACGCGACCACCCTTGAACCGTCCCAAATCGGTATGTTCGGATGAGTGCGAGGCCAATTCTTGTGGAACCGCAGCAAATTCCGCTGGCCGCCTCGAAAAACATCCGATGCCGGTCGCGACGATCACGCGCCGGGAAGTGAACGTTTCGCCGTCCGCCAGGACCACTTTGAACCCGCGCGCGTCGGTTTCAACTCTCGTCACCACGCGGTTTTCGACGTGGGGCACCGCTTGGCGCTGGTACCAACGTCCGTAGTCGACGAAGCGCTCGAGCGGTACCGGCGCAGACAAGTGATTGCCGCTTGATCGACGATACGCGTCAAGGGTTAGACTTCGGTTGGGATCCGCGATATGCGAAGCTCCCCAATTCGACCGCAGAAACATCCCCGCCGGCATCCGTTTCTCCCAAAATGCCATCGGATCGCCGAATACACGAGTTTCTACGCCAGCCGCTTTCAGGTATGCGGCGGCGGACAGTCCGTACGGACCAGCTCCAATTACCGTAATGTTAGAATCAGACAAGGTCATCTCCCCACGGATTTAAGCCCGAGTAATCTTCCTAAAATCAAGCCCAGCAGACGCGAAAACTTGTTAGCCCCTAAGGAAACGTCGTGCACCGCGTATCGGCACGTAGGTCGCATTCATGGCCAAACACTTGAGACGATCACGAACCTTCGAAAGGCCCGGGGGCTTTGGCTTGATACCAACTTTGCGTAACAAGTAGTTGGCTCGATAGACGTGCGCCGGGTAATCTTCGCGAAACTGAAAATTCACGCTTAGCGTCACCGAAATATCGTTCTTGTTCCGAACCCAGTGGGGAGCGTTCACGGGTACGTGGATGCCCATACCCGGACCCACGGAATAAACTGTGGCACGATTCTGATAACGCTCCTTATAAACAGCTGCGTTGTTATCCACCATCCAGAATCGTTCGATCTCTTCCTCCGGAAGCACATCGCGGTCATTTCTGTCGAACACACTAATGTCTTTGTTCCCGTGCACCTGCAGAATGAAATTGCATTCACGGTCGATATGATAGGCGGTGACTCGATGCGGAGATGTAATGAACACGATGGCGTCCTGGACCAGCATCTCTTTTTTCAAGTCCTTTCCGAGAAGCGACTGGACTTCTGCCATGCACTCTTCTAAAACCGCACAATATTCGGGATCTTGCTCCGCCCTGCGAAGAATGATCCACGCGCCTGCATCCTGGATGCGCCTGATGGTTTCGTCCACCGAGTGGGTGCCCGGTGGCGACTGGTCCCACCTTTGATCGACCCGTACTTCGCCGGCATCGTAGTAAACGCTACCGGTGCTCGACAACTGTTTTGCCAGTTCAATCAGCCGAGGTATTTCGAATAGGCGATGTCCGGAGAGGTGGTGGGCGAATTCAAACGAAGAGCGGTTGAATTGCTCACGAAACTGGGCCGAATCGCACTGCAAAATACCTTCCCTAATGTCGTTGATTCTGGTGATCGTGGCCATAAAGACCATCTCCTAAACTGTTTGTTCCGCCGCTTGCCTCGAATCGATCGTGTATTCGATCTGCCCGTTGTTTTCACTCGCATAGGCCAGTTGAGCGCGCTCATGGCCGGGACCTTCGATCTGCCACTCATCTCCACGTCGCACGAGTTTCATCTGGGAGCGCTGCCTCCACCATTGATCAACCTCGCGGGGAAGCGGAATCCATACTCTTTGTTCACTTCTCAGCCGCGCTAGATACGACAGGAGTGTTTCGTATGTCTTTAATTCTCGGGCCTCGGTAATGTAATCCGGATGAATGATGAAGTTCATGAGCCCGTGCTTCTGCATGATGAGTTCACTCTGCTGCTTCCATAAGTCGATGGAGCGATCGTCAAGGATGTGGAAAAGCGAATAGTCTTGCGTCATCGTCACCGGCAACTCTAATATTTCACCCACGTAGTACGGCATCACCGTGCAGCACCCGCCACGCTGTGGATCCAGGTGAGCCACATTGGGAACCGACATATCGTAAGAAAACCGCAATGCGTCGTACCACTCCTGCCGCCGATACAAGATGGCCGAGCGAAAACCCACAGCTCCGAACTCGCGGCCATAGGAGTTAATCTTCTGAGCTCGGGCGAGGAATTCGGTTCGATCTCGGAACAGACCCCCGTCGTGATTGAGATCCTGGACATTGATTTCGAAACCACGGTTCCGTATGGAATCGAGATAAGAGGACGGTACTTCGTATCGACGCTCGGGTACAACCTGAAATGATGACTTGATCCCAAAAGAATCGTTGATATCCATCAGTGTCGAACAGAAATCTCTCCCCGCCGCGGTCTCAACATCATGCGTCATCACAGCGCAGCTCGCCGCTCCATCCGGCCAGAACCAGATGAAGGGAATCCGGTCAACACCCTGCGCTCTGAGAGAAAGCAGCAACAACTGTTCCGCCATCTGGTCCACGGTCCGATCGACCGGCCACTTCGGAAAGGGTAGATCGCGCCACCCATCGAGACGAACTTTCTGCAGGTGTTTGCGGACTTCGACCGGCATCAAGGGACGGACGAGGTAATACAGTTTGGCGATCGCGGAATCGATTTGTGAATTGCCGTTCTGGCAGTAGCGTTCGTAACGAAGATTGTCAATCACCTCTTCTGGGTCGAACGGCAACTCCGTCGTCCCGGACTCCGCGTCGGCATCTTGCAACGCGTCATAGAGGGGCTCGGTGGGTGAGTTCGCGGGAGCATGGCCGGCACACCTTCCATACACCGTTTGTTCTCCCAAACGGAAGAACCCGCGCCGCTCTGACAGGTCTCCTTTTAGACCGAAGCGGGCATAGAGCTCCGGGCATCGATAATATTGAGATAGAGCATCACTAACCTTGTTTGCGGACCTCACATGGAAAGGCCCAGACAAACTGGCGGGGGAACAGCGCCGGCGCCGGACATCTGCCGTTAGACCGTCCACGATATTTAAGTACCTGCCCTTATTACTTTCCCAGTCGTTGCTCTCGATGAACTTTGAAGCGTTCAGAACAAGGTCGGCACGACGCTCTGGATTCCTGATCAACTCCAGCATCGATGACGACAAGCTAGCCTCATCCCCGGCCCGGAAGAACTGCACGATCGAGTCGGTAAAGTAGT
>Ga0302324_100002740_pt1 | contig 40193 bp, 35 predicted proteins | sample Palsa_T0_1_FD_201949 | JGI IMG/M metagenome (GOLD analysis project Ga0302324, IMG submission 201949) | Peat permafrost microbial communities from Stordalen Mire near Abisko, Sweden - Palsa_T0_1 | ecosystem: Environmental > Terrestrial > Soil > Palsa > Peat permafrost | place: Sweden: Abisko...
ATTGCAGAGCACGTCGCGCACCAGGCTCTGCGAAGGAATCTTCCAGACCAGCTGGGTTCCCTGGATGGGGTTGGCAGGCAGCTCTACGTCATGATTACGGAACCATTGGAATGTTTGACGCACGCTCCACAGTTCTCGAAACTTCATGAATACGAGCTGAATCGCTTCTGTGACCCGTCGATCGGGGTGCAACACAACCTTACCCAGAGGGTCAAGAGCATACCCAACCGGGAGCCTTTTGAACAGTTCGCCGCGGCGCGCTTTGGACTCCTGCCCTGCGAGCAGTCGTTGGCGTATGACCTTGAGTTCCACAACGCTGAGCGTCCCTTTGATGCCCAGGACCAATTGATCGTCGAGATAATTCAAATCATAGATCTGTTGCTCGTCGGCGATTAGCGTTCCAAAGATCTGGCATACCTCCAGCAGCCGACACCAGTCTTTGTCCGTGCGGGGTAGCCGGGATACCTCCCGGCTGCCCACGATACCGACCTCTCCCAGGGCCACCGAGCTGAGGACCCGCTCGAAGCCTTCTCGCTGCGCGGATGCAATGCCCGCGCTCGATCCGAGATCACTATCAATGATCTCCACCTGCGTCCAGCCCAGCGCACGCACCCGTTCCGCCACGGCATACTGCAGGTGTTGACTCTCCTTATTCTGCCGTACTTGTTTTTCGCTAGACTGCCGGAGATAGACGATCGCTTTGCGCGCCAGATGCTCCGGCTTGATCTTGGGATTGTACAAGACCTCTGCCATCAACTCTTCCTCCCTCCTCGTGAAAGACCTCCACCAGAACGCGGGCCATGAGATCGATCAGATCGGCGCGTGTCACTGCGTCCAGTGGCACGGCCAAGTCTTTCTTTCGGATCATCAGGTCCAGAAATTGTAATTGCACCACGACGACCTCCCTTGCATCCGTCAACAGCCGTTTGCAAAAGGTTATCGTGAACATGGTCTTCAGAGTCGAGTAGTGAGGCGATCAATGGAGCGAGAGAGAGAAGAGCTCCCTTACTCAGTTGCGGTCGTTCCGCGATCTGGATCTCGGCGCTGTCCTGCGACAGCATCCAGGCGGGAATCTTCAGTCGCCTCCCGGTTGGGTCAATGACACAGACCGCCGCATCTCCGCGCTTCGGTCTACGGAGGATCTGCAGGGTAACACCATGAAGCGGGTGAAAAGGGTAGAACACCTGTACATCCGTGCTCAGGGTATTGTGGGCGCGGGTGCTCTCATCCCCATGTCCATTGTGTCGTGCCGGCCGGTGGATTGTCTCCCGACGGGACTCGATGGATTCCCTGCCGCCCGAAGTTCTTTCTGCCCGTGCGGGTCTTGAGCAGGCTGTTTCGTGGGAAATTGCTGGCCTTGTTGCGCCAGGCTTTCGCCGAAGGCAGGCTGGAATTCTTCGGGCAGTTAGCCGATCTCGCCGAGCCTGCTTGATTCCATGCATGGCTGCGGAAATCCAAGAGGACAGAATGGGTCGTCTACGCCAAACCGCCGTTCGGCGGACCGGAGCACGTCTTGAAGTACCTCGCCCGCTATACGCACCGAGTGGCCATCTCCAGCAGCCGCCTGCTGTCGCTGGACAACGGTCGGGTCACTTTCCGGTGGCGCGACTCCAGACACGGCAATCACACCAAGTCGATGACACTGGACGCCGTAGAGTTCATTCGGCGCTTCCTGTTACACATCTTGCCTTCGGGGTTCATGAAGATTCGCCATTTCGGTTTCCTTGCCAACCGCAATCGTTCCTCCGCACTTGCCCTCTGCCGTCAGCACTTGAACGCTGCATCACCCACAGGCGGACCTGCTGCAATCTTGACCCGCGAGCAACAATCTGCCGTCGAACGCCGATGCCCGGTCTGTCACGTGGGCGTGCTTCGAATTGTCGACTGGCTCTCCACCGATCTGATTCTGAGCCGCGAGCAAATTCACCCACCGATGGCTCCGGTTGACTCGTCATGAAACGGAGCTCCGCATTCCGTAACTCCGGCGCGCCAACCCAGGCTTACGTGAGCCCTACTACACGTGTGTTTGGGCAACCCCCGGGCATCGTTCTCGCAGCGCCCAGCGTCTTCAATTCACCCCGCCATCTACCTCCAACAGCGCGGAAGGCCCGCTACACGCTGCGAAAGCCACGCTACACCTCGGCCATACTACCCTCCGCAGCCTCCCGCCATAGGCGCTGGAATATTCAATCCCCATAGGCGCCATCGCCGTACCGCGGCTTACTACAGCCCTAATTTGTTATCGCTAACGATCCTCCTGAGTCTGCCGCGCCGCCTCTGCAGAATTCGGCGTTACCCGATCGTTGCCCCGACACTGGAATTGTCCGCGCCGCGCCTCCGTAGCTTCGATTTCGCGCTATATTGGGGCAATATGCAGGTGCAAGGCCGCTGTTTCCTAAAAGAAAATCCGACGCCGAGGCCTTCTCCGTCCAGACGAGGCTCAATACCCCGGCGCTCCCGGCGATCACAGCTGCTCCTCCTTGGCAGCGCACTTCTTTGTGGGAACCTTAAGCCTGTTCAGCTCTGTGCCCAAGTACTCTCACCCACTCGCATACTTGTCTGCGAATCCCGCAACGATGCCTGTAACCAGCCCGACGCTCGTCTCGATATCTCTTGGATCTTCAACGGAGCCGAAGGGAGGACGGCCGGCTCCGGGGGTAGCGTAGCGGACTCCCGTGTCCGCATAGAAAGATTTGACAGCGACTCGATCATCGTCCGCCGCGTTGACCAAGTTGGACCCACCGCGGGCCTCACAGCCCTTTACACCGGCTCCGTTCGTGGCATTCATATCAACGGGACCGTCCAATGGTCATGGCCCGATCATCCCGGCTACCCGACCGCCGGAGTCTTTTCTGCATTGCTTCAGGATCAGCCCTCCGTCGCAGCGCAGTCCGAAGCAGCACCCGGCAGGACCTCGGACGAACTGCCCTCCGAACTCCTCGTCTGTGAAAACAATGATCCCTGCAACTCCGCCTGGTTTATCCATGGCTCCGAAGGTAAAGCAACCTGGTTCGTCAGGGACCCTGTCCATGCGAAACTTACCGTAATACGTTCCACTCCCGACGACATTCTCATACGCCGCACCGACACCACGGATGAAGTCTCCGCAACCTATGCCGGCTCGCTGCGCGGCGATCGCTACTCCGGTACCATTGTCTGGAGCACGCCCGGCCATCCCGGTGCCTCCACCGGTACTTGGACGGCTACACTGCCACAGACGGACTGTGCCGCGCAGGCAGGCATCGATCCCGGAGACGCTCTTCGGCTTGGGCAGACCGCTCTGATGTTTCACCGCGATCGCGATGCTTTAGATTGCTATACCGCAGCTGCCACCGGCGGAGACGCAACAGCTCAGGCCGCTGTTGGGCTTATTTACTACCAGGGTCGCGGTGTTATCCCCCAAGACTATACACAGGCTCTCTTCTGGCTGCGTAAGGCTGCCGACCAGGGGGTTTACGCGGCACAACGGACGGTAGCGGAGATGTACGCAGTGGGGCAAGGAACGCACCGCGATCCCGCCTTCTCCGCCATATATACCGCCAGGGCCGATGAGCAGAAGCACGACCTGGAGCGGCGGCAGGATCTCGCTGATCGCGCAGCTGACCGCCGCGCTCAAATGCTATCCAGCTTTATTTTGGGCGCTTCTTTTGGCGCATTTCTCTTCTTCTAGCGTTATCGTGTCGGACCTCGGAGGTTCATATGGAGGTGCTTGGCGCGAATTTGATGAATCCGGTGCTAACCCGGGCCAATCTACGGCTGCATCGGCTCCGCGACATCCTCCTTCTGCGGTAATCCCCCCTCGCATGCGCCCGATGCGTTCCTCTCCTCCACATCCACAATAGTCAGCACACAGATGCGCTTCTTTTGCATAAGCGGCTTACCGGTCTGTGGATCGTTAAGGCCCACGCTCACTTCGCGCACCACCTGCAACTTGTTTCCCTTGGCGATGCCGGCGGTCGCTCCCTGGTTAATGAACACGCTGCCGTCGGAAATTCCCGCGACCAACGCAAGCGCTGTCTTCGGCTTCGGAGCACTTGCCACCGCGGTCGTCAGCTTGGCGGCCAGGTCGTTTGTAACCGCTTCGCTCGCCTTGGCCCATTCGTTGTCTGAAATCACTTTCGGATCGTTGCTCGACTTCACCTTTATTGTTCCGGGCCGGTAGCCTTGTGATATCTCTGAAATGAGTGCGCTGTCCTGAAACGCCGATGAAGGCTCCGCCAGAATGACGCCCGTCTCCACCTCGATCATGCGTACGTTCACCCGCACCACAATTGTCCCCATTGTGCGCGTCGACCGGCCCTCTTTATTCGGATTCGTCGTATAGCTAAGGCCATACACATTCACTAGCGCGATCTGCCCCACGCCCAGAATTTTTCCAATTCGAACCGCGGCGTCCGATGAAGAACGGTCGCTATTCTGGAAATTCTGTTCCTTCAATACCTTGTCAATACTCCCGCGGTCAATCACCACAAGTCCCGGCTGCCCTGTCAGTTTCGCGGTCACACCGTCTGCAATCTGGCCCTCCGCAAACGCAAAGAACACGTTGGCCTGCGCCAACGCTCCGTTCATTGGTACGATCGCCAATCGCCGTACCGGCTGCGCCCATACCACTGAGCACTCCATCACGATAAATGTTAGAAGAAGCTTTCGATTCGATCGCATTCTGCCTCCAGCGTAATCGACTAAGCCCTAGAGCTTTTCTGTAGGGAGGTAACGACGGGAGAATTCGCCAAGAGTGCGATTCGTCCTGAATCTTGACTACCCTCGGGGCTCTCGCTGTATATATAACATAGACGTGCAGTCTTGACAATGAAAAACTTACGGTTCTGCAGAAGGGCCATAAGCTGCTGCAGGTGCGGATGTTGACGATCCCTAGGTCCTTTAAGTGTTCGTGTAGATACAGCGCGATACACCCATCGAGCCTCCGCGCGGCTGCTATTCTGGCGCACGTTTTACGTCGATCGGAAAGGCAGAGTCGCCATTTGGAAGCTGGCGCGAAATCCACATGTATTGAAGAATGACTTGCTCTGAGCCACAACCGACTGATTCGGCAAGTGTTTTACATCAGATTCTCGGGATAGATCCCGTGAAGTCCCATTCGAGCAAGTAGCCAGCGAATCCGGCTTTAGTTCCCAAGACTGAATCTGGCCAAGGGCCTGTATTTTAACGCCTATGCCCTGACCCGCGCCGAGCCCCCGTGCTCGGCTGTCGGACCGGGATCCGACGCGGGCGAGGGCGGCCGCCCCACTTCTGATTGTCACCGTATTGTGCGAGCCTCATTAGGTGGTGACTCTGCAACAACAGCCGTCCTTCGCCCACGCGCTACTCATCCCTCAGCGCAGCCATCGGGTCGATCCGGGACGCCCGCCGCGCAGGCGCCCAACACGCCAAACCCGCGACCAGAAGTAGCATGAAGACCACCGTTGAGATCGCTGCCGGGTCGCGCGGTTCGGTACCGAACAGGAAACCGCTGATCAGTTTTCCCGCCGCCAACGCAGCCGTCACTCCGGCCACCAACCCACCCAGCACCGGCTGAATTCCCTGCCGCAACACCAGCACCGAAACTTGCGACGCTTGCGCGCCCAACGCAATTCGAATCCCGATCTCGCTCGTCCGCCGGGCAACGCTGTAGGAGATCACGCCGTAGATCCCGAGGCACGCCAATAGCAGGGCCGCTCCTGCAAAGGCGCCTGCCAGTAATGTCTGGAATCTTCGGCTGCCTACCGACTCCGACAGGATCTCCCGCATTGTGAGCACGTTTGCCAATGGCAGATCCCCGTCCAACTCGTGCATCGCGGACCGGAGCGCGTTGGCCATCGTCGAAGGATCCTGCGAGGTTCGTATCACATAGGTTGCATTGCCCCAGACGCTTCCCTGCCAGTACGCTCCGTCCCAATAGGGAACGTAAACCATCAGCGCGGGCTGCTTCTCCAGACTGTCCGTGCGCACATCGGCTACCACACCAATCACCTCGACCCACTCGGGTCTAGGATCGTTCCGGAGCCGCTTCCCCAGCGGATTCTCTCCCGGCCAAACCTGGCGCGCCGCGCTCTCGGAAACCAGCGCTACTTTGTGAGACCGGTCACGTGTGGTTGGGAAGCGGCCTTGTCGTAACGCGACTCCCATGGTTTCGAAGTAGCGCTCACTGATAAAGCGGTAATCGGCTGCCGGCCGCTCTGCCCTGGGCCGCGTGTCGCCTTCTTTGCTGATCGTATCGCCCCAGACTTGAGCCTTTAAGGGCAGCGAGCTGATCAGCCCGGCTGACCGCACGCCTGGTAGCGTCTCGAGTTTTTCGAGCGCCCGCTGATGAAACAATGCGCGTTGACCATCGGTTTGATACCGCGAACTCGGGAGCGAAAGATCGGCGGTGAGAATGTGATCCACACGATAACCCCGCTCGACATTCGTGACCCGGAAGAAACTCACGCCGAGAAGCGCGGCCACCACCAGCAGCACCGTGCTAAGCGCCACTTCCAGTCCGACCAGCCATTCACGCGATCGCCGCCTTGCGCGGCCTTCGGTGGACGAACGGGAGCCGGATCGAAGAGCGTCGGCAGGCTCCACTCCAGTTGCGCGGATTGCCGGCCATATACCGCAAAGGATGCCGCAGCCGGCAGATACGCAGAAAGCGAAGAGCAGCGTCATGAGGCTGAGGTGCACTTCGTCCAGCCGTGGAATGTCGATCGGAGCCGTGTTCACCAGGACCCGTACTACGGCGTATGCCAACAGGACCCCGAGCGTTCCGCCACTGAGCGCAATCAGCAGACTCTCTGCGAGAACGGGCCGGAATAAGTGGCCGGCGCCCGCGCCTAAGGCCCGGCGAATGGCGGCGTCGCGCGCCCGTTCGTTCGCACGCACCAGCATCAGATTGCCGAGATTAACGCAAACGATTAGCAAAACCACTCCCACCGCCGCCAGCAGCAGTGTTAGCGCCGCGCGCGCCCCATTCGTGACCTGCTCCTGCAGGGGGACCAAATGAGCGCTCAATTCGATCTTCATGTCGTGCCCCGCGTCCGCGATAGCGGCGGTCATCTGCGCTTCTGCTCTTGCCGGAGTCGCGCCGGACCGCAACCGGATTAAGGCGGCAAAATTGAACTGGCCGAGGCGACTCAATTTTTCCCAGTTGAACCCCATCGGCTTGAAGATCTCGGCACGCTTCGGAAATTGATTCAGGGGACCAAGCTGCTCCCTGGATGGAAAGCGAAAGTCGTGGCCCAGCACTCCGATCACGATATTGGGCTCGCCGTCGATGCGTATCGGTTTTCCGATCGCGCCGGGAGCGGCCCCCAGCAGCCGCCGCCAGAATGAGTCGCTAACCACCACGGAATTGTTGGCGCCGGGTTGGTCGTCGGCTTCCACAAACGCGCGGCCGAGTTGCGGTTCCACGCCCAGGACACGAAAGAGTTCCCAGGTACAAGTGGCGCCCTCTATTTGTTCCGGGTCGCCTTCGCCGGTCAGGTTGAATGTCGCCGGATTCAACAGCGCACCGGCTTCACAGGAATCGCATAGCTCCTGCCACGACCGGAAGTGACCCGCGTTCACAGGGAGTCTCGGGATCGGCACTTGCGGTGCTGACTCCGCAGCCGCAAAGAGCCGTCCGGGCTCTTTGTATGTAAGCGGCTTCAGCAACACGCCTTCCACCACGGAGAATATGGTTGTAACCGCGCCGATTCCCAACGCCAGAGTCAGAATTGCAAATGCGGCGAATGTTTTCTCGCGAGAAAGGACACGGAGTGCATGTCTCATTACCATTAATACTCTCCCTCTCGCTCGCGGTTACAATTTATTCTCACTGAACTAAAATAGAGCCATGCCGACATTAGCCGAAAAAGCGGAACTGTTCCGCGGGCTGCACCATGGTCCCGACGTTCTGGTCCTGCCGAACGCCTGGGATTGCGTGAGCGCGCGCATCTTCGAAGAAGCCGGCTTCCCGGCCATCGCCACCACCAGCGCGGGCATCGCCAACGCCATGGGCTATCCCGACGGCCAGCGCATCCCCAGGGAGGAAATGCTGGCGGTCGTCAAGCGCATCGCCAGATGTGTGACCGTTCCCGTTACAGCCGACCTTGAGGGTGGCTACGGCGATATAGCCGGAACCATCACCGGGCTGGTCGAATCCGGGGCGATTGGTCTGAATCTGGAAGACGGCGAGAGCGATCCCGTGCAGCACGCGCAGGCCATCGCGACGGCGCGCCGCGTGGGCCGTGAGCTGGGAGTCCAAGTGGTGATCAACGCCCGCACAGATACTTACCTGGCTGGCATCGGCGATCCTGCCTCGCGTTTCGAGCGCACCTGCGAACGGTCGAGATCCTACGCCGCGGCCGGAGCGGATTGTGTGTTCATTCCGGGAGTCAAGGACGAGGAAACCATCCGGCGTTTTGTCGAGGCGCTGCACTTTCCGCTGAACTTTCTGGCAGCGCCGGGATTGCCGCCCGTGCGGCGTCTGAAAGAGCTGGGCGTGGCGCGCGTCAGCGTCGGCTCGGGAATCGCCAGGGCGGCTATGGCGGTGACCCGGCGCATCGCGCTCGAAGTGAAGACCACGGGTTCCTTCGATGGCCTGGCGGACGCATTCCCGTATTCCGAAGCGAACCAACTCTTCATCGCTGGCTCAGCCCGCCATCCACCGCCAGCACCTGCCCCGTAATAAAGTTGCTGGCCTGCAAAAAATAGACCACGGCTCCGGCCACTTCGTCTGGCGTCCCTCCGCGGCCGGCGGGAGTGTACTGGATCATAGCTTTGCCGCGCGGGTCGATGTCCTCGAACGGAATCACTCCCGGCGCCACGGAATTCACCGTGATGTCCGGTGCGAAGGCTTTGGCCAGCGCGCGCGTCAGCATGATCACGCCCGCTTTCGACGCGCAATAGTGGGCATGCTCGGCCCAAGGGCGTATGCCGCCCAGCGAGCTGATATTCACGATGCGGCCGCCGCCCGTCTTGCGCATCAGCCGCGCGCCGCTCTGGCAACAGAAGAAGACTGCCTTCAGGTTCACCGAGTGGATGAAATCCCAATCCGCTTCGGTGATCTCGAGCGGATCGCGCCGGGTGAAGCGGGCGGCGTTGTTCACCAGTCCGTCCAGCCGGCCGAAGCTTTTCTCGAGCTCGCCGAACATCGTTTCAATCTCGGCCACGCGCTCGAGGTTGGCGCGAAATAGCGGCGCGTTGCCGCAGTCGGCAGCCGTCTGGCGGGCTTCGGCTTCGGAATGGTGGTAGTGAATCGCCACTCGCGCGCCCTCGCCGGCTAACCGCAACGCAATGCCGCGGCCGATGCGTTTGGCCGCGCCGGTCACCAGCACGACTTTATCCCGCAAACTAGACGATGGGTTCTCCATGGACTTCAACTTCCTCCGGAGGCACGCCCTCCCGCGCGGGCTCGGGCAGCCGGCCGGTCCAATGCGCCCATCCCCAGAAGATGGCGGTGGTGGAGCTGAGCGCTCCGGCTACCGCGCCGATCGAGCGCGGATCGTAATACTGCGAAGCGATTCCGGCCAGCATCATCGAAACCATCATGGTAGACCAGACCATGGATTCCATGGTGGCGAAGACGCGGCCGCGGTATTCGTTGGCGACGTGCCGCAGCAGTTGCGAGAAGTTCAGCACGGAGCTCACCCCCACCGCGGCGCGCGAAAGCGCGATGAACACCAGCGCCGCGCGGAAATTCCGCATCTGGCTGAAGAGGATGTACGCGCCGCCATGCACGATGTAGCAGACCACCACCGCGCGTTTGTAGCCGTTGAAGCTGAGGCGCTCGCCCAGCCGGTGCCCCACCACGCCACCCACCAGCAGGCCGATGCCGGCGCAGCCCCAGATGATGCCGATGCCGGAGGGGCCGCGATTAAACACGAGCTCGCCGAAGATGCTGAACAGGATCTGCGCGGCGCCGCCGCCCGTGGCCCAGCCCACGCCGATCAGCGCAATTCCGATGATCAGCGGATTGGCCCGCATGTAGCGCAGCCCCGCGGTGTATTCGCCCCAGGGCCGCAGCACTTCGTTTTCCGTGAGCGCCTGGCGCTTCGGTCGGAAACCATCGCCCGGCAGAAACAGCCGCGAGATGCATAGCGCCGAAAAAACGAATGAAAGTGAGTTGCCAGTAAAAGCCCACCCATAGCCGAATTGCACCACGCTGGCGCCCGCCAGAAAGGCGCCGACGGTCAGCGTCATCCACTGCGTGGTTTGCGTCAGGGAATTGGCGGTGTGCAGTTCGTCTGGAGTGGTGATGCTGGGCAGGATCGCGGAGCGGCCGCTGGTGAAAAACGGCGACGCAAACATCAGCAGCGCGCTCAGCGGATACAGCAGCCATGTGCCGTTCCGATGAATGGCGAAGATGAAACCCAGCGCCACGATGGCGCGCACCGCGTCGCTCGCGATCATCACCCGCTTGCGATCCAGCCGGTCCAGTAAGACGCCCGCGATGGGCCCAGCCAGCACTGCCGGGATGGCGCGGGCCAGCATGATACCGCTCACCACCAGTCCGGAGCGGGTATTGGCCAGTGCCAGGCTGAACACCGCGATGTTGTTGAAATGGTCGCCGATTTCGCTGACCACCTGCCCGATCCAGGTATAGCGGTAGTTGCGGTTGCCGCGCAGCAATTCCGAAAACGACAACATCAGCCGCGCTCCGCCAGCCACACGCCGCAAAGAATCACCATGCCGCCGGCGATCACGGATGCGTCCAGGCGTTCGCCCAGGATAGCGACTCCCATGGCTGTGGCGAACACCGGCTGCAAGTACGAAAAGGCCGAGACGCGCGAGGCTGAAATTTGCGCCAGGGCGTAGTAGTAAATCAAATACGCGAGCACCGAGGAACAGAGCGCCATGTACAGCATCGAGAGCCATGCGGCCGCGCTGACGTGCGCCATCGCGTGGCGCGAGGCCCCCCATAAAACGACCGGCGCGAGCGCCAGCGCGCCTCCCCCGTAGGCGAACGTGTTCACCGTGACGGAACTGAACCGCTGGGTAACTTCCTTGCCCGAAACCGTGAAGATGGCGAAGCACAGGGCGGCCAGGAAGGTGAAGAAATCTCCGATCCAGGTCGCGCCCGTCGCCGACGCCGGCTCGAACACTTTCAGCGCCGCCACACCGGCCAGCGCAATGGCCATACCCGCGGCTTTCGGCGCCGTCATGCGCTCCAGGCCGCGCAGGCACGCCAGAAGCAGCACCAGCATTGGCGTCAGTCCGATGATGATGGCCGCATGCGCCACACTGGTGCGGCTCAGACCCACCACAAAAAAGACTTGATTGAGCGTTACGCCGAATACTCCGAGAGCAAGGAGCCGGGGGATGTCCCGAGGGGTCCACTTGGCGGCATGGCGCCGGTTCTCCCAGGCATAAAACGGCAACATGATCAGCCCGGCAGAGCCTATGCGCAAACTCGCCAGCAGCAGCGGCGAAAACTCGCGCAGCGCGATCTTGCCCACGATGTAATTGCCCGACCAGAACACGATCATCAGGAAGACGAGGGTGTAGAGGACCACTGGACCGTTCAACCCGCGGACTCCTCCCGGACCGTGATCGACCGTATGTACTCGCGGTCGAGCGCGTAGCCGAAGCCGGGCTCGGGGGAAACGCGAATGGTGCCTAGCGGCGTGGTCTCGACCGGCGGCACAATGATGTCGCGCGCCCAGTATCGCCCGCTGGCCGAGACGTCGCCCGGCAGCACGAAATTCGGCAGCGTCGCGAGCGCGATGTTATGCGCGCGGCCAACGCCGGATTCGAGCATCCCGCCGCACCACACCGGAACGCCGGCGGCCGCGGCAACATCGTGTACGCGCTTGGCCTCGCTGAAACCGCCCACGCGCCCCAGCTTGATATTGATGATGCCGCACGCTCGCAGCCGTATAGCCTGCTCGGCGTGGCGCGCGGAGCGTATGCACTCGTCGAGGCAAATCGGCGTGTCGAGCTTGGCCTGCAGCACGGCGTGATCGATGATGTCGTCGTGCGCCAGCGGCTGCTCGATCATCATCAGGTAGAATTCGTCGAGCTGTTTCAGGCGGTCCGTGTCGGCCAGCGTGTAGGCTGAGTTGGCATCCGCCATCAGCTTGATAGCGGGAAAGCGCGTGCGCACCTGCCGAATGACCTCCACGTCCCAGCCGGGCTTGATCTTCATCTTGATGCGCTGGTAGCCCGCCTGCAGCTCGCGGTCGATTTTCTCCAGAAGCTGCTCCACGGAATCCTGTATGCCGATGGAGACGCCGCAAGGGATCTCCCGGCGCGCGCCACCGCCGATGGTTTGCCACAATGGCTGATTTTCGAGGCGGGCTTCCAGGTCCCATATGGCCGCCTCCAGGCCGCCGCGCGCCATGCGGTGGCCGCGTATATGCTCGGTCAGCGGGGCCGTCTCTTCGGCGCTGCCCAGCTTGCGCCCCAGGATGCGCGGGATGGCATAATCGCGCAGAATAAGCCACGCGGATGCGGTCCACTCCTCATTGTAGAAGGGATTCTCGCCGGCGGTCACCTCGCCCCAGCCGGCCGCGCCTTCCCCGGCCGCTTCCACCAGGATGATGTCCCGTTCCGTGGTGCGGCCGAAACTGGTTTCGAAAAAATGCACCAGCGGCATGCGGATCTGCCGGAGGGTTATGCGTTCGATCCGCATTCCCATCTCCCCAGCAGATACACGCCGGCGTGCGCGGACCTTTCAAAGCCGATGACGGCCAGCCCGCGGCCGAAGCAACTCTTCAAACGCTCGCCCAGCGCTTTCTGGATCTCTCGCGCGCGCCTGGGTTCTTCGCGCCGGATGATGTCCACATCCGCGGGCACGTCGATTCGCTCAACGATGCCGCGCTCGACGATGCCGCGCTCGGCAATAGGGCGCACGGGATGCTCTCCGCGCAGCACCGCCTCAGCGTGCGGGCTGGCCAGCCACCACTCGGCTACGCAGCGATCCGTCGGCAGGCCACCGTGCAGCGGGCTGGTGGTTGTGCCGTACTGGTTGTCCACGTAGCGCCGCACAATGGCTCCCAGCCGCTCCATGTTGAAGAAGGCGTTCTTCAGCTCCAGCGGATCGAAAGTCCACTCTATCAATTGGATTCCTCGGGCCAGTGCATCCTCACGCTGTTTGAGCTTCAGCATGCGCCCGACCCCGTGATTGCGGTAGTCCGGCAGCACGCCGAGCATGTGGCTATGCAGATACGAACCGCCCCCGGGCTTCAATCCCGGAATCGATATCAGGAACCCGATCATACGGCCGCCATCGTACGCTCCGAAGGCCTGGCCGCCCACCTTGATGGCCACCACGAACAGGCGCGCGGGCAGCAATTCAATGTCGTCGAATCCCCAGATGCGTTTCTGCAGCTGTACGGCTTCCTGGAATTCGCGGCTTTCCGTCAATGGCCGCAGTTCGATCATCGCTTGGACTCCTGCCAGAGCGCTTCCATCTCATCGAGCGAGGCGGCCTCCGGAGACTTGCCCCGCTCGCCCAGCTTGCGCTCGATGTAGCCGAAACGCGCGCGAAACTTGGCGTTGGTCTTGCGCAGCGCCTGCTCGGGATCGACGTTCACAAAGCGCGCCAGGTTTACCAGGACGAACAGCATGTCACCCAGCTCGCCTTCCATGTCCTCGTGCATGGCGCCCCGCCGCGCCGCGTCGAATTCCGCCAGCTCCTCATGCAGTTTTTCCAGTACCTGGTCCGGGTTGTCCCAATCGAAACCCACATGCGCCGCGCGAGAGGCGATCTGCTGCGCCTCCACCAGCGCGGGGAGTGCCCGCGGTACCGATTCCAGCAACCCGGGCGTATGCCCGCCCTTCTGCTTCTTCTCCGCTGCCTTGACCTCGCCCCAGATGCGCCGCACGTCGCCGGCAGTCTCGGCGTGCTCCTCGCCGAATACGTGCGGATGGCGCCGAATCAGCTTCTGATTGATGGCGTCGAGCGCGTCTTCAATGCGAAACAGATTCTGCTCGGCGGCCATTTGCGAAAAGAAGACGGCCTGCAGTAGAAGGTCGCCCAGTTCCCCGGCCAGCTCGCTCCAGTCGCGCGCGTCAATGGCGTCCAGCACTTCGTAGGTTTCTTCGAGCAGATATGGTTTGATAGTGTCAAAGGTCTGCTCGCGGTCCCACGGGCACCCTCCGGGCGCACGCAACCGCGCCAGGATCTCGACCAGCTTCTGAAATTTTTCGCCCGCGGTGGGATGCAAACTTCCAATTTAGCACGCCCGACCCAATCCGCTTAACTCCCAAAAACTGTCAGTCGGAGCCCCTTATCTCCCACTTTCTTGCAATAATACCCCCAGAGCCCCTCTTAATGCCCGATTTCTCACACATGCCCGAGGTCTTCGTCTCCAACGCCGGCCTCGCCCCCGCCATCTCGCGCGAGGTAAAGCGGGGCAATCTCCGTAAGCTCGGAGCGCGCCTCTACACTCGCAACCTTAAGGACCCGCCTGAGCTGATAGTGCACCGCAACCTGTGGCCGCTGGTCGCCTCCAGCCTGCCCGGCGCGCTCATATCCGATCGCACCGCGCTCGAAAACCGGCCCGCGCCGGACGGTTCGATCTTTCTCATCGCCGATCACAAACGCGATATCGTCCTGCCCGGAGTGACCCTGCGACCGCGCAAGGGGCCGCCGGCGATCGAAAGCGACCGCTATTTCATCGGAGGTCTGCGCCTCGCCTCCCCGGCGCGCGCATTCCTGGAGAACATGCGCCCGTCGCGCGCGCGCGAGGGCTCCGCCCGGACTTTGTCCAAGCGCGAGCTTGAAGAGCGCCTCGACGAATTGCTCCGGCACAGCGGTGAAGCCGCCATCCAGCGCCTTAGCGACGAGGCCCGCAAGATTGCGGTGCAACTCGACCTGTCCAACGAATTCCAGCGCCTGGATTCGCTCATCGGAGCACTGCTCAGCACTCGCGCCGCGCCGCTCGAGTCGCCAGCTGCCAAAGCCCGCGCCAGAAGCCTGCCTTACGATCCGCAGCGGCTCGATCTATTCCAGCGTCTGCATGCCGAGTTGGCCGGCACCGCACCAGTGACGCGCCTGGCCCGCTCCACCGACGGACCCGCCCTGCCGTTTTTCGAAGCCTATTTCTCGAATTTCATCGAAGGCACGCGCTTCGCCGTCGACGAAGCTGCCGACATCATCTTCAAAGGGTACATCCCCAAAGAGCGCCCCCAGGATGCACACGACGTGCTCGGAACCTGGAGGGTGATCTCCGACCAGCGCGAAATGTCCCGGCTCCCCAAAACCGCGGAAGAGCTGACCGTGCTTCTGAAGAGCCGCCACGCGCACATCATGGAGGGCCGTCCCGACCAAGAGCCCGGGATGTTTAAGACCAGCGCCAATCGCGCCGGCGCCACTTTCTTTGTCACGCCCGAATTGGTGGAAGGCACCCTCGCCAAAGGCTTCGAATTCTATCGCAGTCTCACCGCCCCGCTGCATCGCGCGATCTTCATGATGTTCCTTGTCTCCGAAGTTCACCCCTTTGCGGACGGTAATGGCCGCGCCGCCCGCATTATGATGAATGCGGAGCTGATCGCAACCGGCGAGAGCAGAATCATCGTGCCCACGGTCTATCGCAACGATTATCTGATGGCATTGAAGGCTCTCTCACAGAACGGAATCACCGGAGCCCTCGTGCGCACGCTGGATTTCGCGCAGCGCTACACCGTGGCCGTCGATTTCGCGGATCTGGACCGGGCGCGATTCATCCTCGACCGCACCCACGCGTTCGCCGATCCCAACGAGGCCGAAGCCGCCGCCATCCGCTTGATCCTGCCTACAGCCGAGATTCTGGCCGACGCTCATTAATTCAATTTATCGAGGGCCGAGATCCACGCCTTTGGAGTTGTTCCAAAAGTTCGGCGGAACATCTCCACAAAGGCGCTTGATTGGCGATAACCGATCGCGAATGCAACTTCCTTGATCGAGCATCCCGAAACCAGGAGTTCCACGGCCTTCATCAACCGGACCTGCCGCCGCCAGGATTCGAAATCGATGCCGACATCTTTTCGAAACGCTCTCTCAATGGTCCTGACGCTCACCCCTACGTCGGCGCACAACGCCGCCAGCGCCTTAGATTGAGCCGGGTCGGTCAACACCGCCTGGGCCACCGCAAGCGCTCGCTGTTCTCTGGGCAGTGTCACAGAAGTCGGCATCGGAGATGCCTTCCCCAGATGCAGGATCAGCAGGTCGCGAAGCGCGCGCTCATGGTGGTTTCGCGTACGAAGCTGCCCAATGCGCACCGTCTCCACGATCAACTCCCGCAGCAGCGGAGTCACATGCAGCACGGCGCACCCTCGCGAGAATGCGGAAGCCAGTCCAGGCCGTAGGTAGAGCGTACGCATCGAAACCGGTCCTGGCATGTGAATTCGATGGCTCGTTCGCGCCGGAATCCAAAGCGCGAAGTGCGGCGGGATCAACCAGACGCTCTGGCCCGCGCATACGTCCATCACGCCGCGGATCGCGTAAATCAACTGATCCGCGCCGTGCGCGTGTTCCGGCACCCGAAATCCGGGCGGGTATTCATAGGCCAGAGTCGCGACGGAAACGCCGCTCTTCGGATCGTATTCAGTCCGAATCTCCATGTGTCGTAAGAGCCATATATTATGGCGCAATAGCGGTCTTGCGACAAGCCGGGAATTGGTTCATCATGGTTATATGTCTCAACACACCGGACTTGGCAAGTACAACATCATTGGTTTCGTGACCATCATCGACGTCGACCGTGCGAAGGAATTCTACCGTGACACACTCGGTCTGCGCCTGCTGAGCGAAGAGCATCCGTTCGCCCTGGTGTTCGAGGCCAACGGCATTATGCTGCGATTAGGTATGGGTAAGGAGCTCCCGCCGGCCCATGGCACGGTATTAGGATGGCAGGTTCCGGACATCGCCGCGACGGCAAGAGACTTGGGCCAAGCCGGAATTCACTTCGAACGCTACGACTTCATGACGCAGGACGAACTGGGCGTCTGGACCTCGCCTACCGGCTCAAAGGTAGCCTGGTTCAAAGATCCGGACGGAAACATTTTGAGCATCTCGGAACATCCCGAGTTGAAAAGTTGAACCTCACGCCGCGCCGGGCGGTATCCTATCAGCTGATGGCTGAAGAAGATTTGAAACTGGAACTGGAACGTTTGCGCGCCGAGAACGAGGCGCTGAAGAGGCCGTCTCGCGGCCAGATTTCCGTCCGGGTGAGCGAAAAAGGCGGCGTCTCCGTTTATGGACTGGGCCGATTCCCGGTGACTCTGTATAAAGAGCAGTGGGAGAAATTGCTGGCCGCTACCGAGCAAATCAAGGCTTTCATTCAGGAGAACGACCACCTGCTGAAGAAGAAAGAAGTCTGACTGTGCGCCTCCGCACGTAAGGCCGGCGCGCGATGTACCGTGTCTCACCCTCCGGGGAATGGCTTCGCGCGGGAATTCCTCGAGCCCCCGATAGAATAAGAGGAGAGGCTTGAGACCATGACGAACGGAAACGGGAATGGCGTGGCGATATGGATCGGAGTCGGTGTCGCGGGCATTAGCGTGGCACTTGCGCTCACATATCGCAAGAAGGATCGCTGGTCTGGCGCGAGGAATATTTCGCGCAGGGTGGCCGAGGGTACTGGCGGACTGGCCGCGACCACCAGAGATTTAGCCGAGCGCATCGGAATCATTTACGAGGAGAGCCGCAAAGTTGCGGATGACGTCAGCGAGCTTTGGTCGCATGGCCGCAAGCTTTTAGGTGTATAGCGCGCCGACGCAGTATGTCAGAATTTCATGAGTGACCCGACTCCTCCTGATCCGCCACGCGCACCACGACTATATCGGTAGAGCCATCGCGGGATGGCTGCCGGGCGTTTCGCTGAGCGGGCAGGGGCGCGCCGAGGCTGCGGCGCTCGCCGATCGCTTGGCCGGCGCCCACATCACCGCTATCTACAGCAGTCCGCTTGAACGGGCCTTGGAGACTGCTGGCCCCCTGGGCGCACGCCTGGGATTCCCCATCGAGATTCGTGAGGCTCTGGGCGAGGTGCGCTTCGGAGACTTCACCGGCCGCACCATGGCCGAACTCGATCGCGACCCGGTCTGGCACCGATTCAACCATCTCCGTGGCAGCACGCGCGCTCCCGGCGGCGAGTTGATGCTCGAGGCGCAGGCCAGGATGGTGGCGGAGTTGGAGCGTATCCGCGAAAGCCATCCCGGTGGTGTAGTCGCGGTATTCAGCCACAGCGACATCATCCGTGCCGCCGTTCTACATTACGCGGGCATGCCGCTCGATCTGTTCGAGCGCATCGAAATTCAACCGGCTTCGGTCAGTGTGATCGAGCTCGGCGACGCCGGCCCGCGGATTCTCAAACTCAACGAAACCGGCTGACTACTTCGCCAGCAGCATCCCCACGCCGCGCGGACGCTGTTGCGCCATCATGAAGCACGCGGCGCATAGGGTGGGGGAGCGCAACCGTTTGCGCATCTTGGTGTGGTTGACCGCCGGCTGCCCGTCCAGCCAGCCGTTGCTCTCACCGCAAGTGAGCGGTACTTCGGCACCCGGGCCTTGCGCCTTGAGCTGTTCGGCCCAAAGCCGCGCTTTGCCGGAACCCCATGTTCCGGAAAACGGGGACCTCTTCATTCAATGCGTAATACTGTTCCACGCGGCCGCCCAGCAGCACCGCGAGCGGGCCGGGTTGTCGCGCGATCTGCAAAGCATTGTACGCATCCTTATGCCCGAGCGCGGTCCCAGCACCAGGTGCCCGCCGCCGTTCACATACTCAGTAAGACATTCGGCCGCGTCGTCCGGGCGATAATAACTGAGCAGCAGGCCTACGGGATCGAAATTGCGGTTGTGACGCTGGCCGTCAATCGCCCAGCGGCTGTCGTAAGAGTGGAGAATCGCCACCTCGGCCGCGGGACTGGTGTCCGCCAGCGCCTGCTCGAATTCAGAGCGTTGTTCACAGCGGCCCAGTTTACGAATCCGGGCTGCGTCTCCATTACCTAAAAGTTCTTGCGTTTGAAACCGCGCGTCAGGTCATGCGTCATGCCGTTGCGTATCGGATCGAGGTGGCCGCTGCCCACATAGTCGTCCCACGACGCCAGGTCCAGCTCCGCGGTAAGTGTGTAATGATCGAAGGCGTCGTACCCGTTCATGAAGTTAGAGGCAATGAACTGGCGCGCCTCGCTCGCGGCGCGTTTGGCCGCCCACCCGGATGTGTTGGAAATCCCGAATGGAATCCGTCACGACGAGCTTGAACTCCAGGTCGAGTCCCGGATTGCCGCTCGGACCTGTGGGTATCTGGCTCCAGTCGGTGTAGGTCTCGCTCCAGTATTCCGTGGTCTAATGCCGCTTGAGCGCATCGAGCGTGCCGTACGCGATTGCCATGCCTGGCCCTGCGCCCGTCCTGCTCGGTGTAGCGTATCCGGATACTTTCGCGTTAACCACGCGGGCGGGGCCGCGCCGGACGTTCCAACTACAACCCAGATGCCGTGCTTGGCCGCTGGCGCCACTGCGCGATCCAGCCAGTCCACATCGAACTCGCCCTCGCGCGGCTCCAGGCGGCTCCACGCGAATTCGCCCACGCGCACCACGTGGATGTGGGCCGCCTCCATCAAACTCAAATCCTGAGGATGGCCGGCCGCTCCACGGCGGCGCGCGCCGTCAGGGGCAGGAGGGCGCACGCCAGGGCCAAGCCCGTCCATTTCATATGAGGTCTTCTAACCGCGTTCAGGTTTTCCGCCGTAATCGAGGGTGTTGCCTCGTCAAACGCTCTGGTGCGAATTGCCATATGGAATCGTTGGGCATGATACCTTTTGCAATCATGATACGTTTAACAATAAGGACTCACTAACAGAGTTGTTTCGATAGCAAGGAGACTTGGATGAGCTTGAACAAGACGCGGCTTGCGCTGCACTGGTTCTTGTTTCTAGTGTTGCTACTGGTTCCGCTGGCACGGGCCGATAAACATGAGTCGAGCCCTGCCCCCAAACATGCCACCACGCCGAAGGATGCAAAGGCCGCCCATCCAGCGACCGGCTCACGGCCGGCAAGTAACGGGCATCCGGCGAACACAGCTCCGGGCCGCACATTCGGAACCACCCACTCGACCAATACGGCTACGCACACACCCGCGAACCGTGCAACCACCACTACTTCCGCGCATACGCCGGGGACGACCGCTCGCTCTTCGATCACCACCATCCACAGGCCGGGCATGACCAGCCGCATCACGACTACCCGAACGTTTGCCAACGGAACGACCGCGAGGTTCGGCGCCACTGGCAGAATCCAGTCGATCCATACCCCGAATGGGACCACCATCACCCGCACGGCGGGCGGCCAGCGCACGGTCATCAGCACGCACAACGGCCGCACTCTGGTCAATACGGGGCCGGGCCGCGGCTATGTAGAACGTCCCTACTTGACCCGCGGAGGCCGTGCGTACTATCAGCGCACTTATGTGGTGGGTGGGCGCCGCTATGCCTACGCCTATGCGCGGTTTTCGTATCACGGCGTTTTCTATTTTGGCTATGCACCCGCCTTCTACTTCCGGCCGGTGTTCTACGGGTGGGCCTTTAACCCCTGGTTTGCGCCGGTCTATTACCATTGGGGTTGGTTCGGCGCCCCGTGGTACGCGCCCTACGGTTACTACTTCGCTCCGGCGCCTTATTATCCTATCGCTTCTTTGTGGCTCACGGACTACCTTTTGGCGCAGGATTTGCAGGCCGCCTACGAGGCCGGCGCCGCCAATGCCGCCGCCGCCACTGCCGCCAACAATGCACCGCCCCAGACCGCGCAAGACGCTGTCCTTACCCCCGAGATCAAACAGGCGATCGCCGAAGAAGTAAAGCGGCAGCTTGAAGCGGAACGGAACGCCTCGGCGAATCCCGGCCAACCGGTGGCTCCCACCACCGAACAAGCCCCGGCCGCCCTGGATCCGGCGGTGCGAGTGTTCGTGGTATCGAACGCCATCGACGTAACTGCCGGCAGTCAGGGATGCAGCCTCACCGCCGGTGACATCATCACGCGCATCGACGACACACCCGACGCCAATCAAAACGTCTCCGTGCTGGTCACCACCAGCAAGAAGAAGGATTGTCCCTCTGGCCAGAAAGTGGCCGTATCGGTTCAGGATCTGCAAGAGATGCACAACCAGTTCCGCCAACAGATTGATTCCGGACTCAAGACCCTCGCCGATAATCAGGGGAAGAATGGCTTGCCCGCCGCTCCGGATACGCACACCTCAGCCGGAGAAGTTCCTGCGCCGTCCCCCGACGATGTCCAGGCAGAACTACAAAAGCAGCAGGCCGATGCCAAGCAGACCGAGACGGAAGTCAAGCAACAGGTTTCGGCCCGCGGGCAGGGCTGATGAGGCGGCCCGCAACATTTTTACTTGAAACATTTTAGCTTGACAAGCGCTAACATGCCATGGCAAAATAGCTTGTCCTCAAGGTCTGCCAATGCGCACAGACCAGTGAACATAGTCGGCGGACTTTCTGGGACACGCAGTCACTTCAGGAAGAGGATCGCGATCACGATGGGATACTCGACGCTACGCTACGCTTACATTTTGGGGGTGGTCGGCTTCGCTTCGAACGCTCTTTCGCAGACGCCTGCTAAAGTCGTGCCGACTTCCTCACCCTCGCAAAGCGTCCTCAACCAGTCTGGCAGCCTGACCGGCGCCATCGCGGCGGGCACCAAAGTGACTGTGCACACGATTGACCCGGTGGATTCGAATAAGCCGTCGGCGGGCCAGTTTAGGGGTACGGTCAAAACTGCCGTGAGCGTGGGGAATTTGTTAGTTCCGGCGGGTACGAATGCGGTCATGAGGCTTATCCAAAATGTCTCCACCAATCCCCACACGTGGACGCTCGAGCTTACCTTGCTGGCAGTGAATGGGCAGGCTGTACCGGTATCCGGCGGATCGCCAATCTTGCAGTTAGTTGGCAGCATACCGGGCGCCGTCAGCGGTACCGCCTCGAACGCACTCAATGGGATCCTCGGGCGAGCGGGGGCCAAGCAACAGAAGAGCACCCCGAGCACCCAGAATGTTATGCCCGCGGTGTCGGGGACAAGGGTCTTTGTGCCCGCGGGTTCGGATGTGACTTTCGTGGTCGCCCAGAATACGCAACAGACTCAGTCCGTGCAAACGACTCAGGTCGGGCAAACGACGCAGCCCGGACAAACGACCCAGTCCATGCAAACGACTCAGCCCGGGCAAACGACTCCTTCGTCGAATACCACCGTCGTCTATGAGAACATTCAGTACCAGTTGCAAAGCTGTCAACGGGAAGCTCCGCACATCATTTGCCAGATTCAGATCACCAATCTCGGCTCGGCCGACGCCTACCTGAACGGCGGGCAAGGCAGCTACTACGTCGATCAGGCTGGCAACAAAGTAGGTGCGTCGTTCCGGAAAATTGCAAATTGCGCGGGCTGGGGAAACTGTCAACTCCTCCCGGGCGTCGCCATGGCGGGCCGTTTCGAGTTTATGGACCAAGAAGGGCACTCGACTCAACTCGTGCGTTTGCTAATCGGGGAAAACGGCAAGGCCGTCGCTCAGTTCGCTGGTGTGCCGGTTCAGTAGAGTTACACGTCTTCAAGATAGAAATTTGGGGACAGCTTATGAAGACCTTCTGCTTGTTGTTCGCACTGGCCGTTGTGGCCCTCGCCCAGGATGTTCTGACCAATGACTCGATTGTGAAGATGACGAAGTCTGGACTGGGCGACAATCTGATAATCGGCATGATCCAGAGCCAGCCGGGCAAGTACTCGTTGACGCCGGACGACTTGGTCAAGCTAAAGCAGGCCGGGGTGTCCGAGCCAGTTCTCACCGCTATGGTGAACAAGGGTTCTGCGAGCACACCCCCGCCCGCCGCCGGACCTTCCAACCCCCCGGGCGCCGAATTGGGCCTTCCGCCGGGGCTCGAAGTCGGTGTGTATTATAAGAAGGCGGAGGCATGGGAGGAGATGCTGCCGGAGGTTGTGAATTGGAAAACCGGTGGCGTGCTTAAGCACATTGCTTCCGCCGGAGTGGTCAAAGGCGATGTCAATGGAACCTTACAAGGCCCCCACAGCCGTAATTCAGTTAAATCGCCCGTGGAGGTTCTGATCTATGCGCCTGAGGGGGTCGCCATAACTGAGTACCAACTGGTGCATTTGCACGAAAACACCAGCACGCGCGAGTTTCGCACGATCACTGGAGGCGTGATGCACGAATCCGGCGGGGCTACTCGGGACCTTATTCCGTTTGAGGGCAAGAAGGTCGCGGTTCGCACGTATAAGGTGCTCGTGCCAAACTTGGGCGCGGGTGAGTACGGGTTCCTGCCTCCGGAAGCCGTTTCGCTGTCGAAGGGTGCTTCTATCGGAAAGATGTACTCGTTCCGGCTGCTGGAGTAAGAGGTCTTGGCGGCCGCCTGACCATGATGCGCCGCGAGTCTGCGCGGCCTGTCCGGTCAAATCTTCGGCAACTCCCACCCCTTCCGCCGCGGGCGATCGACGGCTAGCAGGTTAGCCTCCTGATCGCCCACCACTTCTTCTTTCTCCGGATCCCACTGGATCTTGCGGTTCAGCCTGCGCGCGATGTTCGCCAGATGGCAGACGCTCACCGAGCGGTGCCCGATCTCGACGTCGGCGTTGGGCTTCTCGCGCGTGCCAATGCACTGCAGCCAGAACCCCATGTGATACTCCGCCTGCCACAGCGCGCGCTTGTCGTGCCACTTCTCAATCTCTTCCGGTGGCGGCAACTCCAGCTCGATGCCCGGAGCGTCGATCTTGAAATTATTGCGCCAGATGTCAATGGAGCCCTTCTCGCCGATGAACCGGCCCCCACCCATCAGTGGCTGTTCAACGCCATTAGACGGATATAGCAAGTCCAGATGGACGTCGACGCCGTTAGCGTATCGGAATGCCACGGCGCCCTGTGGGTCCTCCATCGGCTGGAACTCCACCGGACCGGTTCCGTCCATGCCGAGCGCCCACTGGATCTGGTCTATGCCATGAGCGCCCCAGTTAGTCGTCTCACCGCCCGAATAATCCTGATACCGCACCCAGTCGAATCGTAGTTTCTTGTTGTAGGCGCGCGCACGCGCCTGGCCCTGCCACACGTTCCAATCGAGCTCTTGCGGCGTGGGCTCCTCCGCCAAATCGGGGATTAGGCCCGCATCGGGATAGTTGACGCCTTGCGCGAGCTTGATCTTACCCAATCCACCCGTGCGCACCAGCCTGCAGGCGATCTGGTTCATCTCCATCGAGCGCTGTTGACTGCCCACCTGGAAGACGGTCTTATATTTTCGCGCGGCTCTCACCAGCACGTTTCCTTCGCCGGGATAGAGCGTCAGTGGTTTCTCGGCGTAGACATCCTTGCCCGCCTGGCAGGCGTGAATACACGGAATCACGCGGGCGTGGTCCTCTGTCGCCACGATAACCGCATCGATGTCCTTGCGATCCAGGATCCTGCGGTAGTCCTGATAGATGTCCCAGTCGGCGGAGCGCTTGCCGACAGCCTCTTCGCACCGAGACAGGCAGCAATCGGCGAGCGCCACCAACTGTCCTGGTTTTGGTAACTGGTCTATCAGTAGGTTGCCACGCGCGCCAACGCCAATGACTCCTATCCGAATGCGATCGTTCGCCCCCAGCACGCGAGCCCCAGCGGCCGCGGCAAGAGTAGTCCGGGCCAAAAATCGCCGTCGAGATATCTCTAAGTAGTCGCTCATATTAGTAACTCAGCCCATAACCATACTTGAATAGCGGGTCGTAGTTAGCATCTCCCTTGTGAACCGCCACTTGCGCCATCGAGCGGGGCCAGGAAAAACTAAGCTTGCCTGCCGGTTTGTACCCGCCGAATAAGACATCCGCCACGCCGTCGCCTTCGGTCCCGGGCAGCCACGCCGCGAGGAAGGCGTCAGCCTTGCCCAGCACCTGGTCGATAATCATGGGCCTGCCGGACACCAGAATGACCACCACGGGAATGCCCGCCGCTTTCATATTCATCACGGCCGCTACGTCTTCCGGCGCGACGCTGAGGTCCGTCCGATCGCCGTTCATCTCCGCGTAAGGCGTCTCGCCGATGACCACCACTCCCGCGTCCGCGCCCTGTCCCCCGGTGCCGTCCGCGCTGAAGGTGACCTTGGTTTCCCGCGACGCGGCGTTCCGTATGGCCTGCAGAATAGTGGTGCCGCCAGGCGTCACATTGCCGCTCTTGCCCTGCCAGTAAATGGTCCAACCGCCGCACTGATTGCCGATGTTATCCGCGTTCTTTCCGCCGACGTGGATGCGCCCGACGGATTTCGCCAGTGGCAGAGCGCCATGCTCGTTCTTCAACAGCACCAGCGACTGCCGCACGGCCTCGCGCGCGACCGCCCGGTGCTCCGGAGATCCGAACGTCTTCCACAGGGCGCGATCGGCCAGCCGCGCGTGGTTCTTGTCCATCAGGCCCATGGCGAACTTCACGCGTAGAATGCGGCGCACTGCGTCGTCGATGCGCGACATCGGCACCGTGCCGTCCCCGGCGGATTCCTTGAGCTTCGCGAAGAACTCTTGGTAGCGCTCCGGCACCATCACCATATCCATGCCGGCATTGATGGATCCAGCAATCTGTTGTTTGTAGTTACCCGGCAGACCGTCGATGGCGGCATAGTCGGAAATCACGAAGCCTTGAAAGCCGAGATCCTCTTTCAGAATGCCGGTGAGCAGCCGCTGGCTGGCGGAACACTTCACACCGTTCCAACTGCTGTAAGACGGCATAATGGATCCGGCGCCCGCGCGAATCGCCGTGATGTAGCCTTGCAGGTGAATCTGGCGCAAAGTCTTTTCGTCGAGCCGGGTATCGCCTTGGTCGAGCGGTTTATGGTTCTCGCCGGTGCCGTACGTAGTGCCGCCATCGCCCGCGTAATGCTTGGCGCACGCCAGCACCGCCAGCGGATCGGCGAGATCGACGCCCTGCAAACCGCGCACCGCGGCCGCCCCCAGCTCTTTGACGCCGTCCGGTTCTTCGGCGAAGCCCTCGTAGGCGCGGCCCCAGCGTATGTCCCGCGGCACCGCGACACACGGCGCAAACGCCCAATTGATGCCGGTGGCACGCACTTCAAGGGCAGTGATGCGGGCGATCTTCTCGACCAGCGCGGGATTGCGCGCGCAGCCCAAGCCGATGTTGTGCGGGAAGATCACGGCGCCCAGAACGTTGTTGTGCCCATGCAGGGCGTCTACCCCGTACAGCAGCGGAATGGACAGGCGCGTTTCGAGGGCGCGTTTCTGATAGCGGTCGACCAGGTTGGTCCAGGCCTCCAGGCTGTTGCCTTCTTTCGGATCGGAATCGCCGCCGTTCAACAGCGACCCGAGATGGTATTTCTCGATGTCGTCGTCGCTCTTGAGGAACATCTGGTCGGGCTGCGTCATCTGCCCGATCTTCTCGTCGAGCGTCATTTTCGCGAGCAGCGCAGTCACCTGCGGGTCGAAAGAAGAGAGCTTCACGGGCTCGGAAGCCGGCGTGCCGAGCAGACCAGCCAGCGTAACTGCACTCACCAGAACGGCGAAACGGATCTTAACCATAAGATGGAATCATACCGTGTCGCATACTACTTAAGGAACCGGCAGAGCCGGCGGCCGGCCGGACACTTTGTGCAGCGCGTCCTCGGCCTGCTCCGACTCCAACCGCTTGACGATGGCCAGCTCCGCCTGGGCTTCTCTCCGGCGCCCCATCGCCTCGTAGACCCGGCCCAAACGATAGTGCGCATCGGCTCTGGCGGGATCCAGCCGCTCGGCTTCGCGCAGTTCGGCAACCGCCTTTTCCTGGGGGCCCTCCTTCGCGTAAAGAATGCCCAGATCCAAATGTGCGATGCGAATGTCCGCGCTCAGCCGCACCGCCTTTTCGAGCAGCGGCCTGGCGGCCTTCGGATCGTCGCGCCGCAAGGCGATGTCCCCCAGCCAGGCGTAAGCCTGGGCGTGCGAGGGATCGTGCGCCAGCTCCAGCCGCAGCTCGCGCTCGGCCTCCTCATCGCGCCGCTGCTTCCACAAAAGATAGCCCAGATTAAAATGTACGTTCGGCTCGGACGGCGAAGCCGCGGCGGCCGCCTGCAATTCCGCGATCGCTTCATTTTGATGGCCCTGCCCGTCCAGGGCCTCGGCAACCAGTATGTGTACTGGCGCGGAGTCGGGCTTCTCACGGAGTAACTGCTCGAACTGTTTGAGCGCGCAGTCATACTGTCCGGCCCAGAGACAACTCTGCGCCAGTACGTAGCGCAGTTCCGAATTGGCCGGCTGGACTGCCAGCGCCGCGCTGAGCAAAGGCACCGCGTCGGCAAACTTGCCCGAGCCGTAGTAGCTCATGGCCAGAAGCATGTGGGCCTGCGCATTTCCCGCGTCGAGTGACAACACCGCACGGAGCGGTGTAACCGCTTCGCTAAAATGGCCAACCTTAAACTCCGCCAGCGCCAGGTTTAATTGGATTTCGGGGATTTTCGGGTTGATGGCCAGCGCCTTGCGATAGCAATCCGCCGCGGCGGAGTACTGCCCTTGCCTGGAGAGAGACAATCCCGTGTTGGCAAGTGTGGCCAGATCATTCGCGGTAGTCGCGCAATGCGGCTGTGCGCACAGTATCGTGACCGCAAAAAGAAAGAGGAGCCACGCCCGCGCGGCCCCTCTCGTAAGTGCCCGTTGAACCGTCAGAACCTTAATTTTAGCCCAAGTTCAATTCTACGTGGATCGTACGTGGAAGTGACCTGGCCAAAAGTCGACGAGCCGAACGACGTGTTCACGCCGTCTAACTCCGTGTGGTTGAAGGCATTGTAGAAGTCCGCTCTAAATTGGAGGTTGCCTCCTCCATTTCGCTCCCACAGGCGAAAGTTCTTGTACATCGACAGGTTGAAGTTGATCCGGCCCGGACCCCGGATGTCGCCCGATTGGGCATCGCCGAACGCCAATGGCGCCGGCGCCGTAAAAGCGGCCGTGTTGAACCACTGACCAACAGTCTGGGGGTAAGTGAGCGCGCCGGCTGTGTTTGGCCTGTCCGTGGTGTTGCCGCCCAGTCCGAGGTTGTCATAGGGCAAGCTCAGAGTTACATTCAGTGGCAGACCGGTCTGCATGAGGGTGATGCCGGCAAACTCCCAGCCGCCTAGTATCGAGCCCTTCACGCCCTTGTCATTCCTGAAAATAGGCAAGTCATAGATGTAATTCAGCACCAGGATCTGCCGCCGGTCCAGACCGGTCGGCCCATAGTCGTAATACCGGTTGTAGGGGTCCGACAGCGTATTAAAGTCTCCGCCGCCCCCCGGCGCGATTCCCAGGCTATGGGACCAGGTGTAAGCCGCCTGGAACGTCAAGCCGTGCTGGTTTTCCACGCGGAAATTGACCTGTAACGATTCATAGTGAGTGTTGCCGGCGTTCTCTCCCAAAACGATATTGCTATAGCCCAGGTAAGGACGGTCCAGGTTGACGGTATAGTGGCCGTCACCTGGGATTCCTCCGATGGCCCCCCGATTCGGGTCCGAGAGCGGCACGTCGTTAATCTCGCGTTCGTCGCGCTGATGATAATCGCCGTTGCCTACGTACTCTACGCCAAGCACCGCTCCTTGTGTGAGTTGGTGCTGGATACCGAAATTCCACTGCGCCGAAACGGGAAGCTTATAGTCGGTGTACGCCAGCGCTGTGATGCTGGCCGGGAAGATCGGTACGGTCGCCTCTTGCCCGTTGAGCGAGCTGACATTCGGGCTTGAAAAGAAAACGTTGCTCAGGTTCGGGCTGAATCCGAACGGCGGGTTGGGTCCCATGTTGTAGACGTCGTTGCCCTGGATGCGCTCGTAGAACATGCCGTACCCACCGCGAATGATGGTCTTGCCCTTGCCTGTCAGGTCATACGCAAAGCCAACCCGAGGCCCCACGTTGCCAAATTGGTTCTGCACCATCCCGCGCGGGGTGCCGTCCTGGCCCGCGACTACCAAGCCGTTCAAGTAGAAGGGAACGTTCCCCAGCGGCACACCCGCCACCGTGGTGAACCCCGGGCCTGACGTGTTGAGGCTGCCATCCGAGTTGAATTCCGCCGCCTTGGACGGATCGTAGAGGTTGGGATAAAAATTCGACAGGCGATTCTGCACATCGTAGGCGTGCGGCACGATTTCCCAGCGTGCGCCCAGAATCACCGTCAAGCGGTTGCTGACCCGCCAGTTGTCGTTGATATAAAAAGAGCCCGTAGACGTGCGCGTGTGCGTGCGGTCTTCCAGGTCAAGCTCGTTGTAGCTGCTGGCGTACCCCAGAAGGAAATCGGCCACCGCGTTTCCCGTAAAGCTGCCTGAGAAACCGTAGTTGCCCTGGGTATCGCCAAAGATGTCCTGATTCTTCGAGTAGCGCATAAACTGGCCGCCAAATTTCAGGTTGTGCTTACCCTTGGTCCAGGAGACATCGTCGCGAACCTGCTTGTCAAAGGCGGCATTCTTCCAGGGCCACGAGGCCGGGTCATAATTGACGCCGTAACTTCCGCCGATGTCTACCGTGGGCAGGCGGTTCAGGTCGTTATTATTGAACAATTGGGTGGCGCTCCATCCCGCGGGTTTCTGGTAGATGCCCGTGGGAGTGAGATCGATCCAGTTGCCGTTGAAATTGAAGGCGAGCTCATTGAGCAGAGTCGGGCTGATCGCGTAGGTCAAGTGCGCCACCCCGCTCCAGGAGGGATTCTTGAAGTTGGTTCCTATGGTTGGATAGGTGTCGCCACTCCATAGGGACTCGGCTACCACTTGGTCCGTGTTGTCGTGAATGTAGTGGCCAAACAGGGACAGCTTGTCCGTGAAATAATGATCGAAGCGCAGAATGACTTCCGGGACCTGCGTCGGCGCGCCTGGCGCCCCCGAGAAATGGTTGCCTGGCGCATTGGGAAGAGGCATCGCGCCGGAAGCAAAAAAGAGCGCGGCATTTGGATCGATCAACGATGCCGGGATCTGATTCCCAGGGAAGGGTTGGCCTGGAGTCAGACCGGCGGCGGCAAACTTGGCGTTCTGGGCCGGGTCGCCGGTGTTGGGTACCGTGATGGGCGTGCTGAGCGAACTGAAATCGCCGTTGCGCTCCGCCTGCGGGATGGCCGGGGCAAACACTTCCGTACCCGCCACAAACTTGCGCCATTCCTGGTTCCAAAAGAAAAACGTCTTCTTACGATCCTTGTTGTACAGTTTCGGTATCCACACTGGCCCGCCGAGGTTCCACCCGTAAATGTTGTAGCGCAACTCTGGTGCGGGAGTACCAGACAGGTTGGCGAAGAAGTTATTGGCGTCTAAATCGTTGTTGCGGAAGAATTCGTAGACCTCGCCATGGTAATCGTGGGTGCCCGCCTTGATCGCCATGTTGATGGTGCCGCCGGAGCCAATCCCGAAATCGCCCGGTGCGTTGCTGGTCAGCGTCTTGAATTCCGCGATGGCATCCACCGAAGGCATCATGGTGACGCAACCGCCGCAGCCTCGATCGTAATTCTCGCCTCCATCAATCATCCAGACGTTATGTTCCGGACGCTGGCCGTTGAAGCTGATATTCGTGCTGGCTCCTACTGAGATCGGTAAATTGAAATCCGGCAGGTCTGACGCAGCCCCCGGGGTCAGAATCGCAAGGGCCGCCATGTGCCGGCCATTAATGGCCAGATCGGCCACTTGCGAGCCAGAGATCAGGTCGCTGACCTCGGCCGAGTCGGATTCCACCTTTACCACGTCGGCGGCCACCGTGACGCTTTCGGAGACGGCGCCGACCTCCAGAATGGCGTCCACTCGAACCGTGTCGTTCGAGTCCAGCTTAAGTCCGGTCTGCTCGTACCTCTTGAAGCCGGCTGCCTCGGCCCTTACTGAGTAGACTCCGATCTGCAATTCTGGCGCTATATAGCTGCCCGCGGAGTTGGTCTCGAGAACGCGCTTGGCGTTCGTAGCCGTATTGGTGATGGTGACGGTTGCGTTGGGCACAACCGAACCGGTCGGGTCTGTGACTGTGCCTAAAACTGTAGCGGTTTGGGCAAACGCGGAAGCGCTCGCCATGATGGTCAAGACAAAAACGAGACAGGGTTTCTGCATATAACCTCTTTTTTGGCCCGGTTTATGGGCAATCGGGAATAGTCTATAACATTCTGCAACCGCTTACAAGATAAAAAATCGGATAAAAATGGCCCCCCGCGCGGATTTTAAGAATAAAGTTCTGTAAGGCCTTGCGGCGGAGCCGGCGCCAACCCCTATCGGCCGTTCCGGCGAGGCGCCGGGCCTGTCGATTCCCGTAGCACCAGTTCGGGATCGATGACAATCTCTCGCCCCACCTTGCCGCGCGCCGACTCGGGAACAAGCATCTCGAACGCCAGGTGGCCTATGCGGTCCCGCGGAATATGCACCGTGGTCAGCGGCGGATAGCTGAACTCCGACAGCCTGATATTGTCGAACCCCGTGACGGAGATATCCGCTGGCACGCGCAGGCCCTGGTCGCGCACCTCCCGCAGCACGCCCACGGCCATGACATCGTTGACGCAGATGATCCCGGTGGGCTGAAATCCCGAGGAGAGGATCTCGTGCGCGGCCTGCTGCCCTCCCTCGAACGAGTCCTGGCTTGCCACCGTGCGCCATTCCGTGCCCGGTGCGTACCGTGACACGGTCTCGATGAAAGCGCTCTCACGCTCGCCGAGCGGGCCTAGCGTGGCGTGATGGTCCACGAACGCCAGCCTGCTATGACCGGAATTATGCAGATATTCCATTACCCGCTCGATGCCGCGGCGGTAGTTGACCCGGATATTCGACATTAATCGCCCGGCCGCCCCCACGTCATAAAACACAACCCGAATCCGGCTCGCCGCCAGCTCGCGGATCAGGTCCGGGTCCATCTCCGATACGATCACCGCCAACCCCGCCACGCGCCGCCCGATCATCAACCGCACGCATCGCACCAGGTGGTCCGGATCGTAGAAGGTGTTAGCCACCAGCACCTCATATCCGTGGGTGTAGGCGTCCGCTTCGAGCGCCCTGAAAATGTCGAAGAAGAAGGGATTCTCCAGGTTGGACGCGATCATGCCCAGTGTCCGGGTGTCGCCCTTCGCCAGCGATCGCGCGTGCAGGTTGGGGTGGTAGTTCAGGTCTGAAACCGCTTTCATCACACGCGCGCGCGTGGAGCCCCGGACTACATTCACCTTGTTCAGAACACGTGATACGGTGGCGGCGGAAACGCCCGCACGCTTTGCCACTTCATTGAGGTTCATCTGCTTTGCCGCCGAATTCCGTTTCTGCCCAATCGTAACAGTTATAACATCGCAGCGAAGGGATCGTGGCGGCCCCTCCCGAGCCGAGCGCGTATGTAAGCGGTTTCGGGCGCTTTGCTATCCTTAAGTTGAGGGGCAACGCCATGGCCGCAATCTCGGTTACGCTTAGCGATGAACAGATGCGCAAACTGGAACAGACAGCTCAACGGCTGAATCTGTCAGTCGAGGATTTGGTTCTGTTCAGCATCGATGACCTGCTCTCCCGGCCGGACGAAGCATTCTTGCAGGCCGCGGAATCGGTATTGCACAAGAACGCCGAACTATACCGGCGCCTGGCGTAATGCGCTACATCACATTGCGTGAGGTCATGGAGATCCATTCTCGATTGATCTCCGCCTCGGGAGGTTCGCCAGGCGTGCGCGATCTGGCGGCGCTTGACTCTGCGGTCGCCCAGCCGCGCATGACATTCGGCGGCGAGGATTTGTATCCTACGATCATTCAGAAAGCCGCCGCTCTGATGTTCTCACTCATCCAAAATCATCCATTCGTGGACGGCAATAAGAGAGCCGGACATGCCGCCGCGGAAGTGTTCCTGATGCTGAATGGCCGGGAGATCCGCGCGACTGTCGACGAACAGGAAGAGCTCGTGCTCGGCGTGGCTTCGAGCACCGTGAGCCGTAACGAGTTGGTCGGCTGGCTTGCGGAGAGAGTGGTCGGTCGAGCGGGAGAAAGGTCAGCTTCCGGATAGTCGGCAACGAGACCCAGTGACTTCGCTATTGGGGATATGAGGCTAGGAGCGGAAAAATGGCAGGCAGGCGAAAAGAAAATGCAAATTAAACTAGACTCCGCAAGCAGCGTGGAAGAGTTTGGGAAGAAAGTGTCGAACATCGGCCGGGCATGGTATCCCGACTACCCGCTGTCTCCATGGTGTAGAGGGCAGGAAAGGTCAGAATGGCCTCTTGTGCCTAAACTGTACAGGGGGACAGCGGACGATCTGAACACGGAATACGAAATCCGAGAGGAGTTCTGTACCCACGCGCCAGCCTTGTCCGACTACACCAAGCCAAGCGACGATCCGGTGTTCAGCAAGTGGGAAATCTACTTCGTGATGCAACACTATGGGGCACCGACTCGCCTACTCGATTGGACAGAAGCGCCACTCGTTTCCCTCTATTTCGCTGTCAGGTCGAACAAAGGCAACTTCCCAGCCGCAGTTTGGATATTGGACGCTTGGTGGCTTAACAGAATGGTTATTCGAAAAGACGAGGTCATTCCGCCGGCCGATTCGGGTACGTTGCCCGAGGATCGAAAACGGGTCGCGGCTTGGCTCCCCGACCGGTTTAAGAAGGGAGTGAGGCTACCGCGACTTCCGTGCGCTGTGTATCCCACTCACACGATGCGGAGGATCAGCGCCCAGCGGTCGTGCTTCACAATTCATGGCAGTGCCCACGATGGTTTCGACGAACTCACGCGTCGCCGAAAGGCTGCCAAACTAGTCAAAATTGAGATTCCAGCGTGGGAAGTGAGGCAGGTTAGAGACTCTCTTGAATCGTACGGAATCGATGAGACCACTATCTTCCCGGACCTAGAAGCGCTTGGGAGGGCCGTAACGCTCCACTGGAAAAGCGAAGCACTTTGCCGCCCGGATGAAAGCGTCTATACGCGGCTAGGTAGAATCGAAAATCCACGGTATTGGCGTATTTGCGATCAGAAACATTAGAAGCGGAACGAGGCTGTTCAAGGGCGATGACGGTGGGATCATTTGGGTCGACGCCCCAGACACAAACAGGCTAAGCCAAGAGGTTAAGAGGCTGTACGCGGACTTCGCTATTTTCAAAAGCAACCGATTCGGCTGTCCGCCGAGCTTTAACGGCCTGACTCCCGCTTGGTACATCAACGATTCACGAACGAATCCAAATGTCCGCTGCGATGAGAACTATGAATTCCTTGCACTTCGAGACATCAAGCGAGGTGAAGAGCTAACTGTTGACTACTCGCAGTACAATGACCCAGGACCGCGCTGAAAGGGAACTAGGCAAACCAGCGTAGTTGACCCCTAGCCGCCGTCTTGGAGGGGTGCCGTCTTTGCTCAGCACCTAATGGCAGGCGATAACAGCAATTTTCTGGCCGTCCAGGTAGGGCGTTTGAGGAAGTGAGACCAGATACTTCCCTGAAGCCCTCCACCTCAACTAGCCCTGTAACGCCCCCATCTGAAACCGAAACCCTAACCGCACGCGCCCGCCTACTTCCCATCCTTCAGCATCTCTCTTGCCGCGTTATAACCCGGCGCGCCCATCACCCCGCCTCCCGGATGCGCCCCAGACCCGCATAAATACAGCCCCCGGACCGGCGTGCGGTATCGCGCCCATCCTGCTACCGGACGCATCACGAACATCTGGTCCAGGCTCATCTCGCCGTGGAAAATGTTGCCGCCGGTGATACCGAAGCGCCGCTCCAGGTCGAGCGGCGTCAGCACCTGCTTGTCAATAATGATCGAGCGAATGTTTGGAATATACTCTTCCATCACTTCCACGACACGTTCGTAAAACGGCTCGCGCAATTCGTCCCAGCCGCCCTCGCGCAGCGTGTACGGTGTGTATTGCAGAAAGATCCCCATGATATGTTTGCCCGCCGGCGCGAGCGACGCGTCATACATGGTCGGAATGGTCAGCTCCAGCATGGGCCGCTCCGAGGGCCGGCCATACTTCGCGTCATCCCACGCGCGCTCGATATATTCGATGGACGGGCAGATGTGCATCGTCGCGCGATGCTGCGGCCCCGGCGCGCCCGCGAGCGCGCGAAACTCCGGCAGCCCCGCCAGCGCCAGGTTGATCTTGCACGAAGTGCCCTGGCTGCGGAACCGCCGTATGGCCGCCACAAAGTCGGACGGTAGCTCGCGCTCCTCGAGCAAACGCAGGAACGTAACCAGCGGATCGAGGTTGGATGCCACCACCGCGCCCTCGATCTCTTCGCCGCCTTCCAGCACCACGCCGCGCGCGCGGCCGTCCCGCACCAGGATCTTCCGCACTGCCGCGCCCGTGCGAATCACCGCGCCCTGGCTGCGCGCCGCGGCCGCGATCGCTTCCGACACCGCGCCCATGCCGCCGCGCACGAACCCCCACAATCCTCTGTGCCCCGCCACGCTCCCCATCACGTGATGCATCAGGATATACGCGGTCCCCTGCGACCGCGGACCGCCATTCGCCCCGATCACTCCATCGGTCGCCAGCGTCACCTTCAGTTCGGGCGATTCGAACCACTCGTCCAGGAATTCGGCCGCGCTCTGGGTGAAGATCTTGACCAGCGCCACCATGTCCGCCGGAGCCAGCTTGCGCATACGCCCCGCCAGCTTCAGATACTCGATCAAATCCCCGATGCCGCCCGGCGGAAACTGCGGCGGCGTGGTCAGCAGCAGCGATTCCACTACTTGCGACAACCGCTCGAGCTGCTCCTCGAACGCCGGATAAATCTCCGCGTCGCGCCGCGAAAATTTGGCGATCTCTTCGAGCGTCTTGCCGCGGTCCTGCCACATGAAGAAGCAGCGGCCATCCGGAAACGGCGAGAAGAACGCCGGGTCCTTCGCATCCACGTGGTAACCGAACCGCTCCAGCTCCAGATCGCGGATGATGCGCTCCTGTAACAGGCTGGTCAGGTACGACGCCGTCGAGACGCGAAACCCCGGCCAGATCTCCTCGGTCACCGCGCAGCCGCCCACCAGCTCGCGCCGCTCCAGCACGATGGTCTTGCGCCCCGCGCGCCCCAGGTAGGCCGCGGTCACCAGGCCGTTGTGCCCGCCGCCGATAATAATCGCATCGAATCGCTGCGCCAAATTCACCTTTTCCGGAAAGCTACTACCGCCAGCGGCGGCAGAATGATGCTGATGCTGTGCTGCCGATTGTGCAGCGCGACGGGCCGCGACGCCACCCATCCGGCGTTCCCCAGGTTGCCGCCGCCGAACAGGTGCGAGTCCGTATTCAGAACCTCTTCGTAGATACCTTCCTCCGGCACGCCGATGCCGTACTTCTCATGCACTACCGGCGTAAAGTTGCAGCAGAACAGCAGGAAATCCTTGGGATCCTCGGCGCGCCGCAAAAAGGAAATCACTGAGCTCTGCACATCGTGAAAGTCCACCCACTCGAAGCCCTTGTAGCTGAAATCCACCTGATAGAGCGCTGGGCTGGCGCGATAGAAGCGGTTCAGCTCCGCCGCCAGGAACTGCAGCTTGCGGTGATATTCGAACGTCAGCAGCTCCCAGCGCCGGCCTTCATTATGGTTCCACTCTTCGCGCTGCCCGATCTCCTGCCCCATAAACAAAAGCTTTTTGCCCGGATGCGCGTACATGTAGGCCATGAAAGCGCGTACATTGGCGAATTGCTGCCATTCGTCGCCCGGCATCTTGTCGAACAGCGAGCGCTTGCCGTGTACTACTTCGTCGTGCGAAACGGGCAGCACGAAATTCTCCGTGAAGGCGTACAGCATGCTGAAGGTGATGTCGTTGTGGTGATACTTGCGGTAAATCGGATCCTGGCTGAAGTAGTCGAGCATATCGTGCATCCAGCCCATGTTCCACTTCATGGTGAAGCCCAGCCCGTTGAGATATACCGGCTTCGACACGCCCGGGAACGCGGTGGATTCCTCCGCGATGGTGATGGCCCCCGGCGCCGTGTGCGCCAGTTCGTTGAATCGCCGGATGAATTCGATGGCCTCCAGATTCTCGTTGCCGCCGTACTGATTGGGTATCCATTCGCCGGCCTTGCGCGAATAGTCGAGGTAAAGCATGGAGGCCACCGCGTCCACCCGCAGCCCGTCGATGTGGTACTGCTTCAGCCAGAACATGGCGTTCGAAATCAGAAACGAGCGCACCTCGTTGCGGCCGTAGTTGAAGACCAGCGTGCCCCAGTCCTGCTGCTCTCCCTTGCGCGGGTCGGCATGCTCGTAGAGCGCCGTCCCGTCGAAAAACGCCAGCCCGTGCGCGTCTTTGGGAAAGTGCGCCGGCACCCAGTCCACGATCACGCCGATACCCGCCCGATGGCACTCGTCCATCAGGTACATGAAATCCTCTGGCGTGCCGAAGCGCGAGGTGGGCGCGAAATACCCGATCACCTGGTAACCCCACGATCCCGAAAACGGATACTCCATGATGGGCAACAGCTCGATGTGGGTGTAGCCCATCCGCTTGATGTACTCCACCAGGTTCACGGCCAGCTCGCGATACGTCAGGAACTGCCCCTGCGGCCCGCGCGTCCAGGACTCCAGGTGCAGCTCATAGATGCACACCGGCGCTTTCAGCCAGTCCGTGCGGCCGCGCGTCTCCATCCATTCGGCATCGCGCCACTGGTACTTGTCCACGTTCCAAACCACCGAGGCCGATTTGGGCGGCGTCTCGCATTCGAAAGCGTAAGGGTCCGCCTTGAGCTGCTGGTAAGCGTTGAAGCGCGACCGCACGTTGTACTTGTACGCGGCTCCCTCGCCCAGCTCCGGAATAAAAATCTCCCACACCCCGCCGTTGCGCCGCCGCATCGGATGGCGTCGCGTGTCCCACTGGTTAAACTCGCCGGCTAACGCGACCGTCTCTGCGTTGGGCGCCCACACGGCGAACCGCACCCCCTTCACGCCCTCCACTTCAGTCAGGTGCGCCCCCAGCGTGCGATAAGCCTCGTAGTGCGTGCCCTCCGTGTGCAGATGCAATTCAAAATCGGTAATCAACGGCGGGAACCGGTAGGGGTCCACGAACTCAATAGTGGGGCCGTCCCACATCTTCGCCTGTATCAGGTACTTCTCCGGCGCTCCCGCCAGATTCGCGCAGAAAAAGCCGCCGTCGTGAATCTTCTCCATCGGCCAGATCTTATCGCCGATCAGCAGCGTGGCTGTGGCGGCCTGCGGCAGGAACGCGCGAACCTCCCAGCGCGCCTGCGTGCCGCGCTTGCGAACCGCGTGCGGGCCCAATATGCGGAACGGGTCGCCGTGATACCCGCCAACAATCGCTTCTATCTCTTCAGGAGTCATGTCAACCTATTCTTCATGGAACATGTGGCCGACTTTCGCGCCTGGCCCAAGGCGGAATTGCACGTGCATCTGGAAGGCTCCGTGAAGCCCGAGACCATGCAAGAACTGGACCCCGATCTCTCCCTGGAGGCCATTCGGTCCATGTACCACTTTACCGATTTCCAGGGCTTTCTTCACACTTTTAAATCCCTGGTCGAGCGCCTTCGTACTCCAGACGATTACGCGCGCATCACCCGCCGCCTGCTGAAGCGCCTGGCCGCCGAGAACGTGCGCTACGCGGAAATCACCCTTTCGGCCGGCGTGGTGCTCTGGAAGAAACAGGAGTTCGCCCCCATTTATACGGCCGTGCGGCAGGCCGCCGCTGAGTTTCCCATCGAGGTCTATTGGATTCTGGACGCTATCCGCCACTTCGGCCCGGAGCACGCCCGCGAGGTCGCGGAGCTTTCCGCCGCACGCGTCGACGATGGCGTGGTGGCCTTCGGGATCGGGGGCGACGAAGAGCGCGGCCCCGCGCAATGGTTCGCCGATGTCTATCGTTTCGCCAGGAGCACCGGACTCCGCCTCACGGCCCATGCCGGCGAGACGGCAGGGCCCGCTTCCGTGTGGGCCGCTCTCGCGATCGGCGCCGAGCGCATCGGCCACGGCATTCGCGCCATCGAAGATCCGGATTTGCTGCGGCGCCTGCGCGATGACAACATTCCGCTGGAAGTCTGCATCACGAGCAACGTGATGACCGGCGCGGTTCCATCTCTCGAGGCCCATCCGGTGCGCCGCTTATACGATGCCGGCGTGCCCATCACCCTCTCGACCGACGATCCCGGAATCTTCGCCGCCACCCTGAGCGGCGAATACGATCTGGCGGCCCGCCAGTTTGGCTTCTCCGAATCCGAGCTGCGCGGCATCGCGGAGAATGCGTTTCGTTATGGATTCAAATCCGGGGTGACCCCAATAAGCGGTAACTTGAAGGTTCCCCCGCGCTGATCCTACGCCTGATCACCGCGAGCGTTACCGAGCCGCGACCGTCAGTACCTACGTAGTTAGGTTCTTGCCGAAATTGGCAGAATTTCGTTCAGCGGGAGGCCGTGGCGAGTTCTGGAATGATGACGAGCTCCTTGAGTTTGAGGCCCAGAGCAATGACCTGCTTGCCGAGCACGGTGAGGTAGTACTTGTAGCAGTGCCGCACTTTCTTGAGCAAGCCGTGCTCGTAAAGCCGGCGCAAAATCCGCGACATCTGGCCGCTGTTGTATTGCGGGAAATGCGCGCGTAGTGATTTATTTTGTATGCCGTGTCGAAGAAGTTGAATCCCCGATACGAACGGGCTTCTTCATGCACGGTGCGGCTGATCTTGTTCAGTTTGTTAGCACCGTCGCTGGGATCGTCGATAGCCGATAGGAACTCCAGGTAACGTCGATTGGCGGCTACCAGCACTTCCCGCAGCGCGCCCAGGCTGTAGATGGTTTTCTGCATGGGTGCGAACTTCATTACCGCTTCGCCGTGGCGTTGTTCTACCTCGCGGTAGTGCTTGAAAAAAGAAACATCCTTGACCGTGGTTTCGATGCGCAGGATGTGGCCGAACTTGTCGTACATTTTGATGGATGCCATTCCCATGGAGTGCCGCACGCGCGTGCCCTCGATGCGTACGTTCTAGCGGTTGCCCATCTCATCCTGGTAGTTGCCGTTGTATTTCTTGCCTGGAAATGTGGCGATGTCGTCTGGTTTGACCGTGTGGTCCGAATCAGGTTCCCGTAGATGGATTGCAGATCGCTCTGCCGGCGAAACACGATGTCGGTAGCATATTCGGCTTCGTCCAGGCTCCAGTGATCCAAGTTTTGGGCCACCGTCCAATCTGCCAAGGCGGTGAAGGCATTGTCCAGCAGCGTGTAGCCGACCTTTTGGCGGTCCAGTTGTCGCGCCAGCCAGTTGTGCCCGTTGCAGTAGAACTGCAAACGAAAGGGACACCAAGTGGGTACCCGTACGTAGCAGAGCCCCAGATCTTCGTCGAGGAAGTAGAAATAGTAGTGCAAGCATTTGCCGTCGTCGTACCGCAGATAGGTCCGGCCACTGTTCTTGTCGTGCATGGCTGGTAGGTAGTGCACGGCTCCA
>Ga0302324_100002741_pt1 | contig 40190 bp, 30 predicted proteins | sample Palsa_T0_1_FD_201949 | JGI IMG/M metagenome (GOLD analysis project Ga0302324, IMG submission 201949) | Peat permafrost microbial communities from Stordalen Mire near Abisko, Sweden - Palsa_T0_1 | ecosystem: Environmental > Terrestrial > Soil > Palsa > Peat permafrost | place: Sweden: Abisko...
GCCTCGATCTCCTGGGGCGCGATCGTTCCGCCGCCTCCAACCACCACGCGGATGTGCTCGTAGCCGTGCTCGCGCAGCATGTCCACCATGTAGCGGAAATACTCGTCGTGGCCGCCCTGATAGGAGCTGACGGCAATGCCGTCGGCGTCTTCCTCGATCGCAGCGCGCACGATGTCGGCGACGCTGCGGTTGTGCCCCAGGTGCACCACTTCCGCACCCTGCGCCTGCAGCAGGCGGCGGATCATATTGATGGCCGCGTCGTGGCCGTCGAACAATGACGCGGCAGAAACGAAGCGCAGCGGGGTGGTGCGAGCACCGGGCTCGCGAGCAATTTCTATCGCGGGAATGCTCATGGATAAGCGGTCGAGCGCTGGGAAACCCGAATGCTATATTAGCACTCCCCCATGGGGTGGCCTTCCAGGCCCTTACTCCTTACTTACACGGTGGATTCATGTCGGAGCACGGTGTTGTCATTGTTGCGGCGAAGCGCACGCCGATCGGAGCCTTTCAGGGCGTGTTTACGCCCGTGACGGCGACGCAGCTCGGCGCCGCGGCCATTCGCGGCGCACTCGAGGCGGCCGGGATCGGGGCGGCTGAGATTCAGGAAGTCATCATGGGCTGCGTATTGCCCGCAGGCTTAGGTCAAGCGCCTGCCCGGCAGGCCGCCATCGGCGCAGGCATCCCGGTCGGCACGCCCGCCACCACGGTTAACAAAATGTGCGGCTCAGGGCTCAAGGCCATCATGCAGGGCGCGGATCAAATTCGCACCGGCGACGTCGAAGTGGTGGTGGCCGGAGGCTTGGAGTCCATGACGAACTCGCCGTATCTCCTGCCCAAGGCGCGCGGCGGCTATCGCATGGGACACGGCGAGATCCTCGATCACATGTTCTATGACGGCCTGCAGAGTCCCTTTGACGGCCAACTCATGGGCTCCTTCGGCGATCGCACTGCAAGCCGCTATCAGTTTACGCGCGCAGACCAGGACGCCTTCGCCGCCGAATCCGTGCGCCGCGCATTGGCCGCCATCGAAGGGCAGCATTTTGCCGCCGAGATTGCCCCCGTCACGGTCAAAGGCCGCAAGGGCGAGACGGTGGTGGCGCGCGATGAGACGCCTTTCAATTGTGATATCTCAAAGATCCCGACGATGAAGGCCGCCTTCTCCAAGGACGGCACGGTGACCGCCGCAAGCTCCTCATCCATTGCCGACGGCGCCGCTGCCGTCGTACTGATGCGCGAATCCACCGCACGCGCGCGCGGCATCAAGCCTCTGGCGCGCATTCTCGCCTACGCGAGCCACGCCGCTGAGCCTGAGTGGTTCACGACCGCGCCCATCGGCGCCATCAATAAAACTCTCGGCTACCTCGACTGGAAATCGCAGGACGTCGATCTCTATGAGATCAACGAAGCCTTCGCGGTGGTGACGATGGCGGCCATGCGCGATGTCGGCATCGAGCACGCGCGCGTGAATGTGCACGGCGGCGCCTGCGCGCTGGGCCACCCCATCGGCGCAACCGGCGCGCGCATCCTGACGACTCTCGCGCACGCGCTCGTGCGGCGCGGCGCGCAACGCGGGATCGCATCGCTGTGCATCGGCGGCGGCGAAGCGGTGGCAATGGCTCTCGAGCGCGCCGTGTAGCGAGCGCTGCATGCCCGCACTGTCATCGCAGATCGAGTCCGGCAGCGAGCGCTTCCGCGCGAATCATGCACGCATGGCGGAGCTTGCGACTGCGCTGCGCTCGGAAGTGGAGCGCGCCAGCCGCGGCGGCTCCGAGGAAGCGCGCCGCAAGCACACCGCCCGCGGCAAGCTCCTGCCGCGCGAGCGCGTGCAGACTCTGCTCGATCCGGGCAGTCCGTTTCTCGAGCTCTCGGCGCTGGCGGCCCATGGTATGTACGGTGACGACGCGCCGGCGGCGGGAATCATCAGTGGCATCGGCCGCATCCACGGCCGTGCCTGTCTCATCCTCGCCAATGATGCGACGGTCAAGGGCGGAACCTATTTTCCGCTGACGGTGAAGAAGCATCTGCGCGCGCAGACCATAGCGCTCGAGCACGCGCTGCCCTGCGTCTATCTCGTCGACTCGGGTGGGGCGTTTCTGCCTCTGCAGGATGAGGTGTTTCCCGACCGTGATCACTTCGGGCGCATCTTCTTCAATCAGGCGCAGCTGTCCGCGCGCGGCATCCCGCAGATCGCCCTCGTCATGGGCAGCTGCACGGCAGGCGGCGCCTACGTGCCCGCCATGTGCGATGAGACCGTCATCGTCCGGAACCAGGGCACCATATTTCTCGCGGGGCCGCCGCTCGTTAAGGCGGCGACCGGCGAAGAAGTGGACGCGGAATCGCTCGGCGGCGGCGACGTGCACGCACGCACCTCAGGCGTCGTCGATCATCTGGCGGACAATGACGCGCATGCGCTCGCGATCGCCCGCTCCATCATTGCAAGTCTTCCGGCCCCTGCGGCGCCGTGGCTCGCCTGCGCCGAGCCCAGGGAGCCGGTGCTTGATCCGCAGGAGATCTATGGCATTTTGCCGCAGGACAACCGCCAGCCGTACGATGTGCGCGAAATCATCGGCCGCCTGGTGGATGGCTCGCAGTTCCACGAGTTCAAATCCAATTACGGTGCAACTCTGGTGTGCGGCTTCGCGCACATCTGGGGCTGCCCCGTGGGCATCATCGCCAACAACGGCATCCTCTTCTCTGAGTCGGCGCTGAAGGGCGCGCATTTCGTGCAATTGAGCAATCGCCGCCGCGTGCCGCTCCTCTTTTTGCAGAACATCACCGGCTTCATGGTCGGCCGCAAGTATGAGAACGCCGGCATCGCCAAGGATGGCGCCAAGATGGTGACCGCAGTCGCCTGTGCCACGGTGCCGAAGCTCACCGTGTTGATCGGCGGCTCATTCGGCGCCGGCAACTATGCGATGTGCGGCCGCGCCTACGGCGGCCGCTTCCTGTGGATGTGGCCCAACGCGCGCATCTCCGTCATGGGTGGCGAGCAGGCCGCACAGGTGCTCGCCACGGTGCGTCGCGATGGCGCGCAGGCGCGCGGCGAGACCTGGCCGGAAGAGGATGAGCGGCGTTTCGTGGCCGAAACTCGCAACCAATACGAAGCTCAGGGCAATCCGTACTATGCGACGGCACGACTCTGGGACGATGGCGTCATTGATCCGCTCGACACGCGCCGAGTGTTGGGACTGGCGTTGCACCTGGCAGCAAACGGGCCGGCGCCCAAGGCTGAGCGCTACGGCATATTTCGGATGTAGGGGGGACTCATGAAGATTGCTGAGGCACGTGCCGTCATCACAGGCGGCGCATCGGGCCTGGGCCATGCCGTGGCGCGCCATTTCGCGCAGTCTGGCGGCCAGGTCACGCTGCTCGACGTTCAGGAAGGCCCGGGACGCGCCGCAGCGACGGCGATCGGCGCGCGCGCAAGCTTCGTCAAATGCGACGTCACCTCCGAAGCGGAGGTCGTGTCCGCCATGGAGGCCGCGGCCGAGCGCATGGGCGGCATCAATCTGCTCGTCAATTGCGCGGGCGTCATCGGCGCGGCGCGCGTGCTCGGCCGCAACGGACCCATGGCGGGCGAGTTCTTCACCAAGGTGATCCACATCAATCTCATCGGCACCTTTCTTTGCGACAAGGCGGCCGCCGCCCTCATGCAGAAGAACACACCGAACGAGGATGGCGAACGCGGTGTTCTGATCCACACCTCCTCCGTCGCCGCCTTCGAAGGACAGATCGGCCAGGCCGCCTACTCCGCGACCAAGGCGGCGGTCATGGGAATGACGCTGCCGATCGCGCGCGAGTTTGCGCAGTTTGGTATCCGCTGCATGGCCATTGCGCCCGGGATTTTTCTGACGCCGATGATCGAGTCCATGCCCAAGGAGCACCAGGAATCTCTCGCCAAGCAGATTCCCTTCCCCGCGCGCCTCGGCAAGCCCGAGGAGTTCGCGCGCCTGGTGGCGACCATCTTTGAGATTGCCATGTTGAACGGCGAGACCATCCGCTTGGACGGCGCCATCCGCATGCAGCCCAAATGAGGCAGCCATGACAGATGTAACGGATGTGATGGAGTACGATGTCGTGATCGTGGGCGCGGGACCTGCGGGCCTCGCAGCGGCCATCCGCTTAAAGCAGCTCGCACCTGACAAAAATGTCTGCGTCCTGGAAAAGGGCGCCAGCGTCGGCGCGCATTCAATCTCCGGTGCCGTTCTGGAACCGGGGCCGCTTGAGACGCTGCTGCCGCATTGGCGGCGTGACTATCCGGGCATGAAAGTGCCGGCGCTGCGCGATGAGTTCTTCTTCATGACGCGAACCGGCGCCACGCGTTTTCCGCTCGTGCCGCGCCAGATGCACAATGCCGGCAACTTCATCATCTCATTGGGGCAGCTCACTCCCTGGCTCGCCGAGCAGGCTGAAGGCCTGGGCGTCGATGTGTTTCCCGGCTTCGCCGCGGCCGGCCCCGTATTTGACGACGCGGGCGCGGTCAAAGGCGTGCGCATCGGCGATATGGGCGTGCTCAAAGATGGCACGCACGGGCCCAATTACACGCCGGGCGCGGAAGTGCATGCCAAAGTCACGCTCCTGGCGGAAGGCTGCCGTGGCTCGATTTCCAAAGTTCTCATCCAGCGCTTCGATTTGGCGCAGGGCCACAATCCGCAGACCTTTGGACTTGGGTTCAAAGAGCTGTGGCAATTGCCTGCCGGGCGTGTCGAGGCAGGCTTGATTCAGCACTCGGTCGGCTGGCCGGTCGACAGCAAGACTTACGGCGGCAGTTTCCTCTATCACCTCGACAACAACCGGGTGTACGTGGGCTATGTCGCCGGGCTTGATTATGCAGACCCGCGTTTCAAGCCTTTCGAGGCCTTCCAGCAGTTCAAGAACCATCCGACGGTGAAGCCGCTCCTCGAAGGAGGGGAAATCCTCGCCGCCGGAGCACGCACCATCGCCTCGGGCGGCTGGCAGTCGCTGCCGACTCTGGAGATGCCCGGTGCTCTTTTGATCGGCGATGCCGGCGGGACGCTCAACTTTCCGAAGATCAAGGGCATTCATCAGGCGATTCGCTCCGGCACGCTCGCCGCCGAGCACCTCATCGAGACGAGCTCCGTCACGGGCTTTGATGCGCGCTGGCGCGCCTCCGTCGGCGGCCTTGAGCTGCGCCAGGTGCGCAATATTGCTCCGGGCATGAAACGCGGACTCTGGTTCGGGCTCTTGAACGGCGCCTGGGAAACCTATGTCACGCGCGGCGCCTCGCCCTGGACCTTAAAGAACAAGGCCGACTGGTCGAAGCTTGAGCGATTGGATGAATTTGCATCGCCCGAGCGCGGCTGGGGCGCGCGCGCATTGCCGCCGCGCGACCGGGTGTCCTCGGTGTTCTTTGCCGGCAACACGCACGATGAGAATCAGCCGGTGCATCTGCACGTCGCGGACACCTCCATCTGCGTCGAGCGCTGCACGCGCGAGTTCGGCAATCCCTGCCAGAACTTCTGCCCGGCCGGCGTCTATGAAATGGTCGAGGACGGCAAAGGTGGCCGGCGCCTGCAGATCAACGCCGCCAACTGCGTGCACTGCAAGGCCTGCGACATCAAAGATCCGTACGAAATCATCACCTGGACCACGCCCGAGGGCGGCTCCGGGCCGAATTACCAAATGCTCTGATCGGGATTTATATACCAAGTCCCTTGCGCGAGAATAAGTCGTGATCCTGACGTACCGCCATCGGCTGTTACCGCTCAAAAGCCAGCACCGCGCTTTAGAGCGGCTGTGCGCCGCACAGCGCGAGTTGTACAACGCAGCGCTCGAGGAACGCATTGACTGTTATCGCAAGACGGGCAAGACACGCAGCTATATCGATCAGTGCAAAGCATTAACCGAGTGCCGCCATGAGTTACCCGACATGGGCGAGCTCCCAGCGAACCTGCAGCGCTGGACACTGAAGCGGATGGACGACGCCTTTCAAGGATTTTTTCGCCGCGTCAAGGCGCATAACGGGAAGGCTGGCTTTCCCCGATTCCGTGGCAAGGGACGCTGGGAAGCCTTCGGCTTCAATGAGTTCAGCGGTATTCGATTCGATGGTAAGCGGCTGCGTTTTGCCGGTATGCCAGGAGGGCTCAAAGTGCATCTGCACCGTGAGCTTCCCAAAGATGCGGATATTCGCTCCTGCGTCTTTCGTCAGGACGATTCGGGATGGTTCATTTGCCTGCAGATTGCCGTTCCCACTCCTGAGAAGCGCGCCATAGCGACTGTGATCGGCGTGGATCTGGGGTTAACGGTATTCGCCTATTGCAGTGACAACGTGGAGATTCCGAATCCACGCATTGCACGGCGCGCGGAAAAGGAACTTCGCAGGCGGCAGCGCGCGCTATCCCGCTGCCAGCGAGGCAGTCATCGCCGCCACAAAGTGCGCATGCAGGTGGCGAGAGTGCACCGCAAGATCGCCAATACCCGCAATAGCTGGCTTCATAAGGAATCGGCTGGGCTCGTCAAGCGAGCCGATCTCATCGTCGTAGAGGATTTGAAAGTCGCGAACATGATTCGTCATCCGACCCTGGCGCGTTCGATTGCGGACGCATCATGGTCGCGGTTTGTCTCGATGCTGGACTACAAAGTTGAAAAGACTGGTGGTCATCTCACTCGAGTCAATCCGAGAAATACCAGTCAGGAATGCTCACGCTGCCATAAACTTGTACCGAAATCGCTCGCCGTGCGCACACACAAGTGCCCGCACTGCGGCTTGGTCATCCACCGGGATCACAATGGAAGCTTGAACATTCGTCGCGCCGGGATTGGCGCGAGGGCGCTCAACGTGATCGGTCGCGATGAGCGTGCGCCCGGAAACATCTTGCTGGCTCCCGCGAGGGAGTAAGTAAATAAATCCCCTCTGATAAAGCCATGTCTCCTAGCTGGAGCCCCTCGCCCAAGCGCGCAGCCGCGACGAACCTTGCGCGGTTCATGGATTGCGTCAATGCCCGCCAAGGATTGGCGATGGCGGACTACGCCGATGTCTACCGTTGGTCCATCGACAAACCCGCGCAATTTTGGGCCGAACTCGTGCGCTTCGCCGACGTGCGCGCGAGCTGCGCCAAAGACGGGCCCGTCATTGAAAATCCCGACGCCATGCCTGGTGCGCGCTTCTTTTCGAGCGCGCGTCTCAACTTCGCCGAGAACCTGCTGCGCTACCGCGACGCACAGCCTGCGCTCGTGTTTCGCAACGAACGCGGCGCAAGGAGCGAGCTCTCCTACGGGCAGCTCTACGACGAAGTGGCGCGCGTCGCCGCAGGCCTCAAAGAGGCGGGCGTCGTCGCCGGCGACCGCGTCGCAGCCTTCCTGCCCAATCTGCCCGAGACGGCCATCGCCATGCTCGCCACCGCGAGCTTGGGCGCCATTTGGTCCTCCTGCTCGCCGGATTTTGGCTTAGGCGCCGTCGTCGATCGATTCGGGCAGATCGCCCCCAAGGTGCTGTTCGCGGCCGATGGCTACTTCTACGGCGGCAAGACCCTCGACTCGCTCACCCTCATCGCGGAACTCTTGCCGCAGCTGCCGAGCGTCGTCGCGCTTGTGATCGTGTCCTACGCATGTCCCAGTGCTGCGCTCGCGCGCATCCCGGCAGGCAGCGCCAAAGTGCGACACTGGGGGGACTTTGGCATCGCCGGCGCCGCTTTGAAATTCCTGCAGTGCCCCTTCGATCAGCCGCTCTACATCCTCTACTCCTCGGGCACCACCGGGAAACCTAAGTGCATCGTTCACGGCGCGGGCGGCACGCTCTTGCAGCATCAGAAGGAGCACCTGCTGCACACCGATGTGCGCCGTGAGGACCGGCTCTTCTACTTCACCACCTGCGGCTGGATGATGTGGAACTGGCTGATGAGCGCGCTCGCCACGGGTACGACGCTCGTGCTCTACGACGGCTCGCCTTTTCATCCGGATCCGGGAGTGCTGTGGCGCATGGCGGCCGAGGAGCGCCTGACAATATTCGGCACCAGCGCGAAGTACCTCGCCTCGCTCGAGAAGAGTGGCTTCGCGCCGGCGCGCGCGCTCGAGCTGCCGGCGCTGCGCACCATCCTCTCCACGGGCTCGCCGCTTCTGCCGGAAGGATTCGACTTCGTGTATCGCGACGTGAAGGCGGACGTACAGCTGTCCTCCATTTCCGGAGGCACCGACATCGTCTCCTGCTTCGCGCTCGGCTGCCCGACGCGTCCGGTCTATCGCGGCGAAATCCAGTGTCGCGGTCTTGGGCTTAGAGTGGAGATATTTGACCCGGAAGGCCGGTCCATCGTCGGCGAGCGCGGCGAGCTTGTGTGTACCGCGCCTTTTCCGTCCATGCCGCTAGGCTTCTGGGGCGATGATGATGGCAGCCGCTATCGCGCGGCTTATTTCGAGCGCTTCCCCGGAGTTTGGCATCACGCCGACTATGCAGCGCTCACCGAGCACGACGGCCTCGTCATCTACGGCCGCTCCGATGCGGTCCTGAATCCGGGCGGCGTGCGCATCGGCACGGCCGAAATCTATACGGCGGTGGAGGGCCTCGCCGAGATCGCAGAGGCGCTTGCCGTCGCTCAGGACTGGGAGGGCGACGTGCGCATCGTGCTCTTCGTGCGCCTGCAAAGCCCTTACACGCTCGATGCCGCGCTCGATCAAAAGATCCGCAGTTCCATCCGCGCGCGCGCCACCCCACGGCATGTGCCGGCCAAGATCATCGCGGTCCCCGATATGCCGCGCACGCTCTCCGGCAAGCTCACCGAGCTTGCCGTGCGCAACGTCATCCATGGACGGCCCGTGGAGAACCGCGACGCGCTCGCCAATCCTGATGCGCTCGAGCATTTTCGTGACCTCGAAGAGCTGCGGAGTTGACGACCTTCAAGGCGCTCTACGCGCGCGAGCTCGCCCGCAGCGGCTTTCACGCCGATCCGGCGCAGCGCGCAGCGGTCGACGCGCTCGATGATCTCGGCGAGCGTCTGATCGAACGCGAATCGCTCGGCAGTGCGCGGCATTGGCTCGCGCGGCTGCGCGGCCGCGACAGCGTGCGCGGGCTCTACCTCTGGGGGGGCGTAGGGCGCGGAAAGACCTACCTCATGGACCTCTTCTTCGAGAGCCTGCCTTTTGCGCAAAGGCAGAGGCGGCATTTTCACCGCTTCATGTACGACGTGCACGCGCGTCTGGCGAAGCTTACGCAAACGGCCGCGCCTCTGGAGGAGATCGCCAAAAGCGTCGCGCATGAGGCGCACGTCCTGTGCCTGGATGAGCTCTTCATCAGCGACATCGCGGACGCCATGATCGTCGGCGGCCTCTTTAGCGCATTATTTCGCCGCGGCGTGGCGCTCGTTGCGACCTCCAATCAGCCGCCCGAGCGGCTGTATGAGAACGGCCTGCAGCGCGAGCGTTTTCTGCCGGCCGTCGCGCTCCTTGAGCAGCACACGCGCGTGCTCGAGGTGGATGCGGGCACCGATTATCGCCTGCGCGATCTCACATCCGCAGGCATCTACTTTGCAAGCGGCGCGCCGGATACGCAGGCGCAGCTCGCGGCGCTTTTCAGGAAGATCGCCGCGGGCGGCACGCCTCATACCGGCACGGTGCACATCGAAGGACGGGCCATTGACGTCGTGGCCGAGGCGGGGACCGCCGTGTGGTTTGAATTCGCCGCGCTCTGTGCGGGCCCGCGGAGTCAGAACGACTACATCGAGATTGCGCGCAGCTATCAGACCGTGTTCGTCGCCAACGTGCCGCAATTGGATGCCGACCATGACAATGAAGCTCGGCGTTTCATCGCGCTCGTCGATGAGCTCTACGACCGCAGCGTCAAACTCATCGTGAGTGCCGCAGCGTCCCCGGCGGAGCTCTATCGCGGCGAGCGCCTAACGCTCGATTTCGCGCGCGCGGCGAGCCGCCTCGTCGAAATGCAGAGCGAGGAGTATCTCGCCCGCGAACACCGCGCTTAGACGACGCCGCGGCGCATTTGATCAAGCTCGATGGACTCGAAGAGCGCGCGAAAGTTGCCCTCGCCGAAGCCCTCGTTGCCCTTTCGCTGGATGATCTCGAAGAAGATCGGGCCAATCACGTTCTGAGTGAAGATCTGCAGCAGGATGCCCTCGCCCTTGCCCGGATTGCCGTCAATCAGGATCCGCCGCCGCGCGAGCTCCTCGATCCTCTCGCCATGCCCGCCCACGCGCTCGTTGATGCCCTCGTAGTAGGTGTTGGGCGTGTCCTGGAATTCGACCCCCTGGCGCGTGAGCACGTCGACCGTGCGGTAGATGTCCGTGCTCGCAAGCGCAATATGCTGGATGCCCTCGCCCTGGTAGGCCTTCAGGTACTCCTCGATCTGGCTCTTATCGTCCTGCGACTCATTGATGGGAATGCGGATGCGCCCGCAGGGGCTGGTGAGCGCGCGCGAGAAGAGGCCGGTCTTCTTGCCCTCGATGTCGAAGTAGCGGATCTCGCGAAAATTGAACAGCCGCTCGTAGAAGCTCGTCCAATAGTCCATGCGCCCGCGCATCACGTTGTGCGTCAAGTGGTCGATGCAGGCAAGACCCGTGGGCTCCGCTCCCGCACTGTCTTTCACCGCGCGGAAATCGACATCATAGATCGACTGTTCGCCGTAGCGATCAACGAGATAGATGAGCGAGCCGCCGATGCCTTCAATGCAGGGGATGTTGAGCTCCATGGGGCCTGCGCTCTGCGGGCCCGGCCGCGCGCCCAGTTCCAGCGCGCGCCGGTACGCGAAGGCCGCATCGCGTACCCGGAAGGCCATCGCGCAGGCGCACGGCCCGTGCGCACGGGCAAAACCCTGCGCGAAGGAGTCCGCTTCCGCATTGATGATGAAATTGATGTCGCCCTGCGCATGGCGCGTGACGTTCTTCGAGCGATGCCGCGCGACCACGGGGAACCCCAGGCGCTCGAAGAGCGCGCGCAGAGCCTGCGGATCGGGAGCGGCGTACTCGACGAACTCAAAGCCGTCGGTTCCCATCGGATTCTCAAAGAGCTCGGGCATGGCGGATCTCCGGCGCGCGAATAGTTACATTTGCAACTATTATACGCCCTGGCCCCGCCTGCAACGAACTCGAAGCCATGCCCAAGCCGGTCCTCCTGCTGGAAAACTTTCTGCCCTATCGCCTCTCAGTGCTGACGAATCTGGTGAGTAGCGCGATCGCAAGTGCCTATCGCGAACGCTTCGGCCTGTCGATTCCCGAATGGCGCGTGGTGGCCGTGCTCGCGAACTCCCCCGACCTCTCCGCCGCGGAGGTCGCGCAGCGCACGGCCATGGACAAGGTCGCGGTCAGCCGCGCCGTGCGCGCGCTGCTGAAGAGCGCGCGCCTGGAGCGCCGCATGGCCCATACCGACCGGCGTCGCTCGGTGCTGCGTTTAGCCGCGGCCGGACGGCATATCCATGCGCAAGTCGCGCCCTTCGCGCTCACCTATGAGCGCGCGCTCCTGCGGCCGCTGTCGCGCCAGGAGCGTGTGGCGCTCGACCGGGCCCTCGACATCCTCCTGGGGCGCGCCCTGCAGATCGGACCCCTCACTAAAACGTAAGCCGCTGTCCCTCATGTATAATTCCGCGGCTCGCGGGGGGTCACTTTGAAGACGATTGCGCAATTCGAGATCAAGTATTGCCAGTTTCTCGACGCCGAGGGGAAGGCCGTCGGCAAGCTGCCGCCCTTCACACAGGACGCGGCCGAGCTTGTAAAGATGTACCGCCTGATGACGCTGGTGCGCACCTTCGATACCAAGGCCATCAATCTGCAGCGTACCGGCAAGCTTGGCACCTATGCATCCTGCCTCGGCCATGAAGCCACACACGTCGGCGCCGCGGCCGCGATGCGCGCGGACGATGTGCTCATTCCCGTGTATCGCGAATACGGCGCTCAGTTCTGGCGCGGAGTGCGGATGACGGACGTGCTTCTCTACTGGGGCGGCGATGAGCGCGGCAATGACTTCAAGGAATCGCGTCAGGATTTCGCCTGGAGCGTGCCGATCGGCTCGCAGATGCTGCATGCCGCAGGTGCGGCCATGGCCATGAAGATCCGCGGGGAAACCCGCTGCGCGCTGGCGTTCATCGGCGACGGCGGCACCTCCCAGGGCGCGTTCTACGAAGCCATGAACCTTGCCGGCGCACGGGCGCTGCCGGCCATCTTCGTCATCGTCAATAACAAATGGGCGATCTCGGTTCCCATCGAGGATCAGACCGCGACCGCGACCCTCGCGCAGAAGGCCATCGCCGCCGGCATTCCCGGCGTGCAGGTCGACGGCAACGACATCATTGCCGTGCGCCACACCGTGGCGGAAGCGATTGTCGCCGCGCGCGCCGGCAAGGGTCCCACCGTCATCGAGGCGGTGACCTACCGGCTGAGCGACCACACGACGGCCGATGATGCGACGCGCTACCGCAAGGAGCACGAGGTGAAGGATGCGTGGAAGAGCGAGCCGCTCCTGCGCTTTCGCGCCTATCTCATCGCGACGCGCGCCTGGGATGATGCGCGCGAGGAGGCCTTGAAGGCGGAGTGCGCCGCGCTCGTCGATACGGCCGTGGAGGAATACCTGCACACGCCCAAGCAGTCGACCGATGCCATGTTCGATTTTTTGTTTGCGCGCCTGCCCAAGAGCACGCGCGAGCAGCGCGACGCCGCGCGCCGCTACGCATCCTCCGGCGCACACTGATCCTGCGCGCAACCCGTCATGGCAAAAGTCACGATGATCGAAGCCATCAACCGCGCGCACGCGTGGGAGATGGCGCACGACTCGACCGTCGTCGTGCTGGGCGAGGATATCGGCATCAACGGCGGCGTGTTCCGCGCCACGGCCGGGCTGCAGGAGAAGTTCGGCAAGGAGCGCGTGCAGGACACGCCGCTTGCCGAAGGCATGATTGCCGGCATGTCGATCGGACTTGCCGCGCAGGGGCTGCGCCCCGTCGCCGAAATTCAGTTCATGGGTTTCATCTACCCCGCCATGGATCAGATCGCGAACCACATGGCGCGCATGCGGCATCGCACCCGAGGCCGCATCACGTTGCCGCTCGTCATGCGCATGCCGCACGGCGGCGGCATTCACGCGCCGGAGCACCACTCCGAGAGTCTGGAGGCGATGCTCGCGCATCACCCGGGTCTGCGCGTCGTCTGCCCCTCCTCCCCGGCGCGCGCTTACGGTCTGCTCCTGGCCTCGATCCGTGATCCCGATCCAGTCATTTTCCTGGAGCCCGTACGCCTGTACCGTCTGGTGCGCCAGGAGATCGCGGACGACGGCCAGGCACTGCCGCTTGATGTGTGCTACCGCCTGCGCGAAGGCAATGACGCAACCATCGTGACCTGGGGCGCCATGACCTTCGAAACGCTGCGTGCGGCGGACCAGCTGCAAAAAGACGGCGTGTCCTGCGAGGTGATTGACCTTGCGACCATTTCGCCCATCGACCACGACACGATCCTGGAGTCGGTGGCGAAGACCGGACGCCTCGTCATCGTGCACGAAGCGGCGCGTAACTGCGGTGTCGGCGCGGAGATTGCCGCGACGGTGGCCGAGCACGGACTCTATGACCTGCAGGCGCCCATCAAGCGCGTCACCGGCTACGACACGCCGATGCCCTTGTTCCGCCTCGAGTACGACTACATTCCAAGCGTCGCGCGCATTATTGACGCCGTGCGCGATACGCTCACCGAATAGCGGCCGCAAGCCTTTTCACGGAGGGCGCATGACGACATTCAATCTTCCGGATCTGGGCGAAGGCCTGGCAGAGGCCGAAATCGTGCGCTGGCACATCAAAGTGGGTGATCAGATCAAGGTCGATCAGCCGATGGTGGCGGTCGAGACCGCGAAGGCCGTGGTTGAAGTGCCCTCGCCGTACTCGGGCGTGATCCGCGCGCTGCATGGCAATCCCGGCGACATGATCGCAACCGGCGCCGCGCTCGTGGAATTTGACGTCGCGGCAGCGCCGAATGCGCGCCCCGCGCCCGCCAAGGCGCCGGAGCGCCCCAAGGCCGATGACTCCGGCACCGTGGTCGGCAGCATGCCGACGACCAACGAGGAGGAATTTATTGAGACTGCCGTCGCCGGCGGCAATTCCGGCGCGCCGCGCGAGCGCGTGCGGGCGGCGCCCGCCGTGCGTGCGCTCGCGAAGCGCCTCGGCGTCGATCTTGCGCGCATCTCGGGCAGCGGCCGCGGCGGACTCATTACCGTCGATGATGTCATGACGACTTCGGGTCCGACCGCACTGCACACGGCGGCCACCGTCACGGCACTCAAGACACCGGCGACGGCGCCGCGCTCGGCAGTGCCCGTCGCCGCCGGCGAGCCGGAGAAGTTGCGCGGCCTGCGGCGTGCCATGGCTCAAAGCATGAGCATGGCACGTGACAGCGTCATGCAATGCACGCTCTTCGACGATGCCGACCTGCATCACTGGGTGAAGGGTCAGGACTTCACCATCCGTCTGTTGCGCGCCATCGCGGCCGGCTGCCGCGCAGAACCCGGCTTGAATGCCTGGTACGACGGAGAAGCGCAGAGCCGCAGGCTGCTTCCGCGGGTGGACGTCGCCATGGCAGTCGATGCGCCCGACGGGCTCCTGGTTCCGGTGATCCGCGACGTGGGCGGACGCAAAGCCGAGGAACTGCGTGCCGACGTCGACCGCTTGAAGCGCACCGCGCGTGATCGCACCGTCGCTGCCGAGGACCTGCGCGACTTCAGTTTCATGCTGTCAAACTTTGGCATGATCGCGGGACGCTACGCGACCCCGGTCGTCGTGCCGCCGGCGGTCGCGATCTTGGGTGCGGGGCGTCTCAGCCACGATGTGATCGCCGTCATGGGTGGAATTGAAGCGCACCTGCGCATGCCGTTGTCGTTGACCTTCGATCATCGCTGCGTGACGGGCGGCGAGGCGGCAAGATTCCTCGCCGCATTGATGCGCGATCTCGAGCGGGACTCGTGAGCGTACCCCGAGCAGCCTCTCGCGACAGCTCTCCCCTGCGCAGCATTCCCGCCGCACGGCGCGCCCTGATCGAGCGCATCGTCGCCGCCGCGCGCGGTTCGCGTGCGGGAACACGTGCCAAAGCCGCGCTGCGGCAGAAATTCCTGCGCGCCTTTTTTCGCGGAGTTGCGGAGGAGGATCTGGCGCAGCGTCAGCCTGAGGAGCTGGCCGGAGCCGCGCTCGAGCATTTCAAATTTGGCAGTCGCGCGCGGCGCCCGGGGCAGGCGCTCGTCAAGGTGTTCAACCCCGATAGCGCCCGCGACGGCTTTCAAAGCGCCCACACGCTCGTCATGGTCGTCACCGACGACATGCCCTTTCTCGTGGACTCGCTCGGCATCGTCTTCAGTCAGGCAGAAGTTGCCGTCCATCTGATCGTGCACCCGGTCTTGAGCGTCGAGCGCGACGGCCGTGGCCGGCTGAGCGGCGTGCGCGCCGAGCGCGAGCCGAACGGCCATGCAGAATCGTGGCAGCTGTATGAGATTGATCGCCAGACCGACGCTGCGCGCATCGCCGAACTGCAGGAGAAGCTGAGCGCCGCGCTGCGCGACGTGCGGCTCGCGGTCGCCGATTGGCTGCCCATGCGGCAGTGCGCCGCCAAGCTCATTGAGTCCCTGGCAAGCGACCCGCCGCCCGTGCCTGCCGGCGAAGTCGCCGAGGCGCGTGCGCTCCTCGAATGGATGCGGGCCCGCCACTTCCTCTTCATCGGCTACCGCCACTATCGCCTCGAGCGCGGCGCGAGCGCCGACCGCCTGGTGTCGGAAGCGCGCACGAGCTTAGGGATTCTGCGCGGTGGCAAGGCGGGCGCCGTCGTCCTGCGCGGACAGTTGCGCGCTCGGGCGCGCGAGCGGCAGCTACTCATTCTGACGAAAGCCAATTCCATGGCGAGTGTGCATCGCGCGACCTACCTCGACTATGTCGGCGTCAAGAGTTTCGGCGCGCGCGGCGCAGTGTCCGGCGAACACCGCTTTCTCGGTCTATGGACGTCGACCGCCTATCAATTCAGCCCGCGCGAGATCCCGGTGCTGCGCAAGAAGGTCGAGCGCGTGATCGGCCACTTTGGCCTCGACCCGCAAAGCCATGACGCCAAAGCCGTGCTGCACGTGCTCGAGACCTATCCACGCGATGAGCTCTTCCAGGCGCCGGTGGAGGATCTCATCCGCATTGCGCGCGGCGTCGTCAACCTGTACGAGCGGCGCACCGTGCGCCTGCTCGCGCGGCGCGATCCTTTTCAGCGCTTCTATTCGCTCCTCATCTACGTTCCGCGCGACCGCTACAGCACCGACGTGCGCCAGCGCATCGAACAGATCGTGCTCGAGGGTTTCGGCGGCAGCCATGTGGAAACGCAGGTGCAGATCTCCGACTCCAATCACGCACGCGTGCACGTCGTCGTGCGCACCGACCCGGACGACCGGCGCAAAGTGGACCTCGCCGGCATCGAGAAGCGCATTGCCCAGGCGGCGACCACCTGGACCGACCGGCTGCGCGCCGCTCTAGTCACGCAGCATGATGAGGCGGCGGTGCTCGCGCTCGCGCACCGCTACCGGCACGCGTTTCCGCTCGCCTACGAGGAAGAGGTCGCGCCCGCGGACGCGCTCGAGGATCTGCAGGACCTGGAAGCGCTGCGCTTCGAGCCGCAGTCGCCACGCCTCAATCTGCATCGCCCGGCGCGCCAGATTCCCGAGCGCGTGCATTTGAAGATCGTGAAGCTGGGCGTGCCGGTGCCGATCTCCGACCTCCTGCCGGTGCTGGAGAATTTCGGCCTGCGCGTCATCGCCGAACGCCCCTATGAGCTCGCGTGGCCCGAGGGCGGTGCGGCCTGGATCCAGGATTTCGAGCTCGAGCACCGCGACGCGCTGCGCATCGACATCGCGCGCATCGAGTCGACGTTCAAAGAAGCGTTCGCCGGGGTGTGGCGCGGCGAGATTGAGAACGACGGCTTCAACCGCCTGCTGCTCGCAACGGGACTTGCCGCACGTGAGATCGTGGTGCTGCGCGCGTATTGCCGCTATCTGCTGCAGACGGGCGTGCCGTTCAGCCAGATCTACATGGAGCGCACGCTCGCCGCGAATCCCGGAATCGCGCGCAACCTCGTGCGCCTATTTCAGGCTTATTTCAAGCCGCGCACGGCGGCGCGCGCGCCGGCGCGCGCCGAAAGTCTCGTCGGCGAGATCCGCACGGCGCTGAACGCGGTCACGAGTCTGGATGAGGACCGCATCCTGCGCGGCTATTTGAATGTGGTGCGCGCAACCCTGCGCACCAACTTCTATCAGCTGGACGACGCCGGCGCCGCCAAGAGCTACGTGTCCTTCAAGCTCGATCCGCACAAGATTCCCGACCTGCCGCTGCCGCGGCCGAAGTACGAGATCTTTGTCTACAGTCCGCGGGTGGAAGGGGTGCATCTGCGCATGGGCGACGTCGCCCGTGGCGGCATACGCTGGTCCGACCGGCGCGAGGATTTCCGCACCGAGATTTTGGGCCTGATGAAGGCGCAGAACGTCAAGAACACCATCATCGTGCCGGTCGGCGCCAAAGGTGGGTTCGTCGTGAAGCGCCCTCCCGCGGGGTCCCGCGATGAGCTGCAGGCCGAAGTCATTGCCTGCTATCAAAGCCTGATCCGCGGCATGCTCGATGTCACCGACAACATCGTCGGCAATCGCATCGTGCCGCCGCCGCAGGTGATGCGGCGCGACGGCGACGACACCTACCTCGTGGTAGCGGCCGACAAGGGCACCGCCACGTTTTCCGACATCGCCAATGCCATCTCGCAGGAGTACGGCTACTGGCTCGGGGACGCCTTCGCCTCGGGCGGCTCGGCCGGATATGACCACAAGAAGATGGCGATCACGGCGCGCGGCGCCTGGGAGTGCGTCAAGCGGCACTTCCGCGAATTCGGCGTCAATGTCCAGTCCCAAGTTTTCACGGCCATCGGCGTGGGCGACATGGCGGGCGATGTGTTCGGCAACGGCATGCTGATGTCGCGCCATACGCACCTGAAGGCTGCCTTCAACCATCAGCACATCTTTCTCGATCCCGCCCCGGATGCTGCGGCGAGCTTTGCCGAGCGGCGACGCCTGTTTCGACTGCCGCGCTCGAGCTGGGATGACTACGATCGCAAGCGCATTTCGCGCGGCGGCGGCGTGTTCGCGCGTGCCGCAAAATCGATCACGCTCTCGAGCGAAGCGCAGACGATGCTCGGGATGCCGAACGCCGCGGCCACCCCGAACGAAATCATCCGCGCCATCCTGCGCATGCGCGTCGACCTCTTCTGGAACGGCGGCATCGGCACTTACGTCAAAGCGACCCAGGAGAGCAACGGCGAGGTCGGTGATCGCAGCAACGATGGCGTGCGCGTGAACGGCGCGGAGCTCGCGGCGCGCGTCGTCGGCGAGGGCGGCAATCTCGGCCTCTCGCAACGCGGCCGCATCGAATATGCGCTCGCGGGCGGCCGGCTCAACACCGACTTCATCGACAACTCCGGAGGCGTCAATACCTCGGACGTTGAGGTCAACATCAAGATCCTGCTGAATCCCCTGGTCGCCGCGGGCAGCCTGACGCGCGCGCGGCGCAACCAGCTCTTGGCCGGCATGAAGAACGAGGTGGCTGAGCTCGTCCTGCGCAACAACTACCTGCAATCGCAGGCCATCAGCACCCTCGAGCTGCACTCCGGCACGCGTCTATCCGAGTACTCGCAACTCATGCACTCGCTCGAGCGTGCGAATGAATTGAGCCGCGCACTCGAGTTCCTGCCCAACGACGAGGAGCTCGCCGAACGGCGCAAGAAGAGTCTCGGCCTCACGCGACCGGAGCTTGCGGTTCTGCTCTCCTACAGCAAGATCTGGTTGAGCAAGCATCTTCTGGGTTCCGACGTGCCGGCCGATCCGTATCTGTCGCTCGAGCTCAAGCGCTATTTCCCGGGCCCGGTGCGCACGCGCTACGCGCGCGCGATCAGCCGCCACCGGCTGCGCCGCCAGATCATCGCGATGGCAACCACCAACAGCCTCGTCAATCGCATGGGGCCGACCTTCGTCGCGCGCGCGCAGGATGACACCGGCGCGGCGCCTGCGCGCATTGCGCGCGCCTACACCGCGGCGCGCGAGATCTTCGACATGCGCGACTTGTGGGCGCAGATCGAGGCACTCGACAACCGGGTGTCCGCGAAGCTGCAGTACGGCATGATGTATGAGACGAGCCGCCTCTTGCGCCATGCCACCTACTGGCTGCTCGCGCATCGCCGCGAAGATCTGCAGGTCGACCGCGCCGTCGCCGAATTCCGCCGCGGCACGCGCGAACTGCAATCCGCCATGACGCAGGTGCTGGTGGGTTCCGAGCGCGCGCAATTTGAAGCCATCCGCAAGGAGCATCTGGCGGCGGGAGCGCCCGAGGACCTTGCCGCGCGCATCGCAAGTCTCGATGCGCACAATGCGACTCTCGATATCGTCGAGCTCGCAGCCGCGCATCGCGCGCGCGTCGTTGAAGCGGCGCGCACTTATTTCGAGGTCGGCGCGCGCATCGGACTTGATTGGCTGCGCGAGCAGATCGAACGGCTGCCCGTCGACGGGCAATGGCAGGCGATCGCGCGCACGGGCCTGCGCGACAGTGCCGGGGCCATCCACAGAAAGGCGACCGAGCGTGTGCTGGCACTCGCCAAACACGGCAAGCCCGAGGCGCGCGTCAGCGCCTGGGCGCAGGCCGCCGGCGAGGATCTCGTGCGCTGGCAGCGTGTCCTGAACGACATGCAGGCCGTGGGAACCAGCGACTTTGCAACACTCTCGGTAGGCATCGACTCCGTGCGCAAGCTGACGGACCCGCCGGCGTCGCGCGCCTGACCGTGGCTCGCGGACCTGCCGCCATCGCTCTCGTCACCGCGCGTGAGGCGCGCGACACGGATGCGGATCTGCCACCGCTTTTTGCGGCGCTCACGCGCGCAGGAGCCGCCGTGCGCGTCGTCGAGTGGGACGATGCCAGCACGCAGTGGTCGCACTTCGACCTGGCGCTCTTGCGCTCGACCTGGGATTACAGCATGCGCCTGCCCGAGTTTCTCAACTGGGCTGAGCAGACTTCCGCATCCACGCATCTACTGAATCCCCTGCCGATGGTGCGCTGGAACACCGACAAGCATTATCTCGGCGAGCTCATGCAGGCAGACGTGCGCACGGTGCCGACTACTTTCGTAGAACCAGGTGACAGCGCATCGCAGGCAGTGAATGAATTTCTGGTCCAGCATGCCTCGACCGATTTCGTCGTCAAACCCGCGGTGAGCTCGGGCGCGCGCGATGCCCAGCGCTACGGGCGGCGCGAACTTGCCGCTGCCGTCGTGCACGTCGAGCGCCTCCTGGATGAGAATCGCAGCGTCGTGCTGCAGCCTTACCTTGACCGCGTCGATGCCGACGGCGAGACCGCGCTCATCTATCTTGGCGGCACGTTCAGCCACGCCATCCGCAAGGGACCCCTGCTGCGCCGCGGGGAAGGCCCGACTCGCGAGCTCTTTGCGGCCGAGGACATTGCCGCGCGCGTGCCGAAGCTTGATGAGCTGCGCACCGGCGAACGGGCGCTCGGCGCCATTCCGTTTGCCACCCCGCTGTATGCGCGCGTGGATCTGCTCCGCGATGCCGCTGCAGCGCCGTGTGTCCTCGAGCTCGAGCTCACCGAGCCGTCACTCTATTTTGCGTACGCCGCCGGCTCCGCCGAACGCTTCGCGGCGCTCGTCCTCGATTACCCCGTCAATGGTGGAGCCTAAAGTGCCTGGAAAACTCATTCTTGTGCGCCACGGCCAGAGCATCTGGAACCTGGAGAATCTGTTCACGGGGTGGACTGACGTTGATTTGACGGATTTGGGGCATCGGGAAGCGGCCGAAGGCGGACGGCTCCTCCTGCGCGAAAACATCGCGATCGATGTTGCATTCACCTCAGTCCTCAAGCGCGCCATCCGCACGCTGTGGATCATGCTCGATGAAATGGACCGCATGTGGATCCCGGTCGAGCGCTCGTGGCGTCTCAACGAGCGCCACTACGGCGCGCTGCAGGGTCTCAACAAGGCACAGACCGTCGCAGAACACGGCGAGGCGCAGGTCAAGATCTGGCGGCGCAGCTATGACATCGCGCCGCCGCCGCTCGATGTGAACGACAAGCGCCATCCGCGATTCGACCCGCGTTACGCGGACATTGATTCCTCGCAGCTGCCGGCGACGGAGTCCCTCAAAGACACTCTGGCGCGGGTGCTGCCAATCTGGGAAAGCCGCATCTCATCGGACCTCCTGGCGGGGAGGAACGTGCTCATTGCCGCGCACGGCAATTCTCTGCGTGCCATGGTGAAAATGCTCGACAACATCCCGGAAGAGAAAATCGTCGACCTCAACATTCCCACCGGCGTGCCTCTCCTATATGAGCTCGATGCACAGTTACAGCCCGTGAGGAGCCGCTATCTGGGAGATCCCAAGGCGATCGCCGCCGCCGCCGAGGCGGTGCGCCAGCAGGCCGAGAATCGCTGAAAAGCTGGCGAGCGCTCTAAGCACACGCAAGGTCGTCTGGCGCTAGCGCGTCGCTCCGGCCGCCCAGCCGTCATAGCGCCCGCGGTGCGCTGCGGCCAGCTCCTGGAAGCGGCGGCTCTTCTCCTGCATGTCGGGCACGGCGAGCCGCAATGCCTTCGACGCGTGCAGGCTGAACGGATGTTGCGAGCTGTCCGCCACCGGCTTGATGTCCACCACGTACTCATCCGCCTGCAACAGCGTGCGCACGGCATCACAGGCGCTCGCATCCGGCAGCGCGAAGAAGAAGTCGACTTCATGCGGCTTGAAAGGGTCGATGCCCTGCGAGCGTACACGCTCGACCATCTTGGCATCCCAATCATCGGCGCGCGCGCTGCGCAGTCTCTGCAGACTGAAATAGATGCGCACCACCGCCGCAATCCCTGCGGCTACGAGCGCAACCAGGATCCAATTCACGGGAAAACCGCCTTACGTTTCGCAAGAAAAGCGCTGATGCCCTCCGTGCCTTCGGCACTCGCGGCCTGGCCTGCGATGGTCTCGGACTCGAGCACCATTTGTGACTCGAGTGCGCCGAGTGATTGCGCGACGAGTCTTTTGACCTTGCCGAAGGCGCGCGTCGGGCCGGCCGCCAACCTCTCCGCCAGCGCGAGTGCCTCATCGAGCACCATGGCATCCGGCACGACCCGGTTCACGAGCCCCCAACTTAATGCTTCCTGCGCCGACAGCGAGCGGTTCAGGAGCAAGAGTTCCATTGCGCGCCGCGCGCCGACGGCGCGCGGCAGAAGAAATGAAGTGCCGGCATCGGGAGTCAAACCGACACCCGTATAGGCGAGGTTGAATTTGGAGTTCTCGGCCGCGACCGCCAGATCCGCCATCGTCACAAGTCCGATGCCGGCTGCAGCCGCGGTGCCGCGCACGGCGGCGATGACGGGCGGATCCATGCGCACGAACAGCGAGATCGCCGCGTGCAGATAAGAGGTGAGTTCGCGCAGATAGGCCTCTGCGCCGCCCTTGTTGCTCATGCCGCGCAGATCACCGCCGAAGCAGAAATTCTGGCCAGCGCCAGTCAGCACCACTGCGCGCACGGCGGTGCTGCGTGCGCAGGTCATGGCGGCCGCGAGCAGATCCATGCCCATCTGCAGACTCAAGGTATTCGACTGCGCCGGGCGGTTCAGCGTCACGATCGCAACGGCGCCGCGGGTCTCGACGTCGACGGTGGCAGTGGACATGGGCTCTCCTACTCGTCCGGAGCGATGATGACCCGTAGGCCCGCAAGCTCCGGAGTAAATTCGATCTGGCAGGACAGGCGCGAGTTCTCCTCGGTGTGTGACAGCTCGGACAAAAGCTCGCGTTCATCCGACATGGGCTCAGGCACTCGGTCAACCCAGGCCGGATCCACGTACACGTGGCAGGTCGCACAGGAGCACATGCCGCCGCAAATGGCGGCCACCCCGTAATCAAGCTCGCGCAGGTTTTCCATGACCTTAAGGCCCGTGCGCGCCTCGACCTCATGTTCAACTCCGTCGCGATCCACAACTCGCATCAGCGCCATCCGGCTCTCGTCCTCTTGATTCAATGAAAAGGAAGGCATTAAGTCTGCCGGTCTTGCACTGCGGATACCAGATCCGCTACGGGCTCAGGCGCTGCAGGAGCTCACGCTCAGCCGCCCGGTCCGCCGCAGACACCTCACCCGTCAGGCGGCGGCGGCGATACCACAGGAAGCTCAGCAGCACGAAGAGGTCGCGTGCCCGTGAGAGCTCTGCAGTCGAGGCGTCAGCGGCGAGGCCCGTCGCGTCCAGGAGGTCCTGTGCATACGGTTCGGCCTGCGGATAGTACGCGAGTATGCACGCAAGATCGAAAATCGGATCGGCAACGGCCGCGTATTCCCAGTCGATGAGGTAGATGCGCTCGGCCTCGATGAGATTCAAGTGGGAGAGATCATTGTGCACGATGGTCGCTTTCCTGCCGGCTCTCGCACAGAGCGCAAGTGCGCTGCCCGCCCCGTCCATCAGGCCCTCAAGAAGAGAGCGCTCCGCGGGCAGCGCCGCGATGAGACTACCCGCATGGCCGCGCAGGATCGCGGCGAGGTCGAAGGCGGCGACTTCCGGCGGCGCGATGGCATGCAAAGCGCGCAGCGTAAGCCCGAGGCTGCGCAGGCGCTGCGGACGCGCGAAGTCCGATTCCCGCCATGCGGCTCCCGCGACGTAGCGCATGATCATGAAACGTTCGGTGAGGTCCGCGTAGATGAGTTCCGGCGCGACTTGGGCAAGGGCTGCCGCGGCCTGCAACCGCACCTCACGCGCGTGGTTCGCGCCGAGCACCGCGCCGGCAGCACTGTTCAAGCGCAGAACGAAGGATCCGACACGCGTGTCGATCCGGAAGCTTTGATTGATCGATCCGCCGGGAAGCACGGCAATGGCATCCGGACGCTCTTTGCCCTCGCAGCCCGGGATGCGTGCCAGCGCACGCGGCGGAATCACGCCGGCCGTGTCTGCCGGCGATAGGTCCTGAGCCATGTGGTGAATCCGACGATGGATATGCCGAGGTAGGTTGCGTACAGAAGTCCCACGAATGGCAGCTTCTGCACGATGCACAGGTACGTAAGCACGAGATCGATGGCGATCCAATAGAGCCAGTTCTCAAGCTTCATCCGCACCACGAGCCAGGTTGTAACGAGACTGGCCCAGGTCGTCACCGAATCCAGGAACGGCCACGCGGCGCCCGTCTCGGCGGCAAGCCAGCGCGATGAGAGAGCGCTCAAGGCAAGGATGGCGATCCAGGCCCCCAGGTGCGCGCGCACCGGCCAGGTCGTGACGACCGAGTCCGCATCCTTCTCGTGCCGCACCCAGCTGCGAAATCCGTACACGGACATCGCAACGTAGAATATCTGCAGCGCCGCTTGCATGGGCAGCCGCGCACGCACAAAGAGATAGACGAGAATGGCGGAACTTAAGCCGCCCGCGACCCAGCACCAGCGGCTGCGGCGCACTGCGAACAACGAATACGCAATTCCCAGGATGACCGATGCCGCCTCGGCCGGCGAAGTCGCCGCAAGGCTCGCCATGAATGCAGCGAGTGCCTCGCTCACGTAGGGTCAGCGAACGGCCCGAGCACCTTCATGACGAAGATCGCCTTGCCCGCGTGCTCGAATGTGCCGCGCATCTCGCGGGTCAGAGCGTCGAAGAGAATCTCGTAGGGTCCGAAGATCTGTGTGCTCATGCTGTTGGTGTGAACTTTGAAGCGCTTGTCGCGGTTCAGGCGCTTGATGAAATCCTCGATCGGCGGAATGAACTCCGACGTCAAGGGATACAGGCTGATCTCAATTCCAATGTCCATGGTGTCACCGTAGCGAGTAGGTCAAATTGACGCCCCAGATGCGCGGGTCTCCGAGCTGCACGTACAGCTCGTTCGGAAAATTCGGTGGTACGTCGCCGAAGTAGAATCCCCGTACGGCGTAGTCCTTGTTGAGAAGATTGCGTCCCCACAGATACACGGACCACGAGCGCTCTTCCCAGCCGAGCTTGGCATTGACGAGGCCATAGGCGTGTGAGGTGGTCCAATTCGGCGGCAGATCAAAGTAATAGCTTCCCATACCAGTCACATCGATCCGCGCGAAGGTCCCGCGCGGGTCACGATAGGTGAGGTTCACTGCCCCCTGCCAGTGCGGCGCGTTCGCAAGCTCGCGATCCGGCAGGAGCACCCCGTTCTGCATGAATCCGTGGTATTGCGTCTGCAGGAGCCCAAGCGAGGCGCCGAGAGTCACCGCGGAAGTGACGCGCCACGCGATCTCGCTTTCCAGGCCGTAGTTTCTGCCACTGTCGGCGTTACCGGTATACAAGGTGAAATCGTCCGGGTTCGAAGGATCGAGCTGCTCGCTCGTCTTCATCTGCAGCGACTTCCGCAGGGTGTAAAACACATCGGCGTTCACGTGCACATGGCCATCCAAGAGCTGCGCCTTGTAGCCCGTCTCGAAGTTCACGTCCGACTCGGGACCAAAGAGAATCTGATTCGGCAGAAGGCCTTGGCTTAAGTTGAAACCGCCGGCCTTGTATCCCCGGGCGACGAGGAGATACACGCTCTCCTCGGGAGTCGCCGCATAGGTGAGCGATGCATGGCCGCCCCAGAGATGGTCGGTCGGATTGAAGTTATTCCTGGCATCCGGCTCTCCGGGATTGGTGGTGAGATCGTGATAGTCGGCCGTGCGTTGTTCGCCGCGCAGGCCGAGCGACCAGCGCAGGTGCTCGGCGATCTCCCCGTCGAGCTCGCCGAACACCGCGGCATTCTGCGAGCGGTAATGGCTCGTCACGACCGTATCGGTAATCGATGCCGTCGCCGGATCCGTCGGATCGCTCTGGTAGATGCCGGCGCTCGTATCGCTCAACGATTCAGTCAGGCGCAGTGCGTACAGGCCGAAGAGCCAATTGACGCCGTGCGCGGCGTTGGTCGCAAGGCGCATCTCCAGGCTCTGCGTGCCGCGATCGCGATATTGCAGCTCGGTGTAGTTATAGATGTACGGCGCCCAGAACACCGGATTGCCCCAGTCCCCGTCGTAGCCGTATTTGATATAGGACTGCGCTTCCGTGCCGATGACGGTGAGCGTCGCCGGTTTCCAGCCCGAGTACGTCAGACGCAGCGAGGCCCCGGTCGAGTGCTGCGAGTCAACGCTCGGATCGTCCGACTCCGTGGTCCTCGTGTTGTTGATGGAGTAGGCGTCGTAGCCGTTGTCGATCTGCACGCGCAGCAGGCTTAAGTCGATGCGCAGATCATCGGCAGGCTCATAGCGCCAGCGCCCGCGCAGCGTGAGCTCCCCGCGGCGGTCCGTGTCATCGCGATTGAGATAGACGTTGGTGTAGTAGCCGTTGGTTGAGTAGTGCTGCACGGCGAGGCGAAAAGCAGAATCCAAGGCGGCGACGGGTCCGGTGATGACCGCGCCGTAGTCCTGGGTGTTGTAGTCCCCCGCGCCCACCTCGACACGGCTTTCGAAATGATCCTCCGGCTGCGCGCTCGTCACGTAGATGAGGCCGGCGAGCGCATTGGCGCCGTAGCGTGTGGCCTGCGGGCCGCGCAGCACCTCCACCTGGTCAATATCAAACAGGGTCGCCGCCATACCGAGGCCGCTGAAGTCGATGTCGTCGATGAGGAAGCCGACCGAAGGGTTGGGAGCTCCCTGGTACTGCTCAAGCTCCCCGATGCCGCGCAATTGGAAATACCGCGGCCGCGAGGTGTCGCCCGCCCAGTTGAGGTTGGGCACCAGCGCCAGCACGTCCTCTAAAGCCTGCTGCCCGGCATCCTTGAGCGTTGCCGTATCGAGCACGGTGACGCTTGCGGGGACTTCAAGCGCCGGGGCTGAGCGCAGGGTGGCCGTCACCACGACTTCGTCGAGTGCGGACCCTGAATTGTCGGAGCCGCCCCAGGCATTCGTGACATGGGCGCCCGTAAACCATGCAAGCCCTTGAAAGGTAAATGAAAACAATCTGCGGAGGTTCACGAACACCTGCTCCCTACGCCGGTACTAACCGGATCAGGTTCAACGGGTTCGCCGGCGCCACCGGCATCTCAGGTCCTCGTCGGGACCACCCCAAGGTTTATCGCCCGTATGGTATGCGGCGCAGGGTGTATTGCAAGTCGTTAAAGGGACTAGAATCGCCCCCCTTTCGGGTGAGGCCGCGGAATCAAACGATGGTGCGCAGTATCCAGATTCATCAGGTCGATGCCTTCACGCGCACGCCCTTTACCGGCAATCCGGCGGGGGTCGTGCTGAATGCCGACGGGCTTGATGATGTGCAAATGCTCGCGATTGCGCGCGAGCTCAATAACGCCGATACGGCATTTATTTTCGAAGCCGACGGGCCCGATCACGATTTGCGGGCGCGCTTTTTTACCCCGCGCACAGAAGCCGGGTTCGTCGGCCATGCGACCGTGGCCGCCCACTACGTGCTGTCGCGGCGCCGCGGCGGCACGGAACGCCTGCGGCAAAAATCCAAGGCCGGCATCGTCGACATCGAGATCCGCGGCTCGGGCGATGAGCGGCGGATCGCCGTGCGCCAGAAAAGCCCCCTCATGGGCCGCCTGTTGAACGACCGCGAGCGCCTGGCGGTTCTGGATGCACTGGCGCTCGCCACGGACGATCTCGACGACCGCTGCCCTTTGCGCATCGTGGGTTCCGGAAGCTCGCGCCTCATGGTCGGCGTGCAGGGACCCGAGCAGCTGAAGCAGCTGCGGCCCGACCCGGGCAGGTTGAATACGCTTTCAGCGCAATTGGGCGCCGCGGGCTATTTCGTGTTCACACTCGCGCCGCAGGCGCAAGGCTGCCTCACCGAGTCGCGCATGTTCTGTCCGGCTCTGGGCATTTCGGAGGATCCTGTGAGCGGCAATGCGCACGGGCTCCTGGGCGCTTATCTCGCGCGCCTCGGATTATTGACCCAGACGGGCGAGCGCACCTCGTTCTGCGGACTGCAGGGCCATTATCTGCAGCGCCCGGGACGCGTGACGGTGGAGCTTGAGATGCACGACGGCGGCGAGATCGACGCCGTATGGATCATCGGTCAAGCCGTGTCGATCTTCGAAACCGTGATCTCCATTTGAGGCACAACCTGAAAGTCTTCAAATCGGAAAATTAAGCTTGCGCTCAATCTGCTGAAAGCGCGGCTCCTTGCGCAGAGGGTCGAGCAGAGGATCCACTTTCAACCACGCGAGCCCCGGATCCTTCAGTCGATTGGCGACCTCAAGCCAATCGAGCGCGGTCGGCGTGTCGCCCCACTGCGCGTAGATGGACGCGAACTGATAGGCCATCGCATCCCCCTGGTCTGCTTTCATCTGTGCAACCTGCGCTTGCGCCTGCGCCTTCAATCTCAACTTGGCGAAGGCAACCGCCGCGCACATTTGGGCCACCCACGACATCGGTGGCGTGAGACATGACTGGCGCGCAGTGTCAGATTCCCCCAACCCCAGGTAGGCCAGCCCGCGCATACCGTGCGCCCAATGAATATGCGGATTTAAGCTGAGCGCGCGATCAAAGGCGGCGATGGCCTCACGATGTCGATGACTGAAGTAGAATACATACCCCAAATCGTCGTACGACGCTGCGTTTACGGGATCGAGCGTCACCGCACGCTGCGCGCTCGCCACCGCCGCATCGGCGTGCCCCATGCGCGATAGAAAGTCCGCGTACTTGCTGAGCACTCGAGCGTCACCCGGGGCGAGAGCGAGCGCCCGCTCGTACTCAGCCATGCCACGGGTGAAATCGAGGAGAGCGGCGTCAAACGACCGAGCTAACGCGAGATGTGCCTCCGCAAGGTCCGGCGCAAGTTGGACCGCCTTCTCAATGAGAGCATGCGCCTTTTCCGCCACATGACGCGCGTTCGACGCTGACTCGTAACTTCCTGCATAGGCACCCAGAGACATTCCCTTGGCAGCGTACGCCTTGGCATACAGAGGATCGAGTCGGATCGCCTCGTCAAAGGCCGCGATCTGCGCAAGGTTCGTATCCTTGCTGGTCACCTCGATCCCTTTGCCCCTGAGATAGGCATCAAAGGCCTGTGGATTGTGCGTCCCCCCTAACTCGACTGCCGTTGAGACATCTCCGAGCAGCGTCGCCTGCAGCGCCTGCGTCACGGCAGTCGCGATTTCCGTCTGCAGCGCCAGCACGTTCTTAAGATCGCGGTCGTAGGTCTGCGACCAGAGGTGAAATCCCGTCACGGCGTTGATGAGCTGGGCCGTGATCCGTACCCGCCCGCCGTCCTTGCGCACGCTGCCCTCGAGAATCGCCCCGACATCGAGCTTGCGGGCGATTTCGGCGACACCCAGGCTGGTGCCCTTGAAACTAAATGAGGAGGTGCGCGCGGCCACCTGCAGGCCGCGCAGGGTCACCAGAGAATTGAGCAGCTCCTCGGAGAGACCGTCGGAGAAATAATCCTGCTTCGGATCGCCACTCATGTTGACGAACGGCAGCACGGCAATCGAGTGCGCGGGTGGTGCAAACGACGCGCTGCCGCCCGTCACTGGCGTGGCCGCTGCGCCCGCCGGGTTCGTCATCGCAGGCGCGGCCGTTTGAGTCGCAGCGGGGGTGACTTTCTTTGACAGCCAGAACTTGTCAACTACAAAGTAGCCCAACGCCACCAACACGACGGCAGCCACTAATATGAGAGTCGGGCTCAAGCGCCGATGGGTCGTGGCAACCGGGGGCGCCGGCAGCTCAGAGTTGCGCATTGCGGTCGGTATCTCGGGCGCAGGGCCTGCTGCTGCTCCGGATCCCACCAAATGGCGTACCGCCGCCACGACCTTCGGCAACGCGTTCTCAACCCCCGTCGCACTCGCATCGAGCCAGTGGGAGGTGTTGAGAAAATATTCAAGCCCGGATGGCAAGGGTGCAAGGTCGATACGAAACGACACGAGCGGGTGCCGCTTCGAGCTTCCGCGTTCGACCTCCCGCAACACGTGGGGAGACTCTGCGGAATTCTTCGACAACACGAGCACGAGCACGCTCGCGGCGTCGATGGCGCGCACGATGGCATCGGCGTAAAACTCGCCGGGCACGACGTCGCGAGGCGCAATCCAGCAGGATATCCCCGCGGCCTCGAGTTGACTGCACACTCCTTGCGCGACGCCAGCATCCGCTGAGGCGTAGCTGATGAATACCTTGCCGATCGTTCCCGCGTTCGACGAAGCCGACGGCGGCGTAGCGGCGTATTTTATTTCCTCGGATTCGGCCATTCCCTGGGCTCTTCGACTATTGCGCCTTCACGCCGAGATTATCGATCAGGAACGTGTAGATGTCGGCACTCTGTTCGATCGCCTGAGTGACAGTCGTGCCGCCGCCGTGACCTGAGGAGGACTCGAGGTAGAGGAGCACAGGCGCGGGGCCGGCCTGCGCGTTCTGCAGTGCGGCGACAAACTTAAAGGAATGCATCGGCATGACACGCGTGTCATGGTCGCCGGTGATGACCATCGTGGCCGGATAGCGCGTGCCGGGATGCACGTTGTGGACCGGCGAGTAGGCGTATAGGGCCTTGAAATCCTGTGCATCGTGCGGTGAGCCGTAGTCTCCGACCCAGCCTGCACCCTGCCCGAATCGATCAAAGCGCAGCATGTCCATCACCCCGACCTGCGCCACAGCCGCACCAAAAAGATCGGGCCGTTGGGTCAGACACGCGCCGACCAGGAGACCGCCATTTGATCCACCCAGGATCGCAAGCTTGCGCGTCGAGGTGTAGTGCTGCGCAATCAGCCATTCGCCCGCGGCAATGAAGTCGTCAAACACCACCTGCTTGTGCGCGCGAATGGCCTGACGGTGCCATGCCTCGCCGTACTCACCGCCGCCGCGGATATTGGCGATGGCGTAGATTCCGCCCATCTCTATCCAGGCGATCCGCGATGCATTGAAGGATGGGAGCATCGAGATGCCAAAGCCACCATAGCCATACAGCAAGAGCGGATTCTGACCGTTGAGCTTCACGCCCTTGCGATACGCGAGCAGCATGGGAATGCGCACCCCGTCCTTGCCCGGATAGAAGACCTGGGTTTCCACCAAGGCTGCGGGTTTGAAGGCAACCTTGGGCGCTTGAAACACGCTGCTGCGACCCGATTCCAAGTCGTAGCGGTACACGGTGGGGGCGGTAATCAAATCCTGGAAACTATAGAAAGTCTCGCGTTCGTCGGAACTTCCGCCAAAACCCCGCGCGGTGCCCGGGCCCGGCAGCGTGATTTCCCGCCGCAGCGTGCCATCGAGACCATACGTCTTTACCTGAGTGTGCGCATCGTGCACGGTCTGCACGATGAGCTGGTGATCGACCAGAGTCACGCTCTTCTCAGTAATAGAAATCGCGTCGCTGCCTTCGGCAACCGCGTTCCGCCAGTTCTCGCGCGCGGGTTTCGTGGGGTCGATCGCGATCACTTTGCCGCGAGCGGCATCGCGTGTGGTGAGAACGAACAGCGAACCTGCGTCCGCGCCGACAAAGATGTACGCGGCATCGAACCCTACCGCGACCGGCTTTACGACTGCATGGGCGACGCTGAGATCGAGGAAATAGAGATTCTCGTGGCCCGAGTCGCCGACTTCGCCGTCGCCACCCAGCACCACGAGCCAGCGTCCGTCGTCAGACACATGCGGCTCGAACTGCCAACTCGGATGCGCGCTCTCCTGAAATACCTTGCGGTCGGCCGATGCGGGAGTGCCTATGGAGTGATAGTAGAGTGCATTGCCCATGTCGGGCGTGCTCAGCTCCGCGCCCTTGGGCGGCGCCGGGAAAGCGCTGTAGTAGAGCCCCGCACCATCGTGCGAAAAAACGGGCTCGTAGTACTTCGTATAGCGGATGACGTCGGGCAGGTCCTTGCCCGTACCGAGATCGCGGATGTGCCATTCGGTCCAGTCGGATCCCGATACGGAAACCCCGTAGGTGAGATACCGGCCGTCGCGGCTCGCAACGTAACCGACTACCGCGAGACTGCCGTCGGCCGACAGCGCGTTGGGATCGAGCGCCACCGCGGCCGGGTCGGAAAGATTCGCTGCCGTTAAGAGAACGCTTTGGTTCTGTAGCCCGGTGTTACGAGTGTAGAAATAACGCTTGCCCTCATGGAAGGGCGTGCCGATTTTCTCAAAATCGTAGAGCGCCGCAACGCGCGCGCGGATCCGTGTGCGCGCAGGATTCGCCGCCAGATACCCCTCGGTAAGACTTCCTTCAGCCTTCACCCAAGCGCGGGTCGCCGGCGAATCAAGGTCCTCGAACCAGCGGTACGGATCGGCAACGGCCGTGCCGAAATAGTTCTCGACCACCGCGCCACGGGGCGCGGATGGGTACGTCAGATGATTCCCAGCTTGAACCGTGAAGGCGCAGGAGAGCCAGAGTGCCGAGAAACCGCTCGCAACTTTGAATAGCCACGCATTGCGTCGACTTGATCCCATAAAGTCCTCCCATACCACCCCGTGCCAAGTCGACCCAGTACCACTCATCAAGACGCCTCGATGCGCGGCGGTCGCGCCGCGCTAAAAGCTACCATTGTCTCGCCTGGAAGTCCTACCGCTATGCCGGACGCAGCAGCTGCGGTCGCATTGTGAGCCACACGAGCCACGCTGCAGGCGCCGTGAGCGCGGCGCCGGCGAAAAACGGTGCGCTGGGGCCGAAGCCCACATAAATGGCTCCGGAGACGAGCGGCACAAGAGCGCGCGCGAGACTGGCACCGATTTGATAGGTCCCCATCACGGCTCCGCGCTCGCGCGCGTCAGCCTGCTTGGAGGCAAGCGCCGACGCGCAGGGAATAAAGGCGCCGCCGCCGATGCCGCAACACGCAAGACCGATAAAAGTCAGCGTCAATCCCGATGCGATCGCGACCATCAGGAGACCTGCGACGTACAGCGCTATCCCGCACACCGCCAGACGCATTTCACCGAAGAGCGGCACGAGTACCCGCACGAGCCCACCCTGAACGCCCACCGCGACGATGGCGAGCGCGAACAGCACCAGTCCCACCGTGCGCGGGCCAAACCCAAATTTGTGCAGCGCCCAGATTGCGAAGATCGATTCGAAGATCGCCTGCGAGCAGGTGAAGAGGAAAGATGCCGAGGCGATTGAGCGCAGCGCCGGGCGTGCCAGCAGCAGCGCCAGTGCTCCGGCGCGGCGCGGCGCCCCGGGTTGCGTGCGCCGCTCCGGCGCATGGCTTTCGCGCAGCACGAAGCACACCAGCGCAATGGCGATGAGACTCAATGCAGCAGAGACGACGGCGGGGAGCAGGAAATTGGCAGCGCGAATATCGTCCCCCGCGAGGAGTCCGCCGATTGCAGGGCCCAACATGAATCCGATGCCGATGGCTGCGCCCACCATACCCATCGACTTGGCGCGGTCCGCGGGTGCGCTGATGTCCGAGGCATAGGCGAAGGCCGCCGCAATGTTGCCGGCCATGATGCCGGCAAGAGCGCGCGCCACCACGAGGCCTGCGACGTTGTGCGCCAATCCGAGCAACAGATAGGAGACGCAGGCGCCGCAGAGGCTCGAGATGAGAATGGGACGGCGGCCGTAGCGGTCGCTCAATCGGCCCCACAGCGGCGCCGCAATGAGCTGGCAGAGCGAGTAAATGCCGAGAATCGGGGTGATGAGCGCGGGCGTGACCCCGAATCGATCGGCCATATAAGGCACCAGCGGAATGAGGATTCCGAAGCCCAATATGTCGATCACGCAGACGAGGAAGAGAGCTGGCATCAGGGCCGCGGCAGTTGCAGGCAGCTCAAATGCGCGCCAGGCACTTGCGGGGTGCGTGCGGAGCCGGTGCGGCGCCGGAACTGCATCAGCCCAGGCGCAGACGGCCGCCGTAGCGCATCCGCCCCTTGGCAAGCTCGAGTTCGTGTGTCGCCCCGGCAGGCCACTCGCTGCGGTGGTGCGTGGCCATGACAATTGCCGTGCCACGCGCCCCCAAATCCTGAATGAAGCGCTGCAAGGCCTGACGCGTCGGCGCATCCACGCCCGCGAACGGCTCATCGAGCAGCAGCAGGCGCGGCTCATTGACCCAGGCACGCGCAAAGAGCACGCGGCGCATCTGCCCATACGACAGTTCCCGCAGGCGGCGCGATCTTAAGTGCGTAAGAGCGAATCTCGCCAGCGCGCGCCGCGCCGCGGCACGGTCTGCGCGGCTTGCCGGCTCATTGAGTCCGATGGCCGCATGACAGCCCGACTGCACGACGGCTTCGACGAGCAGATCCTGGGGATGATCCGCCTGCAAATGCGGCGCAACCAGCCCGACTTGGCGCCGGAATACTTCGAGCGGCACGCCGGGTTTGATGCCCGCGCGTTCAATGCGGCCGCCGACGGCGACGCCGTGATCGCCGTAGAGAGTCCGCAGCAGCGTGGTTTTTCCGGAGCCGTTCGGGCCGTGCACGACCCAGCACTGAGCAGCGCCTACATTGAGCGAGATGTCTTTGAGCACTGCGTGCTCGTCAAGAAAGATTGAGGCATGAGTCAATCGCACGATCGGCCACGGCGAGAACGCCTTGGGAATGCGCACGCGCCGCACGCCGCCGGATTTTTTGGCCTCAAGCCAGCGCACGAGCGGCGCGCGCGCGAGCACGCCGCGATAGACGACGCGGCCGCGACTGAGCACCAGTGCGTGAGTGGCGCTCGCGGGCACATCCTCGGTGCGGTGAGTGGCGAGCACCCACGGCAGCTGCGAGCGTCCGCTGCGTTCAAGCCATGTGAGCGCGCGCTGCCGGTGCGCCGCATCCAGACCGTTGAGCAATTCATCGAGCAATAGAAGCCCCGGGGAAGCCGCGAGCGCGCGTGCCAGAAGAGTCAGACGTCGTTCGCCATAGGACAGGGATAAGAAGTTGCGCTCAGCCAGGTCTTCGATGGCTAGCGCCGTCAGGGCGCGGTCGATGCGGCGGCCATCCGTACGGCTTATGGGCCGCAGTGGGATGTCGGTGCGGTGCAGGCCCGTGGCGATAACCTGCCGTACCGTGAAGTCCCAGGCGTAACGCTCGTACTTATCCTGGCGCTCCGCCCCGACGTAGGCGATTTCCTCCTGCACTTCGCGGGGTGTCGTCCAGATTTCCCTGCGCCACAGGTAGCGGCGCGATTCGCCGCTACCCGGCGTCGGCCAGATGGAGCCCGCCACGAGCTTCAATAGCTGTGTCTTGCCGGCGCCGTTTGCCCCGGCGAGGATCCAGCGCTCCCCGGGTTTGATCCTCCAGTTCACATCGCGCAGGACGATGCGTCCCGCCCGCGTGAGCCGGATGCGCTTGAGCTCTACTTCGACGAATCGCCCTGCGCCCGATGCCGCCATCGGCAAACGATGGACACAATCGTCCTGCATGGCAAGATGCGTGCAGTGGAAAAATATGACCTTCTTGTCGTCGGCGGTGGCATCAACGGCACGGGCATCGCCCGCGACGCGGCGGGCCGCGGTCTTACGGTCCTGCTGTGCGAGCAGGACGATCTTGCCGCCCATACCTCCTCAGCCAGCACGAAACTGATCCACGGCGGCCTGCGCTACCTTGAGACGCTGCATTTCCAGCTCGTGCGCAAGGCCTTGCAGGAGCGCGAAATACTGCTCGGTGCCGCGCCCCATATCATGCGGCCCTTGCACTTCGTCATGCCGCACGATGCGCATTTGCGGCCGATGTGGATGATTCGCGCCGGCCTATTTCTCTATGATCATCTGGCCAAGCGGCGCCGCCTGGCGGCCTCCGCTGCCATCAATCTGCGTACCCACATTGCCGGGACGGCGTTGCAGGAGCGCTTCGTGCGCGGCTTCGTCTATTCGGACGGCTGGGCGGACGATGCGCGACTCGTGGTATTGAACGCGCAGGACGCCGCCTTGCACGGCGCCCGCGTAATGACGCGCACGCGTTGCGAGCAGATCGAGCTCGCCGAGGGCCTGTGGCGCGCCACACTCAGCGATGCCAGCGGCGCGCGCGTCGTCGCGGCGCGCGCCGTCGTCAATGCAACCGGACCGTGGGTGAGCCGCTTCGTGCGCGATGCTACCCCGCTCTCCACGGCACATACGGTGCGCCTGGTGAAGGGCAGCCACATCGTCGTGCCGCGGCTTTTTCCACACCGCTTCGCCTACATTTTTCAAAACACCGACCGCCGCATCGTGTTTGCCATTCCCTACGAACATGACTTCACACTCATCGGTACGACGGATATCGAGTATCACGGTGAGCCGGCCGGCGTGCGTATCGAGGCCGCCGAGGTCGACTACCTGTGCGCCATCGTCAACCGTTACTTTCGCGAGCAGATTGGACGCGCCGATGTTCTTTGGAGCTACGCCGGCGTGCGGCCCCTCATCGAGGATGAGTCTGCAGACCCCGCCGCCGTGACGCGCGACTATGCACTTGAGATTGATGGTACTGCCGCGCCGCTCCTGTCGGTATTTGGCGGTAAGATCACAACCTATCGACGCCTCGCCGAGCAGGCGGTCGACCTCCTCGCCGCGCGCTTGGGTTCCCGCGCCGCGCCGTGGACCCACCGGGCGATCTTGCCCGGAGGAGACCTGCCCGAAGGCAGCTTCGCTGCGTTTCTGCGCGTCGTGGAGCGGCGCTACGGGTGGCTGCCGCCGCCGTTGCGCGTTCGCTATGCCAGTGCCTATGGCACGGCGCTTCATCGCCTGCTGGGTACGGCGGCCGCGCTTGCCGACCTCGGCCCGGAGATTTTCCCCGGACTCTATGAGCGCGAAGCCGAATACCTGTGCCGCGAAGAATGGGCCGTTACATCGGTGGACATCCTGTGGCGTCGCACCAAGCTCGGGCTGCACGCACCGCCCGAGAGGGCGCAGCAGCTCGATGATTGGCTTGCGCGCCGATGAAGCGCTTCATTCTCGCGCTCGATCAGGGCACGACGAGTTCACGCGCAATATTATTTGATCATGCGGCAAATCCTGCCGCGAGCGCGCAGCGTCCGGTTACGCAACACTTCCCGCACTCCGGCTGGGTGGAGCATGACGCCCAAGAGATCTGGGACTGCCAAATGCCGCTCATCGCGGAGGTGCTGGCCGCAGCCGGCGCCTGCGCCGCTGAGCTTGCGGCCGTCGGCATAACGAACCAGCGCGAAACCACCCTTCTCTGGGACCGCCGCACCGGCGCACCCATCGCGCGCGCCATCGTCTGGCAGGACCGGCGCACTGCGGAGCATTGCGCACGCCTGCGCGCCGCGGGTCACGAGCCGGAAATCACGCGCCGCACGGGCCTGCTGCTCGATCCCTATTTTTCCGCCACGAAGATTGCATGGCTCCTCGAGCACGTGCCAGGCGCCCGCGAGCGTGCCAAACGCGGCGAACTTGCCTTTGGCACGATCGATAGCTGGCTTGCGTGGAACTTGACGGGCGGCAGGCGCCACGTGACCGATGCGACGAACGCAAGCCGTACGCTGCTCTTCAATATCAGCACCTGCGAGTGGGATCCGGTGTTGCTCGAGCTCTTTGACATCCCGCCCGAATGCCTGCCTGAGGTCGTTCCTACTTCCGCGCCGCCGGCCACCGATCTGACGGTGAATCTCGCCGGGCGCGAAGTTCCGCTCGCCGGCATCGCCGGCGACCAGCAGGCGGCACTCTTTGGTCAAACCTGCTTCACCCCCGGAATGGCCAAGAACACCTACGGCACCGGTTGCTTTGCGCTTCTCAACACAGGCACTCGCCCGCTCTTCTCGCAGCATCGACTCCTGACTACGGTCGCCTGGCAGCGCGATGTGACGCACTATGCGCTCGAGGGCAGCGTCTTCGCCGCAGGCGCCGTCGTGCAGTGGCTGCGCGACGCATTGGGCATCATTCAAAGCTCCGCGGAAGTGGAAGCCCTCGCCGTCAGCGTCGCGCACAGCGATGGGGTACATTTCGTGCCCGCATTTGCAGGACTCGGCAGTCCGCATTGGGATCCGCACGCGCGCGGTGTCATTGTCGGGCTGTCGCGCGGCAGCACTCGAGCGCACATCGCGCGCGCGGCTCTCGAAGCCATCGCGTTTCAGAGTGCCGAATTGTTGACGGCCATGCAGCAGGATTCCGGGCACGCGCTCATTGAACTGCGCGTCGACGGCGGCGCCGCAGTCAATAATTTTCTCATGCAGTTTCAGGCGGATCTCTTGGGTGTGCCGGTCGTGCGGCCGCAGACTACCGAGACGACGGCGCTGGGTGCCGCTTATCTCGCGGGCTTGGCCGTGGGCTTCTGGCAAAGCCTCGAAGAGATCGCGCGCAATTGGCGCATCGAGCGGCGCTTCGAGCCTCACATGAGCCGCGATGAAGCCGCGGCAAAACTCAAACGCTGGTCGCTTGCGGTGGAGCGCTCGCGTAACTGGGCATAGCGCGGCAGCTGCGCGAACCTGCCCTGCGGCAAGCTCAAGCACCGCTGCGAATGCCATTATGTAGGCTCCCCGTGGGCAGCGGCATATAACGTCAACCGCGCTCGCTTCCATGCGTTCCTATGTCCCAGAAGCAGTACTTTTGGAGACCCTAATGAATTTCTTTAGATTAACCTGCGCGGCGCTTGCAGCGGGCGTATTGAGTACGGCGGCATTGGCGCAAACGCCTGCCGAACAGGACCAGCAGCGTGATGTGAATCAGCAGCAGCGCATCGAGCAGGGGCTGAAATCCGGTGAGCTCTCAACCAAAGAGGCCGGCGGTTTGGAGCGCGATGAACAGCGTGTAGATCACATGGAAGCGCATGATCTCAAGAACGGCTCGATGAGCCCCACCGAACAGGCGCGCCTTAACGCGGCCGAGAACAAGACGAGTAATGCCATCTACGCCGACAAGCACAACGCCGCGACCGGCAATCCGAATTCACTTTCATCCGAGCGTATGCAGGCGGATGTGCAGCGCAACGTGAATCAGCAGCAGCGAATTGCGAACGGCATGCAAAGCGGCGCGCTGACCAACAGGGAAGCGGGCTCCCTCGAACGCGGCCAGGCGCGTGTCGATCGCAGAGAAGCGAACGCTGCGGCGAACAACCATATCAGCGGCGCCGAGCAGGGCCGCATCCAAGGATCGGAAAATCGTCAAAGTCGCCGTGTCTTCAACAAGAAGCATAACGCGACGACCAAGTAGCGAACGCGCGGCGCAATGGTTGAATGGTTGCGGGCTGCCACGGGGCGGCCCTTTGCTTGACTGCGAGCTTTTAGACGGCGCGCAGCGCCGTGGCCACCGGCAGGCGCGCTGCGCGGATCGCCGGAAACAGCCCGCCGACGAGGCCAATCACGCAGGCCCAGATGATGCCGAGAACGACGAGCGACGGGCTGACGGCGAGATGAAACACCACCTGCGTGAAATTGCTGCCGAGTGTGCTCACGACATTGCCATTGAAGAAGATCCAGGCAAGCCCCGCGCCGATCAGCGCGCCTATGACTGACAGCAACATTGCTTCGATCAATACCGACAGCACGACGGCGCTTGCGCCGAAGCCGATGGCACGCAGCGTCGCGATCTCGCGCGAGCGCACACTCACGGCGGAATACATCGTATTCAAGGCGCCGAACAGTGCTCCGACAGCCATGATTCCCCCTACGACATAGGCGATGAACGACAGTACACCGCTCATGCGCTGTGACTGATGCGCGTAATAGTCGTGCTCGCGCATGACGTCGACCGATAGCTGCGGGTTCGTGGTGAGCGAGTTTTTGAATGCAGCGAAGGCCTCTTTCGAATCGAGCAGCACGACGACCGACTGATAGAGATTGCGCCGGTAGGAGGAGAGCACGGTCTCGCCGTCAGCCAGCAACTCCGACTCATGCGAATCGCCGTTGCTGGCAAAAGCGCCGACGATGGTCCAATCGCTGCCGCGCAGCGCGATGTGGCTGCCGACCTCCAAACCCTTGAACTGCGCCTGCGCGCCTAAGCCGACGATGAGCTCACGCAAGCCGCGTTGAAACATCCTGCCCGTGGTGAGCTTAATCTCGGGGCGCAGTGCCATCGCTTGCGCGCCGACGCCGCGAATGGTGACGTTCGCGCCGCTGTCGTTACTTTTCTTCGGCATATCGACGACCACCACTGCTTCGGCCGAGGCAATGGGCTTACCCGCGGAATCCTTGCGAATGCCCGGCGCGTCCATGATGGTGAGCGTCGCCTCGCGCGACAGAGTGCTCGCGAGCTCCGAATCCGAGCCGCCGCGCAACACGATCGCGCGATCGTCGCGGCCGGTTGCGAGAATCGTGCGTTGGAAGCCCGTCGCCATGGCGAGCACCGAGATCAGCACCGCCACGACTCCGGCGATGCCGACCACAATGACTGAAGAGGTGCCGAGGCGCTGCGGAATGCTCGTGAGGTTCATCGCGGTCACGGCGCGGATCTGTGTGAGCATGCTCATG
>Ga0302324_100002742_pt1 | contig 40177 bp, 31 predicted proteins | sample Palsa_T0_1_FD_201949 | JGI IMG/M metagenome (GOLD analysis project Ga0302324, IMG submission 201949) | Peat permafrost microbial communities from Stordalen Mire near Abisko, Sweden - Palsa_T0_1 | ecosystem: Environmental > Terrestrial > Soil > Palsa > Peat permafrost | place: Sweden: Abisko...
GATCGCAGCGCCATTCGCGACAAAGACAACAAGCTCAGCTTCCGCTTCATGGAGCCGCTCGAAGAAGCTGTCTATCTCGATCAAGTGCGGCTGCTGGCTGTCGATCATCCGGCTGATGTCGAGGTTTATCCCAACGAATATTTCGCGTCGAACCCGCCGTATCCGCAATTCAAGGTCGTCGTCAGCCGCGACGCCAGGCCCCCAGCCGCCGCGTGGGACGAACATGGCCACAACGTTCTTCCCGATCTGCTGGCGCATCGTTACTTCGGCGACTTCGCGCTCACGCAGTTTCAAGGCTTCGCCAAGCCCCACAGCTTGACGCTCGATTTGGGTGAGGCTTACCGCGGCGGTCCGCTGTGGCTTCTCATGCACGGCGAAGTGGAATACTTTTCGGCGAACAGCATGTACGCAGCGTCGCAAGCCGGCGTGCAGGCGATTTCTCCCTACGTCGAAGCGCTGGTCGGAGATGATGGGGGCGCGAACAGAAAGTGGAAGCGCGTGATCGACGACATGGGCTTTCCCGCCGGCGGCCCGCGCACCATGACCGCCGATCTCACCGGCAAGCTGCCCCTCGGGACAAAGAAGATTCGCATCACCACGAACCTGCAGGTTTACTGGGACAACATTCTGGTCGACCGCACGAAACAGGATGAGCGCAACCAAGCCCAAAGTCCGCGCCTGACGCCAGTTCCCTTAGTCCACGCCAACCTGGAGAATCACGGCTACCCGCTGAAGATCGAGGGCACTCCTCCCGGCAATGTGCAGTACATCTACGAAAAAGTCAGCGCCATCGGCCCCTACACTCGACCTGCGGGAACTTACACCCGCTACGGCGACGTGCTGCCCTTGCTCACCGCGACCGACGACAAACTCGCTGTATTCGGCTCAGGAGACGAGGTGAGCTTAGACTTCGATCCGTTGAACTTGCCCGCGCTTCCTAAGGGATGGGTCCGCGACTATTTCTTCGCCGCCAACGGTTACGAAAAAGATATGGATTTCTACGCCGCCGAAGGCAACTACGTGGCGCCGCTTCCATTCCTCAGCATGGGCGATTATCCCTACGCTCCGAAGAAGTCGTTCCCGCTCGACGACGCGCACGTCAATTACCTTCTCGAATACAACACGCGCCACATGTCCGGCAACGAGCAGCGCGGATACTCGTTCGACTACGGCGAGAAGTGAGTCCCCTGAGGCTGGAATGTGGCGAGTGTCAGATATCAGATCGTAGAGAATCGTTTTAATATTGACATATTTGCCCCCGCCGTAATTCAATAGCCGGACCCATGGAAACCTCGGCAGCTTCCTCCTCCGCCCCGCGCCTGCGCCGCACGCTCACGCTTTGGGACTTGATCCTCTACGGAATCATTGTGATTCAGCCCGTGGCGCCCATGTCGGTGTTTGGCGTGCTCAGCGACACGGGCCACGGACACGTCGTCACCACTCTCCTCATCGCCATGGTGGCGATGTTGTTTACCGCTTTCAGCTACGGTCGCATGGCGCGGGCGTATCCCAGTGCTGGATCCGCGTTTACTTACGTGGGGCAGGAGATCAACCCGGCTCTCGGCTATGTCACGGGTTGGAGCATGGTGATGGACTACATCCTCAACCCGATGATCTGTATCATCTGGTGCAGTCAGCAGGCTTTTGTTTTTGCGCCCGGAATTCCGTATTGGAGTTGGGCTATCTTTTTTGGAGCAGTCTTCACATTCCTGAATCTTCAGGGCATTAAGACCTCGGCTCGAGTCAACACTCTGCTTGCGGCAGGAATGGGTGCGGTAGTGGCGATTTTCTTCATGGTCGCCATCCGCTACATCACCGGTCATCCCCACGATGGCGCTTCGTTTTTTACTCGCCCCTTTTACGATCCGCAGCTTTGGAACACGAAAGCTGTTTTGGGGGCAACATCGATCGCAGTGCTGAGCTACATCGGATTCGACGGCATTTCTACGCTCTCGGAAGAAGCGGAGAATCCGCGGCGCAACATCCTGCTGGCCACTGTGCTCACGTGTTTTGTGATCGGGATTCTTTCCGCCCTCGAGGTCTACGCCGCACAGTTGATTTGGCCCGCCACCCAGCCCTTTCCGAACACCGACACAGCCTTTACGTTTGTCGCAGGTCGCGCCTGGAAACCTATGTTCGCGATCCTCGGCTTCACCCTGCTGGTGGCCAACTTTGGGTCAGGGATGGGCGCGCAGATTGGCGCGGCCCGACTGCTCTACGGTATGGGACGCAGCAAGGCATTGCCGCAGTCGTTCTTCGGAAAGGTTGATCCCAAGCGGCACGTTCCGCGCAATAATGTTCTCTTCGTTGGGGGCATCGCTCTGGTTGGAGCGCTGCTGGTGAGCTTCGGTCTGTTCAGCTACGGACTGGGGGCCGAGATGCTCAACTTTGGAGCACTCATCGCCTTCATGGGAGTGAATCTGGCGGCGTTCGTTCGCTACTACGTTCGCGAGCGCAAGAACAATCCATGGCCGCCCCTGCTGCTCACGGCGCTGGTGATCGCTCTGGTCCTGTGGCCGAATTCGAATTGGACCGTGTTAGCTGCCGCGGGAACGGCATTGGCGATCCTCGCCGTATGGGCGCCTCCGTTGGCTGGGTTTACGATTTGCTTTTTTCTCTGGAAAAATTTGAGTTGGAAAGCCTGGATCGTTGGCGGCATATGGATGATTGTTGGCATCGCCTTTGGAGCCTGGAAAACGCAGGGTTTCCGCGGCGACTTGGTGAACTTCGACCTCCCGGCCGAGGGAGAGTGACAAGCGATGTCGGATTGACGAACCAGGCGATTGCAGGAGCGCTTCCATGCTGGGTTCCACGAACATTGTTGCTTTTGTTCCCACCAAAGATTCCGAGGAGGCGCGGGCTTTTTACGAAGGCGTGTTGGGGCTGCGCTTCGTCAAAGATGACGGCTTCGCGATGGTGCTTGACGCGAATGGAATCATGATTCGCGTGGCCAAAGTTCCACAGTTCACGCCCGCGCAGTTCACCATTCTGGGCTGGCAGGTGAATGACATCGCGAAGGTTGTGGAGGGGCTACAGAAAAATGGCGTGCGCTGCGAAATCTTCGGTTTCTTCAAACAGGACGAACTGGGAATCTGGACCGCGCCCACGGGAGACAAAGTAGCCTGGTTCAAAGATCCCGACGGAAATATCCTCTCGGTTTCCGAGCACGTGTAATCCTTGCCGTCCGTGTGGCGCGGGCACTCCTGCCCGCGAAATCTAACCACGAGCAAGGTTCTGACTCGCTTCTAAAAACATCGAATTCTCGACACGGTCTGAGTCTTAGCCCGAAAGTTTTCCGGCGGTGGTTGCGCCAGGCGTTCCTCTTCTACTCCGACTCCACGTTCCACCCGCTGACTTCAACCACTGGCTTGGCCGCGCCCAGTTCGCTGGCTCGGTAAGTTGCTGTAGTCTCACGCTTCTCACCGGGCAACAGGGAAAAATAATTGTCTTCCCACACGACTGGCAAAATCTCTTCGCCCTTCGCGCCCTTCGCTACTTTTAAGTGCACAAAGAACGCAAGGCTCTCGCTCGGATTCTCGACCATCACGCGCGTGATTTCTTCTTCGCCCTTTTTCTCGCTATGTTCGTTGATCTTCAGTTTTACTTTCGGAAGCTGCGACAGCGCAGTGTAGTCGGCGAAGGACTCGGTGGGCGTCATCCACCAGGTCGATTTTTTCCAGTCGAGCGTCTCGGGCTTGGTGGAGAGCCAGTAGAAATTCGAGCCCACCACTTTTCCCGCTGCGTCCTGAAGCCGCAGCACTACGAAATACGTCGAGCTCAGGCCCGCGACATCCGGCAACGCGAAAACCTTTTTCGTACTGTCAGCAGGGGCGTCGAGAGAGTCCATGTGCGAAAACTTCTCCGTCATGTCGAGGTTGTAAATCTTGGTGGAGAGCTTCAACCCTTTTACGTCTTCATACTGGCTGCTGACGAGCCAGATCGCGTGATCGTCATAGCCATAGACGGGATGCAGCGCTTCCATCGCGCGCTTTGCGCCAAAGTAGCCTCCGCCGGGCCGCAAATAGTAATCGTACAAATGCCAGATCATCGAAGGCCAGGCATTGTTCAGCATCCACTGAATCACGCCGGTCGACTCATACTTGTTGCGGCTGTACGCTTCATACATCGCGCGAACGCCTTCATAGGTTTGCATCTGCGACTTCACCGCGAAATCTTCCACGCTGTCCGATTTTCCGTAGCGATTTTCCAGCGCATCACTGAACACCTTGATGTTCTTGAACTCGCCTCCGCCGGCGTGATAGTTCCACACATCGTCAATCGGCCAGAGATGATCTTTACCCACCATGGCGCGGATGCTTTCGATCGGCGGAACCGCAGGTCCCATGCTGGTTTCGGTATCAAAGCCATAACCTCCGCCGCAACCTCCCGCATTGCACAGCTTCCGTCCCGGTTGTCCTGCGGGCGTGTCCACTTCCCAATAACTCGGCGCGACATATTCGTAGGGGCCGCTCATCTTCACGCCACTATCGCCGGTCACGCTGGTTTCTTTACCCGTTGCGGAGGAGACCACCGGATTCGGCCACAGCAGCTGCTTTTCAATGTCGAGATACATCTGCTCCACATCCGGCGGCGGCGGATTGTCGCTGCCGTTCAGCCACATCACCAGGCTGGGATGGCTGCGTAACCGGTAGATCTGGTCGCGCAGCGATTGTTTCGCGATTTCAAAGTCGGCAGGTTTCCAGCGCGGCCAGCGCTCCCAGAAATCACAGCAGCACCATCCCGCCATCACCAGGATTCCCTTGCGGTCGGCCAGGTCGAAGAACTCGTGCGTCTCCAGCTTGCCTTCGAGCCGAATGGTGTTCAGTCCCATGTCGCTGACGTAGCGGAATTCATCTTCGAGGCGCTGCGAGTTTTCCCGGAGCATCATGTCGGTAGTCCAGCCGCCACCTCGAATCAGGATGTTCTTGCCGTTGACATGAAAGGCACGGCCGCCGACCGAGTTCAAGTCGGAAGTGATTTCGCGAATCCCGAAGCGGCTTTCAGACCGGTCGCTGACCTCTCCATTCACCACAAACTCAACGGCCAGTGGATAGAGATTGGGCTTGCCCATCTGTGTCGGCCACCACAGCCGCGGATTAGAAAACGCCAGCTGCGGGTATTGCTCGGGAGTGAACGTGACGTCCTTGGTTTCGTGCGGAGCGAGTTCCACGTCCTGCTCGAAACTGACTTTTTCGATCTGGCCCTTAAGCTTGCCTTTCACCGCCTGACCAGTGCCGTTCTTCACTTGAGCGGTAACTGTGAGCTGCGCGCGATCGTTCGCGGGCAGGTTCAGCTTCGACACCACCGTGGGATAACGCAGCGCCGCCGGGCCGCTGGTGGTTAGATAAACCTCGCGCCACAAGCCCATGTTCTTATCCGGCGGCGCGGGATTCCAATCGACAAACGTGATGGCAAGGTCATTCTCGGTCGGAGCCCACACCTGCACCGCCAGCGCGTTGTCGCCGCCAGCATTCACCGCGTCGGTCACGTTGAATTCATAAGTGCGCCACGCGCCGGCCACATCATTGGAGTTGGCGATCTGTTTGCCGTTCAGCCAGATGGCCGCGCGGTAATTGATGCCCTTAAAATTCAACCAGACCGTCTTGCCTTTGTAAGAAGCAGGCACTGCGAATTGCTTGCGGTACCACCACGAAACCGCATAGGGACTGTCCGTCTGCATCGGGATGTTCGCGAAATTTCCTCCGATCGGATATGTGACCCCGGCGAACTGCCGCAGATTCGTGCCGAAGAATGGATCAGGTAGAGCATGACTTTTCACCAGCGCCGCAACCACCGTAGTCGGCACGGTCACGTCCTGCCAGCCCGTTGCTGTGAACTGCGCCGTGGAGATGACTTCTCCCTTGGCTTCGACCTTCGACGAAGACTGCAGCGACCAGCCCTCGCGTAGCGGCTGTTTCGCCACGTCTTGTGCGCTCGCTTCCTGCGAGACCGCGGGCTGAATCAGAATGGTTTGAATCAGAAATGAAGCCAGAAGGAATTGGGCGAGAACAGAAACTGTGATTGCCAGCCGCTTGCCTGAGTTCATGATGCTCCCTTGCGTTCTTCGTCGCGATCGTCGAATACGGATCGTCCGCCCGCTGACGTTGCTCGTGAGTGGATTCTTGCGGGGCTCCGCAAACTGCCCCGCAGAATGGATAACACTTCTATTAATTCGTTTCAATAGCGATGTTTTGCGTGTCCCCCGCGGCTTGTCGAAGTCGAGCGAAGCCGCGCATCTGTTCCTGACGAACTCCAGCAGCCCTGCGACCTGCCCGCGCCAGTTGCAGTTGGTGTGGTTTATAATAAGCAATTCGGCATTAACCTCTGGAGTGACAAGAAGATGATTCGATTTCTGCAAACCCCCGGCCCGGTCAAGAAAGTAGTTCTCGGCGGGATGCTGATTGTGATCTGCATTGCGATGCTCGTCTACCTGATTCCCAGCGGGAACGGGACCTCGGGGAATTCCAATGTTCAGTCTGTCGCCACAGTCGATGGCAGCGACATCACCGCCACCGAAGTGCGGAACACGGCGCGCCAGATGGCGCAACAGCAGGCCGCGCGCTATGGCGCTCAGGCCTCCATGATCATGCCGTTCCTTTTGCAGCAGGCCACCCAGCAGGCGGCCGATCAGTTGATCACGCGTCAGGTTCTGCTCAGTCAGGCCCAGCATCTGGGGCTGCGAGTTACCCCCAAAGAGATTCAGGATGAGCTGCAGCATGGTCGTTATGCGGCAACTTTTTTCCCGGGTGGCAACTTTATCGGGGAGACTGAATATGAAGACATGCTGTCGCGCGCGAATCTTACCCCCGCGCTGTTCGAGGATTCGGTGGGGACGGACATCCTCATCGGCAAGCTACAGGCCCTCATTGCCGGCGGAGCCTCGGTCAGCGATGCCGAGGTTCGCAAGGAATTCGCCAAGGAGAACACGAAGGTAAAGTTTGACTACGCGGTGTTGAAGCAAGACGACCTGCGCAAGGCGCTTCATCCCACCGACGCGGAACTGCAAGCCTTTTACGAGAGCCACAAGAAAACCTACGCCAACTCAGTTCCGGAGAAACGCAAAATCAAATATGCCGTCCTCGATCTCAATCAGGTGCGCGGCACGGTCCAGGTGAGCCGCGAGGATTTGCAGGCTTACTATGACCAGCACCGCGACCAGTACCGCGTTCCCGAGCAGATCAAAGTCAGCCACATCTGGATTAAATCGCCGCTTCCCGATGCGGACGGCAAAGTCGACGAGAAGGCCCTTGCCGACGCCCAGCACCGCGCCGAAGAACTACTGAAGCAGCTCAAGGGTGGCGCCAAGTTTGAAGACGTCGCGAAGAAATCTTCCGAAGACCCCGGCAGCGCCAACGTGGGTGGTTCTCTAGGATGGATCGGAAAAAACCAAACCACTCCGGAGTTTGAAAAAGCTGCATATGCCCTGTCCAAGGGCCAGACCAGCGATGTGGTGAAGAGCAGCGACGGTTTCCACATCATCCGGTTGGACGACAAGCACGAAGCTCACTTGAAGACGCTCGACGAAGTGAAGGATCAGATCGAACCCATCCTGAAGCAGCAGAAAGCAGCGCAGGCCGCGCAAAAAGAGGCCGATGCGCTCTTGACTCAAGCCAAGGCCGTGGGATTGGACGCGGCGGCTGCGACCGAAAAGATTCCGGTGATCAACTCGGATTTCTTTGGCCGCAAGGATATGCTGCCGGGTCTGGGGCCCGCGGCGCAGTTCATGGACGCCGTTTTCACCGCGGCAGAAAAATCTCCGCCGGAGATGGCGCCTACATCGCAGGGCTTCGCTGTATTTCAATTGCTGGCCATCAAACCGCCGGAGACCCCGACCTTCGAAGAGATTCGCAGCCGCGTGGAAACGGAGTTCAAGAATGAACGCTCCAGCGTTCTGCTTTCGCAGAAGACGCAGGAACTTTCCGACCGCGCCAAGGCTGCGCACGATTTGAAGCGCGCCGCCAAAGAGTTGGGCGCGGAGGTCAAGACCAGCGACTTCGTGCTGCCGGATGGCCAGGTGCCCGACGTGGGCTCGATGAGCGGCCAGGCCGCGGTTGCCTTTACCATGAAGCCGGGAGAGATCAGCGGGCCGATCAATAGCGCAAATAACGGCGTGGTGCTGGAACTGCTCGAAGTTCAGACCCCGACCGACGCCGATTTTGCCGCCAAGCGCGACGAGATTCGCGACTCGTTGTTGCAGTACAAGCAGCAGCAGCTCTTCGGGGTTTTCGTTACCAACTTGAAAGACGAGATGAAGAAGTCGGGCAAGATCAAGGTCAACGAGGAACTGATAAAGACCTTAGCCAAGGGCAACAGCGAAGAGGGAATCTAGGCGAGAAGATTCAAGCCTGCATGTCTTTTCCGCGCGCTTCAGGCATCCTGTTGCACCCCACGTCGTTGCCTTCGCGCGGCGGCATTGGTGACTTCGGCCCGGCCGCGTACCGGTTCGCCGACTTTCTCGCTTCCGCCCGGCAGGGCTTCTGGCAGGTCCTGCCGCTTGGCCCTCTCGGCTATGGCAATTCTCCTTATTCTTCGACTTCGGCATTTGCCGGCAACCCTCTGTTAATCAGCCTGGAGCGCCTCTCTCAACATGGCTGGATCGACTCCGCGAAACTGGGTTCTCTGGCCGGGGAATCGGGCGCAGTCGAGTATGACCAGGTCTTCGCCGCCAAGATGCCTCTCCTGTTCGACGCAGCGAAGAATTTCGCCGCCGCGGCCGCGGGGCGGCAGCGCGAACGCTTCAATCAGTTCCGCGCGGCGAATTCCTGGTGGCTCGATGATTTCGTTCTCTTCGACGCGCTCCGTGAGCGGTACGAACTGGAAAGCTGGAATCGCTGGCCGCGCGACCTCGCACATCACGAACCTGTCGCGCTCGAAAAAATCCGCAAGGAGCTCGCCGTCGAGCTCGACGTCCGCAGCGCGCTCCAGTTCGCATTTTACGAACAGTGGCAAGCCCTGCGCCGTTACTGTGCGGAGCGCGCGATTCGTATTGCCGGTGATGTTGCCATCTTCATGAACTACGACAGCGCCGACGTCTGGACCCACCCCGATCTTTTTCGCCTGGACGAAAATCTCGAATCAGAGGCCGTCGCCGGCGTGCCCCCGGATTTTTTCAGCAAGACCGGGCAGCGATGGGGCAATCCTCTCTACCGCTGGGACGCAATGAAGGCCACAGGCTACGCTTGGTGGATCCAACGCCTGCGCTGGGCCACGCGAAACTGCGATTACGTGCGGCTCGATCATTTCCGCGGCTTTGACCAGTTCTGGGAGATTCCTGCGGCGGAGCCCACGGCTGTCAACGGCCGCTGGGTCGATGGTCCGCGTGACGACTTGTTCCAGAAGCTTCGCGAAGCGCTCGGAGGTCTTCCGTTTTTCGCGGAGGATCTCGGCTACATCACTCCCGAAGTTCACGCCCTGCGCGAAAGGTTGCAGCTTCCCGGTATGGCCGTGCTGCAATTCGGTTTCGGCGATGAAGGCGCGCACATTTATCTGCCGCACCGGGCCGCGGGAAAAGTCATCTACACCGGCACGCACGATAACGACACGGTGGTCGGCTGGTGGAACTCCGGCGCCTCCGAAGCCGAACGCCGCGCCGCGCTGGCTTACGTCGGCCGCTCGGAAGACGGCATCAACTGGGCATTCATCCGTGCCGCGCAAGGCTCGCCCTCCACCCTCAGCATCGTTCCCCTGCAGGACGTGCTGGGCCTCGGCAGCGAAGCCCGTATGAACACGCCCAGCCTGCACGGCGGCAACTGGAAGTGGCGCTGCCCCGCGGAACTCCCAGCCGAACTCGCAACCAAGCTGGCCGCCCTCGCCGAAGTAACTGACAGACTGCCGAAGCCGTTTCCGGTATTCGGAGACGAAGACTTCGCCGCCTGAGTCTGTTCCTTGCATCAGAAATTCCGGATCAGAAATTCCTTCGGGGGGCTTGGCGTGTCGGCACGCTAATCCATTTGCGAATCAGATAATATCCTCGAACCACTTTGCTCATTCCGTCACATCGTGTATAGAACTTACAGGAGTTTTTTTCGTGGGCGAAGCCATCATCGAGGCAGTTGCGATCGAAAAGTCCTATCCCCAGGCGGATGGCACGCGCATCCAGGTCGTGGGCCATACCGACCTCAGCATCGAGCCGGGAAAAATCGTGGCTCTGCTTGGCCCCTCGGGATGCGGCAAGTCCACGCTGCTGCGCATTCTCACCGGCCTCGCCGAACCATCGGCGGGAGGCCTTTTCTGGCATGGCAAGCCACTGGGTGGCGAACTTCCCAACGTCGCCATCGTCTTCCAGAGTTTTGCGCTCTTTCCCTGGCTCACCGTGCTCGAGAACGTGGAAGCTCCGCTCGAAGCCCGCGGCGTGCCCGCCGTGGAGCGCCGCAAGCGCGCGCTGCGCACGCTCGACACAGTCGGTCTCGACGGCTTCGAAACCGCCTATCCCAAAGAACTTTCAGGTGGCATGAAGCAGCGCGTTGGCTTCGCCCGTGCTCTGGTGGTGGAACCGGAAGTGCTCTTCATGGACGAGCCATTCTCCGCCCTCGACGTTCTCACCGCCGAAAATCTTCGCGGCGAACTTCTGGAACTCTGGCTCAACAAAAAAATGCCCACCAGCGCCATCTTCATCGTCACTCATAACATTGAAGAAGCCGTCATGCTGGCCGACCGCATCCTCGTGCTCGGCCGCAATCCCGCCCGCATTCGCTCCGATTTCAACGTGCGCCTCAAGCATCCCCGCGACCGCAAGTCCGCCCGCTTCGTCGAGCTCGTCGACTACATCTACAAAGTCATGACCGAGCCCGATGTCGAGCACACTCCGCCCGACGCCGAAACCACCGCCGAAATCGTCATCCCGCCCCACGGTTTCAAGAAACAGGACGCCCCCATCCGCACCACTAAATATCAAATGCTTCCGCATGCCCGCGTCGGCGGCATTGCCGGCCTCATCGAGCTTCTCCGCGATCGCGGCGGCCGCGAAGACCTCTTCCGCCTCGCCGAAGAACTTGTCATGGACGTGGAAGACCTGCTCCCCATTCTCGAAGCCTGCGTACTGCTCGGCTTCGCCTGGCTCAAGGAAGGCGATGTCCAGCTCTCCAAATCCGGCGAAGCTTTCGCCGACGCCGACATTCAAACCCGCAAAGTCCTGTTTCGCCAGGCCGCGCTCGAGCACGTGACCATCCTCAAGCAAATCGACAGCATCTTGAGGCGCAAAAGCGATCACGCCATGGCCGACGAGTTCTTCAACGATATTCTCGACGAGCATTTTGCCGAAGAAGAAGTGCAACGCCAGTTCGAAACCGCTACCAACTGGGGCCGCTATGCCGAGATTTTCGACTACGACCGCGCGACCGGGCGCCTGACGCAAACCGAGCCAACCTCGCTCGAGCCTCCGCCAGCCCCGGCAGTGGTCGACAGCCCCAACTCAACACCTGCGCCCGAATCCTGAGCGAGAACCCCTGCGTCTGGAAAACGATGGGACTGGAAGACGATCGGAAAACTAGTCATGAAAAAATCGCCCAGCCTGCGCGGATTCTCACCCTATCGTCTCTGGGCGCAACTTCCGCTCTTGCGAGTTTCCTATCTCCCCGATCTGATCATGTTCGCCGCTGGCATCGCGCTTTTTTATGGCGTCGTCACCGTCGGCCGCGACTGGTTCAGCCCTTTCGCGCCGGAAGTGGAAATCTCCCGCAGCCCGCTCGCGCTGCCGGCTTATGCCGGCTACTCGCTGTTGCGCATCACGATTGCGTATGTGCTGAGCCTGACCTTCGCGCTGGTCTATGGCTACATCGCCGCCCGCAACGCGCGGGCCGAGCGCTTTATGGTTCCCCTGCTCGACGTGCTGCAGTCGATCCCGGTCCTCAGTTTCTTGCCTCCGGTGATGCTCGCCATGGTCGCGCTTTTTCCCACTCGCCAACTCGGTGTGGAGATGGGCGCTATCCTTCTAATCTTCACCGGCCAGGTCTGGAACATGGCCTTCAGCTTCTACGCTTCGCTCAAGAGCATTCCCAACGAGATGCGCGAGGCTGCAAAAATTTACGCCTTCAGCTGGTGGCAACGCTTTGTCCAGATGGAACTGCCTTTCTCCGCCATCGGCCTCGTCTGGAACTCGATGATGTCGGTGGCCGGAGGCTGGTTCGCCCTGATGGTGTGCGAAATGTTCGTGCTCGGCCCACGCGATTTCCGCTTGCCTGGACTCGGCTCCTACCTGCAAACCGCAGCCAGCGCCGGAGACACGCGCTCTATTCTTTGGGGCGTGCTCACTATGGTTGCGGTGATTGTCCTGCTCGATCAATTCATCTGGCGTCCGGTCATCGCATGGGCGGAGAAATTCAAAATCGAGCAAGTCGAAAATACCGATGCCCCGCGCTCCTGGGTGCTCACCCTGATTCAACACTCGCGAGGTCTCGCCGCGATTCGCAAGAAAACTTTGACCCCGGTGAGTGAAAAGTTGCTGCTTCGTTTCGCCCGCCCGCGCGCAGCGCATGAAGATGAAGCGCCCAGCCCGTGGAGAGCCTGGCTGCTGCGCCTCCTGGCGCTCGCGCTGCTCATCGCGATCGGCTATGCCGTGATTCGCGTCGTTGTGATTCTTACCGGCCTGCAGAAGTCCGATTTGCAGGAAGCCGGCATCGGCCTGGGCGCAACTTTTCTGCGCGTGAACCTCGCCCTGGTGCTGGGCGCGCTGTGGACCATCCCTGCAGGCGTGGCGATCGGCCTCAATCCCCGCCTCGCCCGCATCGCGCAGCCGCTCGCGCAGATCGCCGCTTCCATCCCCGCGACAGCGCTGCTGCCGGTCATCCTGCTGCTGCTCATCCGTCTCGGTGGCGGACTCGGCATCGCTTCCATCGTGGTGTTGCTGCTGGGCACGCAATGGTACGTGCTGTTCAACGTGATCGCCGGAGCAATGGCGATCCCTACCGACCTCAAGGAATGCTGCTCCGTCTTTCGCATGAAGGGAATCGAGCGCTGGAAAAAACTGATCTTGCCGGGAATTTTCCCCTACCTCATCACCGGCATGGTTACGGCTTCCGGCGGTGCGTGGAACGCCAGCATCGTCGCCGAATATTTCCACTTCAAAGGCCACATCTACACCACTACCGGCCTCGGCGCCACCATCCAGCAAGCCACCGACAGCGGCAACTTCGATCTCCTGCTCGCCGCGACAATTATGATGGCGGCCACAGTGGTTACCGTGAATCGCCTGCTCTGGCGCAGACTCTACACCCTGGCCGAGACCCGCTTCCGCCTCGAAACTTAAGGAACCTTTTATCGAGTTGTCATCCTGAGCGAAGCGAAGGACCTCTGCACTATGTGTGCGGCGTCCAATCAGCCGCGTTTCTTACTCCGCTTCTTTTGCGCATCGCTCGCCCCGCTCCGCCCCGCCCGCCGATCGCTTGCAGCAGCATCCATCACCGGAAGGTTCGACGCATTCTCCAGTTGTCGTCTCCAATCCAATTCCTCCACAAATCCGCGAGCGTCGCGCCAGCCTGGTTGCACCTTGACGTAGAGTTCGAGAAAAACCTTGGTCTCCAGCATCCGCTCGATTCGCAAACGCGCCGACGTGCCAATCTTCTTCAGCATCCCGCCGCGCTTGCCAATCAGTATCCCTTTCTGGCCTTCGCGTTCGCAATAAATCGTGGCTGCAATCCGCGTGAGCCGCGCTCCTTCCTCAAAGTTGTCCACGATTACGGTAGTGGCGTAAGGAATTTCTTCCTCCATCTCCACGAGAATCTGCTCGCGGATAATCTCCGCCGCCATAAACCGCGCCGGCTGATCGGTAATCTGGTCCTCCGGAAAATACGCCGGCCCTGCGGGCAGCGCCGCCATCACTTTCTTCAACATCTCATCCAGACCGTTGCGCTTAAGCGCGGAAATCGGAAAAACTTCCGCGAAGTCATACAGCTTGCGGTACTCCTCAATCACCGGCAACAGCTTCGCCTTGTCGCGCAGCAGATCCACTTTGTTCAGCACAAGAAACGCGCGCGCTCCAGTCTGCTTCAACAAGTCCATTGCGTAACCGTCACGGGGATCAAACTTCCGCGTCACGTCCATCAGCACCAACACCAGATCGCAGCCCTCCAGCGCCTCGCGCACCTCCACCATCATCTTCCGGCCGAGAGAGCTATCCGGTTTATGGACCCCCGGCGTATCGATCAGAACCACCTGTCCGCCATCGCGCCCGTTGCGCTTGGGAATGTGAAGAATCCCCTGAATGCGATTGCGCGTGGTCTGCGGCTTCGGAGAAATGATCGCGAGTTTCTCCCCCACCAACGCGTTGAGCAGCGTCGACTTGCCCGCGTTGGGCCGTCCGAGAATACACACGAAACCAGAGCGAAAGGGCATAGGATCAGGGGCTTGGCTATCAGGCTTCGGGCGTCGGCTGTGCTGATTTGGGGTTGAGTAACTGCGGCATCCCGGCTTTCACTCCGGCTCCCAATGGAACGCAGTTTTGCCGAAGCCCGATAGCCAAAGCCCGAAGCCCGACTATATCAGCTTCAACTGCTGCGGTTGCACTGCGCTGATTCTCACGCGTTCCACTTTCCGGTCCGTGGCTTCCACAACCTCGAAGCGCAGGCCATCTTCCTCGATGACCTCACCGCTCTTGGGAATCCGGCCCGCCATTTCGCTTACCAGCCCCGCAACCGTCGCGGATTCTTTTCCTTCCGGCCGGATGCCAAACAGTTCGCCCAGCCGGTCAACGTCCATCCCCCCGGAAACCACGAACGACCGATCTCCTTCGCGGACAATTTCCGGCTTCTCATGTTCATCGCGAATCTCGCCGACGATTTCTTCTACCAGGTCTTCAATCGTAACTAGACCCGCAACCCCGCCATATTCGTCCACCACGATCGCGAGCTGCACATTCTTCTTTTGCATCTCTCGCAGCAAGTCGCTGCCCAGTTTGCTCTCGGGCACGAAATAAACGTCGCGCCGCATCAGCGAATCCAGCGTGCGCACGTGCGCCTCGGTGTCGGGCACCTGCAGCACGTCCTGGGCATAGACAATCCCCTTGATGTTGTGGATGCTTCCTTCGTAAACCGGAACGCGCGAGTAATGCTTCACCCGCAGCATGTCGATGAAGCGCTCGACGGTCGTATCCGCCGGAACCGCAAACATCGCCGGACGCGGCTTCATCGCCTCGCGCACCGTCTTTCCGCTGAACTCCACCACCGATTGAATCAGGTCGCGGTCACCCTCCTGAATAATGCCTTCTTCGCGTCCAGCCTCGATCAGAGCGTCCACCGCTTCCGTCGCACTCTCCGGTTGCTCGTTAGTATTTTGCCGCGTAAGCGCTGCCACCGACTGCAGGAATCCAAGCGCAACCGTCACCGGAAACACCAGGTAAATCAGGATTCTCAACATCAGCGTCCATCGGATGAGCCACGCCCCGCTGGTGCGTGAGAAAAACACAAACGGCAAAAACCGGTTGCACACGATCACGATCAGAATCAGGCTGATGGTGGCCTGCAGAATCTCGACGATGCTCCACAGCTGATCGCTGAAAATCGTGAACCCAACCAGCAATGCGATCGCCGCCATGGTCAACTGCGTGAGCACCGCCATCGAGAGTGCCGCCCGGGTGCGGCTTACACGGAGTCCCGGTTCCACCTTCTGTTCGAAAACGTCGATGTTGTCCTGAAACTCGCGGGACAGAAACTTGCCAATCTCCTGGTACACCCGATCCACATAAGACACCAGCGTCAGCAGCCCCAGCAGCAGAAGCAGCGCCAGCGCCACACCGGCAGTCATGATTTCCTCCGCGCCTGAGCCCGTCGTCCGCTGGAACTCCCGCGGCCTGTCTCAGCCCCCGTGGCCCGCTCGATCAATCCAGCCGGCAACCGCAATGCTCTACGCAACCGGCGTTCCCGCCGTTTCATTTGCCCATTATCGCGCTCATGGTCGAAGCCCGCCAGATGCAGAATTCCGTGCAGCGCCAAAATTTTCACTTCGTCCGCGGCCGAGTGTCCCAACTGCGCCGCGCTTTGCTTCGCTACATCCGCGGAAATCGCAATCTCGCCCGCCAGTCGCGACGCGCCCGGCGTCCGCTCAGAATTCGCGGGAAACGACAACACGTCCGTCTCTTTGTTCTTCCCCCGAAACCGGCGATTCAGGGATCGCACTTCCGCGCCGCTGGTCACAAGCAGATTGACTCTGCCCTTGAGCCCGGCGGCCCGCCGCGCGCGAAGCAGAAATCGTTCCAGCCCCGCTTCGCTTAAACCAGTAATCGGCTTTTGCAAAATAACCAACTCGCCTCAGCGTCCTCCGCGGCTTTTCCCCGCGTTCTCTGCGTTTATGTCGTTGGGGCTTACTGCATCCGGCAACGTCACGGTTCTCAAAACAAACGGGAGGGCCCGCCCCGCGCCCTCCCGCCCGCAAGGACCGTCCCGCACTCTATCCTCTTGCTTCAGCCGACGCGGTCTTGGTGCCACCTACCTCGCCTCGAACCAAACTCGTCGGTGACTTCTCTTCGGCGTTCGCCACGTCGGCAGCCTTTCCTTCGCTCGTCTTTCCGTCGCTGAGCGACAGCACCTGCTGTTCGGCGATGCGGTTCTTGTGCTCGTCGTACGCGCGGATAATGCGTTGCACCAGATGGTGCCGCACCACGTCGACCTCATCGAAATGCACGAAGGCCAACCCTTCCACGCGTTTCAGCACGTCGGCGGCTTCCAGTAACCCGCTGCGGCGCGCATTGGGCAAGTCGATCTGCGTGATGTCGCCCGTGATCACTGCCTTCGAGTTGAAGCCCAGCCGCGTGACGAACATCTTCATCTGCTCGGAAGTCGTGTTCTGCGCTTCATCCAGAATCACGAACGAATCGTTGAGCGTGCGCCCGCGCATAAATGCGATCGGCGCAATCTCGATCACATTCTTCTCCAGATAGCGATCCACTTTCTCCGGATCCATCATGTCGTAGAGCGCGTCATACAGCGGACGCAGATAAGGATCGATCTTGTCCTGCAGCGTGCCCGGCAAAAATCCCAGCCGCTCCCCCGCTTCCACCGCCGGACGCGCCAGAATGATGCGATTCACCCGCTTTGCCAGCAGCGCAGAAATCGCCATCGCCACGGCCAGATAAGTCTTGCCCGTCCCCGCCGGACCAATGCCGAAAACCATGTCGTGCTTCTCAATGGCTTCCAGATAGCGGCGCTGGTTAATGCTTTTCGGCTGCACCGTGCGCCGCCCAAACGACCGCTGCCGGCCCGCGTCGGCCAAGCCACGCAGCGTCGCAGTCGCGTCCGCAGTCAACACCCGCAGCATGCTGTTCAGGTCGCCATTGTTGAACGTGTAGCCGGAACGCTGCAGGCCTTCGTAGTCGGCAAACACCTGTTCCGCGCGGGCCACATCGCGCGCCGCGCCTTCCAGTTCAATCCCGTTCGACCGCAGGTTGATCGTAATGTTCAGCCCGTCTTCGAGCACCCGCACATTCTCGTCGCGCGTGCCAAACAACGTCTCGATGTTAGGACTAATCCCGATACTTTTCTTCATTCAGTCTCTTTAAACCATGAGGGACAAAGATGAACCACGTAGGGACAGCCGCCTCGGCCGCCTGCCCTGAGCGATGCCGAAGGGTCCCGCCGAGCAGAGCGAGGCGTCTCCGTCACCACTCTTGCCCAAAAAACACAAACACTCCACCCAATTCGCAGACAAAGCAGGATTTTGCTCAGAGACGGGACCAACCGGAATACTCGTGCCCAGAGGGCGAGCGACCACCATTGCTTAGAAGCCTACCGCTAGGCGAAGGGCGAGTCAATGGCGAGGCCAGACTCATTCCAACTCTACACGCCGGCGCCGGTCGCCTCGCCCGCCGACGCTGGCACCGCCCGCGTCCGTGCCCACTCGCGTTGCGCCGCGATCTCCTCCGCGCGCGCGGTTGAAAGCGGCACGGTGTGTGCCAGCGCATCCAGCAGAGACGGCGTGTCCAGCGCTCTTTTTTCGGAGTATGCCGCGTAGAGCGCCGTCTGCACCGCCGCGTCGATCTCCGCGCCGGAATATCCTTTGGCGGCGGCCCCAACTCGCTCCAGATCAAACTCCGCCGGATTCCTTTTCCGCTTCGCCAGCTGAAGCGAATAGATCTGCTTGCGCTCGGCCTGGTTGGGAAGATCGACAAAGAAAAGTTCGTCGAACCGCCCCTTACGGATCAGTTCCGGCGGCAGCACAGTCACGTTGTTGCACGTCGCGGCAACGAACACCGGTGCCTTGCGGTCCTGCATCCACGACAAAAATGCCGCCAGCAGTCGCGACGAAACCCCCGCATCGGCCGACGCCGAATCCGCCCCGCTTCCCGCAAAAACTTTCTCCAGCTCGTCGATCCACAACACGCACGGCGCAAGCTCTTCCGCAACCTGAAAAACTTTGCGAATTCTCTTCTCCGTCTCGCCAATGTATTTGTCATAGACCGCGGACGTATCGAACTTCACCAGCGGCAGGTTCCACTCTCCAGCCACAGCCCGCGCGCACAGCGACTTTCCGCAGCCCTGCACACCCAGAATGATCACGCCTTTCGGCGCTTCCAGCCCAAATTCACGCGCCGAATCGTCCCACGATCCTCGCCGCTGTCCCAGCCAGCGTTTCAAATTCTCCAGCCCCCCCACGTCGGCCATGTTGTCGGAAGCTTCCACAAAATCCAGCATTTCCGAACGCTTGAGCAGCGACTTCTTCATCTCCAAAACGTCCGTAACAATTTCCGGACACAGCGCATACCGCGTCACCAGCGCCTGCGAAATAGCTCGATCCGCCTCTTCTTCTGTCAGTCCACGCAGGTTTTCTGCCATCGTGTCGAGGCCAGCGGCATCGAGCTTTCTCTGCAGCGTGTGCGTCTTCGACATTCGAACCAGAGTTTCGTCAATGATTTGCCGCAACCGCTGCCGGTCGGGCAAAGGCAGGTCATAAATTTCCACCAGACTGTGCAGCTCAGGAGGAATTTCGATCTTCGGAGCAGTGAGAATAATCGTCTTCCGGTTGGCGGAGAATCTCTGGCCCACGTCGCGCAGCCGCCGCACCACAACCGGATCGTCCATGTGGCGATGCAGATCCTTAAGGATGAACGCCGCATCGATCGAAACTCCCTCGAGATTTCCCAGCATTTGCGCCGGCTCGCGGCTGTTGTAAAGCGCCTTGGCGTTCTGCTCGATCGATTCCATCCCCGCGTGTCCTGACAGCGAGTGTCCGGGCAGTGGCCGGCCGGGCAGCGCATGGTCGGAAAAATCGTAAGCGCCCGTCACCACTTCGCCCACGCTGCTGCCGGAGCGCATCAGCCCGCTGGCGATACTCCATTCAAATACAGCCAGATTGAGCGACGCGCAAGCCGCCCGCACCATGCGCACCGCCCGCACTTCCTCGACCGTCTCCATCGCAATAATGGGCGTCGAGGAGTCGATTAAGATCTTGAGCCGCTGCAACGCGTCCGCTGAGAGAGGTCCCGCCATATGCATTTCGAGTGTCATCCCGAACAAGCGTTCTCTGCGCACTCTGCGGCTTTTCCTTTGCGAACTTTGCGGTTAAAAGCCCTTGTTCTTGTGCGAATCAAGAGACTTTAACCGCTAGTACCCGAAGGAAGGCCGCAAAGTACGCGGAGAAATTCAAACTGAGCCACTATTCCCCGACCCATCTGTTTGACCAGTCGAGAGTTGCTCCCCTATAATAAGTAATTCGGACCCACCCGAATATCCCTCTGTCACACGAAGGTAACGAAGCAGACATGGCAAATCATTTCTCGGCGCTCAAACGCGCCCGCCAGACCGAAAAGCGCACTGCCACCAACCGCGCCAACACCTCCCGCCTGCGCACCGCCTTGCGCGATCTCCGCGAAAGCATCGAAAAAGGCGACAAGGCCGCCACCCAGCAGCTCTATCGCACCACGGTCTCAGTGCTCGATAAGGCCATCCAAAAGGGCACCCTGCACGAAAACACCGCCTCGCGCTACAAGTCCCGCCTGGGCAAGCGCGTCACCGCGATGAAGTAGGAAGTGAGCTGTTAGCTGTTAGCTCAGAGCTGTCAGCTCTGAGCGTCCATTTCAAACTCTCTTGTCATTCCGAACCGCGTAGCGGTGAGGAATCCGCTGTTTGCTTGCGGTGCCCCAGCACTCGCGGTGAACTCGGAACGCTAGGCCCTGCTGGACCTCGCTTTCCAGTCGACACCATACCAACTGAGGCTGCCCCGGTCTTCGTGGTTTTCGAAGGCCGGGGATTCCAACTGCCGCCCCGCGTGAGTTTTTGACCTGTACCCGCCAGATTTTCCACAGCCTGACCCTGTGACATCCAACCTTGACTCAAGATTTCAATCGCGCAATCATGACCGAGCTCGTGACCGCCGCGCAAAGCGCGACTGATCCGGCCCTAAGTCCTTTGTTTCACGGATTTTAGTATCTAAGCTCTTTGACATCTAGATTTTGCAGAGAATTTCCCGCTAAGTTAGTGATTCCAGAGATTCAGGGGGAGGGGGAGGGGGGTACCCCCCTGCAGGGTTGAAAGCTGATAACTGACATCTGATCACTGACCGCTGACCGCTGCATTCCTCACACCGGCAGTTGTTCCTGCATCCATCCCGGCGTCTCCAGCTTTGCCTCGGCGGTCAAATCCATCACCAGCCGTTCCAGCACCATGCGCTTGCTGACGGGATTCGAGCGCAAGGCCAGGTCGGCCTTCGCGACGAGGCGAATCGCACGGGTGAGTTCGCGCCGCGATTTGTAGCGGCGAGCTTGCTTGATGATGTCGTCGGCGGCAAACGGAGGCACGCGGAATCCCTGCCACAACGCCGCCCACAACATGCGCTGGTCGCGCACGTTGCGTTCGAGGATCACCAGCATCTGCCGGAAGGTCTTTGCCAGCATGTAGATGTGGCCAATCGCCGCTTCTTCCCCATCGCCCGAAGACAGAATCGCATCCAGAACTTCGAGCGCCCGCACCCGCTCTTTGGAGGAAATGGCGTCGGTCAACTCATACAGCGACCGCTGTTTGGCCGAGAGAACCATGGTTTCCACGTCGCCCAGCGTGATGCGATTCTTCGCGCCGACGTAGAGCATCAGCTTCTCCAGTTCGTTGGAGATCATCATCATGTCGCCGCCTAGCGCGTCGACCAGTTCGCGGGCGCCGTCAGGATCGATCTTTACCGGCACACTGCGGCTGGCGCAATACTCGGAGATCCAGCGCACGGCTTCGCCCTCTTCCACTCGCGCCAGTTCGACGATGCCGCAATACTGGCCCATGGTCTCGCGGATGCGCTGGTAGCGTTCTTTGTCTTGCATCTCCATGCGGCGCACGTCGGCGGGAATGCTGATATGGTCGGCGACAAAAACGATGAGCGCATCGGGATTCGGATTCTTGCAGTAGTCTTCGATGGCGGCGAGCTTTTCGTCGTTCGATCCGCGGCCAAACAGATTCTTCACTCCGCGCACGAAGAAAACCTGAAACGGCGCCATCAGCGAAGGTGTGCGGGCGCGGTCAAGAACTTCGGCCAGATCGTTTTCGGCGAGATCGAACTCGAAAATGCTGAAGTCGCGCAGTTCGGCGGGAACCAGATGTTGCAGAATCGCATCGCGAAAACGCTTGCGAAAAAACGCCTCATCGCCCACGAACACATAAGCCGCACGCAGCTTGCGGGACTCAAGCTCGCTGACAAAACGTTCGGCATTGGCGAAGGCTCGCATCAGAGAAGTGCGTCGTGAAGAGCCGGCTTCGGGCTTCAGCGATCAGGCTCCGGCCTTATCCCTCCCGCCCCCATTGTTTCGCCGAAGCCCGAACGATTATGCCCGAAGCCTGAATCTTAGCACTAGTAGTCCTCCAAAATGTTGGAGACCAGGGTGCGGGCAAAATCCTGCGAGAGCCGGCGGAACGCGGGAGAGTCTTCTTCGAAGAAACTGGCAAGATCCTGCGAGACTTCATATTGCTCGCGAAACAGGTACGCCGGATTCTGGTAGATCACTTTCCCCTGACGGTCCGACAACGAAACTTTCATGCTCACCACGATGAGCACGCTCGCCGCCTGTCCTGTAGCCGAGTTGTAGGTGAGCGGCGAAGCCGACGTGGAAAGCACGGTTCCGCGCAGCGTGGCGTCAGCTCCTTCGCCCGGGTCGTTCAGGATGTGGTAATGCGTCCGCGTCGTGAATTCGCGCACCACCGAATTGGTCAGCATCTGTTCGATGCGATAAGTGTTGGTTTCGTTCTTGAACGTAGGAATGGCGATGGTCTTGACGTTCGCGGGAAGCTGCACCGAGTGCCCGACCGTGTGGTAGCCGCAGCCAGCGATCGCGAGCAGCAGGAGCATCGCAGAAAAAAGCAGATTTCTCGCGGGCTTTCGCCCGCTCCGAATTACAAGAGTTGGTGGAGTGATCGGGCGCGCGAAAGAATGGCGGGTAAAGTTCTTACGGCAAGAAAGCCGCCCCAGCTTCATTGAATCTTACCCACCGGGCGAGTCGCGATCATGCTTTCGGCGCATTCCACGGCGGTCAGCGCCGCGATGCGCACGTTATCGGCCGCGGCCCACAGCCACACGCCATTGGGCTGGCTGGGATCGCGCTTCACCGAAAGCAGAATGTCTCCCTGTCCCGCGGCGGTCACGTTGCTGGCGGGATCGTCCTCCGGGCCGGGGACGACAATGTGATCGCCAGCCAGCGCCAGGGCCAAATCCTGCGGATCGGTTTCTTTGGCGATCTCTTTCTTGGCTACCTCCAGAAAAAGTGCCAGCGCGTGGCCGTGAAAAATGGGAGCCTGCACCAGCATCAGCGAAGGGTTCGGCGCTCCGGTTCCCGCAATCTTCTGATAATGACGCAGTACGCGCGCCTCCACCGAATCCAGAGGCGCCTGCGCTTTTTGTCCGTAGCGCGCGATCATGTTGAAGGCGACCTGCGCGTCGTATATGTCCTTGGGCAAGGGCTGAAACGAAAGCAGGTTCACGGCCTGCTGGTGCAGTTCGTCCATACCTTTTTGCCCGCGTTCGGAGGCAGGCTCAAAGACAGTGGTCACGGCCCGGACGATGGCCCCGGCCTTCTGCGCTCGCAGCAGCAGCAATGCCAGGATCACCGCGGCAGGATGCGCAGCCACACACGGCCCTGGCTGCAGATCCAAAGGCAGGACTTGCCCACGCTCCCGCTCCACCCATGGGGATCGCACAGCCGCGCCGGGTTCGTTCTCGAGCGCGCCCGAGAGATCAATGATGGCGCTGCCCGCGTCGCGCGCTCGCTTCCAGTTCTTGCGTGTGCAATCGGCATCGGAAGCGAAAAAAGTAAAGTCCACATGCTCGAACTGTTCGGCGCGCACGCTCTGAATGAAAGTGATCTCATCGCCCATCGCCTCGAGTTGTCCCAGAGCTTCGTCGTCATCGAGAAGGCGGATGTCCACGGCCGGAAAGTTGCGGTCGTTCAGCATTTCGGCAACTTCTTTGCCGCGCAGCGATGCGGCGCCCACAATCGCCGCCCGGTAGAGCGGGCCGCGGTTGCTCGCGGAGTGGGCCGGCAGAACGGGTTTTGGCGGAGTACTCATTTTTCTTGCGTTTTCATTTTCGCGGAGCGCTCATTTATTTGCCTGCTCATGAGGTCTGCGAGGCCTCGTGGTAAGGGGGTGTCGGCGGAGTGCTCTTGCGCCGGAACATCCACTGCAATCGCCAGAACACTCCGGAAAACGTGTAGAACAGCGCCAGGGCGAACAGCGCGGGGCCCGAGAACACGAAAATCACCGCAAGCGGAGCCGCGAGAAACATGATCAGCCGGAACGGCCGGCGCGACCCAAAATCAATATCTTTGAAGCTGTAGAAACGCCAGGTGCTGACCATCAAATATCCCACCACCGCGATCATCGCGAGCCAAGTCAGCGCCATGTACCAGGAAGCAATCGGCTCTCCGCCCTCGAAATGCACCACCGCGGCAATCACGCCCGCACCTGCCGGAATCGGCATTCCCACGAAATATTTTTTCCCCGGACGCCCCGGGTTCGAAGGCTGCGCGTTCGAAGTGATATTGAAGCGAGCGAGGCGGCTGGCGCCGGCCATCAGAAAAAGAAAGCTGGCGATGGCGCCCAGTTGGGCCAGCTTGATATGCCATTCCGTCAGCGAAACCTGCGGCATCATGCGAAAGCCCCAGGTCCATGCCAGCATGGCGGGAGCCACGCCGAAGGCGGTGACGTCCGCCAAGGAATCGAGTTCGCGGCCGAAGTCGCTGCTGGTACCGGTCATGCGCGCGATGCGGCCGTCGAGGCCGTCAAACAGAAACGCAAACCCGATCGCCTTGGCGGCAAGGTCCAGGTGCCAATACTCGGTGGCCGTCGCCTGCATGATCTGAAGAATCGCATAGTAGCCCGCCGCCAGATTTGCGGAAGTAAAAAGCGATGGGAGTATGTACATCCCCTTGCTCAGGCGCTGCCGCTGCTTGCGGACGGGTTGGTCCATTAGCGCGCCCTCTCGCTGCCGCGGGAGTTGCCGATCGCGGCCAGCTCGCCCTTGGGCTGAAGATGAGCCAGCACCGAAGCGCCGCCCTTCACCCGGTCGCCGACTTTCACCTGCAAAGCGGCGGTTGCGTCGAGCAGCACATCGACGCGCGAACCAAATTTGATGAGGCCCACGCGCTGGCCACGTTCGAGGCGGTCGCCGACCTTGGGGTGAAACACGATACGCCGCGCCAGCAAGCCCGCAATCTGCTTGAAGACCACGGTCTGCCCGTCGCCTTCCACGGTGACGATGTTCTGTTCGTTTTCGTCGGCGGAAGCTCGACTCATGGCGTTGAGGTACTTCCCGCGCTGGTAGCGGATTTCGCTGATGGTTCCCGCGATCGGCGAGCGGTTTACGTGGACGTTAAAAACGCTGAGGAAGATGCTGATGCGTGTGAGCTTCTTGCTTCCCGACGTCACCGGGGAAACGTCCGTGACCTTCCCGTCTCCTGGAGAAACTACGGCGCCGGCTTCGTGCGGGATGCGGCGCTCCGGATCGCGGAAGAACCACAAAAAGAAAGCGGCCAGCAGCAATGGAAAAATCGCCCACGCGGGATTCGTCAGCCAGCCGATGAGGATTGCGGCGGCGATCAGTGGCGCGGCGTAGAAGTAGCCATCACGAACCATGAGAGCTTTCAATTATAGAGCAGGCTGCCCAGGGTCGTTACGATTTGGTGGCTCGATCAGTTCTAAGTTTCCATGGTCGGCGTAGCGCCAGCAAGCGACAGCTTCTGGCTCACGGCTTGTTAGCCCTCTACGCTCCAGCGGAATCGCGTGACCGCGACCCCACCGAACAATAGCGCGAAGAACAGCAAGACCACGATGGGAGTGAGCGCCGAAGAGAATCCCAGGCCGCGCCAGGTCATAGCATCCAATCCATCCATCGCCCACCGCGTGGGAATGACCACGGTAAGTTTCTGTAGCCATGCCGGAAAGATAAAAGTTGGCACCCACGCGCCACCGAGCATCACCATGAAGAGCGTGGCCATAATGGAGTAGCCACGTGTGGCCTCGGGGGTCTCGCCGAGAGCGGCGACCATGAGGCCGAACGCGGCGGTCATCAACGAAAAAGCGGCGCAGACGCCAACGAAACCCGCGAAACTGCCTAGTATTCGGACGCCAAACACCACTCGCGCGAAGGTGAAGAGCACGGCCAGAATGAATCCCGCCATCAGCGACGCACTCACCGTCCGGCTGCCCAGCAGCATGGTGCGGGAAAGCGGCGCGGCCCGCAGGCGCTGCCAGAGCCCGGTCTGGCGGAGAGTCAGCAGCGCGATTCCGACATCGAGTCCCATGAAGAGAATGAACTGAACGCCCATGCCCGCGAACGCGTGCGCGTATCCGTTGTATTCCACGTTTTGCCCCGATGTGATGGCTTCCTCATGAGTCTCGTAGGGCATGGTCAGGCCGCCGGATACTTCTGCTTGTCCAGATGCGCCCGATGTTCGTCGCTCATCTTGCCGCTCGTTTAATTCCTTAACACTGCTCAGCAAATCGCGCAGGGGCTTTCGGACGTCCGCGGGGAGTTGGGAATCAGCCTCCACGTGCGCGAGACTTTCGTCCACCATCTCGCGGCCGCCGCTGCCGGTGAACATTTCTTTGCTCACGGTCTGCATTACCGCACCGGCCAGGATGCCTTTCACCATGCCGAGTTCCACGTTGTGGGAAGGGTCGTAGAGGATGTCCAGCTGGGGCTTCGACGCGGCCGTAAAAAGCGCGCGTCCGGCGTCCTTGCCGAAATCTTTGGGGATGACGATGGTGGCAGTTGCTTTCCCTTTGCGAACCGATTCGCGCGCATCGTCCAAAGTAGCCGGCTTCACGTCGAGGTTCTTATCGCCGGCGAGCTGCGCGATCAGCCCCCGCGAAATGTCGCTGCCGTCCTGGTCAACCACCAGAAGCGGCACTTTGCTCATCTCCGCGCTGCCTTTTTGCCCGCCAAACAGGTAGCCGAAAAAAGACGCCAACACAATGGGAACCAGTATCCCGACCACCACGGCTTTGCGGTCGCCGAAAAACAGGAGCAGATCTTTTCGCACCAGAGCCAGGAAGGGAATCATTATGAGTCTCGAAGGCTCCTTCCTGTGAGAGTAAGAAAAACGGTCTCAAGGTCGGGCTGCTCGCTCGAGACATGATGGAAGCAATGCCCGTTCTCGGCCAGCCAGCGCAGAACACCCGGCGCTTCCCGGGACAGGTCGTGAACTCCAACCCGCAACGTATTCTGTTTCAGCTCAGCGGACTTTACACCCGGCAAGGCCAGCATCTGCTCCGGTTTGAAGCCGTCGACAAGGTCGAGCTCGACGGCGATTATGTTCGTCACGGGCAAGAGTTGGTGCAGCGCCTGTAAGGTGTCGTTGGCGATTACCTTTCCATGATCGATGATCACAATGCGGTCGCAAAGGCGCTCCGCCTCTTCCATGTAGTGCGTGGTATAGATGAGAGTTTTGCCGCGCTTTTTCAGGGTTTCCAGATTTTCAAAAATTGCGTTTCGGCTTTGCGGGTCGACACCAACCGTGGGCTCATCGAGCAGCAGAATCTGCGGGTCGTGCAGCAGAGCCGCGGCCAGATTCAAGCGCCGTTTCATGCCGCCGCTGAACGTTCCGACTTTGTGGTTGGCGCGATCGGAAAGCGCCACCAGGTTCAGAACGTCGTCGATTGCGTGCTTTGCCTTCGCCCCGGCGAGCGAGTAAAGCGCCGCGAAGAAAGTCAGGTTGTCGCGGGCCGTGAGTTGGTCGTAGAGCGCCATGTCCTGCGGAACCAGGCCGATCTTCAGCTTAACTGGGTCGGTATCGCTCTTCACCTGATTGCCTTCGATGAGGACTTCGCCGGAATCGGCGCTCAGCAATCCCGCAATGATGGAGACGGTTGTCGTTTTGCCGGCGCCGTTCGGGCCGAGCAGGCCGATGGTCTCTCCGCGATCCACCCGAAAGCTGACGTCGCTGACGGCCACCAGCGGACCGTACCTCTTCGTAATGTCTTTCACTTCAAGCATGGCTCAAGCACTGCTGCTCCGTCTGGAGTTGACCCAGAATTTCCCTTCAGATTAAGAAGGGCATCATCATATACGGTGTGGGCTCTTCGAGAGTTCGGCAAAACGTCTAAGAGCCTGAAGCGATGCGCAAAGGAAGGATCTTGGGGGGTAAACAGGAAAGCCGCAGGCTGGAACGCTGGCTGGAGATAGTTTAATCCCTCAGCGGCCACGACCGCTCCGGGACCGCCAAGTTTCTTAGGCTACGTGTACGCCGTACTGCTGCCGATACTGCCGCTCGATGGACTCCATCTGGTCCTTGAGGCGGAGTTTCAGCTTCTTCAGACGAACTTCTTCCAGCTTTTCGTCTTCGCTGAGATATCTTTTTTGGGTGAGTGATTCGAGGCGTTTTGAATACTGCGTGTGCTCCTGAGCCAATCGTTGGAACTCTTCGTGACTGGTCAGCAGCAGCTCTCTAGGAGTCATCCAGCAGACCTCCAAACCGGGATTACGCTCAAGGTAGCACAGCACCATAAGCGGTTCAATGCCCAAAAGTGGTGCACGTCTCATTATGAGAATCGATGGGGAATCGATTAGGTAGACTAATCAGGGACAGCGGTCGCTTGTCGAGCCGTGGGTCAAGACCAGGCGATACAGGACCGCGTCTTCCTGCGGATTAGCGTAGTAGAGCTTGCGCCGGCCGCTCTCTTCGAACCCGAGCTGAATATAGAGTGCCCGCGCCGCCTGGTTTGACTCGCGCACTTCCAGAAACACTCGCTCACTGTCTGTTTCGCGGGCGCGAGCAAGCAGTGTCGTGAAAAGCTGCGTGGCCAGCCCTTTTCTGCGGGAAGCAGGGGCTACGACAATGTTCTCCAGTTCCCACTCGGGACCGATTTGATTGGCGATGAGGAAGCCGGGAACGCGAGTGGCGATGCGCGAGGGTGCCGATTCGAGTTGCAGTTCTGGGGCGTGCTTGGCACCGTCGGCGCTCTCCTCAAGCAGAAGAACAAGTCTGCGTGGTCCGTCTCCGCGAGTGCTGAACAGGTCTTCATATTGCCGCTGCGACCAGTGAGAGGCCGTGGGGCATCGCGACTCAAGGTCAAGCATGGCAGGAATGTCAGCGGCGATAGCAGGGCGAACGCTCAATTGGTTTCAGTTTTCCTGTCTGCGATTCGGCTTTTGCTAGAAGCTATGAGGTGACCTTCGCCAGAATCTCCGCGTCGGTGCGCCGGACATAATTTGCTTCCAGCTGCTCTGGCGAAACGGTTTCGCCTGACCGGATTTTTCTCCATCCAATGCGCGCAATCGTGCCCGCGTCGATCGCCTCAACCAGCGAAATGGAAAGCCGTGCGGTCCGTGCGGCCTCGGCCAGCGACTGGTCGGACGTGGCGAGAGTTGCTCCTCCGGTCGACGCGTTTTGTGTTTCCGAGCTTGGCAGTTGCCCTCGTTGCGATTCCGAGAAAACTTCTTCTCGTTTGAGAAGCCGCTCCGTTCGAACCAGCGCCGACTGGCCGGACACATCATATTCTCCGCAGTAAACCTCGCCGCGGCCCGCGTCGAGAAGCGCCAGGACTCTGCCTTGCACTTTCGCCCCGACTGCCACAGCCTCCAACAAAGAAACCGATGCAATCGGCTTCTGCAGAATCTCGGCGAGCGCCTTGATCGCCGCTAAGCCAATTCGCAATCCGGTAAACGATCCTGGCCCGGAGGCCACGGCGAAGGCTTCGATGTCATGCTTGCCGAATTCATGCTTTGTCAACAAAGCCGCGATTTGCGGCACCAGTTGCGCCGAGAAAGTCCCGCCAGAAAGGGAAACGACCTCGATTACCTCGCAGTTGTCGTCCACATCGCCGCGCGCCAGCGCGATGCTGCCAGACCTGCCCGAAGTGTCGGTCGCGAGAAGAAGCATTTCTGATTTTCCGTGGTTGAGAAGTTTCTTGGTTTATCCGTGGCGATCCGCGAAAATCCGTGGCCAAATTACTTGCCTATCCCTGCACCAACTCCAGTAACACCCCGCCCGCACTCGACGGGTGCACGAACACGTAACCATGCCCACCCGCGCCAGTCTTGATCTGTTCTGAAACCAGTCGCACGCCGTTTTTTTTCAGCTGCGCAACGGCCGCCGCCAGGTCCGGAACCTTCAGGCACACGTGATGCAGCCCTTCGCCACGCTTGGCGATGAATTTCGCGATCGCCGAATCGTCCGAAGTCGCCTCCAGCAGCTCAAGACGGCTTTCACCCACTGGCACCATCACCAGACGCACCTGTTCTTGCTCCACGGTCTCTTCCGGCGAAACGCTGAGGCCGAGCTTCTCATAGATCACCTTCGCCGCAGCCAGCGACTTCACTGCGATGCCGAGATGATCAATGGAAAATTCCATTTCCGTTTCCGCCTGACTAAGTTCTTGTCATTCCGAGCAAAGCGAGCAATCTGCTGTCTTTCACTTCCTCCCGGACTCCGCCGCAATCTCTTCCACCAGCGTGTACGGATCGCGCTTATGTTCCGCCACTTCCGTTGCCAGGCGCGCCAGGTTTCCGTCCCCGAGTTGCGCCCGCGCCTTTTCCAGCATGGTATCGCGCAGCATCGTGACCAGACGTTCCTGCCAGTTCTCCACGCTCTTTTTCAGGGCATGATTTTCTTTCTGCAGATAAGTTTCGTATTCCGCGATTGCGGCCGCCAATTCTTTCACGCCGGTTCCTTCGCTGGCCACAGTCTTCAAAATCGGTGGCGTCCAACCGTCGTGGCGCAAAGCCAGCGACTGCAGCGCTCGAATCTCGCGCTCCACGCGCTCGGCCCCCTCGTGGTCGCTCTTGTTGATCACAAAGATGTCGGCGATTTCCATGATGCCGGCCTTGATGGTTTGCACGTCGTCGCCCATGCCGGGGACGAGAATCACAATCGTGACGTCGGCGAGGCGCACAATATCGACTTCGTCCTGACCCACGCCGACGGTTTCGATCAGCACCAGGTCGCGCCCGGAGGCGTCGAGCACCGTGGCCACATCCGCGGTGGTTCGCGCCAGTCCGCCCAGCGATCCTCGCGTCGCCATGCTGCGAATGTAAATCCCGGGGTCGGCGAAGTGTTCCTGCATGCGGATGCGGTCGCCGAGAATCGCGCCGCCCGTGTAGGGACTGGTCGGGTCGACGGCGATGATTCCGATAGTGCGCTTAGCTTCATTATCGCTGACGTCGTTATCGCCCGCACGATAGAGCCGCGCCAGCTGATCGACGAGCGTGCTCTTGCCCGCGCCCGGTGATCCTGTGAGCCCGATAATGCGTGCGTGCCCACTGTGCGGAAACAGTGCCTTCAACAGATCGGACCATCCCGGTGCATGATTCTCGACCACGGAAATCGCGCGCGCGAGGGCGCGGATGTCGCCGGAGCGCAACTGCTCAATCCAAACTCGGAGATCGGGCTGGAGGTCGCGATTCAAGCGATCAGTGTAAAGCAGCGGCAGGCAAACTGAAACTATCGGCGCCGCTGAAATCTGCGGCGCGAACGAATTGCCGAGGCTCATTGCCCGCCGACCCGGTGCGAGGTAGATTGAACGCGAGGCTCATTGCCCGCCAACATTTGGAAACCACTTCCCAAGCCGCGCGCACCATTCGCGCCAGCACGGCCGCATGGCCAGGTTGGGTTCCACTGCTTACATTTCCGGCCGTCACCATTCTGCTGCGCGATCACATGCCGGCGTGGGTATTCATGTGGACGCTGTCCTTCGCGATTTTCCTCGGGCTCAAATGGCAGACCTGGTGGCAAGCTCGCGATCACGTTTCCCACGGCACAGGACGGTCGCTTGCTTATCTAGCGGCGTGGCCCGGCATGGATGCGGAAACTTTTCTCAATTCCCGCAACGTAGTCCCGTCGCCGCAATTTAAAGAATGGCTTTGGGCGGCTGTGAAAACATTGTTCGGAATCCTGCTGCTATGGACGATTGCGCGTCGCATCCCGCAAACGCAAGCGTTGCTTCGCGGCTGGGTCGGCCTTTTCGGCTTAATCTTCCTGTTGCACTTCGGCGGCTTCCATTTGATTGCGTTGTTCTGGCAGGCATGCGGAATTGCGGCGCAGCCCATTATGTCGAAGCCCATCCTGTCGAAGACGCTCAGCGAGTTTTGGGGCAAGCGCTGGAACCTTGGGTTCCGTCAGCTCGCTTACGATTTGATTTTCCGGCCTCTGCACAAACACATTGGCGTAGCCGCCGCGAGTCTGCTGGTGTTTCTCGCGTCCGGCGTGATCCATGATCTTGTGATCTCGCTGCCAGCGCGTGGCGGATACGGCTTACCCACCGCCTATTTCATTTTGCAAGGCCTCGGCGTCACGCTGGAGCGCTCCGGGTTCGGCCGTCGAATCGGTTTGCAGAAGGGAATCGCCGGATGGTTCTTTATGCTAGCAATCGCGGCCGGCCCGGTCTTCTGGCTCTTTCATCCTCCGTTCGTGTTGCGGGTGATCGTTCCTTTTATGTTTGCGATTCGCGCTCTGTGACTAACTTTATGACCAACTCCATGGTGGAACGACTCTTCGGTGTCGACCTGTGGCTCGCTGGCGCCGGTCACTTCGTCATCCTGATTGCCAGCTCTCAAGTCCCGTCCCGCCTGCGCTGGAAGCAGGATCTGGCGCAACTCGTGCCCTTCAACCGGAAGCTGCTGTGGGTGCAGGGCGGTTTCACGGTGCTGACGATCATCGCCTTCGGCGCCCTCACCCTGAGTCTGCACGCGGAATTGCTGCGTGGCGACCGCGCCGCGATGGGATTAGCCTGCTTTATCGGAAGCTATTGGACGGCGCGCATTCTGATCGACGCGTTTTACTTTTCGCACGAAGATTGGCCCAAGGGGAGACAGTTCGTAGTCGGGCATATCCTGTTGACCTGCCTGTTCGCAGCACTGGCGGCCAGCTACTGGGGATTGTTCGTGTGGCAGGTGTGGTTAAAAGCTAAGAGCTAGAAAGGCAATCACCCCAAGGTGGCGGCCGCGCTCGAAACTAATATCTCACAACGTCGCAACCTGGGCAGGACCACCGCGGCCCCGCGGCCAGCGGAGTGGCGCAAAATGGGCAGATTGTGTCGGTCGCTGGCTGAACGGTCGCCCGCAAGTGTCGCAATGACGATTCTTTGGGCGTGCGGAGCAGATTCCATAGTACGAGACCGGCCGCGACGGGCCCAGCGATGCGGAATACCCAGTGTATCGCCACCTCATCCGGAGTGACGGGTGCACCCCAGAAGATCGCAGAAAAAAGTGTAAGCACCAGCAAGGCCGCCCACTTGAATGATCGCCGGGTTCGGGGGCTTGTGTGGGGGTCTTTCTTGCAAAAGGCGCACCGCCAATGCTTCCACAAACCGACGGGCAGAATCGGAATCCAGAAAATGTGCCCAACATCGAAAGTCCGAATTGCCACAGCCCTGCATGCCTGCCCGCATGTAAGGCAGTAGTCGTTGCGAAAAGCGACTCGCTTGGGCCAGAAGTGGTAGGCGCCGTGAATAATGAACATGTCGGTCCCGAAACATTTCGCACGCAGCGAGGTCTGGCGATTAAGGGAGAGATTAATCCTTGAGCAGCTGTCTTGCAATCACCAGCCGTTGAATCTCGCTGGTGCCTTCGCCGATGGTGCAGAGCTTTACATCGCGGTAGAACTTTTCTGCGGGATAATCTTTGATGAAGCCGTAGCCGCCGTGAATCTGTACTCCTTCATTGGCGCACCTGACGGCCACTTCGCTGGCATAGAGTTTTGCCATGGAAGACTCCTGCGTGGTCTTCATCCCGGCGTCTTTCATCGACGCGGCGCGCATGGTGAGCAGCATGGCCGCGTCGATCTCGGTGGCCATATCGGCGAGCTTCCACTGGATAGCCTGAAAATCGCTGATGGCTTTGCCGAACTGCCGCCGTTCTTTAGAATATTTCAGTGCTGCATCGTAGGCACCCTCGGCCATGCCCAGCGAAAGCGCGGCAATCGAAATGCGCCCGCCGTCGAGCACACGCATAGCATCGGGAAATCCGTGACCTTCGCCGCCCAGCAAATTCTCGGCCGGGATCACGCAGTCCTCGAAGATCAACTCGGCCGTATCGCTGGCGCGCAGGCCCAGCTTGTTTTCTTTTTTCCCGGCGCGAAATCCCTTGCTGCCTTTCTCGACGATGAACGCAGATAGCCCGTGAGTGTGCGCCGTCCGGTCAGTCACGGCGAGCGCGACGATCACGTCGGCATAATGCCCGTTGGTGCAGAACGTCTTGGTGCCATTCAGGACCCAGTTGTTTCCCCGGCGGACTGCCGTCATGCGGGCGCTGCCCGCGTCTGAGCCAGACGATGGTTCGGTCAAACCCCATGCGCCGATGAATTCGCCAGTGGCCAGTTTGCTGATGTATTTCTTCTTCTGCGCCTCGTTGCCCGCCAGGAAAATGTGATTCGAACATAGCGACGTGTGCGCCGCCACGATGATGCCGACCGACCCGTCCACGCGCGAGAGTTCCTCGATCGCGGTGACGTACTCGACGTAGCCCATGCCCGCGCCGCCATACTCGGCGGGAAAAATCATGCCCAGCAGCCCAAGCTTGCCCAGTTCCTTGACGGTCGCGAGAGGAAATTCGGACGCCTCGTCCCATTTCATAACGTTGGGCTTGATCTCGCGCTCGGCAAACTCGTGCACCGTCTTCTTCAGGTGCAGTTGCTCATCGTTGAGTTGAAAATCCAAAATTCCTCCGGCCACTTTGGCGGGCGTGCCCGGTATTGATAATCGGGCCGCCGCCGCTGGGCGGGTGTCCCCCACGCTGATGTTGATTAGAACATAGCGTCAGGACGGGAGAAAGTTACCTCGGGCAGGAGCACGGCAAGGCGCGGAAAATAGCGCATTCATTGGCGATTTCCTTACTCTGCCCCCACGTCCCTACCGACCGGACGGATGGGCTATTCGACGAGTGGTGGCGCGGCGGTCGAAACGTCTTCAGAGGAAAGAAAGTTCTCAAATACCTCGTTGGAAAGCAGCCGTCCCTGCGCCGTGAGCCGAATGAAGTCGCCGTCTCGCTGCATCAAGCCATTTCGCACGAGTTCCGCAATCGCATCGCGGAAATTTCCAACCGCTTGCTCGCCGAGGTTCGCAGAGAGCTCTAGCAAATTCACCCCGCGAGTCAGGCGTAGCCCCAGAAAGAAATTCTCTTCCAAGGCCGATGATCGTGACACCACCGTCCGCTGCAACGGCGCGCCGGCAACGTAGTGTTCCAGTACGTCCGAAGCCGCGAACCTCACGGCGTCCGCATCCGGGCTCGCGGAAACCAGCATGGAATGGGCGTCCACGCCGAAGCCGAGATAGGGCTGGCGCATCCAATATTTCAGGTTGTGTCGCGATTCGAATCCCGAGCGCGCAAAATTGGATATCTCATATTGGCGGACGCCAGCCGCTTCCAGCTTTTCGCACGCCGCAAGATAAAAATCGACAACCGCTTCTTCGTCAGGCACACAATGGGCGTGGTAACGCGTGCCGCCCGCAATCAGCTCGCGACCCAGTCGCGAATCCTCGTCCACTTCCAGCATATAAACGCTCACATGCGGGGAGCCAGTCGCGATGATTTCCTCCAGAGAATATTGCCAGCTCGCCTCAGTCTGGTGCGGCAATCCAGCGATCAGATCGATATTAAAGTTCGCAATTCCGGCCGCCCGCAGCCGGGCAATCTCCTCGACCACGGTCGCGCGCTTGTGCAGTCGTCCCACGGCCGCAGCTTCGGCATCCACAAAAGACTGCACCCCCAGGCTCACACGGTTCACGCCGCAGCGCAGCAAACTCTCGATCACCACAGGCGCGAGCGTGCCCGGTGCACACTCCACGGTCACTTCGGCATCGGCCTGCACATCGAACTCGGATCGCACCGCAGCAAAGATTCGCTCCAACTGGCCCGTTTCGAGCACAGTGGGCGTTCCGCCGCCGAGATAAATCGAATCCACCAGGCGTTCGATCTTCCCGCCCATCTGCGACGCGATCTGCGCGGCGTTGCCAATGTCGGCACACACCCGTTCCACATAGCGCTCGAACACGGTCCGCGAAAACACGTCCGAAGCGAAGTTACAGTAGCTGCACTTGGTGCGGCAGAACGGAACTGAAATGTAAATGCCAAAGGCCACTGCTTGATTATCCCACCCTCAGACGTATCCCATTCTCACCTTTTTCCTACTGCAACCTTTTCCATCTTCCCCGCGCCCTTCGCATCTACTCATGAGTGCCCGGCTGAGGTACCCTGTTAGCAGCGCCTGCAACGGCGCTTCGCTCGCCAGCCCAACAAATAGAAGACGCCGGCTACTCAAGGAATGGCCCAAGAAGAAGAAGTATTAGGCAAAGCGTATGACAGCCGCCTCATGCGGCGTCTGCTCACCTACCTGCGTCCTTATCGCTGGCAGGTGGCGGTCGCGCTGGTGTCGATCATCTTCAAATCTTTTGCCGACGTGCTGGGACCGTATCTCACCAAAGTGGCGATCGACCGCTACCTGGCGCCGGCCAAAGGCGTAACTTCCGGCGTGTGGAGTTGGCTGAACCCGCGTCCGCTTACCGGCATCGCGCAGATTGCGAGCATCTACGTGGGATTGCTGGTCTTCAGTTTCCTGCTCGAATTCCTGCAGACCTATTACATGCAGTGGACCGGACAGAAAGTAATGTTCGACCTGCGCAGCCAGATTTTCCGCCACCTGCAGCGCATGCATGTCGCGTTCTACGACAAAAATCCGGTCGGCCGCCTGGTGACCCGCGTCACTACTGACGTGGACGCCTTGAATGAAATGTTCACTTCCGGCGTGGTCTCAATTTTTGAAGACGTCTTCGTGCTCGCCGGCATCATCGGCATCATGCTGTGCATGAACTGGAAGCTGGCGCTGATCACCTTTGCCACGTTGCCCTTCATCGTGGTCGCGACCAAGGTCTTCCGCGACAAGGTGCGCGACTCCTATCGCCGTATTCGCATCGCGATCGCGCGCATCAATTCCTATCTGCAGGAGCACGTCAGCGGTGTCGTGGTAGTGCAGCTTTTCAATCGCGAGCGCAAAGCCTACGATCGTTTTTCGGAAATCAACCGCAGCCACATGGACGCGTTCAAAGACGCGATCCTGGCCTACGCGGTCTACTATCCCGTGATCGAAGTTTTATCTTCGATCGCCATTGCGTCGGTGGTCTGGTGGGGGGGCAATCAGATTATTCGCGGCACCATTGCCAAAGCCGTAAGCATCGAATTCAATCCGCACACGCTGATCGCGGTTCACCTGGTTGCGACCGCCGCTTCGTTGGGCGTGCTGGTCGCGTTCATGCAGTACGCGCAGCGTTTTTTTCGCCCAATCATGGACTTCAGCGAGAAGTACAACATTCTGCAATCGGCCATGGCCGCCAGCGAACGCATCTTCAAGCTGCTCGATGCTCCCGTGGAAGTTGTCTCCGCCGCAACCACGAAACGCCCGCAAGGCCCCGGCCGCATCGAGTTCGACCACGTCTGGTTCGCCTATCGCGAGGCGGCGGAAGAGAATGTTACGAGCCATGCCACAACGGACTTCGTTCCCGACTGGGTTCTCCGCGATGCTACGTTCACTATCGAACCGGGAGAAACAGTGGCCATCGTCGGCCACACCGGCGCCGGCAAAACGACGCTCATCTCTCTGCTGCTGCGTTTCTACGACGTGCAAAAAGGCGCCGTGCGCATCGACGGAATCGACGTCAAAGAAATGGACCTCGCCGATCTCCGCAGCCGTTTCGGCGTAGTCCTGCAGGATCCGTTTCTGTTCAGCGGCACCATCGCCGGAAATATTCGCCTGGGTACCGAGCGCATTCAGGACGCCGACATCGCACAAGCCGCCGAAGACGTGAACCTGGCCGACTTCATCCGCACCCTGCCCAACGGCCTCAACCAGGAAGTGCGCGAACGCGGTTCCACTTTTTCCACCGGTCAGAAGCAGCTCATCTCGTTTGCGCGCGCCCTGGCGCACGATCCAAAGATTCTGATTCTCGACGAAGCCACTTCCAGCGTCGATACCGAAACCGAATTCCGCGTGCGCGACGCCCTCAACCGCATGGTCGAAGGCCGCACCTCGCTCATCATTGCCCACCGCTTATCGACGGTGCAGCGCGCCAACAAGATCATCGTCATGCACAAAGGCCAGGTCCGCGAAATGGGCACACACCAGGAACTCCTCGCCCAGCGCGGCATTTACTTTAAGCTTTACCAGTTGCAATATAAAGATCAGGAAATCAGCGCCGGGCGCGCGCCCGCGCATGAGGACGGTCTCGAACAGCCAGAAGTGACTGCGCGCGGAGACGACTAACAATCTCCAACGCTTAAGGATGGGGCTCGGGCGCAGGGTCGCGAGTGACCTCAAGTTCCGCCCAATAATTCCGCCGCGCGGTCACGACAAGGCTGGGATGCTCTTTTAATCGCAACTCGATCGTGTGGAGACCCGGATGAGGGGACTGCGGCTGAAAGCTCAGAACATATCGATTCGGCACGTGGTTCGCAATCGTGAGTAAGCTGCTCTCCAAACTGCGAGCGTTGCCGAATCGAAAATATTCGCCGCCAGTAAGATGCGCGACGCTCTCCGGAACATTTCGCCGCAATCCATTCATGGTCAGCAGCACCGCCATCTTTGCCGCCCGCAAAGGAGGCGCGAGCTCGCTGAGACACTCCCAGGTCTGCGCTGCCCGGCTCGGCTCAGAATCTGCGTTTGGGTCCTTAGCCATGCATCCTCCCGGAGGCCCGGGCTCATTGTTGTTCAGCTTCGACGCCTCGCCCTTGATCTCCGACTTCGAGCTGGAAAACCCGATGCTGTAAATGGCCGTGTTCGTGTCGCTGATTTCTCGCACCGCCTCATCCAGTTTCATGTGGCTGCCGTGGTCGATGGTCTCGCTGAGCAGCAGAATCGCGCGCCGGTATTCGGGCGGCTGTTTTCGCAGCAAGTCAATTGAAAACCCCAGGCCATCGAGAATCGCGGCTCCGCCATTCCCCGGGCTCAGTCCGTGGATCGCAGCGTCCACCACATCCAGGTCAGACGTGAAATCCTGCAGCAGCGTCGGCGCGCTGTCGAAGCCGACCACCGCAATCCTGTGCGGAACATTGCCGACCACTGCCTCGATCGTGGTTGCAAGACGCTGATACTTGTCGAGTTGACGTGCTCCTCCACCACCCGTTTCCACCGCAATGACCAAAGCTAGCGGCTCATCGTCCGTGTTTTCCTCAAGGGCAACCTTCTCCTCGACGCCATCATCCGTAATCGTGAAATCTTTGGCAGTAAGCGTGAAGACAAGTTCTCCCGACTTTGTTCTGACGAGCGCTGGAACCAGGACCAGATTCGAGCGCGCACTAAGGACAGGATTTGCGGAGGTGACAGTTGATGTGGGGGGAGTCGAAGTCTGCGCCAGAGCAACCGGTATCCACGCGAGCACGACGACGAGCCGGAAGACGAAGCCGAACTTCATGGGCGGATACCAAAAATCGAGCCCAGCGAATCAAACACTTACTCACAAGCTCGTGGGCTCACTTCCATCGCCTGGCAAATGGTGACCCCGGAGGGAGTCGAACCCCCAACCCTCAGATCCGAAGTCTGATGCTCTATCCAGTTGAGCTACGGGGCCATTTACGGCGAAATCATTGCACAGGCTCGCCGAATAGCAAACTTCACGGGCGTCCTGCGAGTTCGATTTTACACCCAGCGCGCCAGCGAGCCCGCGACAGGTACGCCCGCGGCTTTACAATGCTTTCTTGCGAATTCTCATCTCAGCTGGCGAAGCCTCGGGCGAAATGTATGGCGCTCAGCTTATCGAAGCTTTGCGTCGCGCGGCCGCGGAGAACACTGCGGAGCTGCGCTCCGCGCGGACCCTTCCACTTCGCTCAGGGCAGGCTCGCGAGGCGCCCGTCCCCACACAAGCAGAGCCTCCCACACGAGCATTGCAGCTCGATTTCTTCGGCGTCGGCGGAGACCGCATGCGCGCGGCCGGTTGCGACACCGTGGTCGACGCCAAGGATCTCTCCGTGGTCGGCATCACCGAAATCCTCAGCCACCTGCCGAAAATCTACTCACTCTACCGCCATCTGATTGCCGAAGCTGACAAGCGCAAGCCCGACCTCGCCATCGTCATCGATTCTCCCGCGTTCAACTGGCGCGTCGCCCGGCAGATGAAAAAGCGCGGCATCCCCACGGTTTACTATGTCGCACCGCAATTCTGGGCGTGGCGCCAGGGCCGCGTCCGCCTCATCCGCAACTACATCGACAAAGCTCTCGTGATTTTTCCCTTCGAGGAGCAGTTCTACCGCGATCGCGGCGTGGACGCCACTTTCGTCGGCCATCCGCTGGCCGAACTCCCGCACCCCGCCATCGAACGCGACGACTACGCCGCGGAATCCCACCTCGACCCCACCAAACCATGGATCACGCTCATGCCGGGCAGTCGCGTAAAAGAAGTGCGCATGAACCTGCCCACGATCCTGGAAGCGGCAGCGCAACTCGGCTCCAGCTACGAATTCCTGCTCCCCGTCGCGCCCACGCTTGACCGCAGTTTCCTGATGGACCTGATCGCCCGACAGTCGGCGTCTCAACAGAAAACCGCGCAACCGAAAATCACGCTCGTCCCCGAATCCCTGCCCGCCCTGTGGCACTCCCGCGCCGGCATCGTCGCCAGCGGCACCGCCACGGTCGAAGCTGCCATGATGGGCACGCCCTTCGTGATGGTCTACCGCGTCTCGCCGCTCACCTACGCGCTAGGCAAGCCACGGGTAAAAGTCCCGCACTTCGCCATGGTCAACCTGATCGCCGGCGAGGAAGTCGTCCCCGAATTAGTGCAACACGACTTCACCCCGCAGAAAATCG